>Ga0070741_10000682_pt1 | contig 116664 bp, 110 predicted proteins | sample Coa_R1_4_FD_66440 | JGI IMG/M metagenome (GOLD analysis project Ga0070741, IMG submission 66440) | Surface soil microbial communities from Centralia Pennsylvania, which are recovering from an underground coalmine fire - Coalmine... | ecosystem: Environmental > Terrestrial > Soil >... | reverse complement strand
TCGAACCGACGTGGCAGCCAACCCCAGTCCTGGCAATCGCGGAAGAAGACCCGCACTGCCGACAACTGCCCGGATTTGCTGCACGCCGTGAGCGGTTGCCCAATGCGCTTGGCCTGCAGACGATAGGGCACCGACCACTGACCAACGACCATGCGGCTGACAACCGCCACGAACTCAGCGGCGAGTTCGCGCGTCCAGGAGTCGGGGCTTGCCTGGTCAGGATGCTCGGCAGCGAGCCAGCGGCCCACTTTGAGAAGCAAGACGTAATGGTTGTCACGGGTATCCAGCCGCAGCGTCGACGTCGTATACCAGCGGCGACACCAGTGGAGCCATTCCTCGGCGACCGCGTCCGTTGAGGTCGGCGGTGGCTCATGGCCGCGATACCACGGCGGCGCGAGCGGTGCCTGGTGAATGCCCAACTCTGTCAGCGCCAGCGACAAGGGCAAATAGCCGCTCCCGGCTCGGCCAATGAGTGTTCCCGCGCGTAGCTGCTGGAGCAGTTCAGGTGTCAAGTCGGCCAAGACTGGACTGCGGTTCGCGAGCAACGCCGTACAGAGTGCCTGCCGAACGTCTTTCAGACTCGTTGGGCGGTACCCCCAGCCTCGCAGTACGTCTGTCACCGTCTCAATCGCCGCGGTGACGTGCTTGCGGCCGAACGCGTTGCAGGCCAGTGTGACGCGCTCCACACGGCCTACTGCCGGCCAGTCATTAAATCCCACGAGCAGGCAGGCAATGGCAAGCATGTCTTGTCGGCAACGGTCGTGAACGCGGTGGCGTTCTCGAAATCCAAGTTGGCCGCCGCCAAGCGTCTCCACCCATTCCGCATTTGTCCAGGCCCACAGCGTGCGCCGCCGCTGAAGGGTCGCGGTGGCAACGATTCGGAGTGAGCCAGCCCGTGGTTTGCCCCGGGCCCCCACGAGGTTCAAGACCGCTTGCACCGGCTCGAACAGTCGCATGAGGATCGGGTTGAGGTCAGATGGCCATCTGAAACAGCGTTGAATGGCAGGCACCAGTTCGGCGAGGGCGATGAGCTCGGCTGCCGACAGCTCGGGCGTCCGGTCGTAGTCGTTAATGTCGATTGGGCAACCCTCAGCGGTGGCGCCGATTCGTCTGGCTCGACGAAGCCCGGGTGCCAGGACGCTCACCAGAGGAGGCTTTCGAGCTGTCTGCGCCGCTCGGCGTGGAGCGCGTCCATGCTGAGCTCCAGCTTGCTCGCCAATTCCCGGCCGCTGAGGTGGATGTAGCGAAGGGTGCTTTCAACGGTTCGATGGCCGGCGAATGTGGCAATAGCGTGTACGTCCCAGCCCGCGCGCGCTAGGTCGGTAAGCCGCAGATGGCGCGGAGTGTGAGTCGCAAACTGCGCCACACCGGCACGTAAGGCGATGCCTCGCACGACTTTGGACCAGGTCCATGGCGAGATTGGGGCTGCCCTGTTCCGGTCTGAATGCGACCGGAACAGGGGTCCACGCTCGGTGCACATGGTCCGGCGATCACTCAGAAACGCTCCGAACAGTGCTCCGGTAGCCTCCGAATAGGGGACCATGCGATCTCGTCGGCTCTTGCTGGTTTCTGCTCGTACGCGTACCAGGCGGTAGGCGGGATCGATGTCGCCGACCTCAAGTGAGCAGAGTTCCTCCCGCCTGAGCGCCGCATCGTACGCCAGCGCGAACATGAACCGATTGCGGACGGACTCGGCATGAGCGGCTTGAAGAATCAGTTGCCACTGCTCGTCGCTTGGAACGATCGGCAGTTTCTGGTAGCGCGGCACCAAGCCGCGGTCCCGGGGTCCACCAAAGCCACGCCCGGGCGTATACCGTCCACGGCCGACAGGATTGTCCGCCCGGAGCCCTTCCTCGATGAGGTAGTCGTAGTACAGGCGCACGGCTGTGAGCCTCTGTTGCAGCGTGGCGTTCGCTAACCCTCCGCCAGAATCGAGCACCCGCACGTTCTCCCCGCGTTCCCGAGGCTGGCTCAGGAGATGGCGAACGTAAGAGGCGACGTGTTCCCGTCGCGCGGTTGAGGCGTCGACCTGGTTGTCGGCCGCGAACCTGAGAAAATCCTGGAGAGCACGGCCATACGCCTCGACGGTCTTCGGGGCACGGCCCAGGTTGGCTTGAATCGCAAGCCAGGACTGAGCGTGCTCTTCCTGAGCCACTAGCGGGTAGTGGTCCCAGCGCGGAGTGGTAATCATGGGCATGCCCATGACTACCACTCCGGCATCCGATCGGCACGTCTCCACCGGCTCCTAGCATCCTTGCGATCCCAGGCGTTCGCTTGCGGTCGTGCTTGGCATTCCACCTAACATAGAACTGCCGCAGCGCGCGCTTGAGGCCGTCGGTCACCGCCGATTTGATGGCCGTGTCGTGCGCCTCGACCGTTGGATCGGTGGCGAACCCGCAGCCCACATCGGAGCGCGACTCGCAGCCTGCGACCGTTACCCGAACGGTGGCCCAGTACATGCCAGCCGGTTCGCCCTGCTCGCCCGAGAACGGCAGGTCGCGGTAACGAATCTCCCCGACGACCTCGCCGCCCCAGCCGCCGAAACCGAACAGCCGGTTGGCCTGGTCGATGGCGCGGTGGCCCTCGATGTAGGCGACCATGCCGCCATGCGGCCCTTTGCGCCGCGAGACGAGCTTGGGATCGAGCGGCTCGCCCAGCAGTGCCACGACGTCGGCAGGCAGACCTCCAGGCAGCTCCGGGTCCGCCGGGGGCGGGACGGCGGTCAGGCGGCTTGAGCGTGCCATGGCTGCAGCGCCTCCAGGAACAGATCGCGGCCACCCGTCCGGAGGCCCAGCTCGGCCACGTCCTTGACGCCCGGCAGCCGCACCCGGTGTGCGGCGGTACCCAGGAGTGGGCACAGCGCGGCGGCGGCCGCCTCGCCCGCGTCGTCGCCGTCGAGCGCCAGGTACAGGCCGCGAAAGCGGCGCAACGCGGCGATGGCCGGCGGCCGCACGTGCGTGCCGCTCAGGGCCAGTGCCGGCAGGCCCCACTGCCGCAGGGTGAGCCAGTCGAAGACCCCTTCGACCAGCACCGCCCAGGTCGAGCGGCAGGCGTCCTCCCAGCCGACCAGCGGCCGGTGGCCTCGCAGTCCCAGGTAGCGCGGCTCGCTGCCGTCCTCGATCGTCCGGCCCATAAGCCATACCGCTTGTCCTTTGCGCCATTCGGGAATCACCACGCGGCCGGCGAAGGTCTCGTCGCCGCGCCGGGTCAGCAGCCCGCGCCGGGCTGCCGCTCCGAGTGGCAGGCGGCGCCAGGCCAGGTAGTCGCGTAGCCCGCGCCCCGAGCAGTAGCCCAGCTTGCAACGCCGCATCGTCTCCGGCGAGATGCCGCGCCCGTTGAGATAGCCCAGCGCGCCGCCGCTGCGCAGCAGCTGGCCGTGGTAGAAGTCGGCCGCCGCGCTGACACAGGCCCGCTCGTCCGCATCCGGAACTCGCCGGGTGGTCGGCGGGGAGCGGCGCGGAGCGCGCCGTCTGACGACGGTAGTGCCGTCCAGCCGCGCCAGCGCTTCACCGAAGGAGCAGCCCTCCAGCCGCCGGACGAAGGTGATGACGTCGCCGCCGAAGGCGCAGCGAAAGCAGTAGAACGAGCTCGTTTCGGGATAGACGTACAGATTCGGCCGGCCGCCGTCGGGGTGGAACGGGCAGCGGCCGACCAGCAGCCGGCCCTGGCGCCGCAGCGCCACGCCGTAGCGTTCGGCCACGTCGGCCATGGGGTGCGTCCGTTTGAGGCGTTCGAGATCGATGGGTGAATCCATGCAGCCACCTCCTTGTCGTGGAGATCACGCGGCGCGCAGCAGCGCGCCCGGGAGCCGGCGCAGGAAGCGCGACGGCCGGCGATCGGCCAGTTCGCCGGCACTCGTCCGGCGGCGGCAGTAGCTGAGGAACAGCTGCTCGCGGGCTCTGGTCACCGCGACGTAGGCCAGCCGCTGCTCCTCGGCCAGGGCCTTGTCCTGGTCGGGGTCGAGCAGCGCCCGCCCGTGCGGCAGCAGTCCCTCCTCCAGCCCGGCGATGAACACCACCCGCCACTCGCAGCCTTTGGCCTGGTGAATGGTCGAGAGCACCACGGACGGTGAGCCGGACAGCCCTGCGTCACCGGACTGGACTTCTGCCAGCCAGGTGACCAGGTCGTCCACGTCTTCGAGCAGCCGGCGCAGCCGGACAAGGCCGTGAGCGGCGAGCTCGTCGCCGCGGCCGTCGAGCCCCTCGCCATAGCCCGTACCCGCCAGGACCGCGTCCAGCAGCTCGGCGGGCCGGCAGGCGGCCTGGCCGTGCAGGTCGGCGATCACCTGGACCAGGCGCTGTGCGCTCGCGACCGCCCGTGGACCGAGCGGCTGCGCCGCGGCTGGCAGCTCCTCGATCGCCACCGGCTCACTGCGCAGCTGTCCTTCCAGCCGGGCGAGTCCGCGCGGCGGCACGTTGACGATGCGCGTCAGAGCGAGCACGTCGCCGGGATTGAGCGCCAGCCTCACATAGGCCAGCAGGTCCTGCACCTCCTTGCGCGCCAGCAGGTCGGGGCGCTTGCCGCGGACCTCGTAGGCGATACCAGCCCGGCGAAGCCCGAGCGCCAGCTCGTCGACCTGATCGTTGGTGCGGTACAGCACCGCGATCTGCTCGGGCGGCAGGCCGTCTCGCTGGATCAGGCGGCGGACGTGCCCGGCAATGAGGTCCGCTTCGGCCCGCTCGTCGTCGGCGCACAGGACCACCGGCGCGCAGCCTTCTGGGTTGGCGGTCCGGAGCATGCGCCCGCCGGCCACCTCCTGTCCGACCGCGTTGCCGATCGCCACGATGCGCCTGGTGGAGCGAAAGTTCTCGTCCAGCGTCAGGGTTCTGGTCTCGCTGAAGTCGGTTCGTAGCGCGTCGAGCACCCATGGTCCGGCGCCTCGCCAGCTGTAGAGCATTTGCGCCGGGTCGCCGACGACGGTCAGGTTGCGGTGCAGCCCCGCCAGCTGCCGCAGCAGCCGGTACTGCGGATGGGTCACGTCCTGGAACTCGTCGGCCAGCACGTGGCGGTAGGCATCCTGGTACAGCTGCAGCGCGCGCTGGTTCTTTTCCAGCAATCGCAGCGGCAGGGCCAGCATGGCGGTGAAATCCAGCGCCGCCCGGCGCCGCAGGACAGCCTCGTACTCGGCGGTCAGTGCGCCGAGCCCGTCGATGCTGCCCAGCTCGCCCTCCAGCCGCAGCTGGTCGACCGCCCGCACGACGTCGTCCGGCTGGTGCAGCTCCGCCGCCGGCAGCAGCTCGGCCGACAGCCGTTTGATCTCCTCGCGCTGCTCGTGCTCGCCGTAGACCGTGAGGCGATCGGTGGCGTAGCCCAGTTGCTCGGCCCACAGCCGGACCATGCGCAGGCCCAGGCCGTGGAAGGTGAAGACGTCCACCTCGGCGGCCTGGCTCGCCAGCATGCCGGCGAGCCGGTGGCGAAGCTGGCCCGCCGCCGCCCGGGTGAAGGTCAGCGCCAGGATCGTCGAGGGAGAGACGCCGCGCAGCAGCACCAGGCTGGCGATGCGGCCCGCCAGGACGGTGGTCTTGCCCGAGCCCGGACCGGCCAGAATGACCAGCGGGCCATCGGGCGCGGTCACCGCCTGACGCTGCTGTGCTGTCAGCAGCGACAGGTCGAGCACGGCGTCACGGCAGCTTGCCCGTCAGCTGCAGCCAACGCAGGTAGAACGCGGCGTCGCGCAGCTGCCACAGCGTCTCTTCCGGCGTGTCCTCTGGCATAAGGCTGCCCACGAGCGCCAGGTCAGCGGCCGTCCCGGCGTCGTAGCAGTGGAACAGGCCCGGCAGGTCATGACGGCGCAGGCTGACCAGCACCGCGTGCACGGCCGCCTCGGACAGCGCCCGGTGGCGAGTGTGCCCGAAGGCCTGTGCATAGCCGCGGCCCCACAGGCCCACGGTCGCCTGGTCGTATCGACTGAGTTCCATGTTTGTTGCCCCTGGTGCTGTGGTCGTCTGCCTTGCCGGACTGCCCGGGCACACGCCGGTGCCCGGGCCTGATAACCACACGACCGCCAGGGCTTTAGGTCAGCGGCCGCGCCGCCTGGCCGAAGTGCTCGCCCACCAGGCTGCCGGGCTGCCAGCGGCCGCCCAGCCCGAAGGCCGATACGACCTCGTAGGCGCCGGATGGATGGCGGGTCAGCACCGCGCCGCGACCCTTGCGCGGGGCGTAGCGCAGAGGCTGGCTTAGGCCGCGTTCGCGGCAGACCCGCGCCGCGGTCTTGGCCCACTGGCCGAATACCTGGCCGGCCAGCCCCTCGGGCAGACCGTCGACGTCGAGGCCTTCCAGCAGCGCCAGCGCGCCGGCCGTCTCGTGCTTGTAGGCCCGCCGGGCCTGCCACAGCACCTCCTCAACCGTCTCGGCCTTGACCGCCAGCTCGGCCCGCGCGATGCTGTCCAGGAGCGAAGCGATTTCGGCGTTGTCCGGGTTTTCGTCCACAACGGATTCCACGAGCGTGCGAGCTTCCTCGAAGCGGCCTGCCTTGAGCGCTAGACCCGCTCGCGACAGGGCGCTGGAAAGCCGCCCGGCCCTTTCGGACTCGGCGGCTTTCGCTCGTTCCTGGTCTTCCATCTGTTGCCGCAGGCGCAGGAGTCGCTGGACGTCGGCCCGGTCGCCGAAGGCATCGACCTCCGCCTGCGCCTGGGCGGCCAGCGCCGCGGTCTGCTTTTCCGATCGCTCCGCCAGCTCGACGACGTGCTCGGCAGCTTCGCGGGCCTCGTCCGCGAAGGCGTTGTCGGTGACCTCCCGCGCCCGGGTGAGAAGCTGTTGGGCCTGGGCGAGCGCGGCCTGGGCCTGGCCCGCCGTCTCGACCAGCGCGTCGTAGCGCTCCAGGTCGCTCAGGGCCTGGGCCTTGGCTTCCTCGTCGCGCCGGGCGATGGTCGCCAGCGTGGCGCTGGCGCGCTCCAGCTCGAGCAGAATCTGGCCGAGCCCGGCGGGCGCGCCGCCCAGCTCGACCTCCGGTTGTACCTCGCGGGCCGGCAGCCCCGGAGCGATCGCAGCGCCTTCTGGGAAGAACTGGGCTAACTCGGAAAAGTCGTGCAGGGTGACTTCATGTGCCATGGTCTTTCTCCTATCTGTTGACTGAAATCAGGTGGATGGCTAGGCGGCAGGCGCCAGCGGATCGCGTGGCAGGTCCTGCGGCGGCGGTGGGGCGCCGGGGTCGAAATCGACCGGCACGACCACGCTGCGGGCGTCCTGGGCCACGATGCCGATGCACTGCTCGGCCAGAGTGGCCAGCACCTCGTCGGTCGACAGCTTGCGCCCATTGACCTGCAGGGCCAGCCGGATGACGGCATAGCGGCCGCCGTCCTCGCGCGCGCCTACTTGGAAGCACCCGGCCGGCTGGCGATGGGTGGGGATAACCTGCTGGACGATGACCACGGCATCGGCGGGGAGCGCCGTGCCGAAGACCTTCTGCAGACGCCGCAGGTTCGTCGAGATGTCGCGCTTCAACGCCCGGCGCCGGCCTTCATCGGCCAGCACCACTTCGACCGGCACGCGGTGACGGCGCAACAACCGCCACACCGCGCGGCCGAAAGCCGAGGCGCGGAGGCCGGCGCTGCGCAGGCAGCGCATGACAGGACAGGTTCGCTGTGTTCGCTTGGACATGGAAATCTCCTGAAACGCAAAATGCCGAGCCCGCAGGCTCGGCTGACCGAAGGAGTTGGGGAACGGGAAAGGATCTACGTCAACGGGTTCCTCCTTTCATGAGGTGAAATGGCCGCGGGATGCCGTGCGGGAAAGGTTGCTGGCCCGCGGCCAGCCGGGACAGGAAAGCGTCGCGCGGGTGCGCGCCTTCCTATCTATAAGAGGGGGTAAATCTGGGCTGGCTAGAAGGCCAGCTGCTGGCGGTCGCGTCTGCCGTCATCGTTGTCTCGGCTGAACACGATGCCTTCCTGGGTATCGATCCAGCCGCAGCGCGACAGCTCGCGATCGACGGCCTGGGCCAACTCGAACGCCCGCGGGTAATCGCACACGCCGCGGTCGGTCAGGACGTCGCAGATCAGGGTGATGGCTGAGGTTCCGTAGCGAAAGGCCATTGCTGCCCTCCTTGTGGGAAAGGTGATCAGGCGGCCTGGCGGCCGTCCGGATTCCAGCTCGACAGGTCGACCTGGTCGGTGTACCGGCCGCTCTGCACCAGATAGCGGTAGAAGTACAGCCGGTTGAGCTCGTCCGTGCTTTCGGCAAAATCGCCGCGGTCGTAGCGCACCTTCAGGCTGGTCAGGCGCTCGGCCTGCATCCAGCTGAAGCCCATGGCCCGCAGTTGCAATGCAGCGGCGGTGGGTCCCATCATCCAGAAATCCCTCATATGGCCTCCTGGCTTGGGAAAGGTTTGGTCTGACTGGTCTTGCATCCAGTCGCTTCAGCACGTCGTGGTGAGCTTCAGCTGACCTCCGGCGGATAGTGCTGTCGCTGCGACTCTTTGACCATCAGGTCGTGCGACTGAGTCGTGCCGCGGATCAGGTGGAGATGCGGGAGAGCGAACTCGTTCAGCGCGGCACAGAGCCCCACTGACATCCAGGCATCCCGGAGAGTGATCCGTCTCTCATCGGCCGTTAGGTGGTCGCCGATCGAACCAAAGAACATACCCGCAGCGTAGTGACGGACCCTTTCCCGATCCTTTCCCGCTCGGACATGGAGGCCGGGGCTGGGCTAGCGGAAACGGCAAACGGCGGTCGGGACGAAGGCCTAGCGCAGGCGCGAGAAGTGACAGCCGCGGGCGAACCAACTCCGGCTAGTGTTCGAGCCCCAGGGTGCGTACGCGACTATGAATGGTCACGGCGCTCGAACAGCCGGCTGCCGTCGATGCGTGTCGAGACCAACGCGTAGCCATGATCCAGTAGCTCGAGCGTTCGCTGCTCGATGGTCTTCAAGCCAGGCGACCACGACTCGTCGTTTTCGAGCAAGCCACCATCGCGCAAAGGGGTCAGTCGAATCGTGGCGGGGCTATCAGCGTTTGGTGTCAAAGGTCTGAGTACAGTATCGGCCCGACGCGGCTAAGCAGAGCCGGGTGAGGTTCGGAGCCCTACTCGCCCCTGAGCGGGAAAGGATCGGCCGGAAGCCCCGCACCAGGTCGAATTACAGGTGCCACCCGGCCGCCGAATTTTCCTCACCCTTGTGAGCGTGCGCCGAGCGTGAACCGCCGCGAGAAATTCGTGGGGGCTCTATATGGATCTGTTTATTTCTTTCCTCTTACCTGTAATCGACGACATCTCCGTTCGGGCTGCTCGTATAGCGCCCTGCCTCTGCCTCTGCCTCTGCCCGAGCGATTCTGTCCTTGTCCTGATCTGTTCCTATCTCGGACTTCACTGTCCTGGCCGTTGTTCGGGTTTCATGACCGACTATCGATCACCACGCTGATCGATAGCTCGCCCAGATCAGTGATCGATGTTATTCACACCGCTGCCTGATCGATCACAGGCGTGCAGGCTCAGCTCTTGTTCCGTTCTTGTTGCTTACGCGGCTGCAGCCTTTAGTGCCATCAGCCTGTTCTTACGAGGCACCTCGACTTACCAGTTCAGCAAACGGATCGGCGCTATCGCCGCCACTATCGCGGCCCCTTGCACCGCCAGCACCAGCAACGCCTCGCCCGCTCTCCTCGGCAGCCATCTGACCGCGAACAGCGCGATGAGCGGCAGCTGTCCGGCCATCAGCAGCTGCCACAGGTGGGCCTCGAGCCCTTCGTCGGCCTGGGGAGCGAGACCCACCCAGAGGGCGTGCCGCAGCACGATGGCGATGGCTGCGCAGGACATGGCCAGCGGCAGGAAGGCCAGTGGCGACCTGACCAGGCCCATGTGGCTCATTTCACCTCGCGGACCAGGTCGTCGGGGGTCAGCCCCATCGCTGCCGCGATCTGCTTGAGGGCCACGTGGCTCAGGTTATCGCCGGGCCGCAGTGGCAGCAGCACCTCGGCGTGATGCTCGTGCCTCAGCTTCACGTGCTTGTGCTGGCCGGGAACGACGCGGTAGCCATGGTGCTCGAGGAAGCGGCGCATGTCGCGCGCTCGGATAGAGGACAGCGCGAAGCCTTTCTCTTTGCCCATCAGCTGGGGCCGCCTCGGCAATGTGGCATCAGGCGGCGGAGCCCTGCCGCAGGTTTGAGCCCACCAGCGTCAGCCCTTGGCGCACAACGTTGTCCCACACCGACCGTCTGATTCAAAGGCCTATCGCTCGCCGCGGGTGAGAGCCTGGACGAGCGCAGCGGCGAACTCCCTCGGATGACTCACGCAACCGAGATGGCCTCCCGGCAGCTCCGCCAACTCCCGCCCGAGCTTTCGGGCTAGTTCCGCGGTCGCGTCGTACGCCGGAAATCCTCGCGACTCCCTTCCCCCTGCCGGGAGAATCCGATCGGCGTACGGTCGCAGACTTCCAAAATCCAGGCGGAGCGCCGGGTACTGGCGGAGCTCGTGCTCGAACCAGTAAGCAGCATTAGCCTCCGCGTAGTGCGAGACAGCTGCCCGGGCCATGGCCTCCCTATCGATTGCCGCGAAGGCCCGCTGCCGGAACGTGTTCATTGCCGGCCCGATTCCCGCCTGGCGGTACTGGTCGTAGATTGCGTTGAAGAAATCCACCCAGGTCTGCCCGTCCCGCAACAGCTTCACGAGCGGAGCTTCGTAGGGCACGAGCACCCGAACCACGGAGGCGTGACTGGTGAGCACCTCAAGGCCGACAATGGCGCCCGAACTGACCCCAAACACAGCCGCCGGCTCGTTGCTCACGTGTTCGATCAGGCGGCGGACATCATCGGCGTCGGTTTCGAGGCGCCGCTCATAGTCCTGAGGGCCGTCGAGCTGGCTGCGCGAGAAGCCCCGCCGGTCGTAGGTCAGCACGGCGTAGCGTGCCGCCAGCTGCGCAGCCACAGCCTGGAAGGGGTCAGCCGAGCCGCCCGCTCCGGGGATCATCACCAGAAGCGGCCCGTCGCCGCGGATCTCGTAGTAGAGGTGCGCCCCGGGTACCTCGAGTTCGCTCATCGTTCATCCATCAAGCTGGACCTGCGCTTCCCGGCCCGTGGTTGTGACGAGGCCGCGTGGCGCTATGGGCATCGCCTCGCGCGGGCTGTTCTATGGGGCAGGCTTGCGGTCGGCACCCCGCTCGCGAAGCCTCCGCAGTTCGGCTCGAATCGCATCCGAATCCTCTCCCGCCGCGACGCGCTCGCGAAGGGCCTCTGCTTCTTCGTTCGTCATCCACCCCTGCTCTACCGCGGTTTTTAGAGTCGCGCTCACGTGACGGAGCCGAATGGACCTAGCCGCATCATCGAATTCTTCGGTGGTCGACGCCGTACCCAGGTGCTCTGCTTCGGCCTGCGTCAGCCGGCCTGTCTCGGTCAGTCTGTCGAGATTCGACAGCACTCGCTCACGTTTGCTTCGGCTTGAGCCCGCCTGTCCCTTTGGCTCCATATCGCCGGTCACGACGCCTGCTCGGGAACGGTTCCGACCAGGCTGGTGGCCCGCCGGCGCTGCTCCGCTTTACGCCAACCGTACGGGGTCAGTCCGCGCGGCTTGTAGACGTTCAGTACGGCCACGATCAGCAGCACGACCAGCCCGACGCTCGGGTGAAAGAGGTCTCCGCCCATGCCGCTGAGATGGCTGCTATCCATCGTCCGCGCCATGGCTGCGCCCGCGCTCACGCTCGGCATGTGCAGAACCAGGATGACCGTGGAAAACGCGGTCAGACCCAGACTGAAGAGCACCCAGTAGTGGCGGAACAGACCCCACGGCGTGCCCAGCGAGATCACAACGCCAGTCACCAGGGCCGCGACGGCCAGCGGCACGATCACGTACCAGCCGGTCAGCTCCATGGCCGCCCACGCGCTCCGCACCGTCTCCACATCTGGCGCCCTGACGGCCCAGATACCCAGCGCCACGTAGACCATCACCGCCCCAATCCAGCCGAGCGAAACGGTCAGGTGCGTGACCAGCGTCAGCTTGCGCAGCCACGCCGCCACGCTCACCGCGTGGAGCCCGCCGTCAGCGTGACGGCTGCGTGGCCGCCCGACAGGTGCTGACCGGGGCCATGCTCGCCGGCGTGACCCGAGACCATCAGCAGCACCACGAGCAGCACGATAGCGATGAAGGCTATGCCGAAGGCTTTGACCCAGCGCGGAGTTCTGGGCTGCGACTGTTGCTCCACGTTTTTTCGAGACATCATGACCATAATAATACACCGTGTATCGATACACTAGCGAGGTGCCCAAACTGTGGCGCGACACGATCGCCACCCACCGCAGAGAGGTGCGCCAGGCGATTCTGGAGACGACCGCAACACTGGTCGGACAGCTCGGTCTGCGGGCGGTGACGATGTCGCAGATTGCCGAGCACACCGGCATCGGCCGCGCCACGTTGTACAAGTACTTCCCCGACGTCGAATCCATTCTGATTGCCTGGCACGAAGGTCACGTCGCTGCCCACCTGGAGGAGGTCGCGCAGCTGCGCGATGGCTCGGGCAGGCCGGCCGAGCGGCTCGCGGCGGTACTGGCCATGTACTCGCAGATTCAGTACAAGCGTCGAGGGAGCGAACTCCACGGGCTGCTGCATCGGGAGGAGCACATGGCGCCGGCGCAGCAGCGCTTCATCGAAATCCTGACCGGTCTCCTGCAAGACGGTGTCTCGGCCGGAGAGGTACGAGCGGACATCCCCGCTGCCGAGCTAGCCAGTTATTGTTTGCACGCCCTGGCGGGGGCCGGCGAACTGCCTTCGGAAACTGCCGTGCAGCGTCTCGCCAAGGTGACGCTCGACGGCGTGCTTGTGCGCTGATCGGGCAGCTTCCAGGTCATAGGCCGCGTGGAGAACCTTGCTAGCGCGTGGGCTGGTTGGGGAGTGACTTCTCGCAGCGGCATCCCGGTGACCGAATCAGTCAGGTCGCATGTCGGTGAGTACCGCTATTCCCGCGCCGATGAGCCGCGACGGTCCGGACAGCAGAGGCTCGATCAGACGACGAACGACCGGCACCATCGCGGGAAGAGCGGCCGTGGCGTGATGTTCGCTGTCCCACAGGTTCACACTCAGCTGGCGACCTGCGCCGGCATCAATAACGATCGTGCCGCTGTAGCCCGGCTGCCGGGAATGGAGGGCCTGAAATTCCCGCAGTTGCTCCTGAGCCTCGGCAAGCCTCACCGGATCGAACGTGTTCTCGCGAACGATGGCGTACATGGTTTCTCCTATTGCGGGTTGCGGGCGCCAGTGCGCGCCTGCGGCTCGTCCGCTTCGGCGCCTTCTAATCCCCAGGACACGACGCGAGTGGGCTGAATGCGGATAAGCGGCGTGGGCTGGTCGATGGCCGCGGCGTCGCCACGCACTTCGATGCCTCGAGGCCGCCATGGCGGCAGCACCTCGTCGATGACGATGGCTGCGCGCCTTGTACGCGCGACATCGCGGTATTTCTTCGTTCGGGCGAAATCGTGTCCGCCGATGTCGATGGTCTGGAGCTCGCTGTTGTACGACCAACCAACGGGCGTTACGTGCGGCATGCCATCTGGGCCGACCGTTGCCAGCCGGCCCAGATGAGGTTCGCCAGTCAGATAGGCGAGCTCGGCGTCACTGAAGATCATCATGCCGCCTCCCTCGCCAGGTGTCGACTGGCGGGGTGGACCGCCGGTCCGTCGCGATGCGACGTTCGAAACAGGACCGGCACCACCACGGCCGCCACGCTGAGATGCATCAGCACCAGCACGACACGGTCAGCAGGTGCCACCCCGCTGCCGCTCAGTGGCATGCCAAGCGAGGCCACCAAAGCGACTAGCGCCAGTGCCAGCCAGATGCCACGCGCCCGCGATGTGAATCGCTCCAGCGTGGCCAGCACAGCCCAGCCAATCAGGGACAGGACAACACTGGCCACGGCAACGGTCCCCGGGCCGATGTCCATCGGTTGGGGAGCACCATTTCCGGCGGGCGCCTGAAGATGCATTCCGAATACGAACTCGGCGATGAGCCACAGCGCCTCCGCCGCCGCAACCGCGGCGACGACGGCAAGTGCCCGCGAGCGGCGACGCCGCGCGTCGCTGGAAGATGATGTTTGGTTCGACATTGCATACCTCCTGGGTTGGTCATAAACTTCACGTACTGTGAAGTTACCAGGAAAGTATACACGGTGAGAACTTCTAGTCAACGCCAGTCCAGCGTGCCTGCCAACGCCCGCAGCCGGCGAACTCGCCTGGCACTGCTCAGCGCCGCCCGCGCTCTGCTGGTGGAGGGCGGGTTTGGCGCCCTGACACTCGGCGCAGTCGCCGAGCGGGCCGGAGTGTCACGCCGGGCGGTCTACCTCCACTTCGCTTCGTTGAGCGCGCTGATCGGGGCACTCTTCGACTACGTCGCCGACACCGAGGGTCTCCAGGAGTCGCTCCAACGCGTCAGAGAGGCCCCGGATGCTATGGCAGCACTAGATGAGTGGGCGCGCCACGAGGCCAGCTATCACGCTCGTATCCTGCCGGTGGCGCGCGCCCTGGAACACGCGGGTCGCGACAATCCCGACGCTGCCGCCTGGCGCAAGCGCATCGCGGACTACCAGCTGGCGGATTGCCGGATGCTGGCTCAGAGACTCTCTGACGAAGGCCGCCTGGCGGCCGGCTGGACGGTGGCTACAGCCGCGGACATGCTGTGGGCTCTCATTTCCACCGAGACGCTCGAGCGTCTGCTGGCAGATAGACGGTGGTCATCCGCGCAATACGCGACGCTGTACGGGCAGCTGCTGCGCAACGCATTTGGATGCGCTGTCTCAGGCTGAGCGTGGCCCGAAGGCCCCGCGGCGTTCGGCTGTCCGTCTCCGACGCTGCCGGCGTTAGGGGTACCGTCCCCCTTGGTCGGCTTGCTGATTTCCGCATAACATCATCTGTGCCGAAGACTATGCAGAAATTCGCATATCACGTCATATCGCGCTAATATGCGAATATGAGCAATTCGCCGGACGAAGAGCAGCCGTTCCGGATCTACACGCCGGAGTCTGTCGGCCAGGCCATCCGCCATTATCGCATCCAGGCCGGCCTGACCCAGGCGCAGCTCGCCGCGCAGCTCGGCATTCAGCAGGCGTATCTCTCCAGGCTGGAGAAGGGCCACGAAACCGAGCAGCTGCGCCGCATTCTGACCATCCTCAAGCATCTCGGCGTGCGCGCCACGCTCCGGCACGAGGACTGGTGATGGATCGCCTGGCCATCTGGCTGTACGGCATCAAAGTGGCGGTCGTGGAGCAAGAGCGCCATCGCCTGCGACTCATGTACACCCCCGAGGCGCTGGCCGCCTTTCCGCCCGGCACACCACTGCTGTCGCTGAAGCTGCCCTTGACCGGCGACCGCTATCCCAACGGCCTGACGCACGCTTTTCTGGACGGCTTGCTGCCGGAGGGAGATCCCCGCCGGGCCATCGCCGACGACCTCCGGCTGCGCGCCGACGACACGTTCGGGCTGGTCGAAGCGCTCGGCCGCGACTGCGCCGGCGCCCTGGTTATCCAGCCCGACGACGATCCTGCGCCTCCACAGCCGACGACGCTGACCGCGGAGCCGCTTACCGACGAAGACCTGGCGCGCCTGGTCGATAACCTGCGCGATGCCCCCCTTGGCGCCGACCGCCGCGTGCGCATCTCGCTGGCCGGCGTGCAGGAGAAGCTGGTGCTGACGCGCATGCCCGACGGCAGGTGGGGCCGGCCGGTCGGCGGCACGCCGACGACCCACATCCTGAAGCCGGAGATTCGCAGCTATCCGCATACCGTGGAAAACGAGGCCTTCTGCATGCGCCTGGCCAGGCACCTCGGTCTGCGCGTTGCCGAGGTCGAGACAACCGAGATCGCGGGCCGGCGGCTGACCGTGGTGACGCGCTATGACCGCAAGGTCGAGCCGTCCGGCGCGGTCGAGCGGCTGCATCAGGAGGATTTCTGTCAGGCCACAGGCACGCCGCCACGGGACAAGTACCAGGAGGACGGCGGGCCGTCGCTCAGGCAAATCGCCGGCATCCTGCGGTCGGTGGACCCCGATGGCCTGACAGAGTTGCTGCGAGTGGTCACCCTGCATGTGGTGGTGGGCAACGGCGATGCCCACGCCAAGAACTTCTCCTTGCTTCACGAGCGGTCGGGCGCCCTCCGACTGGCGCCGCTGTACGACGTCATGTCCACGCTGTACTACGGGGATGACAGGCTGGCCATGTACATCGACAACGTCCACCGCGCCAACCGGGTGACCATCGACCGGCTGCAGAATGAGGCCGCAAGCTGGGGCATTCCGCGCAGCCGGGCAGCTGAGGTCATCGACGAGCTTCTGAGTGCCGTGCCGGAGGCTGCCCGGCGCGCGCAGGAGGAGACCCCAGATCTGCCGGCGGACATCCCGGGCATCGTCAGCGCACAGCTGAACGTCCTGCGAGGCAGCGCGGGCGAGTAGGCGTGCGGCGATGTAGGTTTCTTGGTGCTGCCAATGCTGCGGTCCTGAGGCGTCGCGCTTCAAGATAGCGCAACGAAGCCACGGGCGAGCCATGGTCCGTCATGACCATCCGCACCGGACAGAGCGGCGGCGGTGCGATAAACGCCGTTTGTGCCTCCATCTCGGCTGATCATCGGCCCGTTTGGCTGTGCTTTTTGTCACGCTCCGTCCCAATTGGTTGCGTAGCGGCGCAGACACGGCACAAGGTGTGCTAGCTACTCCGCGCCAGCCTGGGGGAGCGAATCTCCTAGGCCACCTGAGTCATGGACGAGCCGGCACGGTCTGTTTGGTCTAGGGGCGAATGCCTCCGTCGTGAGGCAGGGATCGGCTCGCGCCTGTGTGGAGGGAACCCCATGGCCGTAGCCGCGCTGAATCCCACCCGTGCACTGCGGGAGCCGCGCCGGCTGGACGTGCGGGCCGTCGTCGGCCTGCTGCTGATGCTGGTCACCGTCGTCGGCGCGGTGGCTTTCTGGAGCGCCGCCTCCGACACCCGCGACGTGCTGCTGGCCACCCGCGATCTGCCGGCCGGCGCGAGTCTCGGTCCCGGCGACGTGACGGTCGGGCACGTGCGGGTCGACGACGCCACCTACGGCGCGGCCATCGCCGCCGACCAGCTGCAGTCCATCGTCGGCAAGCCGCTGAGCGAGCCGGTCCACGCCCACCAGCTGCTGGTCCGCCAGCAGCTCTCGAGCCGGCCCGCCCTGCAGCCGGGCCAGCTGGCGCTGACGGTGCCGGTCAGTCCCGCCACGGCGGCCGGCGGTCGCATACGTACCGGCGACCACGTCCAGGTGCTGGTCACCACCAGCAAAGGCAAGCCCGAATCCAAGACGTCGGTCGTGCTGCCCAGCGTGGAGGTGTACGACATCGGATTCGACCAGCGCTCAACCATCGTGAACACCTCGAGCGGCTCGGATAGCTCGAACAGCCAGGGGTCGCTCAGCACCATCACCCTGATCGTGACGCCCGAGCAGGCATTGCAGCTGAGCCAGGCCCGCTGGAACGGCGACCTCGACGCGGCCCTGCTGCCGCCCGAGGACCACTAGCCGATGGCTATGGTCGGCGGGGCGCCCGCCGCCGGCTCGGCCGGATCTGGTCGGGCCGCACGCATCCTCGTCGGACTCGGGACTGACGACCTGGAGCAGCGGCTGCTGCCCGGACTGACCGACGCCGGCTACATCATCGCCGACCGCTGCCTGTCCGCCGACCAGCTGCTTGCTGCTCTGTCGCCCGAGAGCGCGGACGCGGTTTTGCTGGCGGCCGACCTGCACCGCCTGACGCGGGCCGCGCTGGACGACGTGCTGGCCCGCCGCATCCCGGCGGTGGTGCTGTGGAACGGACAACTGGATGCAAGGGGTGGGCGCACCGTTTGTCTGCCTCTGGACGCCACGGCCGCCGACCTGCAGGCGGCACTGGACGAGCTGCTCGGCGGACACGCGCCGGCGGTCGTTGCGCCGTCCGTGACGCCGGAGCCACCGCCGACCGTCGAGCCGCAGCCGGACGAGCCGGAGGTGGAGCATGCGGTGGTGGCTGTGACCAGCGGGTACGGCAGCCCGGGCCGGACGACGCTGGCCATCAACCTGGCGGCAGCGCTGGGCGCTGTGGCGCCAACTGCCCTGGTCGACGCCGATCTGGTGGGACCGAGCGTGGCCGCCTACCTCGACCTGGATCCGACCCGCAACCTGTACATGCTGGCCCACGCCGGCCCGGAAACGGTGCGCGACTGGGACCGTGCCCTCGACCAGGAGCTGCAGTCGCTGGACCCGCGCAGCCGCCAGGCCGTGGCGCTGTGCGGCGTGCCCAAGCCCGAGATGCGCAGCGGCATCTCCACCCGGTTCATGGAGCGCCTGCTGGCGGAGCTGCGGCAGCGCTACCGCTACGTGGTGGTCGACACCGGCCCTGTCCTGGCCGGGACAGATCGCGGCCTGCATCGCCAGACGCTGGTGTCGGCCGGTCGCGTGTTGCTGCTGGCCACCTCCGACCTGGTAGGGCTGTGGCACGCCCGCCGGGCGCTGAACGCCTGCCGCCCCGAGGAGCTGGCCGCCGGCGAGCGGCTGGCGCTGGTCATCAACCGCTACGACCGGCGACGTCATCACGGGCGGGCCGAGATCGAGTGGGGTCTGGACGCCCCTCTGGCCGGCGTCGTGCCCTACGACCACCTGCACGCCGAGCGGGCCATCGCCGCCCAGCGGCCGATGGTCGTGTTGCCCAAAGGTCCGGCTGCGAAAGCGTTGCTCGAGCTGGCCGACCGGCTGCACGGCGGCGGCCTGGCCCTGCCGCCCGATCCGCTGAAGCGCCCGCCACGCTGGCGGACGCTCCGCGTCGGGTCCCTGGTCCGGCGACCGCAGCTGCCGTGGCCGCGCCGCAACGGCCACCTGAAACCGGCCCGGGAGGAGTCGCATGGCGGCGCCGGCCACTAGCCCGCGCCTGCCCGGCCCGACCGATCGGGCGGCCGAGCGGGAGCTGCGCGAAGAGGTGCGGGCAGAGCTGGACAAGCTGCTCGGCCAGCGCCACCTGCTGGCGCCCGGACCCGAGGACGAGCGGCACGTGCGGACGCTCATCCACGAGCGCGTGGAAGCCTTTCAGCGGCGGGCGGTCGGCACCAACACCCCGCGCCTCATCGACCAGGACGGCGTCGAGCAGCGCATCTTCGACGGCCTGCTGCGGCTCGGCATCCTGCAGCCGCTCATGGATGACCCCGGGGTGGAGGAGATCATCTGCAACGGCCCGACCCGGGTATTCACCATCGAGGACGGCCGCAAGCGCCTGGCGCGCGACATCCGCTTCGAGGACGACGACGAGCTGCGCGGCCTGGTCAAGCGCCTCATTGGGCCGCTGGGCCGGCGGCTGGACGAGTCCTCGCCCATGGTCGACGCCCGCCTGCCGGACGGCTCGCGGCTCAACGCCGCCATCCCGCCGGCCACCACCCGCTGGACGGCGGTGACCATCCGCAAGTTCATCCTCCGGGCCGACCGGCTGGAGCAGCTGGTCGAGCTGGGCACGCTGCCGCGCGATGCGGCCGAGTTCCTGGACGTGGCCGTCCAGGCCGGCGTCAACATCCTGGTGTCGGGTCCGACCGGTAGCGGCAAGACCACCATGCTCAACTGCCTGGGCTCGTGCATCGCCTCGGCCGAAGAGCGGGTTGTCACGGTCGAGGAAGTGGCCGAGCTGCAGCTGGAGCGACACCTGCCCGACTGCGTGGCCCTCCAGGCGCGCAGCGGCAACATCGAGGGCGCCGGCGAGATCAAGATACGCGACCTGACCCGTAACGCCCTGCGCATGCGCCCGACGCGCATCGTGGTAGGCGAGGTGCGCGGCGCGGAGGCGCTGGACATGCTGCTGGCCATGAACACCGGCCACGAGGGCAGCCTGACCACCATCCACGGCAACTCGCCGCGCGACGCCCTGGACCGGCTGGGCACGCTGGCCATGATGGCCGAGGAGCGCCTGACCAACGACGCGCTGACCAAGATGGTCGGCCGCACCATTGAGCTGGTCGTCCAGCTGCGCTTCGAGCCGCTCAGCGGCCGCCGCCGGGTGACCAGCATCTTCGAGGTGACTGGCCTGGAAGGCGAGGTCATCGCCGGCAACGACCTGTGGGCCTTCGACGCGGGACAGGATGCGCTGGCCTGGACCGGCATCCCACCGCGCTGTCTGGGAAAGGTTCGCGCCCGGGGTATCGCCTATGTGCTGCCGAACCTTTCCCGCACGCGCGACGACCTTTCCCGCGACGTCGGGATCCTTTCCCGCGATTTCGTGAACCTTTCCCGCGACGGCGGGGCGTTCGATTCGGCCGGCGGCAACGGCGGGACAGGATCGGGAAAGGTTCGGCGGCCAGAGTAGAGCCATGAGACAGCCCAGGACGTCGCGGCCGTGACACCGCTGCTGCTGTCCATCTCGCTGGGCGTGGCGGTCTACCTGCTGTACGAGGGCCTGACCAATCCCCAACCGTGGAACCCCGCCGCCCGGACGCGGGCCACGGTGCGCCACTACCTCGACCGCGCCGGGCTGCGCGACGTGGGGCTCGGCCAGTTCCTGCTCTTCTCGGCTGCCTCCGGTTTGCTGACCGGCGCCGCCGCCCAGGTGCTGCTCGGCTGGGGCGTCATCTCGGGCCTGATTGCCGTCGGCGGGCTGCTCGCGCCGCTGGCCTACTACGGCCATCGGCGGGCCGAGCGCCAGGCGGCCATCCAGATGGCCATCCCCGACGCCATCGCCCAGCTGCGCGACGCCATCCGCACCGGCCTGTCCGTCCAGGAGGCGGTGCGCGGCCTGGCCGAGACCGGGCCCGAAGCGCTGCGCGCCGAGTTCGCCGGCCTGGTGCGCGAGACCCAGGCCTTCGGCTTCGAGGAGGCGCTGCTGCGCATGCAGGACCGCCTGGCCGACCCGGTGTTCGACGTGGTGGCCGCCACGCTGCGGCTGAACGAGAAGTACGGCGGCCGCAAGCTGAGCCAGGTGCTCGACCGGCTAGCCCATGCGACCCGAGCCGAGCACAGTACCCAGGAGGAGGTCCGGACCTACAACAAGCGCAACGTGCTGGCCGCCCGCGTGGTGGCCGCCGTGCCCATCGGACTGCTCGTCCTGCTGCGCCACGTCAACCCGGCCTTCCTGGCGGTGTACGACGGGCCGGGCCAGGTCATCCTGGTCGGCGCCTTCGCCAGCATCTGCGTCGGCTACGTGGGCGTGCTGCTCATCACCCGGCTGCCGGGCGAGACCCGCGTGCTGCGGGAGGACCTGCGGTCGGCGGGCTTGCAGCCGGGGAATTCGGCCGGAGTGGCAGGGCGGCTATCGTGAACCTGCTGTCGCTGGCCATCCGGCCCGAGGCGCTCGAGCCGCGCTTCCTGGTGCTGCCGCTGCTGTTCGGCTTCGGGCTGTACCTGGTCCTGACCGCGCAGCCGCTGGGCCGGCCCAAGCCCGACCTGCGGCAGCGCCTGGACCGCCTGGACGTCGATGCCCGCATTCGCATGGAGCTGACCCAGCCGGCCGTCCAGCCCATCTTCGCCTCGCGCGCCCTCGAGCTGATCATGCGGCCCTTCATGGAAGACGTGGGCCGGCTGCTGCGGGCCGTGCTGTCTCGCTTCGGGCTGGGCGGCGGCCAGGCGCTGGAGCGCCGGCTGCGGCTGCTGCGGCCGGGGGTCGAGCCGGTCCAGTTCTTCGGTGAGAAGGTGGTCTGCGGCTTCATCGGCTTCGGCTGCTTTCCGCTCATGAACGCCGTCGGCATCCATCCCTTCGGGCCGTGGCCGGTGTGGGCCTGGACGCTGGGCTTTGCCGCCGGCTTCCTGTGCCCCGACGCGCAGCTGGACCAGGCCGAGCGCGCGCGCCGCACCCGCTGCCTGATGGAGCTGCCGGCCCTGCTCGAGATGCTGACCATCGCGGCGTCCGCCGGTCTCGCTCTCGAGCAGGCCGTCTCGCAGGTATCGCAGCAGAGCAGCGGCACGGTCGCCCAGGAGCTGCGCCGGGCCAGCCGCGAGGCCGAGCTGGGCCAGCGCCCACTGGTCGAGGCGCTGAACGCCATGGCCGAGCGCAACCGCATCCCAGAGCTGACCAGTTTCGTCGGCCAGCTGTGCTCGGCGTATTCGCAGGGCCTGCCGCTTGTCGAGGCCCTGTCGGCCCAGGCCGACGCGCTGCGCGAGCGCAAGCGGCTGCGGGTGGTCGAGGCCGGCGGACGCGCCGGCGTGCTGGCGCTGCTGCCGGCGGCGCTGTTCATCTTCCCCGTGATTTTCATCGTCGAGCTCGTACCGGCCACCCTGGTGCTGATGCACATCGGCGGCCGGTGAGGGAGCTCGAAACATGGCAGGCAGTCTCGGGTGCCACAGGCAAGAAAGGAGGCAGGTATGTGGCTGGCAGTGAGACATAGCGGCGGGAGGCTGGCGGGGGCCCTGGTCTGGGCCGGGCGGCGGCTGAACACGCACCAGCGGGCGGCGGTGATGATCGAGTACGCCATCATCGCGGCCCTGATCGCCATGGTGGCCATGGCCGCGGTCCAGGCGCTGGGCGGCGGCATCGTGGGCGTCTTCCAGGGCATCCTGGGCCATCTGCCGCACGCGTAGGACAGACCATGCGTCCGCTGGAGGGGCGGTGGCTCGCCGCGCTTGGCGGCCGGCTGACCCGCGGCTCGGCCATGATCGAGAGCGCGCTCAGCCTGCCCATCGTGCTGATGGTCACCATCGGCCTGGTGCAGTTCGCCGTCTACTACCACGCCCAGAACGTGTTCACCGGCGCGGTCCAGGACGGCGCACGCGTGGCGGCCTCGGCCGACGGCACGCTGCAGGACGGCGTCAATCACACCAACGAGCTGCTGCAGGCCGGCATCGGGCAGACGGCGACCAATGTCAACGTGCAGGGGCTGGACGGCCAGGACGAGATCGCCATCCAGGCCACCGGGCACTTGCGGCTGCTCATCCCCTGGGTGGCCGACGCCACGCTGCCGCTGGATGCGCGGGCGGTCATGAGCAAGGAGCACTTCCGTGTGGGGCCCGCACGTTAGCCGGCGCCGCATGGCAGGGCGGCTGGCGGCGGTCGAGCGCGGCTCGGTGCTGATAGAGACGGTGATCGTCATCCCGATGCTGCTGACGCTGGTGTTCGGCATCGTCGGCGTGGGCCGGCTGACCCAGGCCGAGATGGCCGTATCCGGTGTGGCCCGCGAGACGGCCCGCGCGGCCGCCCTGGCCAACAACCCCGACCAGGCCCGATCGTGGGGCTCGGATCGCGCGCAGCAGGTCGCCGCCGGCTACCAGCTCGAGCCGGGCCTGCTGCAGGTGACGCTGGACCCCGGCTCGATGGACCGCGGCAGCCAGGTCACAGCCCAGGCGCGCTACACCATCCGGCTGACGGACCTGCCTTTCCTGAACTGGACGCAGTTCGTGGTGCAGTCCACGCACTCCGAGCGGGTCGACCTTTACCGCAGCCGCTGGCCGGAGTCGCACTCGTGAGAGGCCTGATCTCCCGGCTTGAGCGTGGCTACGCCATGGTCTGGACGGCGGCCATGCTGCCCTTTCTCCTGATCGTGGTCGGTCTGACGGTCGACGGCGGTGTGATGTTCGACGGCCAGCGGAACCTGCAGAACATCGCCGACGCGGCCGCGCGTGCTGGCGCGATGCAGATCGATCAGAACGTGTACAGGCAGACCAACGGCGCAACCGTGGCGCTCGACCAGAACGCGGCCCGCGACGTCGCCGCGCAGTCCGTCGCCGGCGAGGGAAGCGACCTGAAGGGCACCATAACCGCCGACGGACAGCGGGTGACGGTCAAGGTCGAGCGCGACGTGCCCACCAGCTTCATGCAGATAGCTGGCATAAAGACGGTGCACCTGACGGCCATCGCACCGGCCGAAGTGCGCTTCGGAATTGAGCGAGGGAACAAGCAGCCATGAACATCAACGCGTCTCCTGGCGGTAGTCCACGCTATCCACTAGTGGCGGCGCTGCTGGTGGGCGTCGTCGCTGCGCTGCTGGTCGGCGGCTGGTTCGCCAGTCAGCACTTTCGCGGGCAGGTCGGCACCGAGCCCGCGCGATCGGTGGCTGCGCCCTCACCACGTACGACAGCACCCGCCGATGTGGCCGTGCCAGCAGCGGTGACCGCGGCGTCACCGGCGGCCGTGACTTCGGTCGCGGCGTCTCCGGCGCCGAGCTTCCGAGTGGCGTCCAGCCCGTTGGAAAGAGAGATAGAGCAGGCGTACCTGCACTACTGGGATGTCCGGGCGGCGGCCTATTTGAACCTCGACACTTCGCATCTAGCCGAAGTCATGGCAGGTGCTGAGCTGGAAAGGATGTCTCAGCAGATCAAGGACTTGCAGGCGAAGGGCCGGGCGGTAAAGGTCGATATCGACCACCGGTACCTTTTCGCGAGCGAGAGCCCGGACAAGGCCGTCATTTACGACGAATACCTGAATCGCAGCCTGTTCGTGGATGTTGCAACAAACCAGGTACTCCCCACCTCCAGCCCTGCCGTCACCGAGAAGATTTCGTACGAGCTCCAGAAGATTGATGGCTCGTGGAAAGTAATCGATGGGGCGCAACACACTTAGCGCGGTTTTCGCCAGCGGCTTCCTGACGGCAAGTCTGCTCCTGTGCTTGGGCTGTCCAGATGCGTACGCTGGATCCGACGAAGGACACGCCTCTTTGGATGGGGACAAGCCCACCACGAGGTTTGAAGCTCGCGTCCAATCCAACTCAAACGGCGTTGACGTCCACATCACCGGCCGTCAAACCGTTCCCGCCGACGATCAGCCGAGCCGCGCACCTGCGCCCGCGCCGCCGGCTAATCCTGCGCCTGCCCCAGCCGCGCCCGCAGCGGCTCCGCCAGATCAGCCGAGCCAGCCGGTCATTCACGCGTGGACGGATGAAGCAGGCATGCACCGCGTCGATCCCGATGGCACTCGGACCGACCTGAGCCCGCCGCTCATCGGTTTCGGATCACAGGTCTCCTGGCAGCAGGAGTCGCAGCAGCATTCGCAGCAGACGCCCTGGATCCTGACGGTCAACGACCAATTCCAGGGTGTCGTCTGGCTGCCAGACATGTCGCCGGGGCCGGTCATGATGAACCAGCCGCAGCCGATCGACAACCAGATGCCGCAAGGTGACGGTGGCAGCCACGACCCACGAATGGTTGCGCTGGACGTGCTGGCACACATTCCCCTGCCGCCGGTCGTGGTGCGCATGAACCCCGATTTGGGCATGGTCGCGCTGCCGGGCTGGTTCTGGGTGGATGGCTACGACGGCCACGACGTCAGCCAGTCTCGAACGGTCACCTTTCCGCCGCCGGCGCCCGGACTGCCACCGACCAGCTTCACGGTCACCGTGCGGATCTGGCCGACGAAGTACGACTGGGACTTCGGCGACGGCACCGCCATTGAGACCCACTCCCTGGGCAAGCGCTACCCGGACCAGTCGGACGTGCAGCACAAGTACGAATTCTCATCGCTGCCATTTCCCAATGGCTTCGCGGTCCGCTTGAGCATCGAGTTCGCCGCGGAATTCCGGGTCAACGGCGGTGGGCCGCAGCCCCTGCCGCCCATCCGCCACACCTGGGAGAACGACTTTCGGGTTCAGGAGCTGCAGCCGGTCCTGACGCAGCACTGAGCCTGATGGAGGAAAGCACCATGCGCACAGAAGCACGCACCTCGAAATGGAAGGATCGGCTGCAGCTGGCCGGCCTTGTGGCCGTGCTGATCGGCACGGCTTGGGCGCTGCACGCCTGGGTCGGTTGGCCGCACCTGCCCGGCTCGCGCCCGAGCCTCGACGCCATAGAAGTGGGCCTGCAAGGCACGAGCCTCTCGGCGGGTGCCTTCCTTTATATAGTGGGGCTCGCCGCGTGGGCGGCGTGGTTCTACCTCGCCGCCAGCCTGGCGCTCTACTCGATTGCGAGCCTGGCCGCCGCGCTGGCGCCGGGTAACCGCCATGTGGCGTCGCTGCGGGCGTGCCTGGCGCGGGTGACCCTCCCGGCAGTTCGCCGCCTGGTAGAGGGAGCATTTCTGGCCAGCATCATCCTGAACGCCGGCCTGCGTGCCGCCCCGGCGCTGGCTCAGTCGGCCGCCACGCCGGCGGCCGTGACCGTCTCGACCCAGAGTGTCGCGCAGGCTGTCCCGGATCAGCCGGTCGAGTCGAGCGACATCGAGTACACCGTCCAGAAGAACGACACGCTGTGGGACATCGCCCGGCGCTTCTACGGCGATGGGGAGGAGTACCGGCAGCTGCTGTCGGCCAACCAGGGCCACCAGATGGCGGACGGCCAGAAGTTCACCGAGGCCGGCGTGATCCGCGAGGGCTGGAAGCTCCGTATTCCGCTACCCAGCGCGGCGATCCAGGTTGATCAGGACCAGGTGCGCTACGTCGTCCAACCAGATGACTGGCAGGGTCTGAGCGGCATCTCCGCCCGTCTGCTCGGCGACCCCAACCGCTGGGGCGAGATCTACCAGCTGAATAGGGGCAAAGCCCGCATGCCGGACGGCCGCGTACTCCTTGGCCCCGACGTCATCTGGTCGGGGCTGCCGCTGACGCTGCCCATCAAGGCGCCGGCCGCGCCGCCGGTCGACGCCCCTCCAGCTCCGGTGCCACAGCTCGTGGTCGAGCCGCCGAGCCCTGCTGTTGAGGCGCCTTCGGTGGAAGCGCCGCCCGTGACTCCCGTGGTTTCGGAACCATTGCAATCGGCGCCAGCCGAGCCGGCGACCGCTGCGCCGGGCCCTTCGACGGACATCCCGAAGGTGCTGGCCGAAGCCGCGGCGGCCGCAGCACTGGCTGGTGCGGGAACACTGCTTGTAAGGCGCCGGTTCCGGCGCAGTTTGCAGGAGCCGCCGCCATTGCCCGCCGAGGCTGACAGCGGCGATGGCGGCGAGGGCTTCGCCGAGGCCGAGCTGTCCAGAGCGTTCAGCCACCGGCTGCACAGCGGCGAAACCGACACCGCCGTGCTGGCCGCCCGGGCCCTGTCCCAGGTGCTGCGCGACAAGGGTTTGGACGCAGTATCCATCGTGACCGCCAACCACGGACGGGCGAGTCTGGACCTGACGCTCGAAGCTTCGCTGCTGGACCAGGCCTCGCTGGCAAAGGCCGTGCCCGACATCCAGCGGCGTCTGGGCTGCAACGCGCGCTGCTCCGTCACGGCCGACCGGGACGTCCTGCTGCAGCTGACCGGCCTCAAACGGTCGAACCTGGCCGCGCTGGATCGCGGCGAATCAGACGGCCCGCCGCTGATCGGTCTGGGGCTGACGGCACAGCGCGGGACACTGTACGCCAGCTGGGACCAGCTCGGGCACGTCCTCATCGCCGGCCTGCCCGGCGGCGGAGCAGAGGTGGCGCTGACCGGTCTGGTGGCCGCGCTGGCTTGCCGCAAGCGGCCGGCCGACCTTCAGCTGCTGACTATCGGCAGCCACCGTGTGCTACCTGCCGCCTTCGGCCAGTTGCCGCACCAGCGCTTTGGCCTGCTGGAGAGCAGCGACGAGCGCCTGGCCGAGGCACTCGACTGGCTGCGCGGCGAGCTGCACGAACGCCGGATCAGCGCGGGCCGGCTGGAGACGCCAAATCCTGCCCGGCCGGAGATCGCGCTGGTGCTGTCGGAGCTGCAGGAGTGTGCGGGTGCCGAGGGCCTGGTGGAGTCGATTCTGGCGGAGGGTGCGACGTACGGCCTGCGTGTGATCGCCGCTACGCAGCGCTCCGAGGACATTCCCGAAGAGCTGCTGACGCAGTTCGACACCCGCGCAGCCTTGCAGATGCTGGATGAAGACCACAGCATCCGCCTGTTGGGCCAGCCTGACGCTGCCGAGCTGCGGGGCGGCGGCGACGCCCTGGTCCGGGTGAGCGGCCGGCGCGGACTGCGGCTGCGGCTGTTCCGCGTGGCGGATGACCACCTGCAGGAGCTGACGGAGCTGATGCGTGCCGCCTATGAGCCGGCTGCCCCACCTCCATTGGCCGCCGAGCAAGCGAGCGCTGATGTTTCGCGTGAGCCCGAGACTGCTGCGGCGGAGCCACAAGCCGTCCTACGCGTTGAGATCACGCTTGACGAGCCGGTTGTGGACTGGCCCGAGCCGGATGTGGTGGTCCTTGGCGAGGCCCCAGCTGACATAGCGGACGCTGCTGAGGAGCAGGACGCGCAGGTCGAGGCCATCGAGCAGGTGCCGCTGCCGCTGTCGTTCGGCACGGATACGCAGCTGCGCGTCCGCTGTCTTGGCCCCATGCGCGTGCTGTTCGGCGAGCGCGAGGTGTTGCCCGGGCCGAAAGGCGCCAAGCCCTGGGAGCTGCTCGCCTACCTGGCTACACGTCCCGGCTACACCGCCAGTACGGAAGAAGTGCTGGCCACGCTGTGGCCCAAACGCACGCCGCAAGAGGCGCTCAACCCGTTCTACATCGCGGCCTCGCGCTTACGGAATCGCCTGGCCAGCCAGGTGCCAGAGTTGGGTCAGGACGTGCTGCTGGTAGATCACAACGGAGGCTGCGCGCTCGATCCGCGCAAGGTCAGCACGGACCTGGCCGAGTTCCTGGAGCTGTGCCGCAAGGCGCCAACCTTGCCACCGTCCGAGGCGGTGGTCACCTACGCACGCGCACACGCGCTGTACGGCGGCAACCTGCTGTCGGGCTGCGAGTACGAGTGGATGTTCGACCGCTCCCAGACCGGCGTCTCGGAAGAGGAGCGCTATCGCGAGAACTTCTACGCCGTCACCAATGAGCTGGCCCGGTTGCAGCTGGACGCCGGCCATCCCGAGCTGGCCGTTCCGCTGTTGAAGGGCCTGCTCCGCGAAGAGCCAACGCTCGAGGACGTCGTTCGGAGCCTGTATCGCTGCCACGCGGCCATGGGTGATCGCATGGCGCTGCTGCGCGAGCACAAGCAGTTGCAGGAGGCCCTGCATCAGCTCTTCAGCGAAGACGGCAAGGAGCCAGATCCAGACCTGTGCCGGCCCGAGGACGAGACCATCGCGCTGTTCCACGCGCTGATCGAATCCATGGGTGGCGACAGGATTGTCGAGCAGCAGGCTATCGCGTGATCCCTGCCTGGCTGACACCCGCCGCGACCGGGCTTATCCTGCTGATCGGCACCGCCTACGACCTGCGCTGGCGCCGCGTGCCGGCCTGGCTGACCCTTGGTGGTATCGTGAGCGGCTTTGCCGCGGCCGGCTTGGCCGGGGGAGCTGGTCTGTTTGGCAGCCTTGCCGGGGCCGCGGTGGGCGGTCTCCTGTTCGCGCCGCTGGTCTTCCTCGGCGGAATGGGCGCGGGAGATGCTCTCCTGCTGGCGGCGGTAGGCGCCTGGACCGGCGCGATGTTCGTCCTGCAGGTTACGTCGTGGGGCGCACTCTTCGGCGCGGTTGCGGCAGTGGTGCTGTGGCGTCTGGGCCGGCGGGAGTTCCCGTACGTGCCGGCGATCAGCGCCGGCGCGATTGCCGCTGTCGTAGCGGGCCCGAGCCTGCTGCGCTGAACACGCGGCTGCTTGAGGCCGGCTCGGCCGTCAGACCCTCGCTCTCGATCAGCTCGAAGCCCCATCACCGGCGCTGTGCGTGAAACGTCACCCACTGGGGAGCCCTAGACTCGAGAAGATGCAGGCGGACTTTGCCCTGAGGACCTGTCGGAGCTTGCCGGGGGCGACCGAGGGCTACCCCTTCGGACCTGGAGCGCTGGTGTTCAAGGTGGCTGGCAAGATGTTCGCGATCGCCCACGATTCCCGCATAAGCCTGAAGTGCGATCCCGCGCTTGGCCTGGTCCTGCGCGAGACCTACCCCGCGGTAACGGCCGGCTACCACCTGGACAAGCGCCATTGGAACAGCATCGAGCTGGACGGGTCGGTGGACGACGACGAGTTGCGCGACTGGATTCAGGATTCCTATGACCTGGTGGTGGCGTCGCTCAGTCGCTCCCAACGGGCGGCACTGACCTCCGCTTAGCTCCGGAAGGCTCATGGACCGGCGCGCGTGCGCTGCGCCGGCCTGCCTCGTTTTCGTACATATGTTCTATCCTGAGCCCGTGAGCAGGCTCGTGCTGGCCGATTTGAACCCGGCCCAGCACCGCGCCGCGACGTACGGCGATGGTCCGCTGCTCGCTATCGCCGGTGCTGGCACCGGCAAGACCAAGACGCTGGCCGCGCGGGTCGCTTACCTGATCGACCAGGGCGTCCCGCCCGAGCGCATCCTGCTCCTCACTTTCAGCCGCCGTGCAGCGCAGGAAATGCTTGGCCGGGCCGGCCAGATGGTCGGCCGAACGCAGGTGGCGAAGGTGTGGGGCGGGACATTCCACGCGGTCGCCAACCGGCTGTTGCGGGTGCACGGCCATGCCGTCGGGGTGCCGCCGAACTTCACCGTTCTCGACCAATCGGACTGCGCCGACCTGATGAACCTCATCCGCACTGAACAGGGGTGGTCGGAGTCGAAGCGGCGCTTTCCCAAGAAGGACACACTGGCCGCCATCTACAGCCGCACGGTCAACACCAGTATCAAGCTGGGGCAGGTGCTGGAGACGTGGTTCCCGTGGTGCGCCGACGACCTGGACGACATGCGCGGCGTGTTCCAGATGTACCTGGCACGCAAACGCGAGCAGGCGGTGCTGGATTACGACGACCTGCTGCTGTTCTGGAAGGCGCTGCTGCAGGCGCCGCAGGCCGGTGAGCTCATCGCCGGCAGCTTCGACCACGTGCTCGTCGACGAGTACCAGGACACCAACGCGCTGCAGGCCGACATCCTGGCGAGTCTCCGCCGGAGCAGCCGCAACATCACCGTGGTCGGCGACGACGCCCAGGCCATCTATTCCTTTCGCGCCGCGACAGTGAAGAACATCCTGGCTTTCCCGGAGCGGTTCCCGGGCGCCGAGATCGTGAAGCTGGAGCAGAACTACCGCTCCACGCCACCTATCCTGGCGGTGGCCAACGCCGTCATGGGTGAGGCCCGCCAGCAGTACGACAAGGAGCTGTGGTCTCGACGGCCGGGCGAGGCGCGCCCGCGGCTGGTGACTTGTCTCAACGAGACGCAGCAGGCGCAGGTGGTTTGCGATCGCGTCGTCGAGCACCTCGAGCAGGGCATCCCGCTTACCCACCAGGCGGTGCTGTTCCGCACCGGGCATCACAGCGACTTGCTGGAGGTCGAACTCACCCGTCGCAACGTGCCCTTCGTGAAGTACGGTGGCCTCAAGTTCATCGAAGCTGCCCACGTCAAAGACATGCTGGCCTTCCTGCGCATCCTTGAGAACCCGGACGACGACCTGGCTTGGTTTCGCGTCCTCCAGTTGCTCGACGGCATGGGGCCGCGCCACGCCCAGGCGGTATTGGGCCAGCTGCGCGGCCAGCACAGTCCGGGAGAGGCGCGGCCGAACGGAGCGCTGGACCGCTTCCTGGCGGAGCCGGTTGAGGCGCCCGTGGCGGCGTCCAAACAGCTGGACGAGCTGCGGAACGCACTGCGCGACGCACGTTCGCTCGGGCCGGCCCAGCGCGTCGAGCGGCTGCGGCGCTTCTACGACCCGGTGTTCGAGCGCGCGTACGACAACGCCGCCGTCCGCGTTCGCGACCTGGAACAGCTGGAGCAGCTGGCCGGCACATACGGTACGACGCGCGACTTCATCACCGACCTGACCCTCGATCCGCCGGCTTCGACAAGCGATTTGGCCGGGCCGCCGCTGCTGGAGGAGGACTACCTGATCCTGTCCACCATTCACTCGGCGAAGGGGTGCGAGTGGGACGTGGTGCACGTTATCCACGCGGCCGACGGCAACATCCCGAGCGACATGGCCACCGGCAGCGCGGAGGAAATCGATGAAGAGCGCCGGCTGTTCTACGTGGCGCTGACACGCGCCAAGGACTGGCTGCACGTGTACTTCCCGCTTCGCTACTACCACCGGCGCCACGGACGGGGTGACGCGCACTCCTACGCCCAGCTCACCCGGTTCATCTCGCCTGCCGTCAAGGCCCATTTCGAGCTAGACGTCGTCTATGACGAGCAGGACTCCGACGCCTTGGAGGCAGAGGCCGTGGCCCGGACGCCCGTGGACGCGCTGCTGAACCAGCTCTGGGCGGACTAGGACCGCCAACGAGCATGTCGGCCGATCTCTTCGCCGGGATTCAGGTCAAGGACTACGCCGCAGCCGTGGCCTGGTACCAACGGCTGTTCGGCGCTGCCCCCTCATTCGTCCCTACCGACGGTGAGGCCGTGTGGCAGCTCGGCGAGCACTGTTTCGCGTTCCTCGAGCTGAAGCCGGAGCATGCCGGTCATGCCAGACACCTGCTGTTCGTCGAGGACCTCGACACACGGGTGGCGCAGATTGCCGATCGCGGACTCCGGCCCGCTGAGCAGGAAACATTGGCCAATGGCGTTCGAAAGGTGGCCTATCGAGATGAGGACGGGAACGAGTTCGCCTTCGGCGGTGCCCCGCTGTGACCCCAAGCGCCGCCTGAGCGGGGCATACAATCCCCGTCGTGTGCGGCCGCTACGGGTACGAGAGCCCGGAATTCACCGAGACCCGCTTCCAGGCTCAGCTGCTGCCCGATGTGCCACCCGAGATCCTGGTCCCGCGCTACAACATCGCGCCGACACAGCCGGTCCTGACCGTTGCACCGTCCAAGCGCCTCGGTGGGCGGCGCGGGATCAAGAGCGTGGTCTGGGGCCTGACGCCCGGCTGGGCGCTGCGGGACCGGTCCAAGCCGCGGTCCATCAACATCAAGACTGAAGGCATCTTGGACCGCCCGACCTATCGTCATCTGCTGCTGCACAACCGCTGCGCTGTGCCGGCGGATGGCTTCTACGAATGGCAGCACAACAATGGCAAGACCGGTCAGCCGTACTCGATCGCCCTGCGCGGCGGCGAGCCCTTTGCCTTCGCCGGCATCTGGACGGCGACCAAGGATGAGCGGGATCAGTGGCTGGTGTCGTGCGCGATTCTGACGACCGGTCCCAACGAGCTCGTAGCCCAGTTGCACGACCGCCAACCGGTGATTCTGACGCGCGACCAGGAACAGACCTGGCTCGACGCCGATGTCACCGATGCTGGCGAACTGGTGCCGATCCTCAGCCCCCTGGACCCCACGGCCATGGAGCTGTTTCCCGTCTCGCGCCTCGTCAATAGCGTGGCCAACGAGGGACCGAGCCTGCGCCAGCGCGCGCCGGAGTCGCTGCAGGCTTCGCTGTTGTAGGGTTCGCCGCAGCCGTCTGTCGGCGCCTCACTCGCGCGCAGGTCGTCAGGCCCGAGTCAGACCCTCAACGGAAGGTTCGTGGCTGCTCGCAAGGTGCTCCTCCAGGCGGTCGAAGAACGCTTGCTGAGCGGGGTGAATCAGTACTCTGGCCTGAGCGATGGGCACGAACTCCACCTGGTCGACTTCCCACGACGCGCACCTTGGATGCGCATCGCCGGGACAGGGTGCGCAGAAAGCGTGGACGCGTTTGCCGTTCTTATAGGTGACAAATTCCAGCGGCGTGAGCACAGCCTCGACGGCGACGCCAGCCTCTTCCAGTGTTTCCCGAACCGCCGCCTGCTCGAGCGATTCGCCGTGCTCCGGCCAGCCCTTCGGCAGACTCCACGGCGCTTTCTTGTTGTACCAGCCGGAAGGATGGACGAGGAGCACCTCCAGGCCGCTGTCAGATCGCCGGTACAGCAACACCCCGGCCGAGTCGTGCCGGCGGGCGCCGCGCTCCGGTTTGCCAGCCTTTTCCATCCCAGCACTGATTCTCCACCCACATTGGCGGCCTACACAAACGCGGCGCAGTTCCCGGCATTGCACACTGTACATATGTGCAGTATTATCCCGTCATGGAACCGCTGTACGTGCTGCATCTACGGCTGGCGAGCATCGGCGTTATCCCGTGGGCGGTGTTCTCAAAGGCAGCCTATGAGGCGCTGCTCGAAGCTGTCGAAGTGGGGGAGTTTGGCCCGGCTGCCATCGTCGAGCTTGAGTCCGAGCACCTTCCGGAGGCGGCTTAGTTGGACCCGCAGAGCAGGTGGTATCGGGGCTGGATCGGGGTCGGCGGCGAGTTCAAGGTGATGGCCTCCAACGGCAGTACGCCGGAGGTGCTCAAGGCCGACGTCACGGAGTTCCACGACCGCGCGGATCGGCTCGATTCCTTCGATTGGGGCCGGCCCAGCCGGGCCGCCTACATGCTGGCTCGGACACTCCTTGTGGACGCGCTCGGCCGCCCGACTGCCGATGCGTTCGACCCGGCCGATTTCATGGACCAGGTGCTGATGCGGTTCCCGATGGGTCCAGACTGGCAGCTCACCGCCGCGGACATCCGTCGCTGGGCGGCCGCCACGCGAAGCGAGGCGACGCCGCGTCCGAGATGACATCGTCGGCCGATGTCATCCGCAGGTTCTTCACGCCATACGCCGCCTTGAAGGCTCTGCTATCCAGTCGCAGATTGGCCGGCACGACGATCAGGATCAGGCGGTTGTCCGCATGGCAGACGAGGGCCTTGGCGCCGTCCTCCAGCGGCGTGCCCCGAACGCCGGGCCGCCTGTTCACTGGTGAACACGGGCTCGTGCTGCAGCACCCGGTGCTCCACGCCACTGGCCGCGAGCAGGTCCAGAACCCCCCGCACCAGCGGTGACTCATCGGCGGGAGTGTCCATCTCGTACGGACGAAACATGCCATAGTTGCCGCGCACATGGTGGTCGAGGTGCAACGCAAGCCAGCCGACGTTCGGGCGTCGGACCCCATGCCACGGGCACTGGCGCCGATGCTGGTTCAGCTGGCGCACGAGCTGCCCGAACACGACGAAGACTGGGCGTTCGAGCCGAAGTGGGATGGTTTCCGCGCGCTGGCATTTGTGAACAAGGGGAAGGTGCGGGTCAGCAGCCGCAACGGCGGCGACTTCACCGGACATCTGCCCGAGCTGCAGGCGCTGGCGCCCGCACTCGGCGGCCGGCCCGCGGTGCTTGACGGCGAATTGGTGGCCGTGCGCGAAGACGGGCTGCCAAGCTTCGAGCTTCTCCAGGAGCGCATGGGCCTCGAGCGCACGAGCCGCCGCGAGCCCATCCCGATCATGCTGATGGTATTCGACCTGCTGTACCTGGACGGCCGTTCGCTCTTGCCCGAGAAGTACGTTCAGCGCCGCTCAGAGCTCGATGCGCTGAACCTTAACGGCGACTTCTGGAGCACGCCCCCAATGTGCATTGGGCAGGGCGCAGCACTGTATGAGAGCAGCTGTCACATCGGCCTGGAAGGTGTGGTCGCCAAACGGCTGAACAGCCGCTACGAGCCGGGCAAAAGGTCGGGCGCGTGGATCAAGGTCAAGCGCCGGCACCGCCAGGAGCTCGTCATCGGGGGCTGGATTCCCGGTGAGGGCAATCGCACTGGGCGCATCGGCGGACTGCTGGTCGGGTATTACGAAGGGGGCAAGCTTGTGTACGGCGGTAGCGTCGGCACCGGCATGACGGACGCGACCCTGCGTCATTTACGGGAGGTCCTGGAGCCGCTGGCCTGCTCCAACAATGTGTTCGACGGCGGCGAGCTGCCGCCCTGGCAGCTGCGCTTCGTGCGGCCGCAGCTGGTCTGTGAAGTCGAGTTCTTGGAGTGGACGAAACGCAGCGGGCAGCTGCGCCATCCATCGTTTCGCGGGCTGCGGCCGGACAAAGACGCACGGACCGTCGAGCGCGAGGACCTTCCTCGCTGGCATCCCGCCGATTGATCGCCCGACGGCGCTAACCGGAACCTTTCCCCCCTCGCCCGATCCTTTCCCGCCGTTCCTTTCCCGCTGACCGCCTGACTCTCTGACCTTTCCCGGCACGGCCGGCCTTCACCGCCCGAGCGCCGCTTTTGAGCTCGGGAAAGGTTTGGGAAAGGACCTGTCACTAGCGTGGGCTGTGGAAACGAGTTCGAGGCCCGCACATGGAATTTCCCTTCACTTTCGAGTCGGACAGCCAGGTTCGCTCCTTCTCCTGGCCGTCGTTCGACCGGCGCCTGTGGTTAGTCCTCGTCATCCCGGTGCTCGCGGTCGGCGTGTTCCTCCAGCGCCACCGCGACACCGGGGCGCCGGTTCACCCGGGCACTGTTATGGTCTCGGCCACTCCGACCGGCGCAGCCGTCAGCGTTGACGGCAAGTCGCGCGGACCCGCCCCCCAGCAACTGAGTCTCGCCGCCGGCACGCATCGCATCGAGCTGCGGCGCAGCGGCTACCTGACCGACAGCTTCGCGATTGACGTTCGGCCGGACGCCACACTCGACCTGAATCGTGAGCTGTGGCCTGAGCGGCCACACGCCACCTTGTTGCGGCCACCGCTGCCGGGGACTGCTGTCGCCGGCGCGACGTTCCTGGCCGATGGCCGCCTGGCGTTAGCCGTGGCCGTCTCGGCCGAGGAACGCCAGTTATGGGCCTATGCCGGCGACTCCGATAGTTACCAGCGGCTTGGACCGTCCGGCGCATCGGCAGTGGCTGGGAGCGCCGATGGACGCACGGTCGCCTACATCAAACGGAATCAGGCGTTCGGCGTTGAGAGCGGACCCGCCTGGACAGTCCGAGCGATCGATTCGGCCGGATCGGACCGGCAGGTCTACCAGGCCGGCAGCGGGGATGGCCAGGCGGTTGATCTGACGCTGTCGCCCGACGGGCGCCGGATCGTCCTCGCCGAGCGCAGCTCACTCGGAAGCAGCTCCCGGACTAAGCTCGTGCTCTTCGACGCGGGCCGTGAAGCACCGCAGCCGTTCACCGAACTTCCCGCCGAGCTGGTGCCAGGCAGCTACGTCTGGGCGCCGGACGGATCACGGGTGGCCTTTGCCGTCACGACGCCCACCGGCCAATCGCTGTGCCTGATGTCCACCGATGGGCGGTTTCGCTATCTCGGCGAGGTCGCGTCCGTGGGCAGCACCATCGCCCCGCTGCCGGTCGCGTGGTCCCGGAGCGACCAGCTGGCCTTCGAACGTCAGGGTGCGCCGGGCGGCGGCATCGGTCCATTCGGCGTCTCTTCCTCACCACAGGTCGCACTCACCGAGGCCGCTGAAGGCAGCGTGCAGGTGCGGGGCAGTGGCGTCCCCGCGGGCTGGCTGGACGACGGCTCGCTACTGATTCTCCACCGCCCCAAGCGGGACGGTCAGCTTGAGCTCAGCCAGCTGACAAACGATGGCGCCACGCGAACCCTGGCGCAGCTGCCCGTGAAAGGCGGCAACTACGCCGGTGAGTGGGACGGCCAGCGACGCCGGCTCATCGTGGGTGCCAGTCGCGACGCGACCCTGGGCGGCTCCGGCACCGATTTCTACCTGGTTGACCTCAGCGGCGGGGAGGTGTCATGAAACGGCTGCTCTGCCCGGCCTCGGTTCTGGCGCTGGCGGTCCTGCTGCTTACGCCGGCAGCGGTGGCGGCCCAGACCGGTAACCCCGCTCCGAATCCGGCCGGTGGGCTGATGGGCCTGCTGCCCGACCCCAAGCAGTGGGCCGGCGATGTGTTCAGCCAGGTGTTCGTCAACCTGCTGCAGAGCATCGCCACGGGCCTGCGGCAGATCGTCTCCACCGTCCTGAACAGCCAGGTCAATGTGATCACGCGTACGCCGCCCGAAGCGTCGTATGCCAGCGCCACCGTCCAGAACCTGTGGGGCGTTATGCGCACCGTGGCGAATGGTGCGCTGGCGCTGGCCGCCATGTGGGCGGCCTTCGATCTCATTGCCCGTGAGCAGCTCGGCTCGCCCTACCACGAGGCAATGGAGATCCTGCCGCGCCTGGCGCTCGGAGCCTTGCTGGTCAACACCAGCCTGTCGTGGGCGCAGCTCAGCATCGACGCCAACAACGCCCTGTGCGGCCTGGTCTCACAGGGCAGCCTGCCCGCCTGGGACCAGACAACCGAGATCAGCCAGCTGCTCATCCAGGTGCTGGCCACCCTGATCTATCTGATCACCGCCCTGCTTCTGCTGCTGCAGATGCTCATCCGCATTGCCCTGCTCGACGTGCTGGTGGTCGTCGCACCGATCGCGTTGTTGTGCGGCATCCTGCCGCAGACCCAGCGCTGGTCGGGGCTGTGGACCAGCACCTTCTTCGGCGCCGTCTTCACCCAGTTCGTCCAGATGGTGGCGCTGCGCCTGGGCAGCTCGATCCTCGGCGACCTGACGCCACTCGGCGCCGACGGGCGCCTCCTGTCGATCTTCTTTGGCATCGCCCTCATGGCGCTGACCCTGAAAATCCCCGGTCTCATCGGCCGGCATGGCGGCGACGGCCTCAGCTTTGCCCGCTACCTCGCTTACCGCCAGGCCGCTCGGGGTCTCGACTCGCACGGCAGCCGGGGAGGCGACAAGTAATGCCCGCCGCGGTGCTGCTGCTGGCCTTGACCGGACTGGATCGCGACGCCCTGAAGGTGCTCGGCGGGCTGGCCGTGGCCCTCGCTATCGCGCTGGCCTTCGCTATCTCCAGCTTCATGGCCACGCTGGGCGCGATCGCGCCGGGCGAGACGGTCCATCGCACCGAGCCCAAGACCATTCCCGCCGAGCAGCTGGTGGTCATGGAGGACGCGGCCGGCCTGTGCGGCCTGCCGTGGCAGGTGCTGGCGGCCATCGCCGATGTCGAATCGGACTTCGGCCGCAACATGGCAACCTCCGAGGCCGGGGCGATTGGCTACGGCCAATTTCTGCCGCAAACGTGGGCTGCATACGGCGGCGATGGCAATCCCTACGACTACCGCGACGCCATCCCGGCGATGGCGCGCTATCTGTGCGCCAACGGTGGACCGCAGGACCTGCGCGATGCCGTGTACGCCTACAACCACGCCGGCTGGTATGTCCGCGATGTCCTGACGCTGGCCGCCAAGTATGGGTACCTCGTTCCAGGCGGCGCCAACTCGCAGGTGGTCGAGATCGCTCGTTCGCAGATCGGCATGCCCTACGTCTGGGGTGGCGCCAGTCCGGAGACGAGCTTCGACTGCTCGGGGCTGGTGCAGTGGGTCTACGGCCGCATTGGCGCCCGGCTGCCGCGGACCGCGCAGCAGCAGTTTGATGCCACGGCGCGAGTGCCCATCGATCAGCTGCAGCCGGGCGACCTGGTGTTCTTTGCCCAGACCTACGCCTCCAGCGATTACATCACGCACGTCGGCATCTACACCGGCAACGGGCGCATGGTCAATGCGCCCAGCCAGGGCGACGTCGTGCGCGACATGCCGGTATTCGGCGGCTACTGGCTGGAGCACTACGCCGGCGGCGGACGGGTGGTGCGCTGATGACGCTGCCCTTTCAGCTGTTCGGCCGGCCGCCGTGACGCCCAGGCCTGAATCCCGTCATCCCCACATTTCGAGTTCAAAGGAGTTCACCCATGGATGCCATCAATGCCTTGTTCAACAACCTGCTCAACGTCGGGCTCGGCGTCGCCGTGGCGGTCGCCGCCTTCTTCCTGATGAGCGGCGCCTTCGTCTACATGTCCTCCGGCGGGAATCCCCGCCAGATGGAGAAGGGCAAGACAGCCATCGTCAACGCGGTCGCCGGCCTGGCGCTGGTGCTGTCGGCCAAGGTCGTCGCCCAGATGCTGCAGACCGCGCTGGGTCATTAGGTGCGGTATGGCGCTGAGGCATCACGAGATCCCGACTCACCTGAACGTCGAGGACCGCGCCTTCTTCGGGCTGTCGGTCCGCCAGTTTACCGACCTCATCGCCGGTCTGGCCGGCACCTACAGCCTGTGGAACACCTGGCCCGACCTGCCGATCGGCCTGCGGGTTTCCCTGGCGGTGCTTTCGTTGCTGATGACCGTGGTGGTGGCGCTGGCCAAGCCCGGTGGGCGGCGCGTCGAGCAGTGGCTGTTCGTGCTGCTGCATTACCTGCTGACTCCCAGGCGGCTGGTGTGGTGCCCGCGGCCGGTCGACGAGCTCGACTGGCGCACCGAGAGTCGGGAATGGGCCGAAGGCTCACCGACGCCCGCCTGGTCGGAGGCCCGGCCGTGATCGGCCGTGGTTCCGGCCAGCAAACCCTGGTCGCGCTGGATCGCATCGAAGACTCAGTCGCCTACCTGCGCGGCGGTCTGGCGCGGGCCGTCCTGGAGGTCGGCAGCATCAACTTCCGGCTGAAGGGCGAGGTCGAGCAAGAGGCCATCATCGCCGGCTATGCCGCCTGTCTTAACAGCCTGACATTCCCGGTCCAGATTCTCGTGCGCGTTCTGCCGATCGACGTCGAGCGCTACCTGACCGAGCTGGAAGAACGTGCCCGGCGTGAGCTGAACGATGCGCTCATCGAGCTGGCGCGCGACCACCTCCAGTTTGTGCGCCGGCTGGCACGCAGCCGCACGCTGCTCGAGCGTCGCTTCTACGTCGTGGTGCCCGGCGGCGACAGCCAGTTCGCGGTGAAGCTGCCGTGGGTCTCCCGCCGGCGCGAGCACAGGACCGACAAGACCAGCCTGGAACAGCAGATCACGTTTCGCTGCGAGGAGGTCGAGCGTCAGCTGACGCGCTGCGGACTGCAGGTCCGGCGCCTTGGCGACACCGACCTTGCGCAGCTCTACTACTCATCGTTTTGCCCCGAGCTGGCTCGCCTGCAGCGGCTCAAACGCGACCTCAGCGACTACACCACCGCGGCCGTCCTGCCGGCGGCCGCTTAGGAGACCATCATGCGATCCCTCAAGATACGCCGCCGGGCCAGGCCCGAAGCCCTGTCGCCCGACGAGCGGCGGCTGGCACTCGGCGTCCGCACCATTGCGGACCTCATCGCACCCGCCTCGGCGCAGATCGGCCGCGACCACATCCGGCTCGACTACCACTACTGCCGCGCGCTGGCAGTGCACGGCTATCCACGCACCGTCGCGCCGGGCTGGCTGTCACCACTCATCGACTTCGAAGCACCCCTCGAGCTGAGCCTGCACGTGCATCCGCTTGAGACGGCCGAGATGGTGCGCGCCCTCACGCACAAGCTGGTGCAGCTGCACTCCTCGCGGCTGCTGGCAGCCAAGGACGGCCGCCTGGCCGATCCCGAGCGCGAGGTGGCCTACGAAGACACCGAGCATCTGCGCGATGCGCTGCAGCGGGGTGAGGAGAAGGTCTTCTCCGTCGGGCTCTACATCCTGGTCCGGGCGCCCTCGCTGTCGGCATTGGATGACCTCACGCGGCGCGTCGAGATCGCCCTCGACTCCATGCTGGCGCTGTCGCGGGTGTGCATTTTCGAGCAGGACTCCGGGCTGCGCTCCTGCCAGCCGCAAGGCTTCGACCAGCTACTGGTCACGCGCAACCTCGACACCAGCTCGCTGGCCACGACATTCCCGTTCTCGTCCTCCACACTCTCGATGGATAGCGGGGTGCTGTACGGCATCGCCCGGCACAACCACTCGCCGGTCATCTTCGACCCGTTCGACAGTTCCCTGGAGAACGCGAATGCGGTGGTGTTCGCCAAGTCCGGGGCGGGCAAGTCGTACTTCACCAAGCTCATGGCGCTGCGCAACCTGCTGGCGGGCGTCGACTTCATCATCATCGACCCCGAAGACGAGTACCGCAGGGTGTGTGAGGCGGTCGGCGGCCAGTATATGCGCTTGTCGAGCACGTCTTCGCACCATCTCAATCCTTTCGATCTGCCGCCTGCGGAGCCCGGCGAGGAAACGCGCGACCCGCTGGCCGAGCAGGTCGGCGAGATCCTGCGCCTGCTCGAGGTCATGCTGGCCGACAAGGACCGCGGGTTGAGCGCGCACGAGCGTGCGGTCCTGGACCGGGCCATCTACACCGCCTACAGCCAGGCCGGCATCACTGCGGATCCGGCCACGCACGACCGGCCGGTCCCGCTGATGCGCGACCTGGCAGCAGTACTCGACGGCTGGCCCGGCGACGTGGCAGCCGATCTGGCCGTGCGCCTGCGCCGCTTCGTCGATGGCTCGCTGGCGGGCCTGTTCAGCGGGCCGACCAACGTCGCTCTCGACCGTCGGCTGGTCGTCTTCAACCTGCAGCGGCTCGAGGACGAGCTGCAGCCGGTCGGCATCCACCTCATCACCAGCTTCGTGTGGAACCAGGTACGCCGTGCCCGCAAGCCGCGGCTGCTGATCATCGACGAGGCCTGGAAGCTGATGCAGTTCGCCGAAGGCGGCGCCTTCATCGCCAGCCTCGCGCGGCGGGCTCGCAAGTACTACCTGGGCCTGCTGACCATCACCCAGGACGTCTCGGACTTTCTCAACTCCGATCACGGCCGGACGGTGCTGACCAACGCGTCCATCAAGCTGCTCATGAAGCAGGACAGCAGCACCATCGAGCCGGTCGTCAAGGCCTTCCAGCTGTCCGAGGACGAGCGCCAGTTCCTGCTGGCCTCGGGCAAAGGCGAAGGGTTGTTCTTCGCCCGCGGCAGCCATGTGGCCCTGCGGGTCGAGGCCAGCCCGGCCGAACACCGCCTCGCCACGACGGCGCCTCAGGAGCTGTATGCGAATGCCACAGCGGCCGAGCCGGCGGCGGTGGCGGCGAGTTGATGCCATGCGCCTCGATAACCGCCGCTACGACACGGAAGCTCTGCGCTCCGCGCACGCCGTCGAGGACGTCGTCCGCGCCTCAGGCGTTGAGCTCAAGCCGACGGGCAAAGCACTGGTCGGGCTGTGCCCGCTGCATGCCGATGGCCATCGGCCCAATTTGTATGTCTATCCGCTGACCCGCAGCTGGTACTGCTACCGCTGCCAGCTCGGTGGCGACGTCATCAAGTTCGTCCAGCTGCGCGAAAACCTCGGCTTCGTCGAAGCCTGCAAGCGGCTGGACGCCCAGCCGGAGGTTCGGCAACCGGTGACCTGTACGGCTCCGGCACCGGAAGACTCGGCCGCCTGGGAGCACTTGTCACGTCACGACCAGCTGCTTATGGACGCGGCGGCGGCCATCTACCAGGAGTGCCTGTGGCAGAACGAACGAGCGCTGTCGTATGTCCGCCGACGCGGCCTCACCGACGCAACCATCCACAGCTGCGGCATCGGGTATGCCGACGGCGTCAGCCTCGATCGCTACCTGGCTCGTCGCGGCCGCACCGAAGACGCCCACCGACTCGGGCTCCTCACCCGCCGGCCGTGGTGTACGCACGGCGTGCGCACGCGTGAACTGCTGGCTGGCCGGGTGGTCGTGCCGGAGCAGCGGGACGGACACGCCATCTGGTTCATCGCCCGGGCCATCGACGAGCTCGAGCCAAAGTATCTGGCGCTGCCACACGCGCGCCCGCTGCTGGGCTATGGAACGCTTGCCGGACAGCGCGAAGCAATCATCTGCGAAGGCGTCTTCGACTTCCTCAGCCTGATCGAGCTGGGCTGTCAAGCGGTGGCCTTGTGCGGAACACATCTCCCGCTGGAGCGTCTGGCCTTCCTGCGGGACTACGACCCCGTGGTTGGGCTGCTAGACCCGGACAAGGCCGGGCGGCAGGCGACGCAGCGGCTGGCGGAGTTCCTGGGCGATCGCTTCCGCGCGGTGGAGCTCCCCAACGGCTGCGATGTCAACGAGCTGACCCTCCGATCGGGCGGGCAGCAGGAGCTCATCAACCTCATTTCCCTGGCAAGGAGTCAACATCATGAAGCGGCTTAGTTTCAAAAGCCGGCCCGCGGGTCCGGCTACCCATCTGCTCGAGGTTGTGACCCCCGGCAGCAGCCTGGCAGGCATTGAGGCGACCGCCAATTTCCTCGCCTCGATGGCGACGTCGCGCCCGTTTGCCCTGGAGATCGCGGGCACCAGCGACGCCCGCTGGCTGCTCGTCCGGGCATACGACGCGGTCACACTCCACCAGCTGGAGCAGCAACTGATCGCGGCCTATCCGCAGGCCCAGCTGCGGCAGGTCGACCTGGACCGTTACCCGTCGGCCGACCCGCTTACGCCGCGGTCCCATGAAGCCTCTGGCGTATGCGAGCTGGCGCTAGAGGAGCCGGAGTATCTGCCCCTCCGGACCTTCGGCGACGGCGCCGCGGGGGACAGCCGGCCCATGCAGTCCGATCCCGTGGTCGGCATCGTGAACGCCTTGCGCGTTCCGGACGGTCGCCGCGCCGTCGCTCAGCTGGCGCTTGCACCCGCCCCGCGCGGATGGGCCAAGCCTCACCAGCAGCTGATCGCGCAGGAAGAAGCGCGCCGGCGCATGCCGTCCCTGGAGACCGCTTCCTGGAGCGGCATCGCGACACCGATCTTCGCCTTTTTCGGAATCGTGTCGCTGATGCTGGGCTGGCGCTGGTATGGCGACGGTGAGTGGTGGAAGATCGCCCTGGTTGCCGGGCTCGGAATGGCAGGCGTGGCCGCTGTCTTCCTTTACCTGCGGCGCTCCGGGCAGACTCTGCCGATCGACCCCGACCAGATCAGAGCCAAGATCACGCCGCCGGCATACACGGCCCGGCTGCAGTTGGCAGTGTTCGGCCCGGCGAGCGCATCGGCCGCGGAGATGGGTGCCCACCTCCGGCGGATTGCCGGCGCCTACGGGCAGTTCAGCCTCAGCACCGGCAACACGCTCGGGCCGCGCAAAGCGTCGGGATCTGACCTCCGTGTCCTTGCTCCATGTTCCGCCCAACGGCTGAACATCTTCGAGCTGGCGGGACTGTGGCACCCTCCCCTCACCGGCGCGGATGTGCCGCTGGTGGAGCGCACCGGCTTCCGGCGCAGCCTGCCGATGCCGGACGTCGTCCGCACCGGCTGCCGCATTGGTGTCTCGGAGCACCAGGGCCACTCCATGGCGGTCCACCTCCCCGACGAGCTGCTGCGGCGGCACATGCTGCTGGTGGCCAAGACCCGCCGGGGCAAGTCCAGCCTCATGCTTCGCGTGGCTACGCACCTGATGCGGGCACACGACCCGCTGCTCGGTCCGCCGGCTGTTCTGCTGGTAGACCCGCACCGCGACCTGGCGCAGGCCGCACTCGGCCTGGTGCCCGAGGAACGGCGCAAAGACGTCGTCTACCTGGACCTGACCGACACCGACTTCCCGTTCGGCCTGAACCTGCTAGATGCGGGCCTGGGCTGGGACCGCGACAAGGCCGTGCACAACACGCTCGACATCATGCGCCGCCAGTGGGAGAACTTCTGGGGTCCGCGCATGCGACTCGTGTTCGAGTTCGCGCTCCAGACCATCTATGAGGCCAACCGCGCGCTGTGTCTGGCCAGTCCCGACGGCCGGCGGCGTCAGTACACCCTGCTGGACGTCGCGCCTCTGCTGATCGACCCGATGTATCGGCGCCATGTGCTGGCGTCGGTGCAGGACCGCAAGATCAAGGAGTACTGGGCCAACGAGTTCGAGAAGCTCGACCGCACCACTCAGATCGCCAGCATCACCCCGGTCCTGACGAAGGTTGAGCGCTTTGCCGCCAGCATGATTGCGCGCCGGGTGGTCGGTCAGCCCGCATCGACGATTGATCCCGCCGCCTGGCTGCGGAACGGCTCGATCGTCATCGTCAACACCGCCAAAGGTGTGGTCGGCGAGGACACGGCCGCGCTCATCGGCGCCACGCTACTGAACCTCATGAATGTCGTTGTGAGCGAGCAGGCCTCTCTGCCTGAGGACCAGCGGCACCGCATCGCCATCCTGGTCGACGAATTTCAAACGATGCCGGGCGCCGGCTACGAGATGACGCTGGGCGAGCTGAACAAGTACGGCGCGAACCTGGTCCTGGCGACGCAGACACTCTCGACCATCGACGTGCTCGACCGCGAGGAGGGCCGTGACCTCAAAGGCAACCTGTTCGGCAACCTGGATGGCCTGTTCACCTTCAACATGAGCGCCGAGGATGCGACGTACCTCGTTGCCGAGCTGGGCGAACCCTTCGTGGAGCAGGACCTCCTCAGTCTGCCCGAGCACACCTGCTACGCGCGGATCTCGGCCAGGGGCGTGCCGCAGCCCCCGTTTTCTGTGGTGCTGGACCCGCCATGCCAGTCGGACCCGCGCGTTGCGGCGTTACTCGCTCAGTCGTCGGCCGCCCTCTACGGCCGGCCGAAAGATGATGTCGACGACGACCTCATGTCGGCCATGGCCAGGCTGGAGCAGGTCCGCCCGCAGTGGACCAATCCGGACGGCGCCGGACTGCCGAACGACGGCGGCGGCCGCGGCGGGAAACGCAAACGCGATCGCCGGGGCAACGGCGACCCACGTCGAGGACCGAAGCCTCAGGACGCCACGCAGATGGACTTGATGCCGGAGCAACCGGACGATGCCAGTTCTGGCCAGAGGCCGACAGACGACGCCGGCCGTTAAAGCGAGGAAATGTGATGGATTCCGAGCACACCTGGGGCGACGCTATGTCGGCCGCGCACAAGCTGACACCCAGCCACCGCACGGTAATGCGGCTTCTGATCCGGCTGCCGCTGGCACCGGCGGACACGCTCCGGGCGTTGTCGGGCGCGGCGGGACCCTCAGCGGTCTACCGGCAGCTGAACGAGCTCCAAGCGCGCGGCCTCGTAGCGCGATTCAACGCCATGCAGGAAGAAGGGCGGCCGGGGGCGCTGTACTACCTCACCGACCTCGGCGTCGCGGCGATCTGCATCGTCTCCGGCGTCGAGCCACGGCCCGTGGCTCAGCGCTACCGAATCCGCTACTGGGACCTGCTGCAGCAGATGCCCACCCTGCCGCAGCTTTTAGCCGAGTACCGCTTACTGGCCCGAGTCGCCGACGCTGGTTACGGACGCCCTAACCTGTGCGCCTGGCAGCGGCCATGGCGCCCTCCGAACTGGCGCGTGCGTGGCCGGCAAGTGCCGCCACTGGTGGATCTGGAGTGGGAAGAAGGGCGCATTCGCGCCATCCTCCTGGCGGACGCGGGCTTCTATCCCCTGAGTCTCTATCGGCGCCTGCTTCGCTATCTGGCGGATCGGGCGAGGCAGGACGTCCCGAGCCCGCCGCTACTGATCGCCTCACCGAACGAATTGCGTACGAGCGGCTGGCGCGCCGTGCTGCGTCACGTGCTTCAGGATGTCGGCGCGGCTCCAGATGTAACGCTGAGCGGGCCGGGCGCTCTTGACGTAGACGACGCGCTCGCCGCCCTGGCGGCCCGCGCTGCGCTGGCGGATGCCCAGCGTCCTTCCCCGAGCCGGTTTCCCCAATTTCGTCCGCGCGATGCAGAACGGCCCCTCCCGTGTTTCGCCGGCTGGGCCGACGCGATGCAGCATCGCCTTACGCTCCGTACCGAGCTCGGGTTGAAGGCCATGCAGCTGACGCGGGCCGATCGTGAGCTGCTGGACCTACTGGCACAACATCCGTTCCTGTCGGCTAACGACATTGCCTCATTCCTGTCCCGGCCGGTGAGGTGTATCCACCGCGTGTTGCGGCGCTTCGTCGCAGTGGGTCTCGCCCTGGTCGTCGAGCGGCGCCATGGCCGCCGCAGATCGTACGAGTTGTGTACGACGGGATTGGAGCTCGCGGCCATGCAGGCGGGCTTGACGCTGAAAGCCGCCTCGACGCAACTTGGCTTCGCCGGCGGCGGACCCCAGCAAGACATCGGCCCACGCCGCGACCTGTGGCTGAAGTTCACGCACACCCGGAAGGCCGATGAGGCTGTGGCGCTGCTGGCGAGCGACGCAGGCGTGGATGTCGTTGCATGGCGGTCCGCGCAGGCGGCTCTGCAGGGGAAACGCTTTCGACCTGACGGTTATCTCGTTCTGGGCGTCGGCCGGCAGGGGGCCGGCTTCTTCTTCGAATTCGATACGGGCAAAGCCAGCATGGCCGATTACCGCCAGAAGCTCGGGACCATCTTCGACTTCTTCGGTCGGTCGCACTGGCGCCATCGCTATCAGAGTCCACCAGGCTTTCTGTTCGTCACCGAGCAGCAGCCGGCTGAAAGCCGCTTCTGGAGGGCGACCGCCGAAATGGTGTCGGCCTACGGCTTCCCACTGCCCATCTTCACTACGACCATGGCGCAGCTAAAGGCCAGCGGCGTACGCAGTCGCATCTGGCGGCACAGCCCGGTGGCGAGTGAGCACCGGATCGCTCTCCTGACACCCGCCGGGTCGCGGGCCACTCGCCGGCCGGCGGCCTGAACTCATCACTCGAAAGGAACGACCCTATGGACCAAACAATGGCAGCGGGCACTGAATTGCCGGCCCAGGCCGTCACGGGCGCTGAGCCAACTAGCGCCGTCACTCCCGAGCACAAACGATCCGATCCCGACCTCCTGGCCTGGAAGCTGGCCTACACCATCCCCGAGGCCGGCCTGCTCATCGGGCTTTGTCGGGCCAGCGTGTACAAGCTGATCGCGGATGGGCAACTGTCAACCGTCAATCTGGCAGAACGCGCGCCGCGCATCCTACGCGAAGAACTTCAAGCCTTCCTCCAGCGCAAAGCAGCGGCCGTGCAAGCCCGCCGGGAAGCCGTGGCGGCCACGCTCGGGACATCCGCCAGACGCTGGCGATGATCGGCGACCGGCTGCTCGTAATCCAGCCATCAGAAGGGTAAGCTTCGATTTAGAACACACGTTCTATGCAACGGCAGATAAGCTCCCGTAACCGCTACGGCGAGGGCAGCATCTATCAGGACAAGCAGGGCTACTGGCGGGCCAAGCTGTACACGCCCGACGGCGGGACCAAGTTCTACTACGGCAAGACCAAGAAAGAGGTCCGCGAGAAGCTCGCTGACGCCATGGGGCTGCTCAAGGACGGCCTCGCGCTGCCCTCGAATCAGCCGCTCGGCGACTACCTCGAGCAGTGGCTAAACAACGAAGCCCGCAAGGAAGCGATTACCGACAGCAGCTGGGTCTCGTACGAAGGCCACATCCGGCTGCACATCACGCCGGCCCTCGGTGCCGTTCGCCTGTCCGATCTGACGCCCGAGCACATCGATCGGTTAACCGGCGCGCTGGTCGCCAAGAAGTTGTCGGCCAAAACCATCCGCAACATCCGGGTCACATTGCGGGCGGCGCTGGAGCAAGCACGGCGCCGGGGCCACGTGGTTCGCAACGTGGTCGACCTGAGCGAGGCGCCGCGGGTGCCCCGCAAGGACAAGCGCGCCCTCACGCCCGAACAGGTTCGCGAAGTATTCCAGGCTGTGTTGACGCACCGGCTCGCCGCACTCTGGATTCTGGACGTCGCGACCGGGCTGCGCAAGAGCGAGCTGCTCGGCCTGCGCAAGGCCGACCTGGACCTGCAGATGCATGAGCTGCACGTCCTGGTGCAGCTGCGGCGGAACCGCATCACCGGGGAGCTCCAGACGCGCGAGCTGAAGACCCGCGAAGGCCGGCGGGTGATCGCCCTGCCCGAGGGCGTGATGCGCGTGCTCGAGGCCCACCTGACCAACCAGGATCGCGAGCGCGAGCTCGCCGGCGACGGCTGGCTCGAGTCAGGCTTCCTGTTTACGACAGACCATGGAACGCCCCTGGACGGCGACAACATCCTGCGCACCTTCCAGATATTGATCAGAAAGGCGGGGCTGCCGCATCTCACGATGCACGACCTGCGCCACGCAAACAGCAGCTTCATGGCGCTGTTGAACGTGCACCCGAAGGTGGCTCAGCGCCAGCTGGGCCACAGCCAGATCTCGACGACGATGGACATCTACACCCACGTGGCCGACGACAGCAGCCGTGAGGTTGCCGCCAAGTTCAACAAGCTGTTGTTTCAGACCGCCGACGCGACGGTGGACGGCGTGGCCTACGGCTTTGATCTGCCCGAGCCCGACCGGGCCAACCTGGAGCTGCAGTCCAGGATGGAAGGACGGTCGCCTGCGGAGATCGTGTGCAGCGCGCTGCGGTGGTACCTGGAAGCCGAACGGCGGCGTCGCGAGGAGTGGGCGGCAAACCGCTCACTGGAGGGCGGCCTAGACTGATTGATGGCCACCTATTCGGTGAACAAGCCGGCCGTCGCCAAAGCTCGCGACCTGATCGACGCCCGACGGTACCGCCTCCGCAGCCGGTGGGCCGACGTTCAGCCAAGCGCGGCCCAAGAGAACGCCTTCCTCAAGGCCCAAGGTTGGGAGGAGTACTCGTCGTGGCACCTCGCGCTCACCAACGGCGCATCCGACCAGACCAAGGGACGCTACGCCTTCGTGTTCGGCGACTTCCGTCGGCTGCACCGGATGGGTTTGATCGCCTGCTACTACCGGGCCGCCGAGTGGCAGCACACCGAGGTCATGATCGCCGCGCACGAGCTGCTCCTGTACCTCGACAAGTCAAGGGCCTGAACCACCCGCGGCTCCCAGAAATTAGGTGTGGATCTAGGTGTAGAAGCAGGCGGCGAAAGGCGCCCTGCAAGCCCCTAACCATTGGCTTCCGAGCTCAATCTGGGGCCTATCGAGGACTCAATTGGGACGACGACCTTCGAGCGAGTAACCGGATGGCTGGAGGGGTGCGCGAGCCAGGGGGACATCAAACCTACCGGCTCCAGCCTGGTTCTTTTTTGTTGTCTGTCAGCGAGCGGTCAAAACCGTATGGCCGCCGGTACAGCAGCGGCCGTCGTCGCGGCCGGGGGCTGCAGCAGCGTGGTGGCGGCCGCCTCGTCCGAGTAGTTGGATCCATTCTTCGACGTCCGCGGCTCGTCAGGAGACGTACGACAGGAAGCCCAGGTAGATGGGCATGTCCAGGCCCGCGTGCAGCAGCGACGAGGGCAGGATGCTGCGGGCGCTGCGGGTGAGGTAGCCACCGAGGAGTCCCAGCGGAAGCACGAACAGGACGATGAACACCAGGGCGGAGGACGTGTAGGTGACGCCCACGTGCCAGGAGGCGAAGACGATCGCCTGGACGAACGTCGCCAGGACCGGGCCGAAGGTAAGGTTGAGCTTCGACATCAGCAAGCCGCGAAACATCAGCTCCTCCAGGGACCCATTGGTGGCGACCATGATCAGCAGCGGAGGCGTCAAGCTGAGGTAGCGCGCAAGCGTGATCACGCCGTGCTCGGGCATGAAGGTGGTGCGGGACAAGACCCTGAAGGTGAGGACGTAGAACACTATCAGGCCGACGATGCCGATGACGTGGGCTCGACCGAAGCGGCCGCGGCGAACGTAGATTGAGCTCAGCGAACTCCCTGACAGCCAGAGGACGAGCAGGACGGCGGCGACCGTGAGCAGCAGCTCGACAAGCTGGATGACGACGGTGCCGGCCACCGTGGAGGCATAGGGATTGCCGGGCACGGGGCTGTCGTGCAGGAGGTTCAGCTCTACCAGACGCGGGACGTACCTGTCGGCCAGGACGAATAAGGCAAGGCCGAAGAAGGCGAGGGGAATCTCCCAGTACTTGCGAAGGGAGGCGGTTTGGCGCGCCAGGAGCGCTAGGGTGCCCAACACGGCAGTGACGAGGACGCCATAGGCGAACCGGGCGACGCCGCCGGCAACATACCCGGCCGAAAGCGGCAGGAAGCCCGCGACGACGCATGCGACGGCCAAGGCCGCCTGCTGCGCGGCACCGAATGGCGCGCGGTCGGCGATGGCCGCCGTCCGACCAGAGAGGGCTACATCCATGGAAGAACTCCTCGGTAGATTCGTTAGCGTACATCCTACGGTATAAACTACGGAAAGCAGGTGAATAGGACTGACAAGCGTGCGCGCCGACGGCCGCGCGGCTCCTTGACCCGGCACCAAATCGTGGAGGCGGCGCTGGAGCTAGCCGATCGGGATGGCGTCGAGGCGCTCACGATGCCCGCGCTGGCGGCCAGCCTGGAATGCGGCGTGATGACGCTCTACGGCTACGTCGAGAGCAAGGAGGAGCTCATGGCTGCCATCGCGCTGCAGGGTCTGACGGATTTGCGGTTGCCGTGGCCGCTGCCCAAGGAGCGCACAGAGATCCTGATGGCGTGGGGACGAGCGCTGCGCGCGACCATGCTGCGCCACCCGAGTATGCCGATGATCTTCCTGTCCCGAGCGGTGGTAGGCGAGGGCATTTTCCGGGGCATCGAGGCGCTCTTGGTGGCGCTTCGTTCGGCCGGAATGGCCCCGGCGGCAGGCGTGCGCGCGATCTACGCGGTGGTCACCTATGTCACCGGGTTTGTGGCGTGGGAGATCCCGCGCACGCAGCAACAGTCAGGGGAGGTGTACGCGGCGGAATGGCGCCGAGCGTTCGGCGGCTTGGCGCCAGCCGACTTCCCGCTCACGGCCACAGTCCTGGCTGACCTGGCGGAAGTGGCGAGCGAGCAGCAGTTCGAGGTCGGGCTGACGGCTCTCGCCGCGGGGTTGAGTAGGTCGCGCCAGCCACCGTAAGCGGGGAACCCCTGGATGCGAGCGAGGACCGAGCAGCTGTGGCAATTGAATTTCCGGCAGAGAAATCCGCCACTTCTGCATTTGCGGCCACTTTCTCGAACGGCCGCGAATTGGGTCTCGAGCCCCGCGAGTTCCGCGAGTGGCCAAATCACCTGCCTAGGGCGGGCAGCGCTTTGATTCAAACGACACTGCTGCATCACCGCCACCCACCACCCAGCATCGGCCGTGTGCCGTGGAGTGTCGGAACTCTAAATGGCGATCCGCTGCGCGAGCGGGGAGCTCTCTAATCGCCGCAGCAGCCAGATCAGCGCCGCCAGCAGGATGGCCAACGACAAGATCTTGAACTCCAGGCCAAGCAGAGGCAGGCTGCTTCCCATCACCATGGCACCCGCGGTACCCGCGAGTGGAATGACGCAGGTTGGTCAGCCAAAGCCGGCGATAGCGATGGCCAGCGTTGCCCCGGTTCCGACGCTGCCAGTCATCATTTCTCTGCGGGAGCGGTGGCAGGCCACCGCCAATGCCAACAGGACTCCCGTTAGAGAGGCCAACAGTACATCCAAGCCCAGGCCGACGTAGAAAAACGCTGCGCCGAAATGCGAAATCTCGAAGTCGGGCGTGGCGTAGGTCCGGGTGAAGATCGTTGTATTCTCGCCCGCCGAACGCAGACTGAACGTGTAATAGAGCCAGGTTAGAAGCACGGTGACTGTGATGACCAGAACGAAGTAAGGGCGCTGTCGAAGGACCCTGAGGGCGACGTCCATGCTCTTGCATTCTGCCATGGAGATCCGGCCAGGCCTGGATTAACGGCCAAGTTGTCCTTTAAGTCAGCCAGTATGAGCTGGTCATCCGAACTCAGCGCGCGGCCACTTTGCCGCAGGGGGAGCGGCAAGGAGTTCATTCAACTGACAGCGGAGGTCGTCGCCGCGGTGGTTCCCGGCCGCGGGAAGTCTTGGCGTGTTTGCTAAGCGGCGGCGGGCGGCGCGGCGGCCGGCTGCCGCCACTACTTACCTATGCATTCGTCGACTGCGGCCGCTCAGAAACATATCGCAAGATCGGATGTGCTGATACATCCCACTTCTGAGATGTACGCCGGTAGATACGCACGAATCCAACAAAGACCAGATACCCGAGTGCGACACCAACTGTATTGAAAATCACATCATTGATGTCAGCAACTCGAAAAGTCATTCCGGCAATAACTCCGGTTATCAGCTGCAACAGTTCGATAGCAATGCTGAAGAGCGCCCCAACAACAACTGTCTTCTTCATGCGAACGTTCGAAACGAACGGGAGACCGAATCCGAAAGGAAGCATGAGCAGAATGTTGAGGAGGGACGTGTTCAGATCCTCAACGGTGAGCGTCATCAGGGGAATCAGATTTACGCTCCTCTCCGCCGTCTGACCATTCAGGATGAGGCCTGGGACGAAATGCTTCATAACAAGGAGAGACTGAAATTGAAACAGCGTGTAATCAAGAACCTTGAACAGATAGATATAAAACAAAGTGAAGAACGTCAAATACGCAAGACTCTGCTTCTGCTTCACGCGAAGAAACGCGACGGTACCGATCCAAACCAGACCAAAAAGAAGAGCGGGCGATAGGTCTATTGCAGTTCGTATAGCGTCTAAGTCCGTAATTTCAGTGCGCCAGTCCCGTTATGGACCTTGTCTGCCGACGAAGTGCCATGAGGCCTGTCCCGATCAGGTTATGCAGGACCCACTTCCAACATGATCTTCCCGCGCCGGTGCGGAGCACCTGCCAGCATTTCATGCGCAGTGCGCACCTCGTCCAATGGCACGACGGACCCGACTTGTGGCGTGACCTTGCCACTATCGAACACTTCTGAAATTGCGTTCAGCCTGGCCGTGGTGACTGCGGCATAAAAGAAGGCTGACCGAACATCCGAACGAGGCGATACGAACTCAGTGGAGACAACGGACACCAGGATTCCGCCTGGTTTCAGGAGGCCAAACGCGCGTTCGCGTGTTTCACCGCCAACCGTGTCGATGACCACATCGACGCTAGGCGCAGCATCGGCGAAATCGGCGACTCCTTCGTCGATCACCTCAGTGGCGCCGAGGCTTCGGACATACTCAACGTCCTTAGACCGCACAACCGCGATGACATTCAAGCCGGCGTTCTTGGCAAACTGGACCGCGTAGGCGCCAACGTTTCCTGCCGCTCCGAGAATGATGACCCTTTGACCGGCTTGGGCATGCGCATGCTCAAACAGCATCTGCCACGCGGTGACCGCGACGACTGGGACTGAGGCGGCTTCCAGACCGCTTAGGCGCTGTGGCTTCGGAGCGATCATTTCCGCGGACGCAACCGCAAACTGCGCGTTGGCTCCAACGAACTGACTGTTCGTCACGCCATACACTTCATCGCCATTCTTGAACCGACTCACGCCGGCGCCGACGGCTTCCACTACGCCAGACAGATCGGAGCCGAGCGTAAGCGGCGGCGGTGGGCTGACCTTGCTCTTACCCTCTCGAATGAGCGCGTCCCATGGCGCGACCCCCGCCGCCGAAACTCGCACTAGAACCTCTCCCGTCGCGGGGCGCGGCAGGGCGATGTCCTCAACCTCAATCACGTCTGGCGGACCAAAACGATGAATACGTGCGGCTTTCATCGGTCCACGCTATCGCACTCCGCGGACGAGGAAGCCGGTCTGCTCGAGCTGGTAATGGCAGTCCTTCGATGGCGGGCGTGGGCCTTCAGTCACCTCGACAATCCCAACCACCATGCTGAACGGCCCCCCGGAAAAGTGGAGACTCCGGAGTTTGAGATCGTTCGGCGGTGCCTGTGCTGTCAAAACCTACCGGGCGTCAGGGCTCTCCACCAATTAGGTGTAGGTTTAGGTGTAGAAGCGGGCGGCGAGCGACAAGCTCCAACGCTCGGAGCCACTCATTCTGAGCTCGATCTGGTCCGTTTGGCACCCGAGCTTGGGGGTGGCCACCTTCGGGGGATGACCCCGACATCCTGGAACCGGCGCGCGAACGGAGGGGAGGAGGACGTCAAACGACGATCCGCCTAGTCTGGCGGTCCTTTTTTGTTCTCAGCAGGCGAGCGGTGAAACATACGCTGTCGTGGTCGGCTCGCTCGCCTTGGCTCGCCGGACTCGATCCCGCTGAACGAGCCGCGAGTCTAATCGACACGCTCTGGTGGTGTGACCTCGCCCAGTTACCTGGCGCCCACTTCGGGAAGCCATCGCCGGACCAGGTCCTCAACCTCAGCGAGGTCGAATGGTTTGGCGATGAAGCCATCGCAGCCAGTCCCGTCGGCCGCTATGCGTCCCGCTGAAGTCATGAGGATGACCGGAATCCCAGCAGTGGCCGGTTCACTCTTAAGGCGGCGGCAAAGCTCGGCGCCGCCCATCCGGGGCATCATGACATCCGAGAGCACCAGGTCGGGGCGTTCTTCCGCCATCATTTCGAGCGCCTGTGCGCCGTGAACAGCGATCCGAGCCTGATAGCCCTCTCCCGTTAACAGTTGGGCCAGCAGCTCACGCACGGGCTCTTCGTCTTCGGACGATCAGGATCGTCGACAAAACGTTGCTCCCTCCGTCATGCAGACGGGCTCTGATGCGAGATGTCTACCAAGGGTCGGACGATGCCGGTGAGCAGGCCTTCACCCAACGGCGCAGAGCCCATGACGTGTATGCCTTCGTCTGCCGTAATGCCGTACTCGTAGATCGCCTGGTCATGGTCTGAGAACCGCATCTTGAGCACCGACAGCACGCGGTGGAGGGTGCTGCGGTACTCAACCTTGCGCATCAGGATGAGGTTCTCGCCGATGATGGACAAGGGCGTATCGAGCAATTCCAGGGCCGGCCCGACTATCGTCGGTATGTCCAGCGTGAAGTACGTGGTGACGTGCCGCTCCCGGAGGTAGCTCACGAACGCAGACAGGAAGCCTGCCTTGCGACTGACATCGCCGATGGCCCGGTCGAGCTCGGCAGCTGAGTCAATGACCAGGCGGCGGACGCCTCGGCGCTCGACATCTTCGACGATGAAACCGGCTATCTCGTCTGCCTCGGTGTCGTAGCCCGGCAAGACCAGCAGGCGCAGCTGGCCCGCCGCCTCGGCCGCTTCCACGTCCAACCCAAACGCACGAGCCTGCTCGCGAAGCTGAGCGGCGCTCTCCATGAAACCGCAAAACAACACCGGCTCTCCGACCCGGACGCCTTCCAGCGCGAAATGCAGTCCAAGCAGTGTCTTGCCGACGCCCGGGCTCCCCACCGCCAACGTGACGGTCGCGTTGTTCAGGCCGCCGCCCAACAGCGCGTCGATCCCTTCGATGGCAAACGCGGCTCGTCCGGAAGTCCAGATTGGCTCGGTGGTTCCGACGGTGGACTCATACCGCGGGAACACGGACACACCGTCGCGGGTGATGGTGTACGGATGCAGGCCGCGCAGCGGCGAGGAGCCCCGCGCCTTCATCACCTGCAGCAGCTGTCGCTCGCGGCTGTCTATAAGCTCGCGGCGGAGAGCGACGATGGTGTCGCAGACGGTAATCTCGGGATACCGCGCCGACTCTGCCGGATCTCCTTCGACTGTTATCAGGATCGTTAAGCCCAGCAGGGATAGCTTTGCCCCCAGCGAATACAGAAATTGCGCCACGGCCTGACCATCCGGCAGCAGACGCCGCATTCCGGCGAAACCATCAATAATCACCAGAGCGGCCTCTTGTGAGCGGGCGGTGGCAACGATCGCATCCTCCGTTTCGTCTGCCCCCTCCCGCAGCATGTCCAGCACACTCACGAACTGGACCTTGCCGCCGATTACGTCGGGCTCGAAAAAGCTCAGCCCGCGACCGTGGCTGAGCAACTTTTCGTGGCTCTCGGAATAACCGGTGAGGAACAATGTGGCTTTCCCTTGACCCGCGCAATGGAAAGCCATCTGCTGGGCCATCACTGTTTTGCCGCTGCCCGGTGCTCCGATCACCATGGCCAGAGAGCCTCGCAGGAGTCCTCCGCCGAGTACGCGGTCCAGCTGGGCAACCCCTGTTTCGAGCCGCTCGGGAGCAGCATCGGTCGTGTCGGCCATGTATCTCCTATTCCTGAGCCGGCCCCGCACTGGCGGTCGGCAGTGTGAAACGGAAGGTAGCTCCTTGACCTTCTCCGCCCGATTCAGCCCACAACCGGCCGCCGTGAGCAGCGATGATGCCGCGACAGATGTATAACCCGAGGCCTGTGCCGGGCAACCCGCTGGCGATTGCCTGTGGGGTGCGATAGAAACGTTCGAACAGCTGCGACAGCTCACTGGAAGCGATGCCCATGCCCCTATCGGCGACCGCCAGCTCGATTTCGTTTGTCCGCCGCTCGACTGTTACAGATACGCGCTCGGTCTCGGGACTGTACTTCAGCGCGTTACTCACCAGGTTGGTCAGCACTTGCTCAATACGGGCCTGCTCCCATACGCCAGAGAGGGGGGCGTCGGGAAGCGTGACATCTATTCGCTCTCGCTCAGCCGCATTCAAACGCCCAAGCACCACTCGCAGGTTTTCAGCCAAGTCGCACGCAGCGGCCCGCAATTCGAGGGCGCCCGCTTGCAGCCTCGAAGCATCCAGAAGGTCGTCGATCAGGCGGGTCATGAGCGCGCTCTGCGCTTCAATGGTCGTCAGACCCTGAGCAATGGATTCTCGGCGCAGCTGCAGCTCCTCGATTGTCCGCAGCAGCAGCTGCGCGAAGCCCTTGATGGAGGTCAGCGGTCCTTTGAGCTCGTGGCTCGCAGTCGCAATGAACTCCTCCTTGAGGCGATTGAGCTCCTCGAACCTGTCTGCCCGGCTTTCGGCTGTCTCAGAAAGCTTGCGCAATGACGTATTCAAAACGGTCATGGTGTCGAGCTGCTCGCGCGTATCTTGAGCTCGGGAGATCGCTGCCTTCAGCTCATCCGGATCTACGGGTTTGACCAGGAAATCGAACGCCCCTGCGCGAAGCGCCTGGACGGCCGTCTCCAGCGATGCGTAGCCTGTAACGATGAGCCCAGCTGCAGCCGGCGATCGCTCCTTGAGGCGCCGCAACACTCTCAGCCCGTCATCCTCACGCAGTCGAAGATCAAGCACCGCCACGTCAAAGACGCTGCGTTCGGTGGCGGCCAGCGCTTGGGCGAGGTCGGTGGCCTGCTCGACCTGATAGCCGGCGCGATCCAGAATTGCGCGCAGCGTCTCCAGAACCGCTTCGTCGTCTTCGACGATGAGTATCCGCGCGGCCAGCCCGATGCCTCCTGTGCAAACGGAAGCCCCCCACACCCCCCGACCTGGAGCTCGGCGGGAAGGCCGCGATCGCGATAGAACTCCCGCTCGCTTACCCTAAAGGAGACTGTCTTTGACCGCGTTTGAGCACGCAAACGCAAGCCGAGGGCCATCCCCGGCCTGACCTCAAGCCAGAAGGCGGCGGCTCGAGGCCGAAATCAACGCGGTGATTGGCACGCAACATGCGCTGTCGCTAAAGCGAGCTAGCGGTTTTTCCCCAAATGAAAGGAGGCCCCTATGGTCAAAGACCTTATTGGCGGCCAATTCGCAAACAACCTTCGCCGCATGTTCGGCATGCCTGGCCCTGCCCCTGTTCAATTCGGTGGCGAATCCCCAAAAGCGCCCGGCCCGATGTTAAGCGGGAATGGGATCCCTGCGCCCCGCGGTTCTGAGGTGGCCAGTGGTGAGCAAGACTGACATGAGCGGCGTAGCCCCAGAGCGACCTGCACTCGATTCGCGTTCGAGCGCCTTCACCTGGGGACAGTTCAAGGCACAGGTCGACGCCCAATTAGCTGGTCTCATGGGCGACGACGAGTCGCTGAAATTCCTCTCGTGGGATGGCAACGAGAAAGCCGTCGTCCGCTTCGACGAGGACCGTCGGGGTCGCCCGTGGTGTGGGGTGGTGTGACGATCACCAAAGGCACCGTCGAGCAGCGCTGGCTTTTCACGTGCGGCGGGTGCGGGACGAAGAACGAGCTTCGTGCCGTCAGCGGGCAATACGCTCGCACCCTGGTCGAAAACAGCGGCGGCCGGGAGGACCCTGCTCTGGGGTGGCTCTGTCCGTTATGTATGGGCGTTGACTTGCGGGAAAAGCGAAGTTGGAAGTCCTGATCCGGCTTAAGCCACCGGCAACCACAGGCGGGTGACAAACGTCAGCACCTTGTCCGGGTTGACAATGCCACCCGCGACAGCCCGTTGACATAGGGGCGTCCAAGCTGCCGACCTACGTCCCCGTGCAGGGCCGAAGCGACCACCTCGCGATGGACCTGTCCTCTGTGCTTGGCTCGGCCGCCTTGAGCAGTTCCGGAACGGCTGGCTGCTCCTGCCGCAACTTGAGCAGCAAGCGCACCTAGGCATCCTCACTCTGGGCAGAGAGCGGTCTCCCACGGCGCGGGCCACAAGGCAAGCATCACCTGCCGAAACCGCGATGAAGATTTCCGCATGACATAGCGCCTGCCTCCTGACAAACTGCCTTTGGAGCCGCGTAAGAGCATGAGTGCCGAGGTGCTGAGCGTCCGCGGCGATCGTCGATTTACGGTGGTTGACGAGGAAACGGAGAAACCTTTGGACCGTGTTAGGGGCTTGGGCCCAATTCTCGTCGTGGACGATTCGCCTGAGATCGCGATGTTGATCGCGATCGTGCTGCGGGAAGATGGCTTCGCCGTGCAGACGGCGCCTTCCCATGAGGAAGCCTTGAGCAAGGCCGAGCTGGAAATGCCATCGTTGGTGTTACTGGATGCAGTGCTTCCCACCCCGGACGACCCCTTCGTGGCTGCACTGCACGAGATGTACGGTCGTCGCGTGCCGATCATCGTCGTTTCTGATCTGCCCGAGGCCGCCTTCCAGAATGCCGCCAGGCGAACAGAAGCGATAGACGCGATCCGCAAGCCGTTCGATATCGACGACCTTGTCGTCCGCGTACGGCGCGCGCTGGAGGGCGTCCGTCCGTCGCACTCACATTCCAGTGCCGTCTTGGTGGATGGGGCCGCGGTCGTCGCGCTTGTCGCGTGAGCTTGTGTTCAGCTACGAAGCACTTGATTTGACAAGCTCCGGCCTTTGAGCTCGTACAGCGAGCTCAAAGCCGCCATTCGCGCAGAAGGCCTTCTGGAGAAGCAACCGTGGTACTACGCCCGCACCATGCTGGCGCTGTTTGGCTTGCTCTCCATCAGCCTGGGTGCGCTGTTTATGCTGCCTGGCTTTCCATTGCAGCTGATCAATGCCGCTCTCCTGGCGTTTGTATTTGCGCAGCTGGGGTTGCTCGGCCACGACGCCGGCCACGATCAGGTGTTTGCCTCACGCCGCTGGAACACCTTTCTGGGCCGCCTCTGCGGCAACTTGCTGCTCGGCATGGGGCTCGATTGGTGGCGGGAGCATCACAACGCTCATCACGCCAGGCCCAACCAGGAAGGCCGCGACCCGGACGCGGACCTGGGCGTGCTGGCATTGAGCCCGGAGCAAGCAGCTCGGCGGTATGGCTTTGGCGGATGGTGCAGCCGACACCAGCTCTTGCTGACGCCGCTGTTTGCCAGCCTCCAGGTCTTCGAACTGCACCGTTACACGGTGGGCTTCCTGCTGCGGAGAAGGTCCAGGAGCCGCTATGTCGAGGGCTTCCTCGTGGCGTCGCATTTTGTCTTGTATTTGGGGCTGCTGTCCATGGCCCTGGGCGTGCCTCGCGGTCTGCTGTTTGCCATCGTGCCGACGGTCGTCTCCGGCTGGTACCTGAACGTGATCTTCGGGACGAACCACACCGCTATGCCGCTGCTGAGTCAGTCGCAGCGCATGGGTTTTGTGGAGCAGCAGGTGACGACGTCACGGAACGTTCGCGTTCCTGGCTTCCTGGCCTTTCTGTTCGGTGGCCTAGATCTGCAGATCGAACATCATCTCTTTCCCACGATGCCCCGCAATCAAATGAGGCGAGCCCAGGCCGCGACAAAGACATTCTGTGCGCAACACGGGCTCGCCTATCGGGAGTCGGGCTTCGCGGAGACGTACCTCGAGATTTTCACGCACATGTGGCGGGTCAGTCGGCTGGTTGGGACCGGCTGATCGCTGGCACGCTGAGCGATGGTTCTCTTGGCCAGAAGAGCGGACGCCGTTTAAGAGGGTTCGACAAGCTCCGAGGACGTCGCGATGAAGCGGTAGCCTTGGCCAGGCACCGTGTCAATGAAGCGCGGTTTGTGCCAATCATCCTGGAGCTTGGCTCGCAAGTTCCGGATGTGCCGGTCGACGACGTTGCTCTCGGCGACGTAGTCCGCGCCCCACAGCGCGTCCATGATCTGGTCGCGGCTGAGTAGCTCACCGGGGTTAGCAGCCAGGACGTACAACAGGCTCTGTTCGACGCTGGTCAGATGCAGCCGCGAGCTGCCGGCCCGTACCTCCCGGTTCAGGATGTCAATCTCGAGCTCGCCGACCTTGATGACCGGGGTGAGCTTGACCTTTTGTCCGTACACTCGGCGCGTCAGGACGAGCACACGCGCGAGCAGCTCCTCCGGCGAGAAGGGCACCGTCATGATGTCGTCCACGCCCTGTTCAAAGGCTGCCAGTTTGGTTTTGAGATCGCCACGGCGGGTCAATGCGAGAACCGGCATCCTGGCGTTGCTGCCCGACGGCGCGCTTATGCTGCGCATGAACTGGTCATTGGCCAGATCCATGTCGATGACGGCAAGGTGCGGATGCCAGTCAGCAATGAGAGCCATGGCCTGCGCCATCGTCCTGGCGCCCCTGGTGACGTAGACGCCATGGTTCAGTGTGAGGCTGATCGTTTCGCCAACGATGCTCTCGTCGATGAGCAGGAGCACGCGCTCTGGCGCACTCGGCATAGCTGTCTTCCTGCGGCTCGCGCGTGCGTCCTCGGACCTGAGCTTACGCTGGACCATGGGATCTCGCAGGCGCGACGCAGAGGACCGCCATCTGCCCTAGTATCGCGCCAATGAGCATGGCGTCGTGACAAAGTCTTGATGAGCGTGGCGAGGCGTGGCTGGCAGACCGTAGCGTGTGTCTCACCAACATGAGCGAGTCGTCATGACAGGCCGCCGGATGCCAGCGACACTACGTCGGTGGCCGAACCGAAGCTGTACGGGCATTTAGTATGAGCGTGGAGTACTGGCTTGTCGACGCCGAGAGCGGCAAAGCCCAGGGCTGCTACGCGAGCCTGGGGGATGCCCTCGAAGCAGCGGAAAGCGAGGTTCGCGATCAGCCTCTTCACACCCTCAGCCTCCTCGCGATGAGGAGCCGAGCGCGAACAGCCCGGACCGAGCGTGCTCCCGAGCCGAAACAGCGGCTGTTTGTCCGCCTCGATCTCGGATTGACTCAGGAGTCAAAACAATGAATCGCCTTAACAACCTTGGTCCAATCCTGACAAGGTTTGGACGACATCGTGAATGTCTTTAGACCAGGGCAGAACTGAACGGCGATGACGCTCATCCAGCTGCTCATATCCTTGCTTGCTCTCGGAGTCATGCTGGGGGCCGTGACGTGGGTCATCAGCGTTGGCCTGTTCGCCATCACGGCGCGCATTCGATGGCTGTTCGGGGCCGGCATTCCGTAAGGACTTGACCCGGCACCCCGGCAAGTGCCACGCGCTTCAAGGCCCCCCAACCCCATGGAACTTGACGAAGTTGGTATGCACTCCGCGTTCGAATGGCTGCGAGCCTGTCAGCACCACGAGGTCGCCTGTCTCGACCATGCCGCGGGCAACTAGAGCCGTCTCCATGGCACGCACGTTCTCATCGACGGTTCGTCCCATGGGCTGGAAGATCGGGCTGACGCCCCACCACATTGCGAGACGGTTGCATACTCGCTGGTCCGGACTGAAGGCGTAGATGGGACGGCTCGCCCGACCTGACGACAGGAGACGGGCGGTGCGGCCAGTTCTGGTCAGCCCTACGATTGCCCGCGCCTGAATATCCTCAGCCAAGACGCGCGCGGCGTGCGTGATGGCTGCCTCGGGGCTGCTCTCCCGGGGGGGAGTGCGGCCCGCCGTATCACTTGGCGTTGCCTCTGCGGAGCGGACGATGCGATCCATCATCTTTATGACTAACAAGGGGTGACGGCCCACGGCCGTCTCGCCGGACAGCATGACTGCGTCGGTACCATCCCACACCGCGTTGGCAACATCGGCAGCTTCCGCCCTGGTCGGCGTCTCGTCGTAAGTCATGCTCTCCAGCATCTGCGTCGCAGTGATGACGGGCATCGACAGCGCATTGGCGCGCCGGATAATCCGCTTCTGCAGCGCGGGCACCCGCTCGGGCGCCAGCTCCACGCCCAGGTCTCCTCTGGCCACCATCACGGCGTCAGCCGCCTTCAGGATGGCGTCGAGGTTGTGGACGGCCTCCTCTCTTTCGAGCTTCACCACCAGCGGCGTATCGCGCTTCAGCTCGCGGACCAGTTTCCGAACCGCTCGCACCTCGCCCGCTGTGCGAATAAACGACAGCGCCACGTAGTCAACATCGAGTTCGGAGAGCCCAAAGCGGACGTCGCGCAGGTCTGATTCAGTAGGGACCGTGGCCGAGATGGCGGTTCCAGGCGCATTGATGCCCTTGTGCTCGCCCAGCTGGCCACCCTCCTCAACCCGCGTGCGGACGTCACCGCCGGCCGTGTCGAGCACCGTCAACCGGATGCGTCCGTCGTCGAGGAGCAAGGTGTTCCCCGGCCTCACATCATGTGCGAGCGCGGGATACGTCGTGGAGACACGGGAATTGTCGCCCACCACGTCGCCGCTGGTGATCGTCAGCCTCTGGCCGGCGACGAGGTCCACCGGACCGCCACCCACCAGGCGGCCGGTTCGAATCTTCGGACCGGGCAGGTCCTGCATGACTGCCACTGATCGCCCCAGTTCGGCGGCGGCCGAGCGGATGGCCGAGCAGCGCCGCCGGTGCTCTTCCGCGTCGCCATGTGAGAAGTTCAGGCGCGCCACGTCGAGGCCGCTGCCCACAAGCTCGCGCTCCAACCCGTCGGTTGCCGGGCCGAGTGTTACGACGATCTTGGTTCGCCGGGAGATGCTGTCGTTCACTATCGTGAGGATTGCACGCGGGCAACCTGGCGGGAACGCAAGCACGTTCGCGCGATGCTCGCGCTTGTCATCGCCATCCAGCGAGCTCTCGGGGTCGGCTAAACCACGGCGCGTCGTGGTTCGCAGGAAGGCGGGAATGCCAATGGCACTGCCGTCGCTTGCTTCGCCCGACGGGCTGTGGGCGAATGGCTCCTAAAGCGCGCTGGACCCGCCGTTGTGCCCGTTGGGGCCGGAAGCTCCGTGTTGCGATCTGACGACGGCGGGTCCCTGGGTGCCTTGGCTGCGCAGCATGTCCAGAATCTCCGTGTGCTTGGTCTGAGCATCTTTCACGAGCGCAAGCACAGAACATTGCTCCTGCTGCAGTTTGAGCAGTAACCCGATCTCAGCGTCGTCTCTTTCGGCCAGTGCACGATCCTTGGCTGCCTGACGGTTACCGGCCAACAGCAAGATCGGCCCGGTGTATGCCGCCTGCACACTGAACATCAGGTTCAGCAGGATAAATGGATACGGATCCCACCTCAGGACAAAACCGGCGACGTTGGCGATTACCCAGACGATGACCAGGAAGGTCTGAATGATGATGAATTTCCAGCTGCCAATCCCGGCAGAGGCACGATCCGCGATGCGCTCGCCGACTGTCCGCGGCGCGTAGATGCCCGCACGAGTCGGTGCATCGTCGTAATCGGCAGCTGGAGCAGCCGCCGGCGGTTCCGTTATGGGCACGAGCGGAGTTTGACGGCAGCAGTAGAGGCCGTCATGAGCCTTTACTCATCGGTGGCTGGCAGGTACAGCAAGGGGGACGAAGTGTGGCGGCGGCCACGATGAGCGTTTTGTCATGACAGATCGCGCTGCTCGGGCCAATGGTCGCCGTGGCGTGTCTCACGCATCTCGCTGTCGATGACGACCTAGCCGCTGGCAAGGAGTCTCAAGCGCGATGCTCGCCGGCGAAGGCTAGACCTCGATGAGGCGCCCGGCGTGCGGCCCGCGCGTCAATGGCTTCCGCGACTCAGCCGCAGAGGGCACCGCCGCTTTCGCGGTGAAAGAACGTGTGAATCTTTAACGAGGCCTGTGCCCGGCCGCGTAAGTTTCCCGGACCGGCAGGATGCGCCGCAGTCTCGTTGTGGCGATGGCTTTCAGTGGCACTCCGCGCAACTTCTTGGTTGTCGCGGCAAGTTTGGCCCTGGCGATCAGCCATGAACCGAACCCAAACGTTTCAGATGCATGTTCTGTCATTACCCCTGGAGTCTGGCGCAACATCGGCTCACAGTCATGAAGATGTGGTCATTGGCGCGAGGAAATTCGTAGTCGGAACGGTTCAGCCGGGGCGAGGTGTTTTGATGCCGCTGTTTCCCAGCCTTCAGCTGTTCGCACGGCACCGCTACGCGGTCGCATGCCGTCTGCGCGATGCGTGCCGGCTGTGGATATAGCGGGCGATGAGGTACCACAGAATGAGCAGGTTGATGACCAGGGACGCCAGCTTGAATGGCGTGACCCGGTGGGCGAGCTCCCAGCCCTCGTAGGGCAGAAAGCCGGCCGTCTCGACCACGATGAGCACCTCCACCCAGGCGACGTCCCGCCACAGTCCCCACGCCTCTACAGCTTCTAGGGCGGCGTAGATGAGTGCTCCGATGGCCAGCAGCAACGCCGTCCGATGGGCGAGGCCGGGAAGGAGCCCAATCAGCAGATGCGCTAAAAAGTCATGCGGGTCTTCGGCCAGTTCCCCCGCAAACAGCAGCTGCACGGGCTGGATGATGTGCAGCCCGTAAATGAGGAACAGCCCGGCCGCCAGGGCGAGGAGCACGATGCCCCACAGCCCCTTCTGAATAAGGATGAGCACGATACCCAGTGGACGGCCGAAGAGCGTTCGTTGGCGCCTGCTGCTCGGCGGTCTCACGCGTCCGCCGACTAGGCCGCTAGGGCCGGCGGGGTGCGACGGTGGCCGCGCTCCGCGCGTAGCCGGGCAAGCTGGCAGCTCATCTCGGCGCCGAAGAGCAGCAGCACCGCGGCCAGAAATATCCACAGCATGAGCCCGGCGATGGCGGCAACAGGGCCATAGATGCGATTGAAATGGGCGATGGCGCTCAGGTACCACGAGAAGCCGAACTTGGCAAGGTCGCCCAGCACCGCTACGAGGCACGCAGGTACCAGTGCGTCGCGCCAATCCACGCGGGTGTTCGGCAGCCATCGGTACAGCAGGCCGGCTGCCGCCGCGACGATGACCAGGTTAATGGCGTTGGAGGCGGCAACCGTCGCGACCCCGCTGCCGAGAAGCGCCTCGTTTGGAAAGAAGCCGTGCGTAAAATGCGCCAGGTCCGCCGCGGCAGACACAATCAGTGAGGCCAGCGCGACCAGGCCAACAGACAGCGCCAAACCGGCCGCGATGGCGTACTGCACCAGAATGTTGCGGTCCTTCACGTTCCAGATACGGTTGAGCGCATAGCCCAAGGCCATGAATGCGCCCATCGAGGACCACAGCAGGCCCACGATCCCGACGCCAGCGAACGCGGGCTCGGCCGAGGTGACCGCGTCCACGGCGCTTGTGAGCAGGTCGGCAGACCCGGGGAAGAACACCGACACGTTGTTCAGTACCAGGCTGGCTGCGTCCGATGCCTTCAGCACCAGGGCGAAAAGCGTGACGAGCAGCAGGAGGAGCGGGAAGATGGACAGCACACCGAAAAAGGCGATGGCGGCGGCAAAGATGCCGCACGCGTGCGATGCGTAGCTCCGGACCGAGCGAATGAACAGCCGCAGCAGCGTCCGATCCTCAACTCGCCGCAGCCGATCCATCCCGGCTGTCCAGTGCCCTTGGCTCAGCGTGGCCATCAGTGCAAGCTGGGCCCCGCCTTCCCTGGCGGACCTTGTGGAACACTGCCTGGTGCGGGAGACCGTGACGGACTGCCGGCAGCACGCCGCCAGCGTGCCCTGGGCCACTGCTTGGAAGGCTCGACGAGTCCTTCGACCGGCTCGCCGCGCCACTGCTTCACCACGGCGGAGGCGATGACAAACGCCAGGCCGGTGATGGGCACTGCGAGGACGGCGCCCCACAGTCCAAAGAGATCGGCTCCGGTGACCAGCGCCAGGATGGAGGCAACCGGGTGCAGGCCGACGGCGTGGCCACTGATGCGCGGCCCCAGGACATTGCTCTCGACCAGCTGCAAGGCGACGTAGAAGATCAGCACGTAGAGCACCAGCGGAAAGCCCTGGAAGGCGGCAATAATCAGCGCCAGAAGTCCCGTCAGAACAGGCCCGATCATCGGCACCAGCTCGAAAATGAAGGCGGCCACACCGATCACCACCGGAAAGCGGACTCCCAGGATGAACATGCCCAGGCCAGTGGTGCTCCCGATGATGAGCGCCATCAGCAGCTGGCCCCGAATGTACCCGCCGATGATGCGGTTGAGTTGCTTCTCGACGAAGTCGAAACGGTACACCTGACCAGCCGGCACCAGCGCCCGAATCGCCCGCCAGATGGAGCTGGCGTCCAGCGCAAAATACAGGCTGATAACCAGCGTCAGGACGATGCTCGTCACGGCATCGCCCGCCTTGCCGACGAATCCCAGCCCAGTGCCCAGACTGGTGCCGGCCGCGCCCTGCAGCCCGGCTTGGAGGCCGCCCAACTGCCCGCTGATCAAGCCTGGCTGGCCCACGCGGGTTTCGAGTGATCCAATCCAGCCCTGCAGCTTGGCGATATCCGCCGGGAAGTCTTGCGCCAGCGCCGACACCTGGGGGATCAGCTGCCGCGCCAGCCAGAAGCCTGCGCCGGCAAGAATGCCCAGGAAGGCGACATAGACCAGCAGTGCCCCGAGCAGCCGCGGCATGAGCCGGCCCAAGCGGCTGACTGCGGGCTCCGCGATGTAGGCGATGAGGGCCGCCATCAGGATGATGAGCAGGATTTTGGACAGTCGCTGGGCGACCAGCGCGAGGCCTACCAGGAGCAGTGCCGCGCCGATGACGCTGAAGATGATGTTCTTGGTCCGCTCCCAGTCGTGCGGAGGCCGTTTGGGAAGGGGCTCTGGCGCCCCCACGAGCTCCGTCCGGCTGTCGGGCAGCCGCTCGTCAGCTGGATGCGAGGTCATGAGAGTGCAACAACAAGCGACCTATCGCACTCCAAACAGCAAGGCGCGCGCCGGAGTCAGCCTGAGCCGCAACCGCGAGTTCACATGAGGCGCGATGGCAGCCCCGTTACCTTCCGGCTGGCGCCTCGGGGCCCGAGCCGTCAGCCGGTCAGTTCGGCGAGAGTACAACTGCAGAGTCAGGGCTCTTGTCATCCGCGCGCGGCGAGAGGCACGGCGCCGTTGCCATCCCTCTCGCCAGGCGGGGGAGCGGGAACCGTCTCGTCGCTACCGAAGCGCTTCACTGCGTTGAGAAAGGGTTCGATGATGTCGATGGGCAGCGGGAAGATGATCGTCGAGTTCTTCTCCACGGCGATCTCCGTCAATGTCTGCAGGTAGCGCAGCTGCAGCGCGCTTTCCTGAGCTGCGATGACGTGGGCTGCCGCGGCGAGCTGCTGCGAGGCCTGGAATTCGCCTTCGGCGGCGATGATCTTGGCTCGCTTCTCCCGCTCAGCCTCTGCCTGTCGGGCCATAGCGCGCTGCATCGTTGGCGGCAGCTCAACATCCTTGATCTCGACCACCCCCACTTTGATGCCCCAGGGCTCAGTCGACTCGTCGATGATCTTTTGGATCTGCTGGTTCAGCTGCTCGCGATTGCTCAGGAGATGGTCCAGGTCGGCCTGACCAAGTGCGCTGCGCAGGGTGGTCTGAGAAATCTGTGACGTGGCGCGCAGATAGTCCGCCACTTTGGTGACAGCATCATTCGGGTTCATCACGCGGAAGAACACCACGGCAGTAACTTTCACGGTCACGTTGTCGCGCGTAATCACTTCCTGAGGCGGCACCTCATGAGTGACGGTCCGCAGGTCGATTCGCTGCATCTTGTCAATGATCGGGACGATGAAAAACAGACCTGGCCCCTTGGCGCCCTGAATGCGCCCCAGGCGGAAGATCACGCCGCGCTCGTACTCCTGAACGATTTTGACCGCGGACGCCGCGAACAACAGCACGATGACGACGACAGCAATGGCGAAGTACATACACGCAGCGTCACGTGTGCGGGTCCGGAAGTCATGACCGAAGCGTCATGACCGAACTCTCATGACATCAGCGGTGCACAACACCAGAATGCGGCTGTGTCAAGGAATCGCGCATGACGTCGCGGAAAAACCGCTTCAGCCTTCGGCTTGCAGACGAGATCTTGGATTTGCCCTGGCGCGTTCCGGCTGCAGATCTCGGCGTAACGCTGCTTCGGTCGCTCAATGAACCGAGCGGCTTACGCCAGGTACTCCAGGAGCACCCTGTTTTGGCGCTGCCCGAGCTCGCTCGCGAGATCGACGCGCGACTGGCACGTGAGCAGCAGGTCAGGGAAGAAGATTTGCCCGTTCGTCTCGGGCCCTACCTGCGGGAGCTGCGGGAAAGCGAACTTGTTGAGTACGGGAGACTGCTCGCCGGATGCGTGGAACATCTTCTCAGTCAGCGCGTCCGTTCACGCCAAACGAGCATGCGGGCGGTGGAGCTGGGGGAACTTTCCGCCATGTTGTTGAGGACCGGTGAAGAGACGCCGTCGCGACAGCCGGCGGTTGTGGAGCATCAGGATGATGAGGGTACGTGGGCGCGGCAGCAGCTGGCGGCAGCGGCAGTTGGCGGCTAGCAGAAGGAATTTTGGAGAATGTCATGACGACCATCGACTCCGTCGCCGACGGGATCTATCGCATCAGCTCGCCGGTACAGATACCGGGCGGCGGCTTCACGTTCAACCAGTATCTGGTCGTTGACGACCAACCGCTACTGTTTCACACCGGCCCTCGGCGAATGTTCCCACTCACTCAAGAGGCTATTGCTCGGGTGATGGATCCTGCCAAGCTGCGCTACGTCGCCTTCTCACACTATGAGGCCGATGAGTGCGGCGCGCTCAACGAGTTGCTGGCCATCGCCCCCAATGCCGAGCCAGTGTGCAGCTTCGTCGCGGCCCTCACGTCGGTCGAGGATATGGCCAGCCGCTCACCGAAAGCGATGAAAGATGGCGAGGAGCTGGCGCTGGGCAGTCACACGCTGCGCTGGTTCGATACGCCGCACCTGCCTCATGGTTGGGAGTGCGGTTATCTATTCGACTCCATGACGGCAACGTTGTTCTGCGGAGATCTGTTCACCCAGCCGGGCGACGAGCATATGGCGTTAACAGAGGGCGACATTCTTGGGCCGAGCGAAGCGATGCGCGGGCAGATGGACTACTGGGCGCACTCCACACGTACCCGCGAACTGCTCGACAAGCTGGCGGCGGCGCAGCCAACCACTCTCGCCTGCATGCATGGCAGTGCCTGGCATGGCGACGGCGCCGGACTGCTGGATCAGCTCGGCACCGCGCTCGGAGTCTAGAGCCGAGCTCTCGCCTGTCCGACGCCCGCGTCATGAAGGAGCGCCTTGAAAGCGGCTTCGGGTACCTTCCTGGACCACCTCGGCCAGCGCAGGCCATACACGGGCTGCAGCGCCGGCGATAGTGCGCGAACTCGGGGGGAACGGACGACGGTTGGACTGCGACACCAGAGGATGTGACGCCTATCCAGCGGCCCCAGGCTGCGGGTTCACCGAGGTCCCAGTTGTGCGCCTCACGTCGGCCTGACTGGTGTCTACTACCTGGGCTTGCAACGCCGCGGCCAGCTCGGTCTTGGGCAGGCCGGGAAACTCCCGCCGCAGCGGGCCCGCATCGAACCTCATGTCCGTCGTGTCCATCACTACCGCCGCCCGGGCCTGCCGGGCGAAGGCCGAATTGAACGGCGCGGCTGTCACCGCCATCAATCGCAGCATCGGCAGGGGGATGCGGCGGACACGTCCACGCTGGCCAGCCGCTTTCTGGACGGCGCTCGCGAGCTGACTCAGGCTGAGATTCTCTGGACCGCCCAGCTCGAGGGTGCGGCCGCGCAGGCTGGCATCCCTCGCGGCAAGGGTTACCAGGGCCGCGACGTCGCGGACAGACACGAAATTGATCGGGTTTTCGCCGCGGCCAAAGACCGGGATCGTGCCGCGTTTGCGCAGCGGCTCCAGCATGATGCTGGCCCACGTTTCCATGAACGCCGTCGCCCGGACGATGGTCCAGGGCAAGCCGCTGCCGCGCAGCCGTTCCTCGGCAGCGTATTTGGCGCGGCAGAGATCCATTGGATGGTCGGGCCCCGCGCCGACAACCGACACCAGCACGAAGGCGGCGCCCGCGCGGGACGCGGCCTCTATCAGGTTGAAGTTGCCGTCGCGGTCCACTGACGCGGGGGAAACGCTGCCAGGGCCGGCGAAGCCATGCATGGCCGAGATCACAACGCTCGCGCCGGCGATCGCATCCGGCAGGGTGCGAGCATCGCGCGCGTCCGCCTGGATCACCTCCACGGCGAGCGCCGTGCCACGCTTTGTGCGCTCGGGTTCGCGTGTCAGGATGCGCACCGGCAGGTCCTGCTCCGTCAGCTGCCGGACGAGGAGCCTGCCCAGCCGGCCCGTTCCGCCGGCGATGGCGATCATCGCCGACCCTGCTCGCTTTGCACCTGGCGCTGCACGGCCGCATTCACATCGCCCCCGCCGCTTTCCACCGGCTCGAGGTAAAACCGGGCCCAGCTGGCCTGCCTATGACGCAGGCCGAAGAGGATCACGCCGGCCATGTGGTGAGCCGAACCGTCGCGGCGAGTCCCCGCCATCTCCCATTCCGACCAGATCGTGTCGCCATCCGTGCAGCAGCGCGGCACGCGCACCGAAATATCGGGCACAAAATGGAACATCTGCTCCCAATTGAGCCGCACCTGCTCTCGGCCGGCAAAGTTGCGCTCCGGATGAACCGGGGTCTCATTACGGTAGTCCGGCGTGAAACAGTCCACCAGCGCATCCAGGTCATGGGCATTGGTGGCAGCTACCAGGCGCTGAATCATGCTATTCATTACAGCAGCATGGAGCGAAATAGCCATCCTGTCAAGCAAACACGACGCTACGACTCCAGCGGCCGTCGCAAGCACGCGCGCGACACCCGCGAGGCCATAGTCCGCTCGGCGCGGGAGCTGTTCCTGCGCGACGGCTACGCCGCGACCACTGTGGCCGCTATAGCCGCGGCGGCGGGGGTATCGGTTGAAACGATCTACAAAGCCTTCGGTGGCAAGCCCGGCCTGGTGCGGGCGATCGTGGAGCGCGCGCTGGCGGGTGAAGGGCCGGAGCCGGCGGAGCAACGCTCGGATCTGATCCGCGAGACCGAGCGTGACGCCCGCAAGATTGTGGCGGCTTGGGGCGAGTTCACGGCAGAAATCGGGCCGCGCGTGATGCCCATCCTGCGGCTCGCCCGGGAGGCGGCCGCCACGGATCCGGAGATGGCCGCGGCGCTCGAGCAGATCAATGCCGAGCGGCTGGAACGGATGGCCTTCAATGCCCGACGTCTGCATGCTGCGGGTCATCTACGGCCGGACGTCAGCGCTCGGCAGGCGGCGGACATCTTATGGACCTGCAGCTCGGCCGAGCTGTACGAGCTGCTGGTGCTGCGGCGCGGCTGGACGCCGCGGCGGTTTGGGCGTTTCGTGGGCGAGGTCATGGCTGGCGCACTACTGCCGCGGGACCAGCAGGCTGCTGAAGAAAATGGGCGCACATGACGAGCGGCGGCCGTCAGAGTTACCTTTCGGGATCGGGGCCCTTGGGTACTGTCGGAGTGTTGGCCTCATCCACGACATCGACGCGGGCGGGACCGGCAATCATCGGCAAAGGCTCATCAGCTGGACCCTTCAGTAGGTCGCGGAACGAGCCATCGACGATGGAAGCCTGTTTGGCGAATTCTTCACAATGAGGCCGGCAGATGGGGCGGCCGTTGAGCACCAGCACTGCCTGGGCATCGCAATCGGGAACGGTGCAAATGATGTTGTCGGCCAACAATGGGCTCCTTTATTGAGCGTCTGAATCGCGGCTGAGAACGGGCGCAGAATCGCTGGCGAAGATGCCGCCGACGCCGTCAGCCTCCAGGCGCCGCTGCGGCCAGCTGCTCCCGCGCCCACTCCCCGTCATCGTCCTCATGGCGGTCGGGAACTGTGGCGGCAAGTGACTTTGGTGCCGGGGAACCCTTCGTGGGTTCCGAGTTGTCGCTCGGGGAGCGCTCGGCCCTATCGTTTTCCGGCCCCCGCATCGTCACCCTCCCCGCCGCCTGCGCCGGACCCATAGGACGCAGAAGGTCACCAGCACTGCGAGAACGAGGACTCCCATTGTCGAGTAATTCATGGGATGTCCGTGTGAGTAGGAGCGTCGGCGCTGCCGGTGCTCCAATGCCCCAGGAGTTGTCCCTCGCCGTCCCAGGCACGGTACTGGGCTGAAATCTCATGCGTCGCCACGAGGGCGCCCCGCCTCCGTACTCTGGTCAGCGCCAGTCGCTCGTACTCCATGACACGCGATGGTTCGAGCCCCTGGTCGTAGAAGATGCCATCTTCGCCATCTGACCACCCTGATGGGTCCGAGGGCGGCGAGCTCCGGTTGATGTCTTGGGCGAGCTGCTCGTTTAAAAACTTCTTGCCGGTCGGCAGCCAGGCGTCCGGGAAGACTCCCTCAATCACTTGTGCCATAGCGTTTTGTTTCCTCCATGAGCCGACCGGCGTAGATCCCGTCGTCTCGTAGACAGCCTGACCCGCGGCAGTCACTCCGTCATGAGCGTTCCATCATCAGACGTGTGGCCCGAGCGCGCTCTGCTGGACCGACTGGCCTTGCCGCCCTATAGGCCTCCGTAGCCGAGCTCGAGCTTGGCGTCCTCCGACATCAGGTGCGGTCCCCAGGGTGGACTCCAAACGATGTCGACATCGACCTGCCGCACGTTGTCGAGCGGTCCAACCGCGTCCTGCACCATCTCGCCCACCATGGGACCGATGGGACAGCCGGGCGACGTCAGGGTCATGGTCACCTTCACATTGCCCTCGTCATCGACCTCTGCGCCGTAGACCAGACCGAGATCGACAACATTCACGAACAGCTCGGGGTCGATGACCTGCTTGAGGGCTTCCATAACGTCGTCCGTGGTAGCCATCGTTAGCCGACCGAGCCAGCCATCTCGAGCTGGACGAGGCGGTTCAGCTCGACGGCATACTCCATCGGCAGCTCTTTAGCGATCGGCTCGATGAAGCCGTTGACAATCATGTTCGTCGCTTCCACCTCGCTCAGACCGCGGCTCATCAGGTAGAACAGCTGCTCGTCGCCGACCTTGGAAACCGTCGCTTCGTGGCCGATGTCGACCTGCTGGTCTTCGATGTCCATGTAGGGATAGGTGTCGGACTGCGACTCGTCGTCCATCAGCAGGGCGTCGCAGCGCACCTTGGACTTCACGTTGTGGGCGCCGTTGTAGACCTTCACCAGGCCGCGGTAAGTCGTTTGTCCGCCGCCTTTGGCGATCGACTTGGAGGTGATGATGGACGTAGTGTTGGGTGCGACGTGGACCATCTTGGCGCCGGCATCCTGATGCTGGCCTGCGCCCGCCATAGCCACCGACAGCACCTCGCCGTGGGCGCCGGGCTCCATCAGGTAGACGGCTGGATACTTCATGGTCAGCTTGGAGCCGAGATTGCAGTCGACCCACTCCACCGTGGCGTCGCGGTAGGCCATGGCCCGCTTGGTCACCAGGTTGTAGACGTTGTTGGACCAGTTCTGGATGGTCGTGTAGCGGATGCGTGCTCCTTCCAGCGCGATCAGCTCGACCACCGCGCTGTGCAGCGAATCCGTGGTCCAGATGGGCGCCGTGCAGCCTTCTACATAGTGCACGAAGCTGCCGGGCTCGGCCACAATGAGCGTGCGTTCAAACTGGCCCATGTTCTCGGCATTGATGCGGAAGTACGCCTGCAGTGGGACCTCAACCTTCACGCCCGCCGGCACCCAGACGAATGAGCCGCCAGACCACACGGCGCTGTTCAGCGCAGCGAACTTGTTGTCATTGGGTGGAATGACCGTGCCGAAGTACTTCTTGACCAGGTCACCGTGCTCGCGCAAGCCGGTATCCATGTCGGTGAAGATGACGCCCTGCTTCTCCAAGTCCTCACGGATGGAGTGGTAGACGACCTCTGACTCGTACTGCGCCGAGACGCCGGACAGGAACTTGCGCTCCGCCTCGGGGATGCCCAGCTTGTCGAAGGTTTCTTTGATGTACTCCGGGACGTCGCCCCAGGTCTTGCCCTGCTCGGCGGCCGGCTTGATGTAGTAGAAGATGTTGTCGAAGTCGATCTCGGACAGGTCACCGCCCCATTTCGGCACTGGCCGATTGAGAAAGTGCTTGTAGGCGCGGAGGCGGAACTTGGTCATCCACTCCGGCTCCTTCTTGTGGGCCGAAATGTCGCGCACAACCTGTTCGTTGATGCCGCGCTGCGACTTGAAGACGTAGTTCTCCTCGTCGTGGAAGCCGAACTTGTAGTCGGTGTTGCTTTGAAGGTCTCTCGTTGCTACTGCCATGGGTCTTCCCTTCGGACCGCTGTCATTTCGGTGTGAGCGGCGCGGAAACTCGGTTGATGCGTTGCCACGCAGTCCCCGAAGCGGGCGAGCAGGCCGGTTTCAAGAACGAAGCGCCTGGTGGTTGGTCCTGCTGACTCGCAGCAAACCAGCTGGCGTGACGAGCTCCTGGGCCACGTGATCCAGCTGGAATCGGGGACAGGTGCAGAAGACGCACACAGGGCCTGGATGGTGGGCTGCATCGCTGTGCCCACACGCGCACTTGGGGATCGAGCGGATTTCGGGCATAGTGGGTCAGCTCGCCGGATGCTCGGTGCCAGCACTCGCGGGCGCATCGCCCTGTAGGTCCGCGATCTTCTCTTGAACCGGGGTGATTGCCTGGCGAGTCTTCTCCGCCGCTGCATCCAGGGCGTCGTGAGCCTTGCTCGTGGCGGCGCCAATCGCGTCCTGAGCACCGGTAGCGGCGGTATCGGCCAGGTCAGCGGCCTTGGAAACCACCTGGCCTTTGGCCGAGCGCAGGGCGTCACTCGCCCTGTCGACCACAAGCTGACCCTGCCGCTCGATCCCCGCCACCTTGCCCGCGGTCCGAGGATGGTTGCGCAGCTGGCGGTATCCCCACCAGCCTGTGACACATGCTGCGAGGAATGGGACTAGTCGTTTCATGTATTCGATGCTCCTCCGCGACCGCGGCTGACGCTCGCGAGCGGTCGTATGTCGACGAGCTGCACGGCCGGCGCTGCTATGGAGCCGGTGGGTGCCGGCTGGACACGGCTGCTCGCCTCGTGGTGCCTCACTTTCTGTAGATCGAGAGTTGTCGACATGGTTCCCCTTCTGACTCGCTAGAAAGCTGCCTATGGGTGCACTGTCTAGGCTGCTCTGCCCGCAGTGTGGCGGGAAGTGGGCACTCTGTCATGAGCGTTCGCTCACACCGGTTTGGCCTGCTAACCGAACGCCCTGAGATGCTGGGCTGCCGGCGAGGCGCGCAGTTTTCTCAGGGCCTGGTTCTCAATCTGACGCACCCGCTCCCTGGTCAGATGGAGCTGTTTGCCAATCGCGTCGAGCGCATGCGCTCGGGCGCCTTCCAGACCGAAGCGGAGGTCCAAGACCAGGCGCTCGCGAGTGGTAAGCACATTCTGGAAGACATCGCCCGCTTCCTCACGCAGCGCGCTATCGAGAGCCGCCGCTTCCGGCGCCAGGGCACGTTCGTCCGGCAGCAAGTCGCCGAGTACGTCTGTCCCGTCTTCGCCCACCGGCGTGTCGAGCGACGCCGGGGCGGCCGTGCTCCGAAAGAGGTCGTTCAAGTCCTCCACCGTCAGGTCGAGCTCGGCGGCCAGCTCGTCATCCGAGGGGTCTCGTCCAAGGCGCTGGAGCAGCTGATCCGTGGCCCCTCGGGCTCTGGACAGCTTCTGGCCGAGCAGGATAGGGATGCGTATGGTGCGGCTCCGCTCAGCCAGCGAGCGGGTGATCGCCTGGCGAATCCACCATGTTGCATACGTCGAGAAGCGGAAGCCGCGTCGCCAGTCGAATTTCTCGGCGGCTCGGATGAGCCCCACGTTGCCGTCCTGGATGAGGTCCAACAGCGAAAACCCGTGCCCCTGATACTTTTTGGCAATATTGACGACGAGCCTGAGATTCGCGTTGACGAACAGCCGCTTGGCTTCCTCGTCGCCGGCCTCAATGCGTTTTGCGAGCTCCACCTCCTCGGCGGCCGTGAGCAATGCCGCCGGCCTGATCTCGCGCAGATAGGCCGCGAGTCCGTCTTCGGGCTCCGGATATTCGTCAGCAGACCGTATATCGCCTGCTGCACGTTGCTTACTGGCCATTGTGTGTTCCTTTGCCGCTAAGGCTGGCCGGTCCGCCCGGCATCTCGCAGTCGGCAATGCGTGTGACGGCCAGGGCGTCGCATCTCAGCGCTTCCGGCGAAGTGGGGTGTGCGGCTGAACAGCCAAGGGCCACGCTGGATTGACGGCCGTTGGCTGTGCGGGCCTAGTCTGAGAGTTTCTGACCCTCGACGGGCTTTTGAACCGCGATCTTGATCTGCGTTGGTCTGGCCTCGTCGGCCTTCGGCAGGCGGACAGTCAGAATGCCATGCTCAAACTCGGCCTGCGCCTTGTCTGCCTGCACGGCGAACGGCAGCTCGAACGACCGGTCGAAGGCGGCGACGGACATCTCCTGGCGGAGGTATTGTCCCGAGCTGTGGGGCTCAGCCACCTGGTGTTCGCCCTTGAGGCTGAGCACGCCATTCAGGACGACAAGGTTGATGTCCTCTGGCGCGAAACCGGGCACGGCGGCACGGAAGACCAATTCATCGTCGGTCTGCAAGATGTCCACCGCCACGTCCTGGCGAGCGCCTGAGGTATCGAACGCCGCGAAAGGCCGCCCGAAGTTCTCTCCCAGCAGGTTGGCCACGGCCGCATCCATGGAAACAAAGTGGTGGTGATGAGGTTGTAGGAGCATGGTTGTCATATTGTGTCTTTCTCTTGCAGTTAGCAAAAACATTGAGTGTCTATCTGTCAATATAGCACGCCGGGTTTGCTATTAGTGACTCGCCAAGGACGAGGCGCAATCCTCTCCTGAGCCGCATGATCCAGTTGGAACCCGGGACAAGTGCAGAACGCGCAGCTCGGCGCGAGGCTATGAGCCGTATCGCTGTGGCCACAAGCACATTTGGGGATGGAGACGGTGGGCATGTTGCCTCCTCGGCCCGCACCACGACGCAAGCGGGTGGATTTACCTAACGAGCAAATTACGGCGTTGGCTGAGCCACCATCGTGGCCATGGATTCAGCCGGTGATGCTCGGCGCCAGGCTCCATCGTCGATGCAGACGCGTCGCCACGCGCCTCGGCGACCTTCTCTTGCACGGGGCCGATTGCCTGCCGCGTTTTTTGCGCTGCTGCGTCCAACGCCTCGTTAGCTTTGCTTGTGGCGGTGTCAATCGCCCCCTGCGCGTCTGTGGCCGCGGCGGCGGCTATGTCCGTGGCCTTGCCTGCCAGTTGGCGCTTGGCCGAGCTCACCGCTTCGGTGACCTGGCCACTATCCGCTGGCCTTGGCCCACTATCCGCTGGCTGTGCCGCTCGAGCTCGGCGACCTTGGCCGCGGTTCGCGGATGGCTGCGCAACTTGCGATAGCCCCACCAGCTGGTCAGTCCCGCAATGACAAACAGGAATAGTCGTTTCAAGTCCGGTGCTCCTACCACGGGCAGATGGTGGCCGGTTAGCGTCAGCTGGCCGCGAGTACGGCGGTGCGGGTTTCTTCTGCTGGCGCGGTTTCCAGGTGTAGATCAGGCACAACCGCATGTTTCGGGCAACGCCAGCCTGAGCCGGATAGCATCCAGCCGGCACGGGTAGCCCGCGCGGGACCATCAGCGTCTGCAAGCACCAGCATGACACTGCAGGCGGAGCAACCAACAAAGAGTGCGCCCATGTGTCGGCAGTCTGACGGGCAGCGGCTGTCTTGTCATGAAGACTTGTTCATCGTGCTCTCCCGCGGGCCTCCATGGCTGCCGTTGGGCGTGAACTTTTGCTCATGACGCCGGTCGACCCGCGGGTTAGACCATACGGAGGCGCATCTTCATTCGACCGGATCCTCTGGGACCCGGCCACCGCTACGGCTGCATGGACTAACGGGCGATGTAACAGACGCGTTGACAGGCAACCCGTCAATTGTTGACACCAAGCTCTTTTTTCAAGGACTGCGGTGAACCCGCAGCCAACCTCTTCAAGCACGGCCAATCCGAAGTTTGAGAGATTCGCGAGACAACGACGAGGCCGACCCTTGGCGCCATGGACGACTTCTAGAAAGAGTGCACGATGAAAAAGGAAGCGGAAAACGCCCGAGTCATCCTCTCCGGGCAGTCGAACGGCGTCAAGAGACACAACAGACGAGCAAAGGCCCTCCTGGCTCGAGCTGGAAGCCAGCGGCCAAACGCACGTCAAGTCCAGCGCCGGTAGCGCCTTGAGCACAGGGATTACATCTGAACATCACGAACCCGCGCAAGCAAGGACCGTCAAGGCGTAAGAAATGGCTTACCCCTTGGAGTGCGGCCTACATGTTGGGGGCTGTGGCCATGGCGTTAGCCGCGCATTATGCGTCCGCCGTGATCCACCTGGGCCGGTAACGACGGCAACTCGTAGGCCGTGATCCGCCACGACATCGTGGAAGGGTCAGCAACCACATGGCCGTACAGCGAGTCCTGGGAGGGACGAGTCTCATCGACGTGCTCGACAGAGTACTCGACAAGGGCATCGTCATCGACGCCTGGGTGCGGACATCTCTCGTGGGCATCGACCTTATTACCGTGGAAGCACGGATCGTCGTCGCGTCCATCGACACCTATTTGAAGTACGCAGAAGCAGTCGGCATCACGGCACCAGCGTCCCAGCCATTGCTATCCCCCGCGCCTGAGCCGCAGTCCCACATCCCAGATTCGGACGCGGCTGGGATCGCAGCCAAAGTGTAAGGAACTACATCTTGAAACCGACCATCCTGGTCTTCCTATCTGCTACCCCGTGTTGTTGGTCGCGACGCCGGCGGCCAACACACAACGCTGCTTTCCAGCGTGACCTCCGTCCCGCCGTCCCCGCCGCGTCGAATTTCGGTTGTCGACCCGTCCCCGGATCCGTCTAAGAAGTTACCGGCGTGATCGCCGAATAGGAAGGACCTGCCTTTGTTCGCTATTAGAGATGGTCTCAGCTCGCTGCTGTTCGCGCCACACGTTGCTTACGTAAGCAGCTACCCGCCGCGGGAGTGTGGCATCGCCACGTTTTCGCGTGACGTGGTGAGCTGCGTTGACAAACTATTGCCGTTGGGCCGGCGACTTGTCGTTGCGGTGAATGGCGATGACAAGGGGTACGTGTATCCGCCTATCGTCAAGCACAGCATTGAGCGTGACGTCCCCAGTTCGTACGACGACGCGGCCGCCGATGTCTCGGCTTCGTCATGTGGGGTGGTCAACATCCAGCACGAGTACGGCTTGTTTGGCGGGCTTTGGGGTTCGTATCTGCTGCGCTTCATGGACCGCGTTCGGCAACCCGTCGCTCTGACGCTGCATACGGTTCTGCCCGAGCCTGATCCGGCACTGCTGGCGGTCACCCAGGATCTGGTCGCTCGGTCGGCGACGACAATCGTTCTGGCCCAGTCGGCTGTCGAGATCCTCAGACGCGATTACGGCGTGCCCTCAGCCAAGGTGCGGTTTATTCCCCACGGGGTCCCCAACGTGCGCCCAATTCCTGAAGCAAAAGCGAAGGGCGCTCTTGGTCTGGTGGGCCGCACCGTCCTGGCTACCTGCGGGCTCATGAATCCGGGCAAAGGTATCCAGTACGCCATCAACGCTCTGGCCCGGCTCGTGGACGAGTTCCCGGACGTGCTGTACCTGGTGGTTGGCGAGACGCACCCAGGTATCCTGGCCGTCCATGGCGAGGCCTACCGCCGAGAACTTCAGGCGCAGGTTCGGCGGCTGGGACTGGACCACCACGTTCGTTTCGAGAACCGCTATCTCAGCTATCGCGAGCTGGTGCTGCACCTGCTGGCCACGGACGTGTACGTCGTGCCTTACCTCGACCTCAAGCAGGCCGTGAGCGGGACGTTAGCCTATGCGCTCGGCTGTGGGCGGGCCATAGTCTCCACGCCCTCCACCTATGCCAGGGAGGTGCTGGCGGGCGGCCGTGGCGTGATCGCCAAGGTGCGCGACGCCGATTCCCTCGCCGCGGAAATCGGCGGCATCCTTCGAAACCCCGTCTACAGGTCGGGTTTGCAGCGGCGGGCGTATGCCTTTGGCCACCAGATGATCTGGCCCAATGTAGCTCGCGCATACGCTCAGGTCTACGAAGACGTTTGCGATGGCGACCGTGCGACCGCCACGAACGGAGCCAGGCCGGAGTTCGATCTCGCGCCGTATCAAGGAGCCACTGCAGACGCCAGGATGACCACGATGGGAGTAGCTCTCGCTCGATAGCCGGGGCAGACTGGACTGATGCCCGACGCCCCCGATACGTTGACCGCCGGAGAACCCGCGCGGCCCTTTAGCCTCCACCGGCTGGTCACCCTCATGGAACCCGATACTGGCGATCCGTCAGAGGCGGGTGGCGTGTTGAATCCAGCCTCCGCTCGCGGGCCCGATGGGCAGCTGTACCTTTTTCCGCGCCTCGTCGCAGCCGGGGATTCCTCGCGTATCGGCATCGCCCGAGTCAAATTCGACGACGCGGGTGACCCGACCTCAGTCGAACGACTTGGTACCGCCCTCGATCCCACTGAGCCTTACGAGAGAAACGACGTGACGGGCGGTGGTTGTGAGGATCCCCGTATTAGCTACCTTGGCTCGCTGGGGCGCTACGTCATGACCTACACGGCGCTCTCTCCTGTGGGCCCCCGTATCGCGGTAGCCGTCTCACGGGATCTCATGCACTGGGAGCGGCTGGGATTGGTCCGGTTTGCTGCCGAAGGGGACCTTCGCCTGGAGGATGCCGTCGACAACAAGGACGCTGTGCTGTTCCCATCATTGATCACCAATCCTCGGACCGGACGGCCCGCCATGGCCCTCGTCCATCGCCCGACCGTGGCCGGCTCGTGGAACGTATTCGGCGACGCCTGGTGGAGAACTCGAGCCGGGGGACCCGATCGGCGTTCAGCGGCGCGAATCAATCATCCGAGCGCCTGGGTTTCCTACAGCCAGGGCGTCAAAGATGTGGATGACCTGTGCTGGTTCGAATCGCACCACCGGCTGTTGTCGCCGCGAGAATCGTGGGAACGCGTAAAAGTGGGCGCGGGAGCGCCACCTTTACTCACGCGTCATGGTTGGTTGCTCCTGTACCACGGTGTCTCTCACCGGTCCGGACACCTACGCTATTCTGCCGGTGCTGCGGTCCTCGATGCCGAGAATCCCGAACGGGTCCTCTACCGCACGAGCAGGCCTATCCTGACGCCAGGCGCTGACGATCAGCTCGGCGTTGTGCCCGACGTCGTGTTTCCAACGGCCACCGACCAGAGAACCGACCTCGGTCAGCCCGACCGAGTCGACGTGTACTACGGCATGGCGGATAGCCGCATCGGCGTGGCGACCCTCACCCTACCTCACATGTTGGAACTGACTCCACCCAGAACGCGGCGCCCTTCCGTGGCCCCCACAGCCAAAACGGCCTGCGTCCCGAAACGGCTGCCCGTTAGATGATCGAATCTTCATGACACCCTGGCTGGCTTGGGGAGCCCGTACGTCTCGCGCTGCCGGTTTCCGAGGTGCGTGCTCCAAATGCAGCTTGCTGCCCTCTATGGAAGCTGTTCAGAAAAGAAGATGGTGGCGGTTCACGAACCCGCCACCCATCGATTTGCCTTAGGTCCGCCTAAGAATCATATAGACTCGCGTGACGGTCGCTTGGTAGGACACTGTCAACGCCTGGCGGGAGCCTCAGCAGATTGCTTGCCCTCGATCTATGAGGGCTTCACATGTCAACTTGCCAGCACCCCTTGAGCACCCTGATGTTGGTACTGCGTTTCATTCAGCACCGCCTCTCTACCCTGTCGAGCAGGACAACCGCACCGTAACGCGGCGCTAAATCCCCTGTCAAATACCCGGTCTGGATCGAGCCCAGGGTCGCCGCATCATCATGCCGAGAGACCGACGAGGCGGCTGGCATGCCTTGTTCCTCTGCAGCGGTGCGGCCGTGAACTTTTGCTCATGACCGACGCGAATCCCTGCGTTAGACCGAAAGCAGAACCGCGGCGGCGATCAAGGGCTATGCACCAGATTTGCCGGCAGCGGGCGGCGACCATCTGATCTGAGCGAGAGAAACCCTCTCGCCATCTTCGACTAGAACGGAACAACGCTATGCCAGCTAAACAGCTCATCTACTCTGACTCTGCCCGGCGCCGCCTGAAGAGCGGTGTGGATCAACTCGCGGCTGCAGTCAAAGTCACACTCGGGCCGAAGGGCCGCAACGTGGTCCTGGACAAGAAGTTCGGTGCGCCGACCATCACCAACGACGGGGTGACCATTGCCCAGGAGATCGACCTTCAGGACCCCTTCGAGAACCTGGGCGCCCAGTTGCTCAAGGAAGTGGCCACCAAGACGAACGACGTGGCTGGCGATGGCACCACCACTGCCACAGTCCTGGCCCAGGCGATGATCGCCGAAGGCTTGCGGAACGTGACGGCCGGCGCCAACCCGATGATCGTGAAGATCGGCATCGAACGAGCGGTCGAGGCCGTGGTCGCGGAGATCAAGGCCCGCAGCAAGCAGATCACGACCAAAGAGCAGACGGCGCAGGTGGCCACCATCTCGGCCGCCGATCCAGAGGTCGGCGAAATGATTTCCACCGTGATGGACAGGGTCGGCAAGGACGGCGTCATCACTGTCGAAGAAGGCAGAGGCCTCGGCCTGGAAACCGAATACGTGGAAGGCATGGAGTTCGATCGTGGCTACATGTCGCCGTACATGATCACCGACGCCGACCGCATGCAAGCGACTCTGGAAGACCTATACATCCTGATCACGGACCGAAAGATCTCGGCCATGCCGGACATCCTGCCGCTGCTGGAAAAGGTGGTTCAGGCCGGCCGCGGCTTGCTCATCGTCGCCGAGGATATCGATGGCGCGGCGCTGGCCCTGCTGGTCGTCAACAAGCTCCGCGGGACGCTCAATGTCCTAGGCGTCAAGTCGCCAGGCTTTGGCGACCGCCGCAAGGCCATGCTCGAGGATCTCGCGATCCTGACGGGCGGCCAGGTCATCACCGAGGACGCAGGCATGACGCTGGAAAAGACCGAGCTCAGTCAGCTTGGCCGGGCCCGCCGCGTGGCCGCGGACAAGGACAAGACCATCATCATCGAGGGCGCCGGCAACGGCGACGCCATCAAGTCGCGCATCAAACAGCTCAAGGCCCAGATCGAGGAAACGACCTCGGACTACGACAAGGAAAAGCTGCAGGAGCGGCTAGCCAAGCTGGCCGGCGGCGTCGCCATCATCAAGGTGGGTGCACCGACGGAAGTCGAGCTGAAAGAGAAGAAGCACCGGGTTGAGGATGCGCTGTCGGCCACACGCGCCGCCGTCGAGGAGGGCATCGTCGCCGGCGGGGGTACCGTGCTGGCGCAGTCAGCCGCCATCCTCAACGCCACCGAGGCCGAGGGCGACGAGAAAGTGGGCTGGCTGATCGTCAAGCGGGCCCTGGAAGAACCGCTGCGGCAGATCGCCCACAACGCCGGCGCGGAAGGTTCGGTGGTCGTCGACGTGGTGAGGAAAGCTGCCAAAGACCATGGATATAACGCGCTCGACGGCACGTACGAGGACATGTTCGAAGCGGGCATTATCGATCCCGCCAAGGTGACGCGCTCGGCGTTGGAGAACGCTGCATCGATCGCGGCCATGCTCTTGACCACCGAGACCCTGATAACCGAACGGCCAGACACGGCTGCGGCAGCGGCGATACCCGGCGGTGAGATGGGCGGCTTCTAGGCCTCATGAAAAAAGAGGCGGAACAGGAGCGGACCGTCCTCACAGGACAGTCGAAGGGCGTGAAGAGGCACAACAGACGAGCTAAGGCGCTGCTGGCTCGAGCCGGAATGCAGCCGCCAACCAGCGGCCGATCGCCAACGCCCGTTTCCCTGTCGGCTGGCCTCGCATGGACAGCAGTCTCGCAGTCCCGCAACTTCGCATGGCGCCAGGAGCGAAACAATGAAGGCAACCTTACATAACCTCACCAATACGCCAGTCACGTTCGGCGGCGTAAAGCTGGCCATCGCTGCGCAGCCATTGGACTGTACGGATCAGCTGCCCACGCCCCTGGCTGACAGCTATTTCCTGGTCGCCGCCTGCCTCGCTCCAACCGCTCACGAGCGGGGCGACATCGTCTGGAGTTCAACGATCCCGCACTGCGCCCATTGCGCGCCAGCTCCAAGCCGGCGCAACTGGTTGTCGCGGCTAGGGCATAAAACATCTCCGGACGCCGTGCTGAATGTCGTCGAACACTACACGCCCGAGAATGGCTGCCAAGGCGTCGGCGTGGACTTCTTTCGCCAGCGTTATCTTCAGTGATCGAGGCGCCGCATAGTGCCGTCGAGCCGGTTCGGCCCGAGGGCGCAGTCCCAGACTGGCCGCCGTTAGCGAGCAGCCAGGTCTCGGCACTCCCACAGGGAAGCACCGTTATCGCGGCGTGCTCCAGCGATGACGGGCCGCAACTATACACAGTCCATCGCGAGAGCGGACGCATCTATGCACGGTCGGCGTCGGATGTAAGCGCCGGCGTGCTTGACCGGAACAAGGTGTTGACCTTCGTCACCCGCGTGTGGCTGCCGCGGGCATAGAAAGCACTCGAAGAGGCATTGCAGCAGTTCACTTGGGGGAATAGTTGGTGACACAGACTCTGCACCATCGTTGAGACGTGCACTGCAGCGCACTAGAGCAGCCGATTCACCAATCACGCGGAGGACTGGTGAATGTGGCCCGACGTGGCACGGGGGCAGGTGCATGGTCAACGAATATGGCTGTCACGCTCAGTGGTTGTTCTCGGGCAGCGGCGAGAGGAGGTCGTCCCTCGCCGGCCTTACGCCCATTTTGAAGATCTCCCCGGCGGGAAAAGCGAGGCCAACCGAGCCGACGGCCAGGTGCGGATTTGAGCTGCTGCGTCCAGTTTGGCGAAGGACGGCCACCAGCACTCGCCTTGGGCGATCCAGCGCTTAGGCCAGCAGCTGACCCCACGATGTAGACGAGCAGGAATAGCGTCATGGTCGCGTCCGCGTCGCAGCAGCCGGCCTGCCAAGCAGCGAGACCCACTCACGGTAGAGGCAAGGTCCCGGTTGTTCACGATCCCTTCGAACCACGTGCCAGCCCTCCAGGGCATCTCCGGAGGCTGGCCTGCAGTCCTGTTCCACCGCCTGACAACCCTACGCAGGACCGGGGAGCGCTGCCGACGCCGCAGGGGCCGCTCCTCTCTGGCTGAACGCATCAGTTTTGGGAGTCAGCGGCTCCGCGTTTGGGACTCGACCGAGTGTTTGAGTGGGCTCTCTTTTCAGAAAATTAGGTGTAAATTTAGGTGTAGAAGCAGGCGGCGAAGGGCAAAATTAAAGCTCAGAACCGCTGGTTCTGAGCTCAATTTGGTGGTTGCGGGGGTCAGATTCGAACTGACGACCTTCGGGTTATGAGCCCGACGAGCTGCCACTGCTCCACCCCGCAGGGTGAGTATACAAGACCCGGTGAGGGGATTCCAAGCAGCGCGGCTGCGCTCAGGCGGTGATCTGCGCGGTCACGTGCTTGGCGCTGGGCGGGAGCTGGACGGGGCCGGGAGCGGGAGCTGTGGGCGTTGCGCCGTCGACGGTGAGCTGGGTGATGGGGAAGGGGAGGGTCAGCTCGTAGCCGCCGGGGGGCGGAGTCGACGCCTCGAGGTCCAGGGTAATGGCGGGTCCGGCGCGGTGCAGCTGGTAGCTGACGGCGCCGAAGTAGGTCGGCAGGTCGCGCACTGCCACGGTCTGGCCGTCGCCCAGCCAGGCGGCGCGGACGCCGGCGGCGAGACGGATCCGGTCGCCGCTCTCGTACAACAGCAGGTCGCGCACCAGGTCGACGTACTCGGCGGCGGTCCAGCCGTGAGGCATGTCGCCGCCAATGAGGCGGCTGCCGTCCTGGCTCACCTCGTCACCCCAGGCCCACACGCCGCGCGCGGTCTGGTGGTCCAGCTGCCAGTCGAGGATGGTGTTGGTCTGGTCGGTCTGGCCCAGGTAGAGCGAGGCGTGCGCCAGCTCCAGCCCGCCAAAGGGCCAGAAGTTGTTGTTCTCATGGCGAAAGGCGCCGCCGTAGGGCACGATGAAGCGCAGGAAGTAGCGCTCGAACACCGGCCGCGCGATCTCGGGCGGCAGCAGCTGCCCCGGCCAGACCGCCGGCGAGGTGCCGCGGGCTGAGGCGGGATTGTCCGGCGCGCCGGGGCCGTTGGGGATGATGCCGTCCTTCTTGATGACGGGACCGGCGCTGGCCAGCACGGCCTTCAGCAGGGCATCGGCCGAGGCCTGCAGCTGCCCCGCCCGAGCCGTCTCGCCGAGGGCGGTCGCGGCGAACGCGGCGTCGCGGTAGCCGATGACGGCCCAGAAGTCGTCCCAGAAATGGCGCAGGTCGGCCGAATCGAGGTCCTCGGCGCTGCGGCCGGCAGGCAGCAGCCCGGATCCGTCCACGCCGCCCAGCCGGTCCAGCCAGCCGGCGGCCAGCTGGATGGCCGGCCACTGCTGGCGCAGCCAGGCCTGGTCGTGCGAGAAGCGGTAGTAGTCCACCAGCGCGTGGATGCCCTGGCCCTGCGAGTCCCACTCGGGATCGCCGCGGCGGTGGCCAACTTCGCGGTGGGTGCTCACGTTGGCGGGGAACTCGCCGTCGGCCGTTTGGAAGCGCACGAAGGCATCCAGCAGCTGGCGCGCCTGGTCGAGGTTGCCGTTTCGCTCCAGCGCGGCCAGCATGTAGGTGCTGTCGCGATACCAGAAGGCATCGTGCAGCAGCGGGCCGGGATGCAGCGCGCCGCCGTCGTTGGACATAAGGATGTACCCGAGTGAGGCGTCGTAGGCGTCGGTCACGCGGGTGTCGGACAGCTGGATGCGGCCGGGGCGCAGCAGGTCGCGCCAACGGGCGGCCGCGGAGGCGGGATCTCGCACCATCAGCTTGGAGATGTCTTCGGCGCGGGGCGAGGCTGAGGGGCCGCCCGCGGGTGAGGGGGGAGCCGCGTCGGGCTCGGCGGCCGGTACGGGAGCCGTGAAGCTGAGCGTTTTCGAAGCGCCCTGGTCCAGGTGCAGGTCGAACACGAGGGCGATCGAAGCCAGGCCGGCGCCGTCCTCCGCCGCCGTGGCCTGGGGCAAGCGCCCTTCAGCGGCCAGAACGGTCAGGTCGCCCAGCTCGCCCGTGGAGGCGATGGCCCGGCTGGGCTGGTCCGCGGCCAGCAGGGCGGGCCGGCCGTTCACCAGCACCGTCTTGCCGGCGACCGAGGCGCTGAACACGGGCGAGACGCCGGGCTGCACCTGGTAGGGGCGCAGGGCCACGTACAGGCTCAGGTCGCGCGCGGGACCGTCGTTGCGCAGCCGCAGCTGCCACTGTGCGGCGGCCGGGTAGCGGCCGCTGAGCGCCGCCGGGCTCTCGGTCTGCCACAGGCTGGAGTCGAGACGCAGCCCCTGGGCCGACCAGCCGAAGCCGACTATGGGCAGATGGCCCTCCAGCAGCGACCACGCGGGCGGCTGATCCGCCGGGGTGGACCCGGCGGCGCCGGGCTGGCCGGTAGTGTCGGCGGTCGACGCCGAGGGCCTGACCAGCTGGCCGCCGGAGGTCAGCCAGGCGCTCACGGCGGGGGAGGACGACGTGGCTTCCCAGGAACCATCCGGGCCCTGGAGGCTCTCGGGACCGCCCTGCGGCAGGCCAACGACCGTCCAGCTGCGCCCCTGGCCGGCCATCCAAGCCGGCCACAGGCCGTCGGGGTGGTCCTTGGCGTAGGCCATGGCCTGGTCCTGCGGAGAGGGCGCCAGGTCGGGCCGGGTAGTCAGGACCAGAGGGCCCTTGTCCAGGCCGCCGAAGTTATGGGCCGACCGGACCTGGATGGCGAACAGGTTGGGGCGCCCGGGCGTGAGGTCCAGGGTGGACGAAGTGGGATGGTCGGAGGCGGTCTGCTTGCCCGCGATGGCTTGCGGTTCGGCCTGCTTGCGGCCGTCGACGTACACCTGGTACTGGTCGTTGACGCCACCAACAACGAGGTAAGCCTTGCGTCCGGCCCAGGTGGCGGGAACGTCCACCCAGCGGCGGTACCAGGCCGTTCCCGCGTAGCCGTCGTAGCCCTGCTTCTGCCAGAAGGCGCCGGCGTCGATGACGTCCCAATCGGCGTCGCGAACCGCGGACGAAGACCAGTCCGCCTGGCCCGAGGGATCGGTCTTGAAGGCCCAGTCACGCTGCAGATCGATCTGCATGAGCTCAGGACTGGATCGAGCCACCACCGCGCTAGCCTGAGGCTGCGCCCCGGCCGCGCAGGCAACGACAGCAACGAGGGCGACGAGAGCAACGAGTGCCAGCTGCCGAGTGCCGAGGCGCGGCTTTGCCACGCGGGACCGGGGGCCAGGGGCTGGGGGACAGCATGGTTGCGCAGGCTGGGCAGTGATCCTCCGCCTCACCCAACGGAGGGCGCTCGCTTCGAAGCCGACCCACCCCTCTGGCACTTGGCGCTTGGCGTTTGGCGCTCGGCGCTCTCGCCGTCTCATGCGGCGCGGCGTCCCACGGCGACGGCGGAGGCGAGGGCCAGGAGAGTCACGATGGAGACGCCCAGGCCGATGAAGAAGGGGCGGGGGACGTACTCGAAAACCACGTGGTGGGATCCGGCGGGAACGTCCAGGGCCATGAACAGGCCATCGGCGGTGAGGATTGGAGCTGGCTGGCCATCGATCGTTGCCTGCCAATCAGGGTACGCCACCTCGCTCGTGAAGAGGTACGCGGGGCGATCGGAGGTGGCACGAATGTCGACGAAACCGGCGGCATAGCCAACCACGTCGGCGCGCAGGGGCGCGGCGGGATCAAACGGCAGCGAGCGCGCTGGGCCGGCTTGCAGCAGAACCGTCTGCTGGGCGTCGAAGTCGGGCTGGTTGAGGACGTCGATGGCCTCTCGCTCGCTGGCCACGACGCGCGCCTGCGTCAGGAAGAAGGCACGCGGCAGTGGGAACAGCACCCGGTACAGCAGCAGGTCGCGAGGCGCGCTGGGAGCGCTGCCGGGAATGGATTCCAGCAGGCGCGAGCTGCCGGGCACGGCGGCGCGGTCGAGCAGCTCCAGGCCGTCGGCGTCGCTGCAGGGGCCGGCGCACAGGTCCCGGCCGCTGATCACGTAATGGCTGTTGGTCAGGCGCACGACCTGCCACTCGCGGGTGCGGGCGTTGGGCGGCTGGTCCTCGGTCCAGTCGCGGAAGCTGGTGAGCTCGAAGGGGCTGTCGCCGCTCACGAGCTGCAGGTGCAGCAGGTTGCCGGCGTTGTGGCCCAGGCTGCCCTCGCTCACGCGCACGCGGAAGATGTCCGGGTCGGCCGCGACGGGCCCCAGCACGGCGGCCAGCGGCGCGGGGTCGGGCGGCGGCTCGCCGGACAGGTTGTTGGCGGCGTTGGCCCACCACAGGTTGCCCAGGCTGACCAGCGCCAGCGCCAGCCCCAGCAGCCGGCCGGCGACGGCCTTACCCGGCGGCTTGCTCGGAACTACGGGAGCGCCCTCCGCCGGCCGGCCCTCGATGCGCACGCGCAGCGCCGCCATACCGTAGCCCGCCAGGATCGATCCGGCCAGCGCCAGCAGCACGACCGCACGCTCCTGGTCGCGGAAGACGTTCCAGCCGGGAAGGTAGTCGAAGAACAGCCGGAACAGCGGGCCGTGCGTCCCCAGAGCGAGCAGCGTGGACAGCACCGCGACGGCGGTCCAGAACACCACCTGCCGGCTGCGCACCAGTACGACCGCCACCAGCGCCAGGGCCAGCGGCACCACACCCAGGTACAGGATGCGGCCGCCATTGGGAGCGTCGATCAGCAGGCCCCACAGGTCGCCGGGCGTGACGCCTCCGGCGGCGAAGGCATAGTCAAGCTTGCCGCGGCCGTTCACAGCCATGAGCTGCAGTGTGGGCAGGAGCTGACCCGCCGCCAGGCCGCCCGCGGCCAGCAGCGCCCAGATCCCCTGCCACCACGATCGCCAGGGAATGCGCAGGAGGAAATACGCCAGGCTCAGGTAGACGACGTACAGGACGGTCTGTGGATGTCCGGCCAGAATGGCCAGGCCCACACAGGCGCCGGACACGGCTAGCGAAGTGCCGAGTGCGGAGTGCCGGGTGCTGAGGCGCGCAGAGCGCGCCGGGGACGGGGGGCGGGGGCCGGGGGAAGTGCCGAGTGCGGAGCGCAGGGGGGCCGGGGGATGGGGACCGGGGGCACGGGTGAGGGGCGAGGAGGGGGCGTGTGCTGGGGCTTGGAGGCGACCTGTGGCGAGCCGGGCGGCGCGCTCGATGAAGTAGAGGGCCAGCGGGAGCCAGACGGTCGATTCCAGGACGGGCAGGGACTGGCTGGGGTAGCTGGTAAGGAAGCCGCCGAAGGTGAAGGCAATCGCGGCGACGAGGCCGGATAGGACGCTGCCGGTCAGCAGGCGAACCAGCAGGAAGGTGAAGGTGGCGGCCAGCCCGAAGTGGACGATTGCCTCCCATTCAAGGGCGAGGAAGCTGAACCTAGCGCCTCCGATGAGCTCATTCAGGGCAGCGATGGGATAGAGGACGGCCGTCTGGATGTCGGCCTGGAACGGGTAGCCGCTGTACATGTAGGGATCCCACAGCGGCAGCCGGCCGGCGGCGAGCTGCCCGGCTGCGAAGGCGTGGAACGGGAACATCTGGACGGTGAAATCGCCGGTCGCGAAGTAGCGCCGAGCGGCCTGGTCGGGCGTGATGAGCGGCCAGAAGAACCCCAGCACGGCCAGCCACAGGAATCCCACGGCCAGCCACGCCCGACCTCGGCCGGCCGGCTTAGCGATCAACAACCGAAGCCGGCCCGGCCCACGTCGGGGAGCGGACATCCTCATACCCCGGCCAAGGTCGGGCGTTCGTGGCAACGGGGACGGCCGGGCCTGTCACCTTGGCGACAGGCGGCATCAGCTGTAGTCGCGGCGGAGCTTGCGGCTCCAGGAGAAGAGGGGGATGCCCAGGCCCATGCGGCGCAGGCGGGCGTCCAGACAATAGGCCAGCATGTCGTAGATGTAGCCGAGGACCTGGTTCTTGGAATAGCCCTGGGCACGGTCCTTGAACACGAGGGGCACCTCACGGCAGCTGGCGCCGGCCTTGAGCGCTTCGTCGAGGAAGGCGGGCAGCACGATGAAGCTGCGCTCCTTCCAGGGGAGGCGGTCGGTAGCCATGCGCTGGTAGAGCGCCGGGGTGAAGGCGCGCGCCATGTTGGTCACCTCGCGCGCGGCGCGCTGGCCGGAGAGCGCCCGAAACACCATCGAGGAGCCGATTGAGAACAGGCGGCGATGCAGCGGCAGCTCGTTCCGGCCACCTTCCACGAAGCGCGAGCCCAGGGCCAGGTCGCAGCCACCGTCTATGGCCCTCAGCAAGCGGGGCAGCACCTCCACACCCGCCTGGCCGTCGGCGTCGATCTGCGCCAGGACGTCAGGCTGGAGCTCCGCCAACGAATGGCGATAGCCCTCGTACAGGGCCATGCCCAGGCCGCGCTGAGGCACCTCCAGGACGCTGATGCGCGAGTCCCGCTCGGCCAGCTGCCGAGCCAGGGCAGCTGTTCCGTCCGGCGAATGGCTATCCACGATGAGCACCTGCAGGTCGTGGCCGTCGAGCTCACACTGCTGGCCCAGCACCTGGCCGACGAACCGCTCCAGCACTTCTCTTTCGTTGTAGGTCGGCAGCAGGACGACAACTTTCTTGCGGTCTGTGTGGACGCCGATCTCACCCTCCCGGCCGGCCCTATAATTCCATCCCGTGCGGCGCATCGGCACCAGCCTGGGCACCGCGATTCTAGCGCTGGCGTTCGGCCTGCGCGTGTACCACCTCAACTTTCAGGCCAGCATGTCGGACGACGCGCTCGGGCTGATGCTGGCCCAGCGCAACCCGCTGGACATCTTTTCGCTCGCTGCCACCGAGCCGTTTCCGCCCACGTTCTACGTGAGCCTGAGCGTGTGGACCAAGCTGGCCGGATCGTCGGAGCTCGCCGGCCGTTTCTTCTCACTGCTGTTCAGCCTGATGGCCGTGGCCCTGATGTATCGCGCCGGCCGGAGGTTGATCGACGGGCGCGCCGGGCTCATCGCCGCCCTGCTGCTGGCGATTAATCCGCTGGACATCTTCTTCGCACAGGAAGTGCGCATGTACTCCATGGTCACGCTGTTCTCACTGGCCAGCTCCTATTGCGCCTACGAGCTGCTGGCCGAACGGTCGCGCAGCTGGCTGGCGTACGTGCTCAGCAGCCTGCTGGCGGTGATGACACACGCGTTCGCGCTGCTGGTGCTGTTCGCACACGCCGTGTCCGCGCTCATCGTGGGCCCGCGTGACTCTCGCTGGCTGCGAAACTGGGCAGCCTGCCAGCTTGGCGTGCTGGCCATCTTCGGCGCCTGGGTGTTGTTGGTGGCCGGCAACCTGGCCAGCTACCGCAACGCCCTGGTGAGCGCTCCAGCCCCGTGGGAGGCGCTGTGGCGAAGCTTCGGCGCCTACGCGCTGGGCTTCACCCCGGGCCGGCAGTTCACCATCGCGCTGCCGGCGCTGCTGCTGGCGCTGGCCGTGCTCGGCGGCGCGTGGCTGGCGATGCGGCCAGGCGGGGGTCCCAAGGGAGTGGGGGCGCCGCCCTATGTTCGCCTGCGGGCGGCGGTCTTCACCTGGTGCTACCTGCTGGTGCCGGTGCTGCTGGTCTCGGCCATCTCGGCCATCAAGCCGGCCTTCTACGAGCGCTACATGGTGGTGGCGCTGCCGGCGGCGCTGCTGCTGGCGGCGGCGGGCATAGCCGGCCTGAGCGAGGGACTGCTGGCGGGCAAGCGAGGCGCAGCGCTGGGAGCGGGGACCGTGCTGGCCGGCGTGGCTGTAATCACGCTGGCGGTGACGACCGGCTCGCACCTGCGGCGCTACTACAACACCGTGCCCTACGCACGCAGCGACGACATGCGCGCGCTGGCAAGCTACGTAAGCTCGGCGCCGAACCCGGTGGTCGTCACCAACGTTGCCGAGGGCGACCCCCTGTACGGCTATTACCTGCCCCGTTCGCTGGACATCACGACCACGCACGACATGGCCGACCCGACCGCGGACCTCAGCCGGCTGGCACAGCAGCACCCGGTGATCTGGTTCCTGCCCTTTGGTGAATCAGACGTGCAACGGCAGGCGCTGGGCTGGCTCTCGGCCAATACCTATCCGGCGGCGGTGCAGTGGTTCGGCAACGCGCAGGTGCTCGCCTTTGCCACGCCGGCCGCGGACGGCGAGCGATCCAGCGTCCAGCCGGCGCCACTGGCGGCCCCGGTCAGGTTCGGCGAGGCCATCGAGCTCACCGGGGTCGGCGCGCCGGCGCAGCTGCGCAATGGCTTGCCGGTCGACGTCGTGCTAGGCTGGCAGGCGCTGGCCAACCCGGGCAGGGACCTGTCGGTATTCCTCCACCTGCTGGACCAGGGGGGACACACCGTGAGCCAGCACGACGGCTGGCCCAGTGCGGGCTCGCGGCCCACCAGCAGCTGGCAGCCGGGTGACGTCATCGACGACCGCCATGGGCTGCTGCTGCCGCCTTCGCTTCCGGCCGGCACCTACCGGGTGGAGGTCGGCCTCTACGACGCTTCCGGCCAGCGGCTGCGCACGCCCGACGGAAAGGATTCGGCCATCGTGGGATCGGTGCAAGTCGGGTAGGGCGGCGAAGCGCCGAGCGCAGCGCTGGCGGCAGGGGTAGGAGTGAGAGCAGGCCGGCGTGCGCGCGGCAGGCGTCTACTTGGCGACGGTGACGCGGCCGATGAGGAGGCCGTCGTCGATGGATTGGACGAGTGCGGAGGTGGCCTTGAGGCGAGCGCCGGTGTCGGGACGGTAGAAACCGACTTCCAGCTGGTAGGAGCCAGAGGGCAGGTCGGGCTTGAGGGGCAGCTCGTAGACGTCACGCACGACCTGGCCGGGCAGCCAGGAGGTGGTAGGCAGCTGGCCCTGGCCGGGGGTCAGGTCGACCTGCGAGACGACGTGACGTCCGCCGTCGAGCAGGTGAGCGAAGACGGTGTAGGCATCAGCCATCGGGGACACGCCGCGCCAGTACACCGTGAGTTGCACCGTCGAGCCGGGCGCATAGATCTTCCGATCCACGTCGTAGCCCAGCAGCTCAATGGAGCTGCCGACAGCGGCTGAAAGGGGATGCGACGGCGCAGGCAGATCGAACGACCGCTGGAGCTCCAGCACCTGGACCTGGCCCAGGGGCACGAGCTGCTGGCCCATCCCGGCCGACAGCTCATATGCGCCGGGCGCAAGGTCGGCCGGCAGCAGCGGCTGGTACCAGTCGCGGAAGGCGTAGCCGGGCCGCCACTGGCCGCTGGGAAAGGCGGGCGCGGCCGACCAGGACCAGCCCGCGGCCGCGCCGGCTGGCTGGCCGGCCGGAGTGAGCTTCAACGACGTCTCGAGACCATCCGGCGGCTGAGCGCTGGCCTGCCAGAACAGGGTCAGCCGCAGGGCGCCGCCCTGGGAGACGCGAGATGAGGGCAGGTCGTAGCCGATCAAGCTCACTCCCGGCGCAACAGCGGCGTTCAGCGGCTTGGGAATAGCCAGGCTCCCGGCATCGGGCGCTGTCAGCGGGGGCAGGACGTCCACCGTTCCGAGGGCCAGGCTCCCACCGGCAGGCGCGCCGGCGGCGTCGAGCACGCTCAAGCGTTCCTGCTCGCCGTCCGGGTATACCGCCACGTTGATGGTGTAGCTGCCGGGCATCAGGCCGGGGCGAGTTTCCAGGACGTAGTAGTCGGTGGCCTCTTCGCCGGGGACCCAGTGAGTCGTCGTGGCCTGGTCGTGGCGCAGCAGCAGATCCACCTGCCCGCCCAGGTTGCCGTGCGCATCAGTGAGGTAGCCACTGACCTTGTAGTCCTTGGTGACCGCCTGCAGCAGCTTCCAGCGCAGGGCGATCATCAGCTTTTCGCCACTGGCGGCGACCGGCTGGCCGAGACGCCCCAGCAGGCCAGGTTCGGCGGCAATCGACGGGCCATAGCCGGCGCTCTCGAGTTGGAAGGTGCGATCGAAATCGGCGCCCGAAGCCAGCGGAGTGGGTGACAGCTCGAAGGTGGTATCGCCGGGCAGCGCATAGGTGCGCTCGCGATAGCCCCGAAAGGTATGGTCATCGACCAGGCGGCCGTACTTCTGCAGCAGGAAGGGCACCAACTGCTCGGGGTCGGAGGTGCTCAGGTACCACTGCACGAAGACCACGCGCTTCTTGCCCGCGGCCAGCCGCGTCATCTCGCGGCCAACCGTATCCTCGTCGCCGGCGACGTAGTCCAGCTTCGCCGGACCGTGGTAGTAGTAGCCCAGCGGCTCGGGCGCGTCCATGAACACCACGTCCTCGGCGCTGGTCTTGCCCGATAGGTACTGGGCCAGGGTGCGCGTGTCATCCTTGGAAAAGTTCGGGTCGAGCTCGTAGCCGGCCAGGCCCAGCACGCACGCGGCGGCCAGGACAGCGCCCGACAGCAGGCCCAGCGGCCAGCGCAGCCGCCAGAGCGCGGCCAGGGCGACACCGAACAGCAGGTAATAGGGCGTGGCCAGCACGAGCAGATAGCGCGGATGGAACTCGGGCCGGATCTGGAAGACCAGCAGGGCGATGGCCATCTCGGCCAGGAAGGCGCCGAGGGCGAAGAACAACACCGAGCGCGGCGTGCCCCAGGCAGAGGGCGAGGCTGCGTTCCCCGAGCGCGGCAAGGCCTTCGGGCCGATCAGGGCTGCCGCCAGGCCCGCGACCAGGACGACGCTGGCCGCCAGGCTGAGCCAGAGCACCCGCGACTGAGGGATCCACATACCGGCGTCGAAGGCCATGAGCGTGGCGCTGAGCTCGTGCTGCCAGTTGGGAACCCACAGGTTCTTGTTGTAGTTCGCCACCTGGCCGATGGTGGTCCGCAGCCAGGGAAAGAAGAGCAGCAGCTCGATAGCCTGCGAGCCGGCCCAGCACAGCAGGAGTCGCGCATCCGGGGATTCGGGGATCTTGACCCTACCCCACGAGCGCCTCAGACGCAGGCCCAGGACGCCCGCGACGATGAGGTTCTCGGCGGCGATCACCAGCACGGCCGAGTAGTGCGTGTAGAGGGCCAGCGAGCTGGTGAGGACCAGCCCCGTCCACGGCCACAGCGCGGGCCAGCGGCCAGTGACAGGTCCGCGGCGCCTCAGGATGACGAAGCAGAAGTACAGCGACAGGGCGCTGAACAGAGCCACCGGCGCGTACATCCGAGCCTCTTGCGAATAGGCCACGTAGAACGGCGTTACGGCGCCGAGTCCGCCCGCGGCCAAGCCGCTGGACGGACTGCCGAGCTGCTGCCCGATCTTGAACAGGACGAGCGCCAGCAGTGTTCCGACGATGACCGACGGAAAGCGCACGGCGTACTCTCCCTTGCCGGCCAGCGGCATCCACTCGTGCAGGGTCAGGTAATAGAGCGGGGGATGGATGTCGACGGCGATGGCCAGGGGGTCGTTCGCCGCTCGGATGCTCGACGGATCGGTGATCTCGCTCGACCCGCCGCGGGCCTTCCACATAGCGGTCATGTCGCTGGCGGTGCGGGTGGAGAAGTCGATGCTGAAGCCTTCGTCCACCCAGATGGACTGCGTCTCCAAGCCGGCGACCCGAAGCCCAAAGGTGAGGAGGAGCAGGCCCAGCAGCGGGCCTAACAGCCTCAGGGGCGCGGAATGGGCGCGACGCACGAACTCGGGTCGAATTCTAGCGACCCACCCAATCGTGCTCGGCGCCCGCAAGCGGCCAGCGCCGGTTTAGGCCGGTGGGCGCAGCGCTAGAGCCCCACTTTCAGCCCAACCCCGGTGGACGGGCCGGCGCCAACCGACGCCTGCACCGGTCCCGCCTGGACGGAAGGCCCGCTGCCGTTAGAGCTGCCGGCCGGCGCGCCCTGGCCCGAGCTCGGCGCGGGCTGACTCGAAGACGGCGCGGGCGACGAAGATGGCGAGGCCGACGAGGACGGCGGCGAGGATGCGCCGGAGGGCGGCGAGGATGCGCCGGAGGGCTGCGCGGATCCGGCCGGGCTAGGCGCGGCGGAGCTCGACGGCGCCGTGCTCGGTCCGGCGGAGCTCGACGGCGCCGTGCTCGGTCCGGCGGAGCTCGACGGCGCCGTGCTCGGTCCGGCGGAGCTCGACGGCGCCGCGCTCGGCGCCGCGGAGCTGGACGGCGCTGGCGAACCGCTGCCCGGGCTCGCGGGGCTCGGCTGAGCGCTCGCGGGCTGTGCGCCCGCTGTCGGAGAGGCGGCCGGCGAAGGCGAAGTGGCCAGCTGAGCAGAAGCGGTGGGCGAGGCCGAGGCGGACGGGACCGGCGAAGCAGCCGCATTGGCAGCCCGCGGCGCGGTCGAGCGAGCCGCCACCCGAGCGGTGGATGCCGGCCGTGCGAGCGCCGGCGCTCGCACGGCTACTCGAGGAGCGATCGCGGGCAGCAGCGGCGGCTGGATCGCCGGCTGTACGGCTGGCACCGGCGACGGGGACGGCGCGGGCAGGTCGACCTGCAGGGTGGGCTGCCCCGAGCCATCGCTGCCCGCCGTGAGCACGATCTCGGTCGAGCTGCCAGCGGAAAGCGCCATCTGCTCGACCTTGGACGCCGGTGCAGCGCCATTGGGCCCGCTGAGATCGAACGCTATCTGCAGCTGCCCGGCCTGCGTGGCCCTGACCTGCAGGTGATACACGCCCGCGGCATCGGGAATCGAGATCAGCTGTGGGATGACCTCTTTGCCGGAGTAGATGGCGCCGTCGATGCCCAGCCGCACCAACCCGGTCGAGGGATTCAATCCGACCCCCCTGCCGCTGGCATCGACTGCCCACAGCTGGACAGGGGCGTCTGTTCGGATTTCGAGATGCGCAGCGACGGCAGGTGCTGGAGCGGCTTGAACTTGGGCGCTCGAGCTGGCCTCGACGTCCGGCGCTTTCGGCCCGCCGCTGAGGACGACGCTGCCCGCCAGCCAGCCGCCGTACAAGATCGCGCACGTCGTTGCCACGACCACGACTGAACGGCTCGTTACGACGCCGATTGTCCATTCGGCGCTTGTTCGAGCCCAGCGAACGAGATGCTGTTTGTTGAGATGCATGGGAGCCATAGCTCCACGCTAGTCAGGCAGCACCGCACCTGCACCGTGCAATCGATCTATTTCGAGGCGGCTGTTACAGCAGACGCGTCTAAGTCGTGCGCCCTGCGCAGATCAGCCGCCAATGACGACGGGCAGGTGAGCCACTTGGCCTATGGTTCCCCCCGCCAGCCGCTCCGGTTGGTCGGCGGAACGATGCACCGCGCCGACCTCAGCGGTGTACTGGCCGGGGGGCGCGTCGAGCTCGTGCTGCGTCAAGAGCAGGTAGTCGGACGAGTCGCCGTCGTCCACGGCGCGGGCGATCAGGTCCGACTGGGCAACCTGCTTACCGGCGCCGTCGAGCAGGTGCAGGAACAGGTCGTACGGGCCGGCCAGCCTCAGCGGTCGCCACACTAGGTTGACGACTGATCCCCCTGGCCGTGCATCCACGCTGTAGCTCACGAGCTGAAGGTCGGGCGACATGTCGGCGACGGCCGGTTTCTGCCGAGCCAGAAAAGCCGCCTGATCGCGAGCAGGCCAGGTGAAGGCCAGGAAATCGGTCGAGCTCTTGACCTCGGCGGGCCGCCAGACCACCTGCAGGCCGGGCAGGCGCTGAGGCTCGAGCCGGCTCCAGACCGACGACGTGGAAGCGACGTAGAGCGCATCAGCCTCGGGTCGCGCCGGCAGGGCCAGGGCGTTCACGTCGTCGGCGTACCACTGGCCGCGCTCGGTGCGCGGAGCTAGCAGCTCCACGGGCCAGCGAACGTGATAGGCGAAGAACAACCGCTGCTCGGGGCGGTGGTCGACGAAGTCCGCCAGGCGCACGGAGCCGGCCATGTAGGCGTCGTAGGTCCGCGGATCTCGCGCCCAGGGGCCGAAGTACAGACGAATGGTCGCGGCGGTAGACCAGCCGACAACGATGAGCCCCAGGGCCGCCGCGCCGGCAGCCGGGGCGCGCCCGAGCCGCGACGGCAGGCGCAGCAGGGCGCGCACGATCCAGGTCAGGCCCAGCGCGGTAAGGCCAAAGACGGCCGGAGCCACGCCATACGACCGCAGGAAGTCCGGGCTCTCGTGCGACAGCGCGCTGGGCAGCGAAAACACGACCAGCCACAGCAGCAGCCAGCGATAGCGGCCGTCTCGCCGGGCCAGCCATAGGCTGCCGGCAAGACCCAGGACGAACAGCGGCGCGAGCACCGGATCGAGCGCTGGGCGGCCGGGGACGTTCTGCAGGCTCTGCTCGTCGCCATGGAGGAAGAACATGCGGGCCGTCTCGAGCACGCTCTGCCAGGGACGATCGAAGGACCCGCGAATCTCCGGATCGGGATTGAATACCGACACCTCCTGGGCACGGTGCAGGAAGGCGTTCTGGTGCTGCAGGAAGTACAGCCCCTCCGGCAGGAACACCAGCGCGGCGACGAGGCCCAGCCCAAGCAGCGAACGCCAACGCTTGACGGCCAGCCGGGGATCGGCCAAACACAGCAGCACGGCCAGCGGAGGCAGCAGCCGAGCGCTGATGTACGTGTACAACGCCGCACCCAGGACGATACCGCCCAGCCAAGCGTACCGTGCGCGGCCGGTTCGCAGCAGGCGCCACAACAGGTACAGCGAGGCCAGCACGAAAGCGGGCACGGACACGGCCCGGAGACCGAGCCGGCTCAGGACCAGCGACCAGAACGACGTGGCCAGCAGTGCCGCGGCGGCCAGTCCCGGCCAGGCGCCGAACAGCTCGCTGAAGAAGCGGACGCCGAGCGCGACACTGAGCATGCCCATGACCACGGCGGCGAAGCTGAACACGTAGGGGTGGATGCCTGCGCCCGCCACCAACAGCGCCTGCAGGTAGATGAACAGCGCTTCCCGGCCGTTGTTGGCCGGGAAGAAGATGCGAAGGTGGCCAGCCAGGACGTCACGCACGTCGAGCCCGTTGGTGGCGACGTCCGAGTACATGCCAGGCGGCAGGATGTCGAGCTGGTAGAGGCGCAGGAAGGCGGCCAGCAGCAGCAGCGCCAGCGCCGCCAGCAGCGGCCAGGATCGATCGCGTCGCAGCGTCACGGTGTGACGTCGAGCAGCAAGACCGGAACCTGCGCCCCCAGCTCGGCCAGCGACTGGCTGGGCTGGCTGTCGCTGCGGCGCGCGACGCCGGCCATCACCCGATAGGCGCCCGCCGAAGCATCCTCCGGGAGCCGGAACGTCAGCAGCGACAGCAGCTCCTGGCCCGGCTGCCAGCCACCCGTGGCCATGCCCTGCCGATCGTCCTGCGCCACCGTCCTGCCCGCCGCGTCGAGCACGTGGACGAAGGGGCCGATGTTGTCCTGGATCGGCGCCAGCACCGTCCAGTCCAGGGTCAGCCGCACGGCAGCGCCGGGCTGGACCGCGAGCTCCCGGTCGGCCAGGTCGATTGAGTGCAGCATCAGCCGATCGCCGAATGGCGCATTGACGATGCGGGCCGCTCCGCGCAGCGCCTGCAGCTGGTCCTCACTGGCTTCGAAGATAGCCGCGGCCTGGCCGCCGGCGGCGAAGACGTCCTGGGCCAGCACCTTCGCGTCGGGCACGTACCTGCGAACCGTCGCGGAATCGATCGTCCCACCCAGTGAAGGCGAGGCGAACACGTAGGTTGCCGAACCGGAGCGGGGGACCGGCAGGAGCTGACTGAAGTCTTCGAGCCATACCGAGCCGGCATAGCGTGGCGCCAGGTAGCGCACCGCGCTGCCGGAGTCGTAGCCCAGGAACAGGTAGGTGTGATCGGGCGGCGGCTGCAGGCGGTTGAGCGCATCGGCGTCGAACGTCTGGCCGTACTCGAACACCCGCAGCGGCGGGTCCGCGTGCGCCCAGCTGCCGAAGTACGCCTGCCAGGTATCCACCGTCAGCAGAGCCATCACGCCCACGCTGCCAAGCCAGGCGGCCGTGCCCATCCAGGGTCGGGCACGCGCCAGCCACGCGGCGCTAACAGCGAGGCCAAGCGCCAGGAGGATGCAGCTGGATGGCGCCGTGCCGATGGTGCGGTCGTATTGCGGACTGGGGCGGGCCAGGAACGCCGGCACGAGCAGCGTCCCCTGCCACAGCAGCAGCCAGACACAAGGATACAGACGCAGCGCGGCACCCTCCTGGCTGACCACCTCGCCCAGCTCGGCGCGCACGTCCTTGGCCGAGCGGAGGATGCGCACCAGCGCCCAGCTGAGCCCCATGCAGAACGGAATGGCCACCCACCAGCTGAACACGGGCCGGCCGGCGATGCCGTCGCGCCAGTTCACGTCGCCGTGGACGAAGAACATGCCCAGCGTGTTCAGCATGGTTTGCGGCAGCGATTCCGCCGTCACGCCCGGCAGCGGCTGCCCCAGGCTGCTGATCTGCCCGATGCGTCCGAAAAAGGCGCTGGGGTTGCCCGCGAAGTACGCAGCCAGCGGCGCGATAGTCGCGGCCCCGGCCAGCAGCCCGGCCAGCAAGCCTCGGCGATTGGCGGATACCGATTCGCGGTCGAGCAGCCACTGCGCGGCCAGGATGGCCAGGATGAGCAGCGGCAGGATGCGCGCCGCCACATAGGCGTAGGCGCACAGCGACGCAAACATCCCAGCCAGGGCAAAGCTCCCCACCGATCGCCGCTCGAAACCGCGCCAGAAGAAGAGCAGGAACAGCAGCAGCGGCGGCAGGAGCGTCAGATCGCGCTCCGCCCAGCGCGTCATGGCCAGCGTCCACAGCGACACGGCCATACCCGCGGTAGCCAGCAGCGCCACGTTCCGGCCGAACCACTGCCTCGCGAGCGGATAGGTGAGAGCCACCCCCAGCAGGCCCCACACCGCCGCGGTAAGGCGCATGGCCAGCATGGTGGGACCGAGCGCAGCCACCGCCAGCGACAGGCTGTAGATGAATGCCGGCTCGCGGGGATCGAAGGTGGTGAAGAACAGCGGGTGCCTGCCGTTCAGGACGCCGAGCGCCTCGAGGCCGTTGCGGGCTTCGTCGAGATCGATGCCGCGCGGCAGCTCTCCCAGGCGCCAGAAACGCAACAGGGCAGCCAGCAGCACCACGGCCACGACGGCGCCGATCTCGAGCCAATCGCGCCGCGCCTTTCCCGGCATCGGCCAGGCGATGGGCTCGGCCTGAAGGAGGCTCATGCGGGGATCGTGAGGTCGATGCGGATGGGCGTGCCGATCGGTCCCCCGACCAGCTGGCCGCGATCCTTCACCAGGCGGTGCACCGCGCCGACCTCGGCCACATAGCGGCCGGGAGCCACCGCCAGCGTGTGCTGGGTCAGCAGCAGGTCTTCGCGATCCGGGCCTTCGTCGATCGGCCAGGCCAGGCTATCCGACTGGGCCACCTGGCGGCCGGAAGCGTCCAGCAGGTGCACGTACAGGTCGTACGGGCCGGCGGCCTGGAGCGGCTGCCAGAAGAGGTCCAGCGCCGGCTTGCCGGCGTTCGACGTCAGCTCATAGCCGACGAGGCGAAAATCGGGCGACATATCTCCACTGGCCAGCGTCCGGAGGGCGAGAAAGGCGGCCTGGGCAGCCGCTGGCCAGCGATAAGCCAGGAAATCCGGCACGCCATCCGGGGCGTTGCTGTGGGCCATGGCCTGCGTGCCGGGCAGCAGGGCGGGCGCGAGGTTGGCCAGGGCGGCCTTGGGACCGGAAACATAGGTCAGATCGCCGTTGACCAGCGATGGGACGGGTATCGCCGCGCTCTCCTCGCGATACCAGCGATCGGTGTGGCTGAGGGGGGACAGGAACTCGACCGTCGATCGATGGTCCAGGGCAAAATAGGCGCCGCCGGCAGAGGTGCTGGCGTCGACGAAGGCCGCGATCTTGGTCAGGTTGCCGTCGTACGCCCAGTAGGTCGCGCCCGAGCGGCCCCAGGAGCCGAAGTACAGCGCGGCGGTCATCACCGCGCTGCCGGCAATCACGGCCGCGGCCAGCAGCCAGGCCAGCCGCTTCCACGGAACCAGCGCCACGATGCGCGACAGAGACAAGCCGGGGAAGAAGAACGCGGCCGGCGCGGCCGAGAGGATGCGGAAGGAGTTGGGACTCTCGTGGGAGAGGGCGCTGGGCAGCGACATCACGGCCAGCCACAGCAGCGGCCAGCGAAAGCGCGGGCGGCGGGCGGCCAGCCACAGCGTCAGCAGCACGCCGGCGCTGAACAGCGCACCGAGCAGCGGCCCGAAGACCGGGCGGTGCGGCACGTTGTGGCGAACGTTCTCATCACCCCGGACGAAGAACATGCCGGCAGTGTTGAGGATGCTTTCGAGTGGGGTGTCCTTAGAGCCTTCGACCTCGGGGTTGGGGTTGAAGACCGACACCTGCGAGCCGCGCAGCAGCAGCTCGTCCCGATGCTGCACGAAGTACACGCCCTCGGGCGCGAAGACCGCCAGCGAGACCAGCACCATGAGCGCCAGCTCACGCCAGCGGTTCCGAGCGCTGCGCCATTCGGCCAGGCAGATCAGCACTACGAGCAGCGGCAGCAGGCGCGAGGCGATATAGGTGTACAGCGACAGGCCCAGCGCGATGCCTGCGTAGACGGCGTATCGCCGGTGGCCGGTGCGCAGCGTGCGCCATAGCAGGTACAGGGTGGCGACCAGGAGCGGAGGCAGCGACGTGGTCCTCAGGCCGAACCGGCTCAGGTCCACGTACCAGAATGAGACCGACAGCAGGAAAGCGGCGAGCAGCGCCAGACGCGGCCCGAACAGTGCCGCGAACAGCCGGTAGGACAGGGCGATGGTGAGCATGCCCATGGCCACCGCGGCAAAGGCGAAGACGATGGGCTGGCTTCCGGCACCGGCCACCAGCAGCGCCTGGAAGTAGATGAACAGCGCCTCGCGGCCATAGTTTCGAGGAAAAAACACCGGATGCACGTGGCCGGTGAGGACGTCACGGATGTCGAGACCGTTGGTGGCCACGTCGATGAACATGCCCGGCGGCAGGGCGTCCAGGCGGTAGAGCCGGAGGAAGGCAGAGACCAGCAGCAGCAGCGCTACGAGCGGGAGCCACACAGCGGTGCGTCGCGCGCGAGCAGGGTGATCGGAGGCCGGTACGGCGAGAGAACGCGGCCGAAGCGCCGCCTGGCCTACCAATCTGGCCACATTGTAAATCGTGCGCCAGGCGGCTGGCGCGCCGTGTGGCCCTATGAGGTGACTGGGAAGCTGACAGGACCCAGCAGGAGGCGGTCGCCCAGGCGCCGTCCCGTGACCGGGTCGTACAGGCCCACCTCCAGCTGACGTGAGCCGCTCGCATCCGCGGGCAGGTCGAGTATGTGCCGGTCCGCCACGTACTCCGCATCGGTCCAGCTGGAGGTGGGGCGCTTGCCGCCGGCAGGCACTCCATCATGCTGGGCGACCACCCGGCCCTGACCGTCGAGCAAATGGACGAATACGTGCAGGTCCGGTGCCAGCGGAGCGAGCTTGCGCCAGTACAGGGTGACCTCCATCTTGGACCGGGAACCGCCCGATCGGACGGAGTAGCCCGCCAGCTGCGCCGCGCCGGCCAGCGTGTCCTGAGCGGCGTGGTCGAGACCGGGCGGCAGCTCCGTCAAACGGGCCACGGCGGACACGCTGACCGGTGGCGGCAGCCGCACGGCGGGGCTATCGGCAGCAGTCTGGCCCGCCACCAGGCTGAGCTCGAGCTGACCGGTCCCGGACCAGCCTGCATCTGTCCGCACCTCCAAGCGCGTCTCCACCAACTCGCCGGCGATCCAGCGACTGGTACCAGGGAGCGGGAGGACCTGGCTCCTGTCGGCCAGTCTGACCCTCAGGGAATAGTCCGCACTCGGCACCGCCGCGACCTGCCAGAACAGCCGCAGAGGAAGGGGCTCACCGGCGGCCACGCTAGTGGTGGGAAGGTCGTAGCCGAGCAGATCGAGACCCTGCGGGAAGCTGAAGGCCAGCGCGTGCGGGACGTTCAGCTTGGCGGGATCGGGCCTGGCGGCCGGCTGGACGTCGAAGGTGCCAATCAGGACGCCCTGCGGGCCCACCGCTCCACCCCCGCGCGGGTTGTACCAGCCGGCCCGAAGCTCGTACCGGCCCGGCGGAATGCCGGCCGGCAGCAGGATCATCTGGACGTCGCGCTGGACGGCGCCGGGCGACCACAGCGACGTCGGGTTATAGCCCTGCCGGGGCTGATCGTCGTGACTGGCCCACTGCGTTCCGCTCTGGTCGAGCACCCGCAGCGAGATGCTCCAATCGGCTGGCGGCCGCTCCGCCGCGGTCCACCACAGGTTGAATGGCACGTAGCCACCCTGTTCGGCCCGGGCAGGCGGCAGCCAGCCGTCGAGGTGAAGCGGCCCAAAGGCGGACGTGGCAGGTAGCTGTCCGCCCGCGGCCGGAGCAAGCTGAGCGGGCAGGGTCACCGGACCGAGGGTCACTGCGCCGACGATGGGCAGCTCGTAGGTCAGACGCGCCGGGTCGTGCGGCAGCTCGGTGCCGTCGGCCTGTCGGACCGTGAAATCGAGCTCATAGCTGCCCGAGGGCGTGCCGGACGCCAACGAAAGATCGAACGGCAGTGTCTCGACGCCCGCGCGCGCCGCGGCCAGGGGCTCGGACGCGCTGCCCCAGACAGCGTCCTGGCTCAGGAGCCGCGCCTCGGCGCTGAGACCATCCGGCAGCGAGGCAGGAATGGCCAGACGAACGTCGACGTGCAGGCTCGAAGGGGACAGCCGGGTATCACTCCCCAGCACACGCAGCCCGCCCGCGTAGGCGACGTCCTCCGGCCGCGACGGGCCGGAGGACGTGTCTATGCGCCCCGGCGTGAGCGCCAAGGCCAGGCAGAGGAGGGCAACGCCGCCGGCCGCCGCGGACGTGCCCGAAATCAGCCCACCGCTCAGCGCGATGCCGGCCGTTGCGGCGGCGACTGTGCGCCCGCGTACAGCGGATGCCGCGGCAAGGCCGGCGAGGGCCAGGAGGCTCAGCAGCGCCAGGGCATCGGCCAGCAGACGATCCGGAGTCAGTCCGAACCACACGCTCACCGTGGAGGCGCCGGCAGGCACGGCTACCTGGATCAGGCCGGCCGAGCTGGCCGACACGGGAGCGGGCACGCCGTTGACCTGCGCCCGCCAGCCGGGGAACAGCGCGATGGGAAAGGTCAGCGCCGATGGTGAGGCGGCCTGCACCCGCAGCTGCACGTGGATGGCGTCCTGGTGCATGACCTCCGCCTCCACCCCAGCCGGGAGCCAGGCGGAAACGAGCTTCGACGGCTCTTCACCCCGCAGATAGGCGTCTACCAGCGGTGAGCTGAGCGGGGGGAGGCCAACGGCGGCAGGGGTGAACTCTGCCCGAGCGGTCATGCCGACCGCGCGGGACAGCTGCTCGTATTGCACGGCCTCGCGAGCAGCGACGTCCGGAGGCAGGTACACGAAGCTTGGCTGCAGCCGGCCGACTGTGCTGTACACGATGCCCGCGGCCAGCAGCGCCAGCAAAGGCAGGCGGAGCGGCAGCGGCGCCTGAAGGAGAGCCAGGCTGAGACCGCCGGTCAGCACAGCCAGGGCGCAGGCGATTTGCGCGAGCAGGCGGTCTGGGAACTGCAGGTTGCTGCCGAAGGGGAAGTGATCCCAGAAGGCCGCGGCGGGGACGAGCATGAGCACGAAGAAGCAGGCCGCGAGCGCGGCGAACGCAACCACCGGGCCCAGCGGCAGGACTTCTTGACGGCCTGCTTTCCGGCGCCACCAGACGGCTGCCAGCACGGCCAGAAGCCCCGCTCCGGCCACGGCCGTTTGCACCAGTCCGAGCTGCGCCGGACCGTTCACTCCCACGTAGCCGGCGTAGTTGTGGACGAGGTCGGTCGATAGCGTGCGCGCCAACGGCAGCAGGTTGGTGTGGAAGTCGTAGCTGGCCGTCCGGGCACGGTCCAGCTGGCCGGCATACTGCTCAGCCAGTGCCGGCAGCCAGGCGGGAGCAGCCAGGCCAAAGCCGAGCCCCAGGAATCCTGCCAGGCGCAGCGATCGGGCCAGGCCGGGTGTGCGCACGGCGAGCAGGCCGGCAACCAGCAGCCCAAGGAACAGGGTATCGAGCCAGGCCGTGACGACGTGGGTGTACAGCACCCCCGCGTAACAGCAGCCTGCCAGGACGCCGTCACGGACTCGGCCGTGCTTGAAGTAGCGAAACGCGAACAACAGCAGCCAGGGCAGCCAGGCCCAGGCAAAGGTAGCCGGGACCTCGCCGTCGAGATAGGTGTTGACGAGGCGGTAGGGCACGTACAGGTACGCCAGCGCCGACAGGAAACCACCCCACGCACCCCACAGCTGGCGACCGAGCATGTACATGCCGAGGGTGGACAGCAGCATGCCCAGGGCGATGGTGAACTTGAAGGCATCGACGTAGCCCAACCCCGCCAGGTGGGCGGCCTCGCTCACGAAATAGGCCAGCGGCGGATGAAAGACGAACATGGGGTAGCCGTAGCCGGCCAGCAGATCGGGCATCAGCCGCGGATAGAGAGCGCCGCCACGAATGGCGCGATCCAGCTCCACGAAACGATACAGGTGGATGAGGCTGTCGGCTGAGGCAAAGATGGGCGCCTGGGCCAGCGGCCACATGGCGAAAGCCGCCAGTGGAGGCAGGATCAGCAGGGGCAGGAACGGCCCCAGGGTCGCGCGCGCCTTGATGCTGATGCCGAACTCTATCTGCTCATACTCGAAAGAGGCTGGGCTCCCCGCCGGACCCGCAGGTCGAGCCCGAGGGTTAGACTAGCGTATTACGCCCGCTCGCGGCCTCCCCCGCGCGACCGCCCGCACGGACGGCCTCAATCTGCCGATCAAACTGGCCGGCGTGTGTCTCCTGGCGTTTGTTCTGCGAGCATGGTGGCTGGACCGGCTCAGCTTCTGGCTGGATGAGGGCTTCAGCGCCGCGCTGAGCGCCGGCCCGCTGTGGTACATCCTGCAGCAGAGCTTCACCAAGGAGCCAAACCCTCCCTTCTACTTCGTGCTCCTGCACCTGTGGCGAGGCTTGGCCGGCAACGGCGAGTATGCGATCCGCTACATCTCGCTGCTGCCCTCGGTGGCTGCCGTGCCCCTGCTGTACGGCCTCGGCAGGCGCATGGCGTTTGGGCGGGGGAGCTGGCGGCTAGGCCTCCTCGCGGCGGCCCTGGGCAGCGTCAGCCCATACCTCGTCTGGCTCGCTCAGGAAGCGCGGATGTACAGCTGGGCGCTGCTGTGGACCGTGCTGGCGGCGTACGGACTGGCACGCTTCCTGGGCACGCCGTCCCGTCGCTGGTGGCTAACCTTCGCCCTGGCCAGCCTGCTGGCGGTGTACACCCACCTGTACGCCGCGTTCGTGGTCGGCGCCGAAGGGTTGTTCCTGCTGCTGGGCCTCATGCGAGCCAAGGACCGCAGACCGTGGCTCGCCGGGCTGGGGGCAGCGGCGCTGGTGGCGGCGCTGTTCGCGCCCTGGTTCATCTCGGTGACTGCCTACGCCGGCGAGACCTCGACCTGGCGGGGGTTCATTGGGGTACTCGACATGCTGCGCGTGCTCGGCGACAACTTCGCCAGCCAGAATCATCTGCCGAGCTCGGTGGACGGCTGGTTCGAGCTGATCCTGGCGATCCTCGCGGCTGCCGGCACGGCACGCCTGCTGTTCGCGACCGGCGGCCGATCGCACAGCCCGGTTCCAGCTGCCCGGCTCCCCGTCTACTGGCTGATCGTGCCCATCGCCGGCGTGTACCTGCTGTCCTTCAAGGAGCCGCTGTTCTCTCCGCGCTACTTCATCGTGGTGGTGCCGGCGTTCCTGCTGCTGACCGCCGCCGGCCTCGCGGCGCTGCCACGGACAGCGGCTCTCACGCTGCTGGGGCTGGTCTCGGCAGGCTCGATCTGGGCCATCGGACGCGGCAACACGATCCCAGCCTATGCCAAGGAGGATTACCGGCTGGCAGCCAGCTACGTGGGGAACCGCTCCACGGCAGACGACGCCATCGTGCTGGTGGCCAACTACATCCAGTACCCGTTCCAGTACTACTTCCACGGCGCGGGCCAAGTCATCCCACTGGACGTGGACCCGCAGAGCAGTCTCGACCCGCTGCTGAGTCCGCTGGCGGCACACGATCACGTCTGGCTGGTGGAGGCGCACGACGTATTCGTCGATCCCCAGGATCGCGTCGGCGCCTGGCTGCGCGCGCGCTACACCGTGGCCGACGAGAAATACATCACCGGCATCCACTTCATCGATTTCGACGTCCATCCCACGGTGGATGCGCTGCCCGCTGCCGCTCATGCGACCAACGCGCAGTTCGCCGGCGGACCGGCGCTCGCCGGATACACGGTCGAGCCGGGCGCAGTGGCGCACGTCACGCTGTACTGGCAGACGGCGCCATTGCCGACCCAGGACTTCCACATCTCACTCAAGCTATGGGATGGCAGCGGGCAGGTGCGGGGCCAGCAGGACGGAGAGCCCTTGAACGCGGGCCTGCCATTCAGCCGCTTCCCGCGACAGGGATTGGTGAAAGACGAGCACTACGTCGCCGCGCCGCCCGGCGTCTACAACTTGATCATGAGCGTCTACCTGCCCGGCCAGCAGGATCTCGCCCTGACCGGCCAGAGCGGCGGCGGCCAGCTCACACTGGGCTCGGTCGCCGTCGGCCGCTGAGCTTGGATCTACCGCGCCGTTAGACGGGTGGCTGCCCGAGGCCAATCAGGCCGCCGCGCACAGCGATCAGCGGGCGATAGTGAAGTGATGGCCGTAGCCGTCGCTGTGGTGGAAGCAGACCTCGGCATCGACCTTCAGGTTAGCCACGGTCCCATCATCGACGATACCCATCAGGCTGGCGCCCTCTTCCAGTCGGATGACGGCCAGGACGTAGGGCGTGCGGTCCTTGAACCGTGTCGTAGGCACATAGACCACGGTGTAGGTCAGCACCTGTCCCCAACCGGAGAAGGTCAGCGGTTCAGAGCCCGACGGCACATTCTGCAGCGTCGAGCCGGGCACAGGGATTGTCACTTCTCCGGCCAGGCTGCGATACCCGACCAGCTGCGAGCCGGCGCCGCTCACTTGCCCAGCAGCGTCACGACGCAGGTGGCGCCGGAGCCGCCGACGTTGTGAGTCAGACCGACACGAGCGTTGGCCACCTGCCGTTCGCCGGCAGTCCCTCGGATCTGAAACACCGATTCGACTACCTGACTGACACCCGTCGCCCCAACCGGGTGGCCCTTTCCCTTCAAGCCGCCGCTGGGGTTCACCGGAATGCGCCCGTCGAGTGCTGTCTCGCCGGCGAATGCGGCCGGGCCGCCCTCACCGTGCGGAAAGAAGCCGAGGTCTTCGGTGGCAATGACCTCGGCGATGGTGAAGCAATCGTGCACCTCGGCAAAGCTCACGTCGGAAGGGTTCAATCCGGCCATGGCGTAGGCGCGTCCGGCGGCCTTGCGCGCCGCCGTCAGTGACGTCATGTCCTCGCGCCGGAACAGCGATAGGGAATCCGACGCCTGGCCAAAGCCAAGCACGCGCACGGCGTCACCGCCCAGGTCCACCGCCCGCTCGCCGCTGGTTATCACCACCGCGGCGGCGCCATCGGTGACGGGCGAGCAGTCGTACAGGGTCAGCGGATCGGCAATCATGGCCGCTGCGGCAATGTCGCCGGCAGTAATCTCGCGATGGAACTGGGCGTAAGGATTGCGACAGGCGTTGTGGTGATTCTTGATGGCCACGGCGCTGAGGTGGTCGCGCGTCGTGCCGAACTGGTGCATGTGGCGGCGGGCCATGAGCGCGAACAGGGACGGAAAGGTCGCGCCGGCCAGGGCTTCGCTCTCCCAGTCGGCGGCTTCGGCCAGGATCTGCGTGGTCTCCTCGATCGGCGTCGAGGTCATCTTCTCGGCCCCGATGACCAGGACCGTGTCGCACATGCCCGACGCGACGGCCATCAAGCCCTGCAGGAAGGCGGTCGAGCCGGAGGCGCAGGCGTTCTCGGTGCGAGTCGTCGGAACATGGGACAGGCCCAGCATGGACGCCACCAGCGGGGCGGGATGCTCCTGATGGACGAAGGTGCCGGGCGAGAACGTGCCCAGGTACATGGCGTCGACCTGCGAGGCGGGCACGCCGGCGTCGGCCAAAGCGGCCACGGCGGCCTCAACCGCCAGGTCACGGAAACTGCCGTCGAGCTTGCCGAATTTCGTCTCGGCTGCGCCGACGACAACCAGATCAGCCATATCGACAGTGTATCGGTGCGCCCCCAGGCGCCTCCAGGCGGGCAGCGAAGCACCCTACGCTACACTCGGGGACGTGGAGCAGACTCATCGCGGGCAGGTGATCGCGCCAGCACCCCCCAACGTCATTCCAGTCAAGCACCATTACGGGCCCATCATCAGCAACATGCCCGAGCTGCCGGTCATCACCACGACGGTCGAGAAGCTGTTCAACTGGGCCCGCGCCTCGTCGCTGTGGCCGATGACGTTCGGCCTGGCATGCTGCGCCATCGAAATGATGGCCACCGGGGCGGCGCGCAATGATCTGGACCGCTTCGGCATCATCTTCCGCTCCTCGCCGCGCCAATCGGACGCAATGATCGTGGCCGGCACGGTGTGCAAGAAGATGGCCCCGATCATCAGGACGCTGTACGACCAGATGCCCGAGCCGAAGTGGGTGATTGCCATGGGCGCCTGTGCCAGCGCGGGCGGTCCCTTCCCGACCTACAGCGTGGTGCAGGGCGTGGACCACATCGTCCCCGTGGACGTCTACATCCCCGGCTGCCCCCCGCCGCCGGAAGCGCTCATGACCGGCCTGCTGCAGCTGCAGCGAAAGATCATGGCAGAGCGCGAGGACCGCTCCCGCTAACGCAGCACGGCCATGCCTGGTAAGTTCATCTATCTGGACCACGCGGCAACCACGCCGGTAGATCCGCGCGTCGTGGAAGCGATGCTGCCCTACTACACCGAGTCCTACGGCAACGCCTCGACCATCTACTCGCTCGGACGCGAGAGCCGGCGGGCGCTGGATAACGCCCGCGAGACGGTCGCCCAGATTCTCAACGCCCAACCGCGGGAGATTGTCTTCACCGGCTGCGGCACGGAGAGCGATAACAGCGCCATCAAGGGCGTAGCCGAGGCCAACCAGGACCGCGGCCGGCACATCATCACCACGGCCATCGAGCACGAGGCCGTGCTCGAGACCTGCCGCTACCTGGAGAAGCGCGGCTTTCGCGTCACCTACCTGCCGGTCGACGAATACGGTGTGGTCGACCTGGCGGAGCTGGAGCGAGCGATCACCGATGAGACCATCCTGGTCAGCGTCATGATGGCCAACAACGAGGTCGGGACCATCCAGCCGCTGGAGCAGATCGCCGCCATCGTCAAGGACCGTGGGATCTACTTCCACAGCGACGCGGTCCAGGCAGGAGGCAGCCTGGAGATCGACGTCGACCGGCTGGGCGTCGATCTCCTGAGTCTTTCCGGCCACAAGTTCTACGCGCCCAAGGGCGTGGGAGCGCTGTACGTCCGCCAGGGCACGCGGCTCATGCCGCAGATGCTGGGCGGCGGGCAGGAGAAGAACCGCAGATCGGGCACCGAGAACGTGGCCCAGATCGTGGGCTTGGCCCGCGCGCTGCAGCTGAGCGATGCGGACCGCGAGGTCGAGATCACGCGGGTTCGCGGCCTCCGGGACCGGCTCAAGGACGGCATCCTGTCGTCCATTCCCGACGTCGTCTTCACCGGACACCCAACGCAGCGCCTGCCCAACAACGCCAGCTTCTGCTTCAAGGGCGCCGAGGGCGAGGGTATCCTCCTCTCGCTGGACCTGAATGGCATCGGCGCATCGACCGGGTCGGCGTGCACCTCGGCCTCGAGCGATCCGTCACACGTGCTGACGGCCATGGGCTTGCCGGCTTCCGTGGCACACGGCGCCATCCGTATGACGCTGGGGCGGGAGAATACCGAGCAGGACGTCGACAGCGTCCTGGCCATGCTGCCGGACATCGTTCAGAAGCAGCGCACGCTGGCTCCCGTCTAGCCTCACCGAGGCGGTCCGCCGCCCCTCATCGCCCCAGTGTCAAGCGAACACGACCGTCTTGTTGCCGTGAACCAGGATGCGATCGTCAACGTGCCAGGCAACGGCGCGCGCCAGCACCATACGCTCGATGTAGCGCCCTATGCGGCGCAGGTCTTCCACGCTGGATCGATGGTCCACGCGCTCCACACCCTGCTCGATGATCGGCCCGGCATCGAGATCGGCGGTGACATAATGGGCAGTCGCGCCGATGAGCTTTACGCCGCGCTGGTGGGCCTGGACGTAGGGATTGGCGCCGGCAAACGCCGGGAGAAAGCTGTGGTGGATGTTGATGATGCGACTCGGCCACTGCCCCACAAACTCGGGGGACAGGATCTGCATGTAGCGGGCCAGCACGATGACGTCCGCGGCATGCTCAACGAGCGCCTGCTGCCGCGCCTCCGCTTGGCGTTTGCCGGCGCTGGTGATCGGCACGTGATGGTACGGGATGCCCCAGGCCTCGGCGACCGGCCGCAACGTCTCGTGGTTGCTGACTACCAGGGCGACGTCGGCCGGGACGTCGCCGGATCGCGACTGCCACAGCAATTCGAGCAAGCAGTGCTCCTCCCGGGATACGAAAACTGCCAGACGCTTGCGCGGCCGGGCCAAGGCCAAGCGCCACTCCATATCAAACCGGCCAGCCAGCATCCCGAACTCCCGCTCGAGCTCCGGCAAGGCACCGTCCACGCCCGGCAGGTCGAATTCCATCCGCAGGAAGAACACACCCCCCTGCGGGTCCGTGGTGTGCTGATCGGAATGCGCCAGGTTGGCGCCATGCTCGAACAGAAATTGCGAGACCGCGGCTACGATGCCCGGGCGGTCGGGGCAGGAGATCAGGAGGCGAGCTCGGTGGGACATTCAGTTGACTGTAGCGACCAAGGCGGCGGGATGATTGTGCAGCCTCGGAAAAACGATCACGCTACCACGACACCATTGACATTAACTGATACAATGTCGCCAAGATGCGTCACGAAATAGGCCTCAATGCCTGACCGGGAAGAGACGAGCCAGCCCAAGCGCGCCCTCGCACCTCGCGGCGTACTGGAGCAGAACCGCGACTTTTTCGATCAGTTCTTCACCCGTGTCGTCAAGACACGGTTCAAGGTGGCCTCGGACGAGTCCGCCATACGGCACATGAACATCATCGTTGGGACCTGCACGGCTGCTCGCTGCCAGCTGAGCGCCAACGGCCATGCCTTGGTGCTCCTCGCGGCGCAGATGGCCTCGACGGCGCCGGAGATCCAGATCACCTATGTCGGGCCCGAAGGTTCGCTGCGCGAACCGGTGCAGTCGACGCTGCGCTACCAGCCACCAACCGGCTGGATCGATCCGCCCAGTGAGCGGCCGGTCGGCGACCTCACAACCTGGCTCGACCAGACGATCTCATCGTTCTTGGACTGGGTCGCGGCAGCTCCCGACTCCACCGTCGACAGCCGCCAGTAGGCCCCGCCGGTACGGCCCGGCTCGCCGCGGGCTTACGAAGCGAGCTCGTCGCAGTCGAGCGGGCAGTTGCGCAGACTGCGGCAATGGCTAAACGGGTCGTCCACCTTGACACGATGGATAGTGCAGCGATAGCGGAACTGCTCGCGCACCGCGTCGAACTTCTGCGAGATCCCCGGACAGAGCTCGTAGCGCGCCAACCGCGGGATGATGCAGCTCCCGCAGTCCGGGTTGTCCCGTTTCAGGCGTGGGTGCGTGCACACGCCAATGACCGCGATGCTGTCGTCCTCGGTCACGCTGTCGGTAAAGCCGCGTTGGAAATAGCGGCAGCTAACCTCAACCACGTGTGATCCCTCCCGCTGCATGAAAACAGGACCCAAGCCGTCCCCGCGCAGCCGACCCGCTCCTCCTCCAGGGCCGTCCGCTGGCGGCTTCAGTAGCCCACAATGTAGCGGCTGGCCAGGCTTTCGGGAATAGGTCGATCAGGACGCAAAAGGACTGAATATTTTGGTCGCGTGGCGAAGGTTTGGCGGTGATATACTGCGCCCGTAAGCGCCTCCCAGATGGAGTGTGGATGGTAGGTCTCGCCGATCTCAGCTCAGCGCCTAACCCGGTGTGCGAGCGCGCGCGAGACAACGCTGCGACATCCTCTCTACCACTCGCCGAGACCCACATCCGGCGCAGTGTTTCGGCCCACCTCGATGGGGCACTCCCTTTGATCCTTGGGGCCCCGGGCAATGAACCAATTTCAGCGTTAGCAGCCGCGGCCGCGGCTCAGAAGTTCAGTGGAGGACGAATTTGAACTCGAGCATGGTCAACAAGATTGCCAAGGCGAAGCAGTATGCCGAAGAACCGGGGAGGGTCACGTTCCGCACCCTGGAAGTGGACTTCGACGGAGATAACGGGCTCCATCGCGTCAGCTTGCACGAAGACCACTGGCACTGCAGCTGTGACTTCTTCACAACCTGGCAGATCTGTTGCCATACGATGGCCATGGAGCGAATCCTCGAGCCCATGGTGAAGACCAAGCAGGGCATTCCCGAGCTCGCTTCGGTCTAAGCACACCAAGGCCGTCGCCGCTCGCTTGCAGGCTGGCCCTGCGCGCGGCATGCCCTACGCGCGAACGGCGATGTTCACTATGGTGCCTCGAGCGACCACCGTGCCCGCCGGAGGCTGCTGGCTGAGCACATGCCCGGGTGGCTGGCCTGGGAATCCCTGGTAGTTCGGATTAGTACCGATGCCCCGGCGGGGCACCATCAGGGATGAAAATAGGTGGGCGGGTGAGGGCGAAGCAGGTCGGAAGCCAATGGCGTGTGCGAACCCGAGGATTAGTAGGACCCG
>Ga0070741_10000681_pt1 | contig 116878 bp, 100 predicted proteins | sample Coa_R1_4_FD_66440 | JGI IMG/M metagenome (GOLD analysis project Ga0070741, IMG submission 66440) | Surface soil microbial communities from Centralia Pennsylvania, which are recovering from an underground coalmine fire - Coalmine... | ecosystem: Environmental > Terrestrial > Soil >... | reverse complement strand
GGCATGTACGTCGTCGGCTGCGCGTTGCCGCAATCGGCCTGGTGCGCCTTCGCGGCGGCTGTGAAGACGTGGCGTCCCTCCCAGAACACGGGCACGAGGATCACGTGGTCGGCCGGATGCGTGTTGCCGAGGTACGGGTCGTTGTGCAGGAACGCGTCGCCTTCGCGGAGCTCCGGATGGAGGTCGGTCATCGCCTCCGCGAGGAACTCCATCCCGATGACGTGGACGGGCAGGCCCTCGGCGGAGGCGAGCAGGCGGTTGTCGCCGGTGATCAGGGCGCACGAGAAGTCGCGAGCCATGTTCAGGACGGCCGAGCGGCCGGTGCGCAGAAGGGTGTTCTCCATCTCCCGGACGATCGAGTCGAGGCGGTTCGCGATCACGGCGAGCGTGACGGGGTCGAACGAGCTCATGGCCGGATCGCCTGGTCCAGCGCAGACGCGTCCGGGGCCTGGCCCCGGCCATGGCTCGCCCGGACACGGCCCGGCGAGCGCTGTCTGTGGACGAGCGTCGTCCGCTCCGGGCAGGTCGTGGGGCCAGGCCCCCGGTCGTGCCCGAAACGGCCGACTGCCCGCTCGGGCAGCCGAATCTTGCTGTGGGCCACCTGTGCGGCTCGTCCGTTTGCGGCAGGCGGCGGGGACAGGCCCCGATCGTCCCGGGCGGACACGGCCGGCGGCTGGCCACGGCTCACCGGGCGAGCGCCTCCGCCTCGAGCCGCGAGCTCGCCACGTCGGTCGCGAGCTCGAGGACGTAGTTGCCGAGCCGCGTCACGACCGCGGCCGAGCCGGGGTAGACGACGACCGTCGTCGTCGGCTCGCGGACGATCGCCGGGCCCTCGATCCGCGTGCCGGCCGCGAGAGCGCCGCCCTCGAACCGCGGCACCTTCGCGACGCCGGTCTCCCTGAAGTACGCGTCGGCCTTCGCGGCCTCGGCCGGCCTGGCCACGGGCTCGCGCGGACGCAGCGTCGGCTTCTCGAGGACGGCAGTCGCTCTTGCCTTCCAGAGCAGGCACTCGAGGTACTGGCCCGGTTCCCGGACGGCGAAGATCCGCTCGTGGGTCGCGTGGAACGCCTCCTCCACCGCGGCGACGTCCCCGACGGACTCGAGCCGCCGAGGCGCGGGAACGTCGAGCTCCCAGACCTGCGCCCGGTAGCGCGCCTCGACGAAGAACTCCTTCCGCGTCGCCGTGATCGGAAGCCCCGCGAGTCCGGCGAGGAACGCATCCGCCCGGGTCTCGACGTCTGCGAGCGCCCCGTTGACGGCCGCGCGGTCGAGCGAGCGCGTCTCGTCGTAGCGGCTGTGCGAGAACTCGCTGATGACGTCGGCGAAGAGGGCGCCGCAGGAGGAGAGCGCACTCGCGGTCGACGGAAGGAGGACGCGCCGGCAGCCGAGCTCGCGCGCGATCGGGACGACGTTCAGCCCGGAGGCGCCGCCGCCGGCGACGATCGTCACCTCGCGCGGGTCGATTCCCTGCGCGATCGTGAGCTCCCGGATCGCGCCGACGATGTTCTCCGACGCGATCGTCAGCGCCGCGTACGCGGCCTCGTGGACGTCGAGCCCGAGCGGTGCCGCGACCGCCCGCTCGATGGCCTCGTAGGCGGCCGCCGCGTCGAGCTGCAGGCGGCCGCCGAGGAAGTACGCGGGGTCGATCCAGCCGAGGACGACCGCCGCGTCGGTGATCGTCGGCTCGCTGCCGCCGCGGCCGTAGCAGACCGGTCCGGGATCCGCACCGGCGCTCCGCGGGCCGACGCGGAGGAGGCCGCCCGGGTCGATCCAGACGATCGAGCCGCCTCCGGCGCCGATCGACTTCACGTCGACCGCCCGAACGCCGGTGATGTGCCCGATCCAGCGGCCGCCGAGCCAGCTCTCGGCCGAGTACTCGATCTGCCCGCCGGAGACGAGGCCGACGTCGAAGGTCGTCCCGCCGGTGTCGCAGACGATCAGGTCCGGGAGCTCCTCCGCCTCGGCCCGCGCGTAGGCCGTCGCCGCGACCGGCGCCATCGACGGCCCGGAGCCGATCGCGTAGATCGGCCGCTCGACGACCTCCTCCGGCCGCCAGGCGCCGCCGAACGACGTCGTCACGAAGATGTGCCCGCGGAGGCCGGCCTCGCGCAGGTCGCGCTCCAACCCGCGCAGGTAGGCCTGCATGAGCGGCTTCAGCGACGCGTCGATCGCGCTCGACGAGGCCCGCCGGTACTCGCGGACGATCGGGTTCAGCCGATGAGACAGCGTGAACGGCACTCCGGGCCACTCGCGCTCGAGCAGCTCTCCGACCCGGAGCTCGTGCGCCGGGTTCACGATCGACCAGATCAGGCAGACCGCGACCGCCTCCGCGCCGAGGCGGCGCGCCTCCGCGATCGCGTCGAGCACGCTCTCCTCGTCGAGCGGGACGAAGACGTCGCCCTCCGAGTCGATCCGCTCGCGGAGCTCGAACGTCAGGTAGCGCGGGACGTACGGAGGCGGGTACGGCAGCTGGCGGAACGGCTCCGGCTTCCCGCCCTCGCGCAGGAGCAGGATGTCCGGGAAGCCGCCGGTCGTGAAGAACGCCGTGCGTGCGGTGCGGCCCTCGACGATCGCGTTCGTCGCGCGCGTCGTGCCGTACGTGAAGACGTCGGTCGCGGCGAGCAGCTGCGCGACGGTCAGCCCGAGCCCGGGCGCGACCTCGCCGAGCGCCTCCTCGATGCTCTGGAACGCGCGCTCGACGTCGGTCGGCGCCTTCGCCAGGTGGAGAACGCCGTCCTCGTCCGCCACGACGACGTCCGTGAACGTCCCGCCCGTGTCGACCGCGATGCGGAAACCCACAGACCGGAGAGCGTAATCGCATACGATCGGCCCCGTGGCGACGGCGGTGAGCTCGAGCTGGGACGCGCTCGCGGAGAAGGCGCTCGCGGGCGAGCCGCTCGAGCGCGACGAGGCCCTCGCCGTGCTGCGCGCTCCCGACGAGGAGCTGCTCGACCTCCTGGCCGCGGCCTTCCGCGTGCGCCGCGCCCACTTCGGCGTGCTCGTGAAGCTGAACATGATCGTCAACGCCAAGAGCGGCATCTGCCCCGAGGACTGCGGCTACTGCTCGCAGTCGATCGTCTCGACGGCCGAGATCCCGAAGTACTCGCTGCTGCGCGCGGACGTCCTCGTCGCGGGCGCGCACGAGGCGTGGGCCCGCAAGGCGCGCACGTATTGCATCGTCGCGAGCGGCCGCGGGCCGAGCGCGCGCGAGCTGCGCGAGGTCGTCACCGCCGTCCGGCGGATCAAGGAGGAGCTGCCGATGAAGATCTGCTGCTGCCTCGGGCTGCTCGACGCCGAGCAGGCCTCCGCGCTCGCCGATGCCGGCGTCGAGCGCTACAACCACAACCTCAACACGGCCGCGAGCCACCACGCGCGGATCACGACGACGCACGCGTACGAGGATCGCGTCGAGACCATCGGCGCGGTGAAGGAGGCCGGGATCTCGCCCTGCGCGGGCTTCATCGCGGGCATGGGCGAGACGGACGAGCAGCTCGTCGACGTCGCCTTCGCGCTGCGGGAGCTCGACGCGGACTCGATCCCCGTCAACTTCCTGAACGCGATCCCGGGAACGCCGCTCGAGGGGACGAGCGAGCTCGACCCGCGGCGCTGCCTGAAGATCCTCGCCCTGATGCGCTTCGTCTGCCCGGCGAAGGAGATCCGGGTCGCCGGCGGCCGCGAGGTCAACCTCCGCTCGCTCCAGCCGCTCGCCCTCTACGCCGCGAACTCGATCTTCGTCGGCGACTACCTGACGACCCCGGGCCAGGCCGCCGAGGCCGACTGGCGGATGCTCGAGGACCTGGGATTCGAGATCGAGGAGTGCGCGCTGTGAGGATCGACCTCAACGCCGACATGGGCGAGTCGTACGGGCGCTGGACGCTCGGCGACGACGCGGCGCTGATGCCGCACCTGACCTCCGCCAACATCGCCTGCGGCTTCCACGGCGGCGACCCGCACGTGATGCGCAGGACGGTCGCGCTCGCGCTCGACCACGGCGTCGGCATCGGCGCGCACGTCGCGTACCCGGATCTGATCGGCTTCGGCCGCCGGCGGCTCGCGGCGAGCCCGGAGGAGATCCAGGACTACGTCGTCTACCAGGCCGGGGCGATCCGCGCCTTCGCCGAGGCGGCGGGCGGCCGGCTGCAGCACGTGAAGCCGCACGGCGCGCTGTACACGACGATCGCCGACAGCCCGGAGCTCGCCGAGGCCGCCGCGGGCGCGGTCGCGCAGCTCGGCCCGGACGTCATCCTGCTGATGCCGCCCGTGGTCGGACCCGCGGCGGAGCGTGCAGGCGTCCCGTTCGTGCCGGAGGGCTACGTCGACCTCGACTACGACGCGGACGGCAAGCTCGTGATCGAGCGCGCGAAGCAGCACCGCGACCCGGAGGCGACGGCCGGGCGCGCGGTCCGGCTCGCCGTCGAGCGGACGGTGCCGACGGTCGGCGGCGGCAGCCTCGAGCTCGAGGTGGAGAGCATCTGCGTGCACGGAGACGCCCCGAACGCGCCGGACATCGCGCGGGCGATCCGCAGGGCGCTCGCGGAGGCCGGCGTCGAGGTCGCGCCGCTCGCCGTCCTCCGGACGGCAGGCGTGGCTCGATGAGCACGACGATCGCTCCCGTCATCTCGCGGCGGGAGGCCGAGGGCGGGAAGCCGAGCATCGCATACCGCTACGCCGGCGACCGCGCCGTCCTCGTCGAGTACGGCGAGATGGAGTTCGACCTGACGCTGAACTTCTTCATGCTCGCGGCGAACGCCGCGCTCCAGGCGAGTCCGCCCGACGGGCTCGTCGAGACGGCGCCCGGCTTCCGCTCGATCCTCGTCTCGTACGAGCCCAGGACGCTGACCGCCGCCGAGCTCGTCGCGCACCTCGAGCGGGTCCACGACTCGCTCCAGGACGAGCACGGGATGACGATCCCGAGCCGGCTCGTGCACATGCCGATCGCGTTCGACGACTCGACCTCGCGGGACGCGGTCGAGCGCTACCTCCGGACGATCCGGAAGGACGCGCCGAACGCCGAGGGCGGGACGAACATCGACTACATCGTCCGCTACAACGGCTTCGCCGACCGCGAGGCGCTCTACGCGGCCGTGCTCGGCAGCGAGCAGTGGTCGGCGTTCATCGGCTTCTTCCCCGGGCTGCCGTTCCTCTTCCCGCTCGACCCGCGCGAGACGGTGTTCGTGCCGAAGTACAATCCGACGCGCACGTGGACGGCCGAGGGCGCCGTCGGCGTCGGCGGGCCGTGCATCGCGATCTACCCGGTCGAGTCGGCCGGCGGCTACCAGCTGTTCGGGCGGACGATCCCGATCTACGACATCCGCCAGCGCAACGCGGCCTTCCGCGACGACCCGCTCCTGCTGCGAGCCGGCGACCGCGTCCAGTTCCACCGCGTCGACGAGGACGAGCTGCTCCAGGCGTTCGAGGACGTCCACGCGGACCGCTACCGCTACCGGATCGAGGACAGCCCGTTCGACGTCGGCGCCTACCTCGACTGGCTGCCGACGATCGCCGGGGAGGCGGACGAGCACCGGCGCCGGCGGGAGGAGGCGGCAGCGGCGACGCCCGTGCCATGAGAAGCGTCGAGATCCTCCAGCCAGGCATCCAGACGACCGTCCAGGACTATCCCGGCCGGCGCGGCATGCTCGCGAAGGGCTTCTTCCCCGCCGGGCCGATGGACCACCTCGCGCACCGCGCGGCGAACCTCCTGGTCGGGAACGCGGAGGACGCCGCCACGCTCGAGATCACGCTCGGCGGCTTCCGTTTGCGGTTCGACGCCGGGGCGACCGTGGCCGTCTGCGGCGCGGAGGCGCCGTTGACGGTCGACGGCGAGCCGGCGGCGCTCTGGGAGACGAGCCGGGTGCCGGCCGGCGCGGAGCTCGCGATCGGGATCGCCCCCGGGCCGGGCTTCCGGCTCTACCTCGCGGTCGACGGCGGCATCGACGTGCCCCCGCTCCTCGGCTCGCGCGCGACCTACACCATGGGCGCGCTCGGCGGGCACGAGGGCCGGCCGCTGCAGGCGGGCGACCGCTTGCCGCTCGGGCCGCCCGGCGACGGCGCCGGCCGCCGCTTCCGCGAGGACGCGCGTCCCGGGTACGCGCGCGAGTGGGAGGTGCGCGCGATGCGGGGCCCGCTCGCGGCGCCGGACTACCTGACCGAGGCCGACGTCGAGACGCTCTTCGGCCGCGCGTGGTCGATCGACCGCAACTCGAACCGCACCGGCATCCGGCTCGAGTCGCACAAGTTCGAGTGGGCCCGCAGGAGCGGCGGGATCGCCGGCGGCCACCCGTCGAACATCCTCGACAACAGCTACCCCGTCGGCGCGCTCAACGTCAACGGGGACCTGCCGGTGATCCTCGGCCCGGACGGGCCGACTGCTGGCGGCTTCCTCGTCGCCGCCACGGTCGTCCACGCCGACTTCTGGAAGATCGGCCAGTTCCGGCCGGTCGGCGACACCGTCCGCTTCCGCGAGGTGACGCTGGAGGAGGCGATCGAGGCCGACCGCGTCCTCGACGAGAGCCTGACCGAGACGAGCCTGGAGGCCGCCTGATGCCCGAGACGATCAAGTCCCCGCTGCCCGGCACGTTCTACCGCCGCCCGGACCCGACGGCGGATCCCTACGTCAGCGAGGGAGACCAGGTGCAGGCCGGCGACGTCGTCGGGCTCGTCGAGATCATGAAGAGCTTCCACGAGATCCACGCCGACGCCGGTGGGCGGATCGCCCGCTTCCTCGTCGAGAACGAGGACCTCGTGGACGCCGGCCAGGACATCATCGAGCTCGGCGGGTAAGCCGCCCGCCCGTGGAGAAGGTTCTGATCGCCAACCGCGGGGAGATCGCCGTCCGGGCGATCCGCGCGTGCCGCGAGCTCGGCCTCGCGACGGTCGCGGTCCACTCGACCGCCGACGAGGGGGCGCTGCACGTCCGGCAGGCCGACGAGGCGGTCTGCATCGGCCCGCCCCACGCACGCCAGAGCTACCTGAACGTCGAGGCGATCCTCGAGGCCGCCCGGCGGACGGGCGTGGACGCGGTCTACCCCGGCTACGGCTTCCTCGCCGAGAACGCCGCCTTCGCGGCGGCCTGCCGCGACGAGAATCTCGTCTTCGTCGGGCCGAGCCCCGAGGCGATCGAGGCGATGGGCGACAAGGCGCGGGCGCGGCAGGTCGCCGCCGCGGCGGGCGTGCCGACGATTCCGGGAACCGACGGGAAGGCGTCGCTCGAGGAGGCGCTCGAGGCGGCGGCGGAGATCGGCTACCCGGTGCTCGTGAAGGCCGCAGCGGGCGGCGGCGGGCGCGGGATCCGCGCGGCGCGCGACGAGACCGAGCTCGCCGGGGTCATCGCGCGGGCCGCGGCGGAGGCCGGCGCCGCGTTCGGCGACGACGGCGTCTACCTCGAGAAGCTGCTCGTCGGCGCGCGGCACGTCGAGGTGCAGGTGCTCGGCGACTCGCAGGGAAACCTCGTCCACCTGTTCGAGCGCGAGTGCTCGCTCCAGCGCCGCCGCCAGAAGCTGCTCGAGGAGGCGCCCTCGCCCGCGCTCGACGCGGCCACGCGCGAGGCGATGGCCGGCGCGGCGCTCCGGCTCGCGCGCGCCGCCCGCTACGAGAACGCGGGCACGGTCGAGTTCCTGCTCGACCGCGACGGCGCCTTCTCCTTCATCGAGATGAACACGCGGATCCAGGTCGAGCACCCGGTGACCGAGCTCGTGACCGGCGTCGACCTCGTGAGGGAGCAGCTCTCGATCGCCGGCGGCGCGCCGGTCTCGGTCCGCCAGGACGAGCTCGTGCTGAGCGGCGCCGCGATCGAGGTCCGGATCAACGCCGAGGATCCCGAGCGGGACTTCCTGCCCTCGCCCGGCGAGATCACGGCGCTCGAGCTGCCCCGCGGGCCCGGCGTGCGGGTGGACACGGCCGCGTACGCCGGCTACACGGTGCCGCCGTTCTACGACTCGCTGATCGCCAAGCTCTGCTGCCACGGCCGCGACCGGGCGGAGGCGCTGGAGCGGACGCGCCGCGCCCTTGAGGAGTTCTCGATCGAGGGCATCCACACGACGGTCCCGTTCCACCGCGAGCTGCTCGACGACGACGCGGTGCAGGCCGGCGAGTACGACGTCGAGTACCTCGAGCGGCGGAGCGTCTCGGTCCGATGAGCGGCGGCGGCAGGCTCGACTTCGACTCGCTCGACTGGGCGGACGATCAGCCCGACATCCACTCGCGCGCGCTCCACGAGCTCGGCCAGCGCTGGGCGATCGTCGAGTACGAGGCCGGCGCCCCCCTCTGAGCCGGCTCTCTCGCACGGGCGGTTCGCCGCTCGACCGGCGAGCGAACCTCCGCCCGACCGGCGGAGGCCAGCTTCGCCGGCCGGAGCCACGGCGCGCGAAGACGCGTGACTCCAACGAGGGGGCCCGCGGGGGGAACCGGGTTCCCCCCGTGTTGGCGGTTCGCCGCTCGACCGGCGAGCGAACCTTCCCCCGACCGGCGGAGGCCGGCTTCGCCGGCCGGAGTCACGGCGCGCGAAGACGCGTGACTTCAACGAGGGGGGTCACGGGGGAAACCGGGTTTCCCCCGTGTTTGGGCGCGCGAAGGCGCGTGACTCCAACGAGGGGCCCACGGGGGGAACCGGGTTCCCCCCGTGTTACAGCGACAGCGAGACGCCGCCGTCGACGAGCAGCACCTGCCCCGTCACGTAGGACGCTTCTTCGCTCGCCAGGAAGAGGAAGGTGTACGCGATGTCTTCCGGCTGACCGTTTCGGCCGACGGGCACGCGCCCGGCGAACGCCCGGACGCCCTCCGGGCCGAGGGAGTTCACCGGGTCGAGGCTCTGCGGCGTCTCGATCACGCCGGGGGCGATCGCGTTCGCGGTGATCCCGTGCGGCCCGAGCTCGACCGCGAGCGTTCGCACGAGCCCGACGAGCCCCGCCTTCGCGGTCGTGTAGTGCGCGTGCCTCGCCCAGCCCTGGTGCGCACCCGCGATCGAGCTGGTTGCGAGCAACCTCCCGAAGCCCGCCTCGATCATGTGCGGCACCGCCGCCCGGAAGCAGCGGAAGACACCCGTGAGGTCGACGTCGAGCAGCGCCTGCCACCGCTCGTCGTCCAGGTCCGGGGAGGGCACGTCCCGTGCGATCGCGGCGTTCGCGACCACGACGTCCAGACGCCCGAACGAGTCGAGGGCCTGCGCGACCATGGCGTCGACCGCGTCCGTGTCGGAGACGTCGACCTCGACGACGAGGCACCGGCGCCCCGCGTCCTCGACCGCTGCGCGCGTCGGCCGGACGTCGTGGGGATCGGCGGGATACCAGGCGGCGACCACGTCGGCGCCCGCCTCCGCGAGCACGCGCGCGGTGGCGGCCCCGATCCCGGAGGCGGCTCCCGTCACGACCGCCACCCTCCCGTCGAGCCTGAACGCGCCGCTCACCAGCGACGTCCTAGCGCCAGCTGAGATTGTTGGCGTAGTCGTCGTCGACGAAGGCCTGGACCTCGTCCGTCGTCATGTCCAGCGCCATGTGGTCGCGCCAGATCTGCGCCGGGGTCGCCAGGCCGTCGCGCGCCGGCCACTCGTCCGGCCGCCAGAGCGCCGAGCGCTTGAACGCCTTCGCGCAGTGGAGGAACGCCTCCTCGACCTCGACTCCGATCGCGACCTTCGGCGGCTTCGCCTCGCCGGCGAACCGCGCGAGGATCTCCGGGTCGCGCGTGAGGCAGGCGCGGCCGTTCACCCGGAGCGTCTCCTCGAGCCCGGGGATGAGGAAGAGCAGGCCGACGCGGCCGCTCGAGGCGATGTTCCGCAGCGAGTCCACGAGCCGGTTGCCCGGCGCGTCCGGGATCGCGAGCCGCCGTTCGTCGAGCACGTGGACGAAGCCCGGTGCGCCGCCCTTCGGCGAGACGTCGCAGCGGCCGCCGGCGTCGGCCGTCGCCACGAGGACGAACGGCGCGAGGCCGACGAAGTCGCGGCAGTGCCCGTCGAGCCGGTCGATGATCTTCGAGACGACGGCCTCGACCGGCGGGCCGTAGAGCGCGCCGGCCTCCTCCACGGAGCCGAGCACGTCGGAGAAGCGCGGGCTCACCACTTCGACACCATCCGGCGCTGCAGCATCGCCCGGAACTGCCGCGTCGTCTGAGGGAGCAGCACGCCGGTGCCCCAGTCGCAGATCACGCCGTGCCGGCGGATCACGTCGAGCTGGTCGAGCTCGCCGTCGCGATACCGCGCGGCCACCGACTCCGCCTCCTCGTCGAGCCAGCCGAGCCGCTGCGAGCGGATCGACTCGCGCTCGGCGGCGGTCGCGTCGCCGTCGACCTCGTACTCGGAGAGCTCCGCGTCGACCTCCCGGACGACGACGCCGTAGTCCTTGCGCGCGCGCTCGAGCGACACGTAGCCGTCCGCGACGTCCTCCCGCACGGCCTGCGGGTCGCGCGAGAGCGGGTCGCCGAAGCCGCCGCCTCCCGCCGACGGGCGCGTGAAGCGGTCGCCCGCGCTCGCGGGAACGCCGGAGAACACCGCGCCGAGGAACGTCTCCTCGCCGTCGCGCGTCAGCCAGACGCCGTGCGGGATCGACGGCAGGCCGCCCTCGATGCCCCACGTGATCGAGCGCGCGCGGTCGCACATGTACGACATGACCGTGCCCTCGGCCTCGCGCAGGATCGCGCCCTTCTCGACGCCGCAGCCGCCGCGAAAGCGCCCGGGACCGCCCGAGTCCGTGCGGATCTCGTGGCCGGTCGTCAGCACGGGGCAGAGCCGCTCCTGCGCCTCGAGCGGCTGGACGGCGAGCCCGACGCCGAAGATCGGCGCCGTCGCGTTCGAGCCGTCCTTGCCGTTCCGCCCGCCCCAGCCGCCGACCATCCAGTCGTACCACATGAAGATCGGCCGGCTCGCGAACCGCGCGTCGCGCCCGCCGACGAGCAGGTACTCGAGGTTGAACGAGCAGGCGAGCGCGCGCTCGGGCTGGAGGTTCGACCAGAGCTCGAAGATCGAGTTCATGATCTTCTCGTAGGGGCCGGCGCAGAAGCCGGTGACCGCGATCGGCCACGGCGCGTTCACGACCGAGCCCTCCGGCCCGAGGTCGACCTCGACCGCACGGTAGAAGCCGGAGTTGAGCGGGACGTCGGGGAAGAACGTCTTCGTGCCCGCGATCACGCCCGAGAAGGCCGAGCCGAAGCCGGCGTTGATGAAGCTGCCGATCGCCGGGTGCGAGCCGGTGAGGTCGTACGAGAGCTGGTCGCCCTCGATCGTCATCTTGACCCTGACCGGGATCAGCCCCTCGCCCTTGGACGGGTCGTAGTCGATGTAGTCCTCCGTCTCCCAGACGCCGTCCGGCAGCTCGGCGACGCGCTGGCGCGTCAACCGCTCGACGTAGTCCTGCACCTCCTGGAACGCCGTCGTGACCGTGTCGATCCCGTACTTCTCGACGAGGCGGAGGATCTCTTGCTCCGCGACGCGCGTCGCCGAGGCCTGCGCGTGCAGGTCGCCCTCGGCGTCGAGCGGCACGCGCGTGTTCGAGACGATCAGCCGGACGACGTCGCCGAGGTAGCGGCCGCGGTCCCAGATCCGCACCGGCGGTACCCGGATCCCCTCCTGGAAGTGCTCCTTCGCGGCCACGTCGAACGAGCCGGGGACGCTGCCGCCGACGTCGGCCCAGTGCCCGTTCGACTGCGCGTAGGCGATGATCTCGCCCTCGTAGAAGATCGGCCGCACGATCCGGACGTCGTTGAAGTGCGTGCCGCCGACGTACGGGTCGTTCACGGCGAAGACGTCGCCCTCGTGGATGTCGTCGCGGAACGCCTCGATCACGGCCTTGCAGGTGAAGTGGAGCGTGCCGACGTGGACGGCGATGTCCTGCGAGCCCTGCATGATCGTGTTGCCCTCGCGGTCGCAGAGCGCGGACGAGAAGTCCCGCGCGTAGATCACGAACGAGTAGCAGGTGCGGAGGATCTGCTCGGCCATCTGGTCGACGACCGTCACGAAGGCGTTCTTCAGCACCTCGAACGTGACCGGATCGAGCGTGTAGCTCCGCTTCTCGGTCACCGTCACGGCGAAGCCTCGTTGCGCATCCGGATGTTCAGCCACTCGTCGACCTCGGCGCGCCAGCCCGGCGGGACGAGCGTCGTCGAGTCGAGCTGCTCGACGACGGCCGGGCCCGCGAACGCCGCGCCCGCGGGCAGGTCGGCGCGGTCGTAGACGGGCGTGTCGACCGGGTCGCCCGAGCCGAAGTGGACGGCGCGCGAGGCGCGCGGCGAGACGCCCGCGCCGTTTCGCTCGTGGCGCCTGAGCTCCGGCTTCGGCGTGATTCCGATCGCGCGCAGGCTCAGCCTGTAGATCTCGACCGGCGAGCCGTCGCGGCGATAATTGTAGGCGCGCTCGTGCTCCGCGTGGAAGGTCGCGACCGCCGCGTCCATGTCGGTCGGCGTCGAGACGGGGATCGTCAGCGAGCGCCACTGGCCGAGGTAGCGCATGTCGACGAGGCGCTGGAGCGACATCTGCGCCTCCGGCACGCCCTCGGCCGCGAGCCGCTCGCGCGCCTCGGCCTCGAGCTTCGCGAACTCCGCCTCGAGCGCCTCGCGGTCGACCGAGTCGACATGGGCGAGGAACATGGCCGAGAGGTCGTGGCGGATGTCGACGAGCAGGCAGCCGAGCGCCGACGTGATCCCCGGGCTCGGCGGCACGAGCACGGTCGGGATCGAGAGCTCCTCCGCGAGCGCCGCGCCGTGCAGCGGACCGGCGCCGCCGAAGGCCACGAGGCAGAAGTCGCGCGGGTCGTAGCCGCGCCGGATCGAGATCAGCCTGACCGCGTCGGCCATGTTCGCGTTGGCCACCTGGATCACGGCGTCCGCCGCCTCGACGAGGCCGAGCCCGAGCGGCTCGGCGACGTGCTCGCGGATCGCCCGCTCGGCGGCGGCGCGGTCGAGTGTCATCGCGCCGCCGATCAGCTGCTCGCCGAGCCGGCCGAGCGCGAGGTTCGCGTCGGTGTTCGTCGGCCGCTCGTTGCCGCGCCCGTAGCAGGCAGGCCCGGGGTGAGCGCCGGCCGACTGCGGGCCGTTCCGGAGCGACCCGGCCTCGTCGATCCAGGCGAACGAGCCGCCGCCGGCGCCGATCGTGAGCACCTCGATCGACGGGAAGCAGATCGGGTAGCCGTACTCGACGAACCACTCCTTCGTGACGCGCTCCTCGCCGCCGAAGGCGAGCGAGACGTCGGTCGACGTGCCGCCCATGTCGAAGCCAATCGCGTTCGGGAAGCCGCAGAGCACGGCGAGGTGGCGGCTCGCGATCGCGCCGGCAGCGATCCCGGAGGCGGCGAGCCGGACGGCGAAGCGCTGCGCGAGCCTCGGCGTCATCACGCCGCCGCCGGAGTGCAGGAGCAGGAGGTCGCCGCCGTAGCCGTGCTCGGCGAGCCGCTCCTGCAACCGGCCGACGTAGCCCGAGACGAGCGGGGACAGCACCGCGTTCGCGACGGTGGTCGAGAAGCGCTCGTGCTCGAAGATCTCCGGAAGGACCTCGGCGGAGGTGGACACGGCGACGCCCGGCAGCTCCTCCTCGAGGAGCTCGCGCATGCGCAGCTCGTGGGCCGGGTTCGCGTACGCGTTGACGAAGCAGACCGCGACCGTCTGGACGCCACGCTTCCGCAGGATCGCCGCCACGCGCCGCGCGTCGTCCTCGTCGAGCGGCTCGACCACCTCGCCGGCGTAGTCGATCCGCTCGGTCACCTCGAAGCGGTCGCGCCGGCGGATGTACGGCGGCGCGACGTCCTTGTAGGCGTCCCAGAGGTCGTCCTTCGTGCCCCGGCGGATCTCGATCACGTCGCGGAAGTGCCGCGTCGTGACCATCGCCGCCGGCGGCAGGTTGCGCGTGATCAGCGCGTTCGTCGCGACGGTCGTGCCGTGCGAGAAGAGGACGACGTCGCGGAGGTCGATCCCGGCCTCGGCGACGCCGGCCACGACCGCGTCGATCGGATCGGCGCTCGACGGCACCTTCCCCACCTGGATCTCGCCGCCGTCCTCGTCGAGGATGCAGATGTCCGTGAACGTGCCGCCGACGTCGACGGCCACGCGCAGGTTCCCCATGCGCGGAGCCTAATGGCTTGTAGGCTAGGGGGCATCGGCACGCGCACCGACACGAGCCTCTGGCATCCCTTTTCGGACATGGCCGCCGTTCGCGGCCACGAGCTCGTCATCGAGCGCGGCGAGGGCGTCTGGCTCTGGGACGAGGACGGCAACCGCTACCTCGACGGCTCCGCGAGCCTCTGGTACGCGAACGTCGGCCACGGTCGCGCGGAGATCGCGGACGCGGTCGCGGCCCAGATCCGGAAGCTCGAGGCGTGGTCGATCTTCGGCGACGCGGCGACGCCGCCCGCAGTCGAGCTCGCCGACCGGCTGAGCCGGCTGTCGTCGCTCGACGGGGCGAAGGTCTTCTTCACGACGGGCGGCGGCGACGCGGTCGACACGGCCGCGAAGTTCGCGCGCCTCTACTGGCAGGTGCTCGGCCAGCCCGAGCGGCTGCACATCGTCAGCCGCACGCGCGCCTACCACGGGACGATGGCGTTCGGCACCTCGATCGGCGGGATCGAGGCGAACCGCATCGGCTACGGGCCGCTCGTCCCGAGCACGTCGCAGGTGCAGTGGGACTCGCCCGACGCGTTGCGCGACGAGATCGAGCGGATCGGCGCCGAGCGGATCGCCGCGTTCTTCGCCGAGCCCGTCATCGGCGCCGGCGGCGTGTTCCCTCCGCCGCCCGGTTACGTCGAGGCGGTCGCTCGGATCTGCCGCGACGCCGGGATCCTCTTCGTCTGCGACTCGGTGATCTGCGGCTTCGGTCGCGTCGGCACGTGGCTCGGCTTCGAGCGCTTCGGCGTCGAGCCCGACCTCGTCACGTTCGCGAAGGGCGTGACGAGCGGCTACCTGCCGCTCGGCGGCGTCGTCGTCTCCGGCCAGGTCGCCGAGCCGTTCTGGAGCGAGCCGGGCCACGTCGTGCGCCACGGCCAGACGTACTCCGGGCATGCGGCCGTCTGCGCGGCGGCGCTCGCGAACCTCGACATCCTCGAGCGCGAGCGGCTGATCCCGCGCGGGCGCGAGCTCGAGGACGAGCTCCTCTCGACGCTCGCGCCGCTCGCCGACCACCCGCTCGTCGGAGAGGTCCGCGGCGGCACCGGCCTCCTCGCCGGGATCGCGCTCGACCCGGACGCACTCGCCGGGGATCCGGGGCTGCCGGCGAAGGCCTACCGCGCGATCCGGCCGCACGGTGTCATCCTGCGCGCGCTCGGCGACTCGCTCGCCGTCTCGCCGCCGCTGACGATCTCGTCGGACGAGCTGCAGCTGATCCACGACGCCGTCCGCGCCGGGCTCGACGCGCTCGTCGGCGCCGCGGTCGCCTAACCCGCTGCGTCCGCGATCGCGTCGAGCGCCCGCTCGAGGTCGGCGTCGTCGTGCGTCGCCATCAGCGAGAAGCGCAGGCGCGCGGTGCCGGGCGGCACCGTCGGCGGGCGGATCGCGATGCAGAGGATCCCGCGCTCCTCGAGCTGCCCGCTCAGACGCACCGCGTCGCCCGGCTCGCCCACGAGCAAGGGCACGATCTGCGTCGTCGAGCCGCACGTGTCGACGCCGAGCTCGCAGAGCCGCGCCCGGAAGCGGGCGGCCTTGCGACGTAGGGCCGCGCGGGCGTCGCCGGCCTCGCGGACGAGCTCGAGCGCGGCGGCGGCCGCACCGATCACCGGCGGCGGCAGGGCCGTCGAGTAGACCAGGCTGCGGCACCGGTTCTGGAGGAAGCGGATCCAGTCGGCGCGGCCCGCGACGTAGGCGCCGTAGACGCCGAACGCCTTGCTGAACGTCCCGAGGTGCAGGTCGACGCGGTCGGCGACGCCCAGCTCGCGCGCGAGACCCTCGCCGTGCGGGCCGAAGACGCCGGCGGCGTGCGCCTCGTCGAGCAGGAGCGCCGCCCCGTGGCGCCCGGCGAGCTCGACGAGCTCCCCGAGCGGGGCGACGTCGCCGTCCATCGAGAAGACCGACTCGGTGACGATCAGCTTCCGCGCGGCCCCCGAGCCGCGCAGCTGCTCCACGAGGTGCTCGACGTCGCCGTGCCGGTAGCGGTGGACGTCGGCCCGGGAGAGTCGGCAGCCGTCGATGATGCTCGCGTGGTTCAGCTCGTCGCTGAAGATCGCGTCGCCGCGGCCGGCGAGCGCAGCGACGACGCCGACGTTCGCCGCGTAGCCGCTTCCGAGGACGAGGGCGGCCTCCGTCCCCTCGTGCTCCGCGAGCCTCGCCTCGAGGCGCTCGTACTCGGGATCGTCGCCGACGATCAGGCGCGAGGCGGTGGCCCCCGTCCCGCGCTCTCGCGCCGCGCGCGCGGCCGCCTCGGCAAGCGCGGGATGGCCGGCGAGCCCGAGATAGTCGTTCGAGCAGAGGTCGAGGAGCTCGCGGCCGTCGGCGGCGCGAAGCCTCGGGCCGACGCCCTCGAAGGGCCGGAGCCGGCGCAGGAGGCCGCGCTCGTCGAGCTCGGCGAGCGATCGTGCGAGGACGGCGTCCCACTCAGACGAGGCCAAGGTCGAGCTCCAGCCGGCGCAGGCGCTCGGGCGTGATCTCGCCGTCGAGCCACGGGACCTGCGCGAGCACGCCGACGTGGCCGAACGACTCGATCAGCTCCGCGTTCGCCTCCGTGCTCTCGTCGGCTCGCCCGTTGAGGACGACGCCGTGCACCTCCAGCCCGAGACGCCGCGCGTGCGCCACGGTCAGGCACGTGTGGTTCACGGTCCCGAGGCCCGCACGCGCCACGACGAGGAGCGGCAGCCCGAGCGCCAGCGCGAGGTCGGCGATCGTCCAGCCCGGCCCGACGGGGACGAGCAGCCCGCCGGCGCCCTCGACGACCGCGAACGCGTGACGGCCGGCGAGCTCGCGCACGCGCCCGACCGTCTCCTGCAGCCCGAGGTCGGCGCCCTCGAGCCGCGCCGCGACGAGCGGCGCGACCGCCGCCGAGAACGAGAACCCCGCGATCTCCTCCGGCGCCTCCGGCAGCTCGGCGAGCTCCTTCAGCGTCGCCGCGTCGCCGTCGCCCGTCTCGACCGGCTTCACGACGCCGACGTCCACCCCGCGCTCCCTCAGCGCGAGCCCGACCGCCGCCGTAACCAGCGTCTTTCCGACGCCGGTGTCGGTGCCCGTGACGAAGAGGCCCCTCAGGGCGTGCCGTCGTCGATCGCGTGCCGCAGGATCGACGCCATCTCCGCGAGGTCGTCCTCGGAGGTCGCGAGCGGCGGCACGAGCGTGACGACGTCGCCGAGCGGCCGCGTGATCAGGCCGAGCTCGCGCGCGCGCCGGCACACGGCCCGCCCGGCGCCGAGCCGCCAGTCGAACGGCTCCTTCGCGGCCCGGTCGGCGACCAACTCGACGCCGACGAGGAAGCCGCACTGCCGGATCTCCCCCACGTGCTCCAGCAAGGCGATCGGCGCGAGCAGCTCCGCGAGCAGGCGGCTCTTCCCGGCGACGCGGGCGACGAGATCGTCCTGTTCGAACAGGTCGAGGCTTGCGAGCGCCGCGGCGCAGCCGAGCTGGTTGCCGGTGAACGAGTGGCCGTGGAAGAACGTCCGGAGCTCCTCGTGCCGGCCGAGGAAGGCGTCGTAGATCCGCTCGCTCGCGAGCGTCGCCGCCACCGGCAGGTAACCGCCCGTGAGCCCCTTGCCGACCGCCATCAGGTCGGGCTCGACGCCCTCGTGCTCGCAGGCGAACAGCCGGCCCGTCCGCCCGAAGCCCGTCGCCACCTCGTCGGCGAGCAGGAGGACGTCGTGCTCCCGCGCGAGCCGCGCGACCTCGGCGAGGAATCCCGGCGGCGCGACGATCATCCCCCCGGCCGCCTGCACGCGCGGCTCGATCACGACGCACGCGACCTCGTCGGCCCGCTCGTCGAGGAGCCCGCGCAGCTCGGCGAGGCACGCCTCGCCGCACTCCTGGGGCGAGCCGTCGAACCGGTACGGGTACGGATAGCCGACCCGCTCCGTCTCGAAGAGGAGCGGCCCGAACTCCGCGTGGAAGAGGTCGATCCCGCCGACGCTGACGGCGCCGATCGTGTCGCCGTGGTAGGCGTTTCGCATCGCCACGAACCGCCGCTTCCCGGGCCTGCCGACACGCCGCCAGTAGGCGAAGGCCAGCTTCAGCCCGATCTCGACGGCTGCGGCGCCGGCGTCCGAGAAGAACACCTTCGTCAGGCTCGCCGGCGCCAGCTCCGCGAGCCGCGCGGCCAGCTCGATCGCCGGCACGTTCGACAGCCCGAGCAGCGTCGAGTGGGCCACGAGCTCCAGCTGGCGGGCGATCGCCTCGTTGAGCTCCGGCCGGTTGTGGCCGTGGACGTTGACCCAGAGCGACGCGTTGCCGTCGAGGTATTCGTTGCCGTGGACGTCGACCAGGCGCACGCCCTCGGCGCGCTCCACGATCAGCGGCTCCTCGGCGAGGAACTCCTCCATCTGCGTGAACGGGTTCCAGAGCGCGCGGCGGTTGGCCTCGAGCAGCTGCTCGTAGACCGCCGCCTCCCTGCGCGGAACGACGTCCATCGGCGCGATTCTCCCCGATCGTCGCGTCAGCCGGCGCGCGCGCCGGCCGGCGACGGTTAGACGAGCGCCCGCCCGGACTTCAGCTGGACGTCGACCGCCCGCTTGAGCAGCTCGAAACCTTCGGCCTCGCGGCCATCGTCCTCGAGCAGCGCCGCGAGCTGCTTGTACGCCTTGACGAGGTATCGGCTCGGCGGCCGGTCCTCGAGGATCGAGATCGCGAGCTCGAGGAGCTCCTTCGCCCGCGCCGCGTCGCCCGTCTGCGCGAAGACCTCGCCGAGGACGGCATACGCGCGGCCGGCGTCGGTGCGGTGCCTGCCGTCGAGCTGGCCGGACGCTTCCATGGCGAGGCCGGCCGCCTCGGCGTGCTCGCCGAGGGCCGCAAGCGTGCGGGCCTCGTCGATCCGGTACTGCGCCCGCTCGAGCGGGGTCGCTGCGGCCTCGAAGAGCGGCCAGCCCTCGCGGAGCAGGTCGAGCGCTTCGCCCGGCCGCTCGAGGTCGAGGCAGATCTGCGCCAGCGCCTGGTGGAGGTGACCGACGGCGTAGTCGTCCTCCGTCGTCCGTAGCGTCTCGAGCGCCTTGCGCGCGTACGGCTCGGCCTGGGCGCTCTGGCCCTGCTCGGCCCGCACGCGGAACTCCGACCAGTAGAGCCGGGCGCGAGCGTAGGGATCGGCGATCTCGCGCCCGATGGAAAGCGCCTTCGAGACGACGCGCTCCGCGTCCGCGAAGTTCCCGTTGTCGGTCAATGCGTAGCCGAGGAACGAGGCGAACCGGACGTACTGCAGCGGGTCGTCGCGGTAGCGCTCGACGCATTGCTCGAGGAGCTCGATCGCCGCGGCGAGGTCGCCCATCGACGCGTGTGCTCGTGCGAGGCTCTCGGCGACGGCCGGGCGCGCCGGCGGCTCGACGCCCGCCGCGGCGAGCGCCTCTCCGAACAGCTCGATCGCCTCCTCCGGCCTTCCCGCCCGGAACGCCAGCTGGCCGAGGCCCTCGAGGGCCAGTGCCCGCTCCTCGAGCTCGTCGCTCTCCGCCAGCACCTTCCGGAACAGCTCTCCGGCCCGTTCCGGCTCGTCCAGCCGGAGCGCCATCTCCGCGTCGGCGAGCTCCGGCCTCGAGCCCGCACTGCCGCGGGCGAGATAGTCCTCGCTGACGCCGAGCCGGCGCGCCAGCTCGCGCACCAGCTGCAGCGACGCGATCCGGTCCCCGCTTTCGAGCCGGGAGATGTAGGCCGGCGAGCAGCCGTCGAAGGCGAGCCCGCGCTGGCTCAGCCCTGCGGCCCGACGCGCCTCTCTCAGCCGCTGCCCGAAGGCGGCGGGATGGTCGACATGGGTTGACTTAACTCTCGGCATCAACTTACTTTGTCATTAGGACGGGCGCCCGTGCCAATCCCCGAAGTCGAGAGAGGAGTGGTACGGGATGAGGATTCGCCTTTTCGGGCTTTGCATGCTGCTCGTCAGCATCGCAGCTTTCGTGGCCGACGGCGCGCCCTGGGGCCACTAGCCGATTCAGTGACCGAGGGGCCGGACGTGTCGCGCCGGCCCCTCGTTCAGCCGCTCAGGTTTGCAGCGACCTCCGCCGCGCACTCGATTGTCTCGAGTTATCGCAGATTCGAGAACCTCGCGCGGGCCGAGGTGGGCCGTCCGGGACGCTCCGTTTGACACGGCCTCCTCGTCGGTGTAACTGTCCAGGGACACCCGTCAGGGAGACCGGTGCGTGGAAGGGCGTGACGCCACTCCTGCGGCGCTCACGGTCGACGAGCCGGCCGTGCTCGTCGCACTCGTCGTCGCCATGCGCCTCTACCGGGACGGAATCGCCGAGATTCTCGGCGGCGTCGAGGGCTTCCGCGTCGCCGCGGCGCGCGCGTCGTGGCACGAGGCGCTGCCGGCGATCCTCGAGTCGCAGCCCGACATCGTGCTGCTCGACATGTCGCTCGCCGACAGCGTCGGCGCGCTCGCGGAGCTCAGGCGGATCGAGCCGGAGCCGAAGGTGGTCGTGCTCGGCCTGACGGAGACGGAGGTGGACGTCCTCTCGTGGGTCGAGGCGGGGGCCGTCGGCTACGTGACGCGCGAGCAGTCGGCCGAGGAATTCGTCCAGACCGTCCGGCGCGTCGCGCGCGGGGAGATGCAGTGCTCGCCGCAGATCACGGCGACGCTCCTCCGCCGCGTCCGCGCGCTGGGTGCGAAGCCGCAGCAGGCGGCCCTGACGGCGCGCGAGTCCGAGATCGGCGTCCTGATCGCGCAGGGGCTCTCGAACAAGGAGATCGCCAGGCGGCTCTCGATCGAGCTCGCGACCGTCAAGAACCACGTGCACAACATCCTCCAGAAGCTCGGCGTCGCCGGGCGCGGGCAGGCCGCCGCGCTTCTCCGGGAGCCGAGGATCTAGATCCTTCGGCCGGCGCGATCCGGGCCTCGATCCGGATCGAAGATGAACCCCATGATCCATTGCCGGCCGGACCAGCCGCCCCGAGCATTGCCCGGAGCTTGAACAGCGTCCGGATCCTGCTGGTCGATATGCCGCGGCTCCTTCGCGACATCGTCCGCATGGTGGTCTCGCTCGACTCCGGGATCAGCGTCGTCGGGGAGGTGCCGGCGGACGCGGACGTCGCCGAGCGGATCGCCGCCACGGAGGCAGCGTTCGTCGTGTGCGGCAACGGCTCCGACGACGCGGTCGACCCGATGCCGCTGCTCGCCCGCTTCCCGCGCCTCCGCGTGCTCGCGGTCGCGGGCGACGGCGCGACTGGCCTCCTCTACGAGCTGCGGCCGTACCGGGAGCGGATCGGCCCGCTCTCGGCCCAGCTGCTCGTCGAGACGATCCGGGGCGGCGCGTGAGCGCGTGAGCGAAGCCGATGGCGACGTCACAGGCGATCCGGGACACCGGCGAGACCCTCCGGGCCCTCCTCGTCGCGGGCGTCGGGCCGAGCGTCCCCACCGTCAACGTCGAGGTCACGACCTCCGACGCCTTCTCGTCGCTCCAGAGCCCGCAGCAGCCGGCGATCACGATCTTCCTGCACCGCGTCGCCGTCCACCCCGAGATGCGGAACGGCCCGCCGCGGCGGCTGCCCGACGGGACGCTCACGCGGCCGCTCCTGCCGCTCGAGCTCTCGTTCATGATCACGCCCTGGGCGCGCTCGACGTCCGACGAGCACCTGCTCGCCGGCCTCGTGCTCCAGACGCTGTACGACGGGGCGGAGCTCGGCGCAGCGGAGCTGCAGGGAGCGTCCTGGGAGTCCGGCGACTCCGTGCAGATCGTCTTCGAGTCGCTCTCGAGCGAGGAGCACTACCGCGTCTGGGACACGGTCGGGCTGCCGTACCGGCTCTCGCTCACCTACCTCGTGCGCGTGGTCGGCATCGAGCCGCGGGAGCGGCGGTTCGTGGCGCCGGTCGCCGAGGTGCTGATCGGAGGCCCGGTTTGACCACCACCGCAGAACCCCTCGCCGGGGCCGGCGCCCTGTGGCTCACGCCGGCGGTCGTGCACCGCCTCGCGGTCGTCGTCCGGCTCGTGGACGCGTTCACCGGCGCCGTCGTCCGCGAGCGCTTCGACGTGCGGCTCGTGGGCCACGAGTGGTGGACGCCGATCTTCCGGGCGACCGATGCCACGTACCGCTTCAAGGTCACGAACGCGCCCGTGCCCGCGCTCGGCGCCACCCCGGTGCGCGTCACGCCGCTCGCCGTGCCGACGACGTACCGCGACCTGGGCGGACTGTCCGTGACGATCCCGCGGCCCGGCCCGCCGCCCGTGCCGCTCGTCGCGGGCTACTACCTCGTCGACCACGAGCTCTGGCCGACGTGGGCGTTCCGACCTCCCCCCGGCGAGACCTTCGTCGCGGGGCGGGTCGTCCGCGCCGGCCGGCCGGTTGCCGATCAGCGCGTCCGGGCGGCGACGTCGGCGGCGGCGCTGCCCGCCGCGCCGGCCGCGCCGACCGACGCCGACGGCCAGTTCGTCTACCGGCTGCCGGGGCTGCGGGTCTCCGCCGCCACGCCCGGCACGGTCGTCGACTCCGCCGGCCTCTTCTTCGCGGTCTCCGACAGCGGCGGCGCGGCGCAGGCGCTCGCCGCCCCCGCGCTGCCGGTGACCGTCCGGCTCGGACGCCCCTTCCCCGTCACCCTCGACCTCGTGTAATCGGCCCGCAACCCGGATCAGGAGCCAGGAAATGCCCGAATACCTAGCACCCGGCGTCTTCATCGAGGAAGTCCCGCCGCGCCTGCGGGCCATCGAAGGAGTCAGCACCAGCACGGTCGGCTTCATCGGCGCCGCCAGCCGCGGCCCGCGCGCGGGGTTCGACCCGTTCACACGCCCGTTCGCGGGCGGCTTCTCCGTGACGCTCGATCCGACGCCGGTCTTCGTCTCCAGCTACGCCGAGTACACGCGGCTCTTCGGCCAGCCGCCGGCGAACCCGGACACGGACGGGTTCCTCGGCCACGCCGTCCAGGGCTTCTTCGCGAACGGCGGCAAGCGCTGCTTCGTGTGCCGCGTGACGAGCGGCGCGACGGCCGCCCGCGTCCGGGTCGATCACGGCATCCGCCTGCGGCTGACGGCGCAGCCGCGCGCCGGCGATCGCTGGATCTTCCTGAACTCGCTCCGCGGCCTCGGGGTCGGCGCCAACCCCGACATCCAGTTCCGGCGCGTCACGGACGACTCCGTCGCCCACGCCCTGGACCTCGACTCGGTCGACGCGAACCGCGCCGCCGTCCGGGTCACGGCGGCCGGCGGGCTGACGGCCATCGAGGCGGCGGACCTCGACCCCACGCTCGTCTACGCGACCCCCGCCGGCGCCGCGACGACGGCCGACGCCGGCCCCCGCTTCGTCGCGCGCACCGAGGGCGACTGGGGCAACCGCCTGTACGTCAAGATCGCGGCCGGCGACCGCCCGCCGGTCGGCGTCACGGCGCCGGCAGCCGCGAGCCAGATCGTCCAGGTCAGCTCGACGGGCGGGCTCTACGTCGGCGCGATCGTCGAGGTGCGGACGGCGGCGGCGGTGAGCGTGCTGACGGTCGACGAGATCCTGCCCGGCCGGCAGGTGCGCCTCTCCGCCGCCGTCACCGTCGCGCCGAACGACACGGTCCAGGTGCTCGAGCTCGAGGTCGAGCTGCAGGACCGGGACAGCGGCGCGACCGAGACGTTCCGCGGCCTCAGCTGGAACGACCTCAACCAGCCGGGCGTCCGGTCCCGGCACTACGCGACCGTGATCAACGCGCAGAGCCGGCTCGCGTGGGTGCAACCCCCGTGGGCCGGCCTCGGCGGCGGCGAGACGGCGACGCTCGCGAACATGCCGGCGACGACGCACGGCGCCTACCAGGCGTTCGACGACGCGGCCGGCTCGAACGGCGCGTTGCCCGGCGCGGTCGACGTCGTCGGCGTCGACGGCGGGCCCGGGGCGCGGACCGGGCTCGCGAGCCTCCAGGACGAGGACGAGATCAGCATCGTCGCGGCTCCGGGCTACACCGACGCGGGCGTCCAGACGGGGATCATCGCCCAGTGCGAGCGGCTGCGCTACCGCTTCGGGGTCCTCGACGGCGAGCGTGACCCGGCCGGCGGCGCCGTCACCTCGATCATCGCCCACCGCAACGTCTACGACAGCTCGTACGCCGCCTACTACACGCCCTGGCTCGAGCTGAAGGTCGGCGACACCCTCTACACGCTGCCGCCGTCGGGCCACGTCGCCGGCGTCTACGCCCGCACCGACCGCGAGCGGGGCGTCTGGAAGGCGCCGGCGAACGAGGTCGTGCAGGCGATCACCGGCCTCCACGTCGACATCACGACGCCCGAGCAGGAGCTGCTCAACCCGCGCGGGATCGACGTGATCCGCCGCTTCGAGGGGCGCGGGATCCGCGTCTGGGGCGGCCGCACGCTCTCCAGCGACCCGTCGGTGAAGTACGTGAACGTCCGCCGGTTCCTGATCTTCCTCGAGGCGTCGCTCGACCGCGGCACGCAGTGGGTCGTCTTCGAGCCGAACGACTTCCGGACCTGGGGCCGCGTCGTCTCCAGCGTGAGCGCCTTCCTGCACACCCAGTGGCGCGACGGAGGGCTGTTCGGCCGCCGGCCGGAGGACGCGTACTTCGTCCGCTGCGACGAGTCGACGATGACGGCCGACGACGTCCAGAACGGCCGGCTGATCTGCGACGTCGGCGTCGCCATCAACCGCCCCGCCGAGTTCGTGATCTTCCGCATCGAGCAGATCACCGGCTTCGGCAACCAGTAACCACCGCCCCCGCAAAGGATCGCCAATGGCCACGGAACGCCCGAACCACAACCCGTACAGCGCCTTCAACTTCATCGTCGAGATCGACGGCGCCCAGATCGCCGCGTTCCAGGAGGTCTCGGGCCTCGACAGCGAGAACACGCCGATCGAGTACCGAGAGGGCGCCGACGCCATGAACACGGTGCGCAAGCTGCCCGGGATCGAGAAGTACCCGAACCTCGTGCTCAAGCGCGGCATCACCGGCAGCCTCGTGCTGTGGGACTGGCGGAAGCAGGCCCGCGACGGCAGCGCCGCCTTCCCGCCGGTACGCAACGTGACGATCGAGCTGCAGAACGAGCGGCACGAGGGCGTCATGAAGTGGACGCTCGTCAACGCCTGGTGCTCGAAGCTCACCGGGCCGACGCTGAACGCGACGAGCAACGAGATCGCCGTCGAGACGATGGAGCTGGCGTACGACCGACTCGACCTCGAGTAGCCCCGAGCCCCTGCCGTGCCGACCGCCAGCCTCGGGCTTCCCGACGTCTACGTCCAGCGCCTCCCCCGCGCGGTGCCGCCGCCGCGCGTGCGGACGGACGTCGCCGGGCTCGTCGGCTTCGAGCCGCGGGTGGTGCCCGCGGACGCGACGCTCACGCTCGTCCCGGTGCGCCACCGGGTTTCGGTGCGCCTGCAGGAGGTCCAGCTGCGGATCGGCGACGAGCGGGTCCGGATCGCAGCCCCTGCTCCCGGGGAGCTCGTGCTGACCGAGGGCGCGTCGGAGCCGCTCGCCGACGGCGAGTCGCGGGTCTTCACCGTCGTCGCCGCCCTCCCGAGGATCTTCCAGCGCCGCGGCGACGGCCGGGAGCCCGTTCCGGCGCGGCCGTTCGCCGTCGCGGGCATGGCCGTGAAGGGAGTCCCGAGCCCGCCCGACGGCGCCGCCGTCCAGGCGGCGCTGACGGCGGCGGTGCCACTTCACCTACCGGCCTTCAGCGCGTGGACCCGGCTCGCCGACGCCGTCCTGCGGCGCGAAGGGCCGGCGCTGTGGCTCACCGTGCACCCGTTGCTCGGCCCGACCGTCTGCGAGGACTGGCACGACTACGTGCTCCAGCTCGGCGACGTGCCCGAGGACGGGACGTGCCTCGCCGCGGCCGTCCGGGCGTTCTTCGCGAACGGGGGCGACCGCTGCCACGTCGCGACCGTGCGACGGCCCTTCTTCACCGACTCCGCCGGGCTCGACCTCGCACTGGCGGACATGGTCGGAGACATCGACGCCGGCTTGCGGCGCGCGACCGGCGTCGCCCGGCTTCTCCTGATCGAGGAGGTCGCGCTCGTGGCCGCGCCGGATCTCCACTCCCGGCGGCCGGCGGCCGAGGCCGTCGAGGTCCCGATCCCTCCGAGCGCCGCCGACGCCGACTTCAGGCCGTGCGGGCCGGACGAGCCGCCGCCGCAGCCGGCGACTGGAACGGTCGAGTTCGACGAGCCCCTCTACGCCGATCTCGATCTCCTCTTCGACGCGGAGCGCGCGATGCTCGACCTGGTCGCGGAGCGCGGCCTCGGCGTCGAGCTGATCGTGACCGCGCCGCTCGAGCTCGACGCGCGGAGCGGCCGCTACCGGCCGCCGGAGGCGGACGCCGCCGTCGCCTGGCGCGACCGCTGGGTCGCCGCCTACCCCGCGGACGAGGATCGCCGGCTCTCCTTCGCCGCGTGCTACTGGCCGTGGCTGCGGACGCAGGCGACCGTCGGCGCCCCGGTCCGCGACGAGCCGCCCGTCGGTGCGGCCCTCGGGATCGTGGCCCGCCGCGATCTCCTGCGCGGCCCGTTCGTGGCACCGGCGAACGAGGACGTCCGCGGGGTCGTCGCCACCTCGAGCCGTGTCGAGGACGACGACCACCGGCGGCTGTACGACCCATCGCTCGGCAGCGGGCGCCTCGCGGGCGGCGCCGTCGACGTCTTCCGGCCCTTCCCGACGCGCGGCATCGAGCTCTGGGGGAGCCGGACGCTGGCCGCGGACCGGTGGATGCGCCACCTCCCGGTCCGGCGGGGCCTGTCGGCGATCGAGCGGCAGGCCGCGGCCGCGCTCGCGGAGATCGTGTTCGAGCCGAACTCGCCGCTGCTCCAGATCCGCGTGACGCACCTGATCGTCGGCCTCCTGCTGCAGCTCTTCGAGGCGGGCGCGCTGCGCGGCGACACGGCCGAGGAGGCCTTCCTCGTCCGCTGCGACGACAGCGTCAACCCGCCCGAGTCGATCGCGGACGGGCTCCTCCTCTGCGAGGTCCGCGTCGCGCTGGCCGCGCCGTCCGAGTTCCTCGTCTTCCGACTCGGCCGCCAGGACGCGGGAATCCAGGTGCTCGAGCCATGAGCCTCGTCAACCCGGTCGCGAACAACAACTTCTCGGTCTTCCTGTTCGACGCGGCGCCGCTCGACACGTCGGCCACCGGGCTGCTGACCACGGGCGCCGGGCTCGCGCTCGGCGCCGCGAAGACGGTGGTCTTCGGCTCGTTCTCGGACGTCTCCGGACTCGACGCGGGCGTCGAGACCGAGGACTACCGCGAGGGCGGCTTCAACGCGGGCCCGCGGGTCTTCACCAAGTGGGGCAACTACAGCAAGGTCGTGCTCAAGCGCGGCACGACCCCCGACCCCGGGCTCTGGGACTGGTACTACCAGGTGCTGCGGGGCAAGAAGGACGTCCTGCGCAAGAACGGGCTGATCGTCCTCACGGACAAGGGCCTCGGGATCACGGCCGCGACCGGTGGGCCGAGCCCCTTCGGCCTGCCGGTGATCGACAAGCTGCCGATCGCCGTCTGGTACCTGACCCGCGGGCTGCCGGAGCGCCTGCAGGGCCCGTCGCTCTCCGGCTCGGGGAACGAGATCGCGATCGAGAGCGTCGAGATCGCGCACGAGGGCCTCGTCCGCGTCGGGGCGGCGATGGTGCCCGGGCTCGGCGACAACCTGGCGAAGCTGGGGTTGTGACGTGGGACTCGTCAAGGCCCGGATCGAGAACCGCTCGCAGCCCGACTCGCCGGCCGTCAACGTCCTGTTCAACCCGAGCGAGTACGGCATCGACCGCGGCGCCTCGTACGCGGAGCTCGCCGTCCCCGGCCTGTCGATGCCGCTCCTGCAGTTCGTCCGCGGCGACACGCAGACCCTGACGGTCGACCTGTTCCTCGACGCCACCGACAAGCGCGGCACGGTGGAGGAGGACCTCGAGAAGCTCCGACGCTTCGTCCGGATCGACGGCAGCCTGCACGCGCCGCCCGTCTGCGCGTTCGTCTGGGGCGACGTGAACTTCGAGGGCGTCGTCACGGGGCTCCGCGAGACGTTCAACCTCTTCAACGAGGACGGCCGCGTCAGCCGCGCGAAGGCCAGCCTGACGATGAAGAGCTATCGGGCCGCCGAGGTCCAGCTGCGGGAGATCAACCGCGGGAGCCCGGACCGCAGCCGGTTCCACGTCGTGCGGTCCGGCGACACGCTGCAGGCGATCGCCGCGCAGGCCTACGGCGACCCGAGGCTGTGGCGCCCGATCGCGCAGGCGAACGACATCGAGCGGCCGCGCTTCCTCGAGGCCGGCCGGGCGCTCCGCATCCCGTCGGTGACGGGCTCGGCCGCCGCCGGCCAGGGGCGCGGGGGCTGATCCGGCGATGGCTCTCAGCATCGAACGCGTCGCGGTGAACATGGACGTCGCACCCGACGAGTCCCGGCGCGAGGCGAGCCGGCCGCTCACCGACGCCGACCTGCGCGAGCGGCTGCGGCCGATCGTGCTCGAGATCCTCTCGACGGAGATCGACAAGCTGCGGCGCGAGCAGGGCGGCCCCTCCTGATGTCAGCTCCGGCACCGACCGCCGACCGGCCCGGGAGCGCGTTCTTCGCGCCCGGCGTCCAGGTGAAGCGGCTCGGCGAGCTGCAGGCCGGCCCGCAGGCGGGCGAGGACCTGCCGGCCGACGTCGCAGCGGATATCCAGCAGGTCGAGATCACGCGCGTCTGCAACGGCGCGTCGCAGTACTCGATCACGCTCGGGAACTGGTACACGAGCACGGCCGCCGATCGCCGCGGGCCGCACCACGACGGTGAGCGCGAGGTGCGCGGCCGGGAGACGCCGGAGTGGCCGCGCTTCAAGTACAACGACTTCGCGCTGATCGCGTTCGGCCAGCGGCTGCGGATCGACCTGCGCTACTGGCCCGAGCAGGCGTCGAGCAACGGGTCGCCGGCGGGCTGGGTGCCGATGATCGCGGGCCCGGTCACGGACATGCGGTTCGCGTTCGGCTCCGGCGCCACGGTCGTCGTGTCGGGCGAGGACGACCTCAGCAAGCTGAAGGACCGGCGTGAGGGACGCCACGAGTTCGGCGCCCGCGGCGAGCGCGACCTCGTGACGCAGGTGCTCTCGCTCGCCGAGTTCCCGCTGAGCTCGCTCGCGACTCCGCGCGTGGAGTGGCCGTCGTTCGCCACAGAGAGCGACGGCCCCGCCGAGGCGATCGACGACGGGCAGAGCTACCTCGAGTTCCTGCAGCGCCTCGCCGACCGGCTCGACCTCGAGGTCTTCGTCGAGTTCGCCGACCTCGGCAACCCGGACGGCGGCGTCGAGCTCCACGTCGAGCCCGCCCGCTCCGCGCAGCCGCCGGACGCCCAGCCGGGCGGCGTCTACGTCGTCGAACGCGGGAAGAACCTGATGTCGTACACGCCCACGATCAAGGTCGTGTCGCAGTTCTCGGAGGTCCGGGTCAGGGGCAGGAACCGCGACCGCGAGAACACGGATCCGATCGACGCGCGCGCGGAGGCGGACGCGCTCCGCGACGAGCTCCACGACCGGAACCCGGAGGCCGCTTCGGCGCCGGACGTCCGCGCGCACTTCTTCCCCGACCGGCCGAACCCGCTCGTCCTCCCGAACCAGACGAACCTCGACGACGAGCGCGGGCGACATCTGGCGGCGGTGACGATGCGGAGAGGGGCGCGCGAGCTCTTCGCCATCGAGGGCAAGACGATCGGGCTGCCCCGGCTGAGGCCGGGCGGCTACGTCGAGATCCGCGGGCTGCGCCCGCCGTTCGACGGGCTCTTCTACGTCACGCGGACGGTGCACGCCTACGGCGCCGACGGCTACACGACGTCGTTCTCGGCGCGCCGGCCCGGCATGCCGCTGCCGCCCTACCCGGAGAGCGCGGCGACATGACGGCCGTGAGGACGTTCCTCGCCCCGGAGACGCGCGCGGCGCGCGACCGGCTCGTCTTCGGCGTCGTGACGGCGAAGGTCGTCCGGATCGAGGACGGCGGCCGCTACTTCGTCGACTACCTGGGGATGGGCGACCCCGGGCAGGAGAGCGCGCCGGCGCGCGTGATGATGCCGACAGCCGGCGACCAGCGCGGGATCCACTTCCTGCCGGACAAGGGCGACGAGGTCGTCGTCGCGTTCGAGAACGGCAACACGAACCTGCCGATCATCATCGGCGCCGTCTGGAACCGCGACAGCCGGCCGCCGAGCCAGGCCAAGCAGTCGGCCGACAACGACGTCCGGACGATCGTCTCGCGCTCGGGGCACGAGCTCACCTTCGACGACAGCTCCGGCTCGGAGAAGGTGCTCCTGCGCTCCCAGGGCGGCCACGAGATCACGCTCGACGACAGCCCTGGAAAGGGCAAGCTCAGCCTCAAGAGCGCGAACGGGCACGAGGTCGTCCTCGACGACTCGCCGCCGGGGAAGATCGAGGTGAAGACCGCGGGCGGCTGCGCCGTCACGCTCTCCGACGCGGGCGGCAAGGTGTCGGTCGAGGCGCTGACGATCCTCGAGCTGAAGGGCCAGGTCGTCAACATCTCCGGCAGCGCCGTCAACCTGAAGACGACCGGCGTCGTGACGGGCTCGGCCGTGATGATCGACGGCAAGCCGTTCGGCCTGCACCAGCACACCTTCTGCCCCACGAACCCGTCGGGTCCGGTGATGCCTTGAGCGACGGCGTCGACCCGCGGGCGCACCTCGGCGTCGGCTGGGCGTTCCCCGTCGAGCCCGCCGGTGGGCGGCTGCAGTACGTGGCGTACGAGGAGGACGTCGACCAGGCGATCGAGCTGGTCCTGCGGACGGCGCAGGGCGAGCGGCCGATGCTGCCGGCGTTCGGCGCGGGCGTGCGGCGGCAGGTGTTCGAGCCGAACAGCGCTCCGACCCACCGCTCGCTCGAGCACGGCGTCCGGCAGGCGCTCCTCGACTGGGAGGCGCGGATCCGCGTCGACGACGTGCGCGCCGTCCCGGATGCCGACGAGGAGAACCTCGTCCTCGTCCACGTCGACTACACCGTTCGCGCGACGAACAGCTTCTACAACCGCGTGTTCCCGTTCTACCTCGCCGAGGCCGGAGCCTAAAGATGGTTGATTCCACGATCTCGCCGTCCGGCCGCGCGATCTGGCGTGTCTGGGCCGCTCCCGGCCCGGCTCCACGACCGCTGCGCGGCCGCTCCGCCGGCCCGTCCGCTTCGGCCGCCGAGCCCGTCACCGTTACGTTCCTTCCATGCAGTAGCGGCGACGGGCTCGCCGGCCGCCCCAGAGCAGCCAGCTCACGCTCCGAAAGTGGCGACCTCATGGAATCAACCATCTGAGATGCCGATCGAGCCCCCGCACCTCGACGACCTCCGCTACGACGCCGTCGTCGAGGACCTCGTCCGCCGGATCCCGGTCTACGCGCCGACCTGGACCGACCACAACGACTCGGACCCGGGAATCACGCTCATCCAGCTGTTCGCGCAGCTCGCCGAGCAGATCGGCTACCGGCTCGACCGCGTGCCGGAGCTCGCGCACGTCGCGCTGCTCGAGCTCCTCGGCATCGAGCTCCGCCCCGCCGGCACGGCGGGAACGCTGCTGGCGCTGCTCTTCGACGACCCGACCCGCGCGCGGGCGACGGTCGTCGCGGCGGGGACGGTCGCACGCGCGAAGGCGGGCAAGCCGCCGCCGGTCTTCACGACCGACGGCGACCACGACCTCGTCCCCGCCGACGTCCGCGCCGTGCTCTCGACGAAGAACCCGTTCCTCCACGACGTCCTGCTCCTCGCCGACGGGACGCGCGAGCACGTCACCGACTTCCCGGACACGCCGGCCGACCAGACGCCGTGGCTGAGCGTCCGCTGGGACGGGCGCAAGCCGAAGGCGGCCGACCTGCCGAAGCAGCCGGCCGTGCTGCTCGGCGATCCGGCCCACGGCTACGTCTGGCTCGGCCTCGGGTTCGACGACGCGCCGGAAGCCGGCTTCCTCGACGTGCGCGTCGACCTGTGGCTCCAGTTCGACGACACGGAGCAGCCGACGCTGCAGACGTCGGGCCCGTGCGGGCCGCCGCCCGCCGTCGGCGAGGCGCCCGGGGTGATCGACTGGCTCTGGTACTGGGACGCGCAGCGGCGACGGCTCGTCCGCGTTCCGGGCCGGATCGACGACGGGACGGACGGCCTGAGCCGCTCCGGCACCGTCCGCTTCGCCGTCCCGGCAACGCTCGGCGCGATCGCCGCCGATCAATGGGTCCCGATGCAGACTGCGAGCGCCGCCGACGCGCTCACGGCGGCCGGCGCCTTCGCCAGGGCGCTCGGCGACAGCCTCGCGGACGCGGACGCGGTAACGGCTGCCGTGAACGCGATCGGGCAGCTGTACCGGGATCACTTCCGCGACGCGCTGCAGGCGCGGTGGCAGACGCTCGCGACGCCGCCCCCGCTGAACGCGCTCCTGACCGACATCCGCGACTCGATCGTCCAGCGGCTGTCGGACACCTGGACGTTGCCGAACGTCGACGCCGTGCGCGACGACGTCATCGCCAAGGTGCTCTCGGTGATCGCCGACGCGACCGTCGCCGGCGACTTCCAGGCGCTCTTCAACGCGCTCCGCGACATCTTCCTCCAGCCGATCATCGACGCCCTCACCAATCCCTTCGCCACGGTGACGCTCGCCGTCGACGGCATCCAGGGCGTCATCGACGGGATCGACCTCGGCTCGACGGCCTCCGCGCTGCACGTCGCGATTCGGGACTGGGTCGCGCAACAGCTCGCGCTCGCCGGACCGATCACGGTCGCCCAGGCGCTCCGCCAGGACATCGCCGACTACTACTACGCCGCGGCGGTCGCGGCGCTCGACGCCGTCTTCGGCACGGCGCCCGCCACCTCGCGCGTCGGCCAGATCGCGGACTACTACCGCCAGGCCGCCCTCGGCGCGCTCGACGACGCGCTCGAGCAGCCGCCGACGGCCGCGGTCACGCAGCTCGTGAAGGTCTACTCGGACGCGCTCGCCTCCGCGACCGACGCGCTCGAGAAGACGGCGGCGACGATCACGCCGTTCGTCGACCACCCGCTGCCCGCTCGCTACCGCGACCCGGGCCGCTACCAGGGCTGGCTCCGGCTCACCGTCCCGGCGGCGTGGCAGGGCGGCGGCGGCCCGAGGCTCCGGTACGCGGGTTTCAACGTCGTCGCCGCGACGAACGCCGAGCTCGCGGGACGGATCGTCCTCGGCTCCGGAGACGGGCGCCCCGGGCTCGAGCTCCGCCTCCCGCACGGGAACATCCTCGCCGGGACACTCGAGCTCGCCGTGCAGGAGAGCGCCGACCCGGCCGCGCCGCTCGTGCCGTGGCGCGAGCTCGACGACCTCGGCACCGCCGGCCCCTTCGACCGCGTCTTCGAGCTCGACCGCGAGGCGGGGACGGTCCGGTTCGGCGACGGGACGTACGGGCGGATCCCGCCGCTCGTCCCCGGCGCCGGCGCGATCGTCGTCCACGGCTACCGGCACGGCGGCGGCGCGGCCGGCAACGTCCCGGTCGGAGCCGTGACGAGCCTCGAGGCGGCGCTGCCGGGGGTCGCCGGCGTCGTCAACGTCGTAGCCGCCGAGGGCGGCCGCGACGCCGAGGACCTCGAGGCCGCGAAGGTGCGCGCCCGCCGCGACCTCGCGACCCGCTACCGCGCCGTGACCGCCGAGGACTTCGAGTGGATCGCCCTGCAGACGCCGACCGTGAACGTCGCCCGCGCGGTGACGATCGGGCTGCGCCGGCCGCTCCCGCCGGGCACGGCGCCGCCGGCCCCGACGCCGCTGTGCGGCCCGGCGCTTCCCGACGGGCCGACGGGGATCGAGGACGGGCTCGTCGCCCACGGCGTCGTCTCCGTCGTCGTCGTCCCGCAGGAGAAGGGCCCCGAGCCGCTGCCGGCGCCGTCGTTCCTGACGGCGGTGTGCCGGTGGCTCGACCAGCACCGGCTCGTGACGACCGAGCTGTACGTCATCCCGCCGCAGTACGTCCGCCTCTGCAACCTCCGCGTCACCGTCCAGCCCCGGCCGGGACACACGCGCGTGGAGCTCCAGGACCGCGTCGGCGCCGACCTCGGCACGTACCTGCACGTGCTGACGGGCGGCGACGACGGCTCGGGGTTTCCCTTCGGCGGGCAGCTCCACGTCGCCGACCTGATCAGCCGCGTCGCGCGGCTGGACGGCGTCGAGCGGGTCGAGGACGTCCGCGCGAGCTTCACGAGGACGAGGAGCTCGGCGGCGCCGCGGCAGGGCGAGCTCGTCCTCTGCCCGGCCGCCGCCGGCGAGTTCGAGGCGCTGCAGCTCTCCGCGGACGAGTCCGTCAGCCTCGAGCCGGACAGCGTACTGCTGACGACGGTGGCCCCGTGACGCGCACCGACGCCAACGGCTCGACCTGGTTCCACCTCGGCACCGAGACCGACTTCCTGCCGGCCGGCGGGGCGGACGCCGCCTTCGGGCCGGCCTTCGGCCCGGGCGTCTCCTACGACCCGGACCGGCACGTTCTCGAGCTGACGAGCGAGCTCCCGCGCCGCCGGCGGCGATCGCCGCCAGGGCTCGCGGTCGACCCCGGCGGCGACCTCTACCTCGTCGCCGGCGGCACGTTGCTCGTCGAGCGCTGCGACGGCTCGCGGGCGCCCCTGCCCTGCGAGCCGGGCATCCTGCGCGATCCGCACGGGCTGGCGCTCGACCGGCGCGGGCTCCTCTACGTCGCCGATCGCGGCGCTCGCAGCGTCGTCGTCCTGCAGCCGGACGACGGACGCGTGGAGGCGCGGCTCGAGGCGCCGGGGCTCCACGAGCCCGTCGACGTCGCGATCGCGCCGTCCGGCGACGTCTTCGTCGCCGACCGCGGCGGCCACGACCTGATCGGTCTCGCCGCCGGCCGGATCTGGCGCTTCGGCGCGAGGTTCGAGCTCCTCGGCTCGTGGGTGCCGCAGGACGGCGCGGTGCCGCCGCGTCCGCTCCGGCCGCGCCCGATCGCGGTGCTGTGGGACGCCGGTGACGTGCTCGTGGCCGACGAGGCGCACCCGCGCCTGCTGGCCTTCGACGCCGCCGGGAGACCCCGCCTCGAGCGCGAGTACACCGCCGCGGCCGACGAGGCTCGCCGGCGCTTCGGCTCCGACCCGCCGGACGGGTCGTGGTATGCGGCCGGAACCCGTGCCGCCCTCGCGACGAGCGGCCGCTGCGGCCCGTCCGCGGGCGTCGACCCGGCGTTGCGGCTGGCCGAGGTCCACGGAGCCCTCCGGCTCCTGCACCTCACCGCGGGCGGGCGCTTCCGGACGGACGGCGAGTGGACGAGCGCCGTGCTCGACGCCGGCCTGCCGGGGCCGACCTGGCACCGGATCGACCTGGACGTCGAGCTCCCGCCCGGGACGAGCATCGGGGTCGAGACGGCGACGAGCGAGGATCGGGCCGCCCTCGCCGACCCGCCGTGGGACGTCCTGCGCGACCGCGACGGCAACCCGCTCCTCTTCACCGGCACGCCGGCCGCAGCCGCGAAGCCGCTCGAGTACGACGCTGCGGCGACGGCAGCCCGCATCCGCGAGCAGCTCGTCCAGTCGCCGCCCGGCCGCTTCCTGCGCCTGCGCGTCCGGCTCGAGGGCGACGGCGGCGCGACGCCCTCGCTGCACGCCCTGCGCGTCTACCACCCACGCCACGGCTACCGCGAGGACCTCCCGGCCGTGTGGTCGCGCGAGCCCGGTCCGCGCGCCTTCCTCGACGGCTTCCTCTCCCTGTTCGAGCGCGTGCTCACGAGGATCGAGGACGCCCGCGACGACTTCTACCGCCTGCTGCGGCCCGCGGCCGCGCCGCCCGACGTCCTCGCCTGGCTCGCAGCGCTCCTCGACCTGACCTTCGACCCCTCGTGGCCGCTCCCGCGGCGCCGCGCGCTCGTCGCCGAGGCCAGCGACCTCTATCGGCACCGCGGAACGCCCGGCGGGATCGTCCGCTACGTCGAGCTCTACGCCGGGATCCGGCCCGTCGTCACCGAGACCTTCCGCCTGCGCCCGGACCGGGCCACGACCGCGGGCCGCGGCGTCCTCGGCGCCTCGTTCGGCGTCGGGCTCGGCGCGCCGGGCCCCGTCCCGGACGAGGAGCTCTTCCGCGCGTACGCCCACCGCTTCACGGTGCACCTGCCGCTGCCGGATCCGTGCGACGAGGAGCGCATGCTCGCCGTCGTCGACCGCATCGTCACCGTCAACAAGCCGGCCCATACCTTCCACACGCTCGAGCTCGTCGCCGCCGACGCCCGGCTGGGGCTGCAGTCCACGGTCGGCGTCGACCTGATCCCGGGCGTCGACCCCGTCCACGAGACCAGGCTCGCCCCCGAGACGTCCACGCCCGTGCTCGGACTCGACACCGTGCTCGGCCCGCGGCGCCCGTACCCGACCCCGCCCGACCACACCCTGTGAGGAGCGCCATGACGACCTGCTGCTGCGACAACCCGTGCGGGTGCGAGGAAAGCGCCTTCGCCCGAGTCCGCTACTCCTACGGCCAGCGGCTCACGGCCGTCGACCTGCTCGACGAGCAGTCGTACCTCGTCGGCAAGGACCGGTTCGTGGCGCGGCACGTGCTCGGCGCCGGAATCCTCTGCGGGCTGCGGGCGAGCCGGGGCGACGGCCCTCCCGATCGAACGCCGACGATCCGCGTCACGCGCGGTGCCGCGCTCGACCTGTGCGGCCGCGCGATCGTGGTGGAGCACGACCAGTGCCTCGACGTCGCGGCCTGGTTCGCGCGGCGGCGCGACGAGCTCTCGTGGAGCGACCCCGGGACGTACCCGGCGTGGATCGGCCTCCGCTACGGCGAGTGCCCGAGCGACCCGATCCGGGTGCCCGGCGATCCCTGCGGCTGCGACGGCGGCGGCTGCGTCTACACGCGCGTGCACGAGAGCTTCGAGCTCGCCCTGCACGCCGCCGACGGGCCGGTCGACCCCGCGAAGGCGCCGCCGTCGTGGGACGAGCTCTGCCACGGGCTCGCGGAGCACCCGTCCGCCGTCCCGCTCGCGCCCGAGAGCTGTCCGCCCTGCAGCTGCGAGGAGTGGCTGCTCGTCGCGACGGTGGACGTAACCCTCGACCGCCCGGCTGGGGGGGCGGGCCTGCGGGCCGTCGACGTGGGCGCTCCGGTCGAGGGCGATCCGCGGCGGCTCACGCTGCACTCGCTCGCCGCGCTCCAGCATGTCGTCACGAGCCTCGGCGCCGCAGACTGCGAGCCGGGCCCGGCGATCTCCGGCCTCGAGGGCGACGGCGACCTCGCGGCCGACGGCTCGCTCGACGTCGGCCGCGCCGTCCTGTCCCTGGCCCTCGCCAGGGCCGACGACGGCTCGCCCGTGCCGCTCGCCGCGGCGACGGTCGACGCCGACCGGCTGAGCCTGCTCCGGGTCGGCGCCGCCGGCTGGGAGGCGGTCGACAGCAGTGTGACCTACGACGACGGTGCCGCCGCCTTCGAGCTCAAGACCGACGCGGCGGAGCTCGCCCGGCCGTACAGGCTCGTCCTGCAGGACGACCCCGCCCGGCCGACCGTCGACGAGCAGCTGCGTCCGCTGCGTCCGTCGGTCTTCAGCCGAGGCGTGCGCTGGGTGGCGATTCCACCTCCGCCCGGCTCCGGCGACCCCGCGACCGTGACCCTGGTCACCGGCGCCTGACGAAAGGAGGCGACCCAGATGCCCGTCATCACCCGCCGCACACCGTGCTCCCGCTCCAGCCTCCGCAGCCTCGAGGACTACGTCGTCGACAGCCGGGGGGCCTGGACGAACGAGCCCGACAACTGCGGAGGCCAGCTGCTTCGCCTGCGCAGCCCCGACGACTCGGTGACGCTCAGCGGTCCGCTCGACCTCAACGTCAGCGTCTACGCCGAGCATGAGCTGCGCGGCGCTTCGGGCGACCTCGTCGAGAGCCGGCAGCCGCTGATGAGCCACGACGTGACCGTGCCCGCTGGGACGACGTGGCACTACCGGATGGAGCCGCTGCGCGGCCTCGGCGGCAACGCCGGCTGCAGCGCCTGGATCCGCCCGATCGGGCCGCGCGCCGAGCCGCCGCTCATCGCCGCAGGCGACCTGCCGTGCGACTACGCCGTCCGGCCGATCTCCGATCTCGGCAGCTTCTTCCCCTCGCCGTGCGACCCGTGCGAGGGCGGCCCGATCCGCGTGCCGCCCGTCGATTGCGGGCCGGCCGTGGACGTCCTGCCGGCACGCGGGGGCTGCGTGCGGCCTCGTTTCTACAACGGGATGCTGATCACCCGCGAGGACCTCGAGACGGAGCAGCGCTACTTCCGCCTCAAGCTCCGGATGCTGAACAGGGCGATGGGCACCGGCGTCGTGTGGGGGCTCGATGTCGCGCTCCGCGGCGAGCACGTCGTCGTCGGCCCAGGCTACGCGGTCGACTGCTGCGGGAACGACCTGACGCTCGGGTGCGACTACGCCGTGCCGGCCTCGAGCCTGCTTCGCGACCCCGCCGTGTGCGGGAGCGACCGCCCGTGCTACGCGCTGCTCCTCGAGTACGCGGAGTGCCCGGAGGAGCCGCGGCCGGTGCACGGCGACAGCTGCGAGCCCCGGCGCAGCGGGTGCGAGCTGTCGCGGATCAGGGAGACGGTTCGACTCCGGCTCGTCCCGCCGATCTCGGCGCCGCAGCCGCGGCTCGCGCAGTTCCTGCAGCGACTCGACGACCTGCGCGGCACGGACGACGCGGCGCCCGTCAAGCGCAGGCTCCTGCCCGGGGAAGCGATCGTGGACGCACCGGCCGACGTCGCGGTGCCGTTCCGCATCGGGGTCACCCTCGGCGCGATGCGGACGCTGCAGCCCAGCCGCACCGAGACGGTCACCGACGGGATCGATCCGGTGCTGCAGACGCAGGGGACGGTCGGAATCCGTGTGTTCGCGACCGCCGGCGCCCGGCTCGCGGGGAGCGTCCGCAGCGACGACGGCAACCTTGCCGCCACCCTGAGCTCGACTGGCGCCGTCTGGTCGGCCACCTACAGCCGGGACAGCACGGACTTCGCCTACGTCATCGACTGGTCGGCGGACACCGCCGACGGGATGTTGCGCGGAAGCACGAACCTCCAGCTCACATTTCGCCCGGGCGCGCGGATCGAGGGACGGATCGACGACGGCGGGAACGGCATCTGGTACACGCGCTGGCCGCAGGGCCACGGGCTCCAGGTCGGAGACCAGGTCACGATCGAGACCCGCAGCGGCGACGTGACCACCAGCGTCCTGAAGCTCGTCGACGAGACCATGCTCACGATCGCGAAGCCCGAGCCTCCGTCGCCGCCCGGGGAACTCCAGGACGTCGTCTACCGCCAGGAACCGTCGCGCCTCGACATCGAGATCCCGCCGACCGAGGTCACGATCGAGCCCGTGCCGCGGGCTCCGCTCTGCTGCGGGCCCGGCTGCTGCGACGACCGCGAGCCGCTGCGGACGGCCGACCGACTGAGGGCGCTCCTCGCGGCGTTGCTCTACGGTCGGCTCGTCCAGCGAAGCGCCATGCTCGGCGGCGACGTGCCGACGTCCCGCCTCTTGTTCACGCTGCGCGGGTACCTGGACGTTCCGCGGGACGGGCTCGCGGAGTTCGAGTCGGCGGCGGCCGACCTCTACCGCGCCTGGTGCGCCGCATCGCTCTACCCGGGCCCGGCGCACTGCGACCCCGACGGCGTCGTGATCGGCTGCGCCCACGTCCAGGGCGGTGCGATCTGCTCGGTCGACGCGCTCGAGGGACGGCGCTTCGTCGTCCACCAACCCCTACTCGACCACTGGGGATTCCAGTTCGGCCTCGACCCGCTCGACCGCCGGGTGGGCGAGCTCTTCCGCCGCCTGTGCTGCCTCTCGCACCTGCCCGGGTTCGGCGAGCTCATGAACGACGGCCAGCCGACGGACGACCTCGAGGAGTCGCCCGCGGTTGCGAGCTACGTCCTCGGCTCCGTGGCCACGCAACCGTTCGGAGCGGCTGCGTACGGCGACCCCTCGCCGATCCTGGGCGCGCTGGCGGGAATCGGCGAGCTCGACCTCGGCGCCATCGCCGCCGTCGTCGACGAGCTGATCTGCGGCCGGGGCCGGGTCGGCACCGAGGTCGTTCGAGACCCGGGCCACGTCCGGGAGTTCGTCGCGACCGCGCTCGGCGACCTGCCGAGCCGCGACCAGCCCGCGCAGAACGTGCGCGAGACGTCCCGGGACGTTGCGCGCCGCGTCCTCGAGGCCGTCCCCGTCGACGCCGTCGTGGGCGGAAGCAGCCCGCTCTCCCACGTCTTCGACAGCATCGACGTGCGCACCCTGCACGACGCACTGGCCGTTCCGAGCGACACGGTCGCCGACCTGGCCGTGCCGGTCGCATCGCCCGAGCAGGTGGACACCGCCATGGAGCGCACGAACACGGCTGCGCGCCGCGTCGTGACCGCGGTCGCAGCCGCGATGCGGACGATGCGCGGGCAGGGGCTCGCCCACCCGCGCGACCTCGAGAACCAGCAGGTCGTCGAGCAGCTCGCGTCGGAGATCTCGACCCGCCTCAGGGAGGACGACATCCACGTCGAGCCCGGCGCGCTCGCCGAGGCGCTGCGCGCGCCGCAGACGTAGCGTGGCGGAGCACCGGATCGGCGATCTGCAGATCGAGGTCACCGCGCGGCGCGAGTGGGTCCCGAGCGCCGGCGAGGTGCGCGGCTACACCGCCCGCTTCTGGGAGGCGGTCGGCGACGCGCTCGAGCGGCGCCACCCCGGCCGCGTCTACCGGATCCGCAACTGGGAGTGCCGGTGGCGGCTCACGCGCGCGAGCCTGAGGCGTCCCCCGGACGCCGCTCTCGTCGACGAGGTCGTGCGGGCCTGCGAGCGGCTCGAGCCGGCGGCGCCCGACGAGGCTCTCGACGAGGCCGCCCCGGTCGTGTGCTTCGCCGGGGAGGCGGATCGGGTCGCGGCCTGGTGGCTCGCCCGTGCGACGGGAGGGGCGGGACACTGGGCCTTCGCGGACCTCGAGCGTCGGCCGTCCCTCGAGGCGGTGCTCGGCGAGCTCGGCCCGACGGGAACCGCGACCGCGCTGCGCTACCTCGAGCGCGCCGGTGGGCTCGAGGAGGCGCTCGCCGTGTTGCCGGCGCGGCGGCGCGCGGCGCTCCCCGGCGTGCCTCGAGGCCCGGCGCCGGGCGAGCCGACGGCGCCCACGGCACCCTCCCGCACCGCCGCGGGCCTGCCGCCCCCGGGCGAGGACGTGCCGGCTTCGACCCCGCCTGACGGCGAGGACGAGGCGGGAGCCGCCGGCCAAGTCCGGCCGGCGCCTCGACCGCGTGCCCCCGGGGTACGGAGGTCCCCGGCGAAGCCGATCGTGCCCGGCCCGGCGGACGCCGAGCCCTGGCCGGCGGAGTCCGCCGCGCCCGCGCCGGCCCGCGGAGTCGAGCCCGAGGCGACGGCCGCCGAGTCGCTCGCGGGAAGCTGGACCGCGTGGGGCGGCCTCGCGTTCCTGCTCCGCCCCCTGCTCGAGTGCGAGGTGATGGAGACGCTCTGGGAGGCGTGCCTCGAGGAGCGCGCCGTCCTCTGTCGCGCCCTCTCCGGGCTCTGCGGCGACGATCGCGTCGCCTCCGCGCTGAGCGGCGCCGAGCGCGGCGACGGGCCCCTCGTCGACGCCGACCGACTGCCGGACATCCGCGCCCGCCTCGTGCTCGGGCTGCGCCGGGCAGTGCCGCGGCGCGGCCTCGCGGCGTGGCCCGAGCTCGAGCTCGCGCGCGATCCCGGCGGGCCGGCGGCACTGCGCGGGACGAGCCTTCCCTGGGCGATCGCGGCCTGGCCGGACGGCGCCGTCGCACCCGAGGAGGTCGGCGCCCTGGCCGGGTCGGAGGCGGTCAGCACGAGCCCGGCGCCCGCCTGGCATCCGCGCGAGCCACGGCCGGAGGACGCGGCGCTCCTGGCGGCCGTGATCGGCGTGCCGGCGACGCTGCTCGGGCTGCGGGCGGGCTGGTCCGGCACCGACGCGGACGTGTTCTGCGGGCGCTGGCTGCGGCACCGGGCGCTGATCGTCGACGACGGCGAGCTCGTCGAGCTCCGCTTCGGCGCCGACGCGGTCGACGTCGACCTGCGGCGAAGCGGCGGCGACGCGGATCCGGGCTGGGTTCCGTGGCTTCGCCGTCACGTCCGCCTCGTGTTCGGCGCTGCCGAGGAGCTCTGACGTGGGCGCCGAGCGAGCCGCCCCGATCCCGCGCGGCCCGGCCCATCGCGGACCGGCGCAGCGCCGCCCGGGCGGCCCTCCCCGCGGCCCCGGCCTGCGGACGCCGCTGCCGCTCGGGGGCAACCGCGCGCGCCAGTCGCTGCTCGCCGGCGTCGGGCCGGTGATGCGGGCGTGCTCCTGCGGGTGCGGCGGAACCTGCGAGGACTCCGGCGTCTCCCGCTCCGCACTTCCCGGCGTCGGCCCCGTCATGCGGAGCTGCTCGTGCGGCTGCGGGGGCACGTGCGAGGAGGCGAGCGTCTCACGCCAGGCGGCGCCCGGGGCAGGCCCGGCGCCGGCATCGCCTGCCGGCGGCGGCGTGGCCGGCGTCGTCGGCCGCCAGGGACGCGGGCTCGACCGGCGCACGCGCAGGCGGATGGAGTCGCGCTTCGGGCGCGATTTCGGCGGTGTCCGCGTGCACACCGACGGAACGGCGGCCGCGTCGGCGCGACAGCTCGGCGCCCGGGCCTACACCGTCGGCAACCACATCGTCTTCGGCGCCGGGCAGTACGCGCCGGACCGCCACGAGGGCCAGCACCTGATCGCCCACGAGCTCGCCCACACGGTGCAGCAGCGGACCGGCCGCCACCTCCAGGCCGCCGGCACGGTGAGCCGGCCCAGCGACCCGCACGAGCGGGAGGCGGAGTCGGTCGCCCGCGCGGTGATGGCGGGCCGGAGCGCGGCGCCGGGGCTCACGGCACCGACCGGGATGATCCAGCGCGACTGGATCGACGACGCCGAGAATGCCGCCGGAAACCTGCTCGACAGGGCCGGGGAGGTCGCGCACGACGTCGTCGAGGGCGGCGAGGAGCTCGCCTCCGACATCGTCGAGGGCGGCAAGGCGGTGGCGCGGGACGTCGTCGCGGGTGTCGGCGCGGCGTGGGATCTCGCCCACGACATCGCGGCGGCGGTGGGCGGCGCGATCTCCGTCTCCGGCTGCGGGATCACGGTCACGGTGCCCCGGCTCGCGGTGAACCGCTTCCTGACCGTCTCGCCCCCGCTCCCGGACGCGAGCTTCGAGCTCCCGCTCGCCGTCGGCGTCTGGCCGATCACCGGCCTCGTGAACGCCTACGGGATGATCTACCTCAAGCTGAGCGCGATCCCGACGCTCGCCCTCCAGTTCGGCCCCGCGGCGATCAACGGCGCGCGGTTCTTCATCGACTGGTGCGCGCCGACCTACGGCGGCTCCGTGAACTTCACGTACTCGCTCGCGGCGTCGCTCGGCGTCGAGCTGCGCGGCGGGATCGGCGGCGAGGTCGGGCTCGAGGTGAACGTGCCGGTGCCGCCCGTCGTCATCCCGGTGCCGATTCCTGTCGCATCGGTCGAGGTCGGCGTGGCAGGCGCCGTCCGCGGCACCGGCGCCATGACGGTCACGGAAGCCCTCAGCCTCGCCTACTCGGGCGGCACGCTCGCGTACTCCGACGCCTCCCACACCGACGCCGGGCTGAAGCTCAGCGCGGGCGTGGGCGCGTACGGCGCGCTGACCGTCCTCGGCATGAACCTCTGCACCCTCTACTGGCCGCTGTGGATGAAGTCCTGGAGCGACACGTGGGCGATCGACCGTGCCCTCGACGTGTCGTTCGGGTCGGGCGGCGTCTCCCTCGACTACGACGCGAAGGTGACGCAGCCCGGCGACCTCGCCTTCGAGGACCTTCCGGTCGCGCTCAACACGGAGGTGCTGACCGACGACTGCCCGCTGATCGAGACGCTGTGCCGGGTGCTCGGCATGCTCGGCTGGCTGCCGTCGCAGAACGGGGGCACGTGGGCGGGCTACTCGCCGAAGTACCGCGGCCCCTGGCCGGGGCCGCTCGACGTCTTCCGGCGCGATCCCGGGATCCCGAGCACCTCGCTGTGCCGCGGTGCCTGCGGGCCGAACTGCGAGACCTGCACCGAACTCGGGAACAAGCCCGTGTGCATCGACGACGGCGGCCGTCACCACTGGCTGATCTACCGCGATCTCTGCGACTGCCCGACGCACGACGGCTGCAAGGAGCACGACGCCTGCTACGACTGGTCACACGACGGCGCGAGCCTCCCGCCGTTCCTGAGCCAGCGGCTCTGCGACCTCGAGTGCGTCTGCAACCACCCGGCTTCGGACTGCATCGGCTGGATCTTCGGCATCGGCGGAAGCGGCCGGATGCTCTTCTCGAACGAACCGGTGCCGAAGCCCGGCTGCGAGGGCCCGTGCCCGCAGGAGGAGCCGCACGACGAGGGCCCGACGACCCAGCTGACCTGCCTGCCCCCGATCGTCCTGACCGATCCGCTGGTGCTGGAGAAGACGTTCGCCGACAGCACCGGCAACATCCCGATCTTCAGCAAGCCCCTTCCGCCGGTGCCGGGGGTGACGCTCAGCGTATTCGGACGCGGCGACCTCGAGGCCACGGCGCTGGCGGCGATCGACCCGATCGTACTCGACCAGGTCTGTCTAGACGTGACCTTCGACCCGGACGGAAACCCGACGTACACCGGCACAGGCGTGCTCCACGTGCCCGCCCGGCTCGCGGGCGACGTCACGCTGACCGGCGCCGTCGACGCAACCGTCGACTTCCTCTGCCTGTTCCAGCTCCTCGGCGTCGAGGGCGGGTTGAGCGCCTTCGGCTTCGTCAGCAACGCGATCGAGCTCACCGACGAGGTCGCCGTGACCTGCGACGGCGGACAGCTCGACCTCGTCAACACCGCCTCGATCACCGATGCGCTCGAGCTGGGCTTCGACCTCGACGCGTTCCTGAAGCTGTTCGTCTTCGGCATCCAGCTCTACTCGGACAGCTGGAACCTCGTCAGCGCCCGCTTCGACCGCACCTGGACGTGGGAGATCGACGTGCTCAACCGGAGCGGCTCGGGAGCAGGCCTGATCTTGCCGACGCTGACGGTCGGCTCGGTCGGGATCGTCGAGCTGCTGCAGTTCCTGCTCGCCGACGAGCCCGACGAGCCGCAACAGCAGAACCCCGGCATCATTAGCCGGCTCCTCTCGATCTGCGGCTCGCCGCCGAAGAAGGACAAGCCGCCGCCCGACCATCCTCCGCCGCCGCCGGCGCCCCAGGCGGACGACCGTTGCGGTCAGAGCCGGTCCGAAGGCTGCGGCGTTCCAGGTGCCGTTCGGCCCCCGACGCACGTCGAATTCATTCCGCCGACGGGGGACCGCGGAGAACAGGTCATCGCAAAGCCTCTCACGAACCGCGCAGGCAACACGCATGGCTCGCGGCCCTCGGATCGAATCTTCTGCGACGTGTGGAAGCAGTGCATTGCAATCCACAACACGGACAAGCAGAAGGAGACCGCCTTCTGGGTCCGGGCGCACCTCCTGCACGGCGAAACCGGATCTGGCGGAAACAACCTGCACGGCCCGGGAACCCTCGCAGGGGGCGGCAAGCAGAACCTCATCCTCACCGACCAGAGCCTCAACCGGAACATGCGACTCCAGGTCGAGAAGGACGCGATCGACGCCGTGTACAAGCAGGACCGCTGTCTCTGGTACGAGGTCACGGCGAGCCCTGTCTCCGACTCCGGGCATCAGCGGTTCTTCGGTGACGCCATGCACATCCGGTGGGGGGACTTCGACCCGGTCACGAAGCAGGAATGCGGTCCCGTCGTCGACAAGACGATCACATCGTCGAACCAGCGACCGATCCCAACCTGCCCGAACGGCTTCAACCCGGGGGTGTGCTGACGCTCAGAGCGCGGCGAGCCGTTGCAGCGCGGTCTCGTCGACGACGCGGCCGAGCTTCGCGAGCTCGCGCCGGACCGAGGCCAGCAGGTGCGCCATGCCGATCGGCTCGCCCTCGGCAGCCGCGAGGTAGGCCGCGGCGAGCACGCAGTTCTTGATCTCGCCCCCCGAGAACTCGACGGCGTCGGCGAGCCCGTCGAGGTTCACGTCGGCGCTGCGCTCGCACTCGTCCGGCAGGAGGCCCGCCCAGATCCGCCGCCGCTCGTGCGCGACGGGGAGGCGGAACCGCGCGACGACCTGGAAGCGGCGCAGGAACGCCTCGTCCATGTCGGCCATCCGGTTCGTCGCGAGCACAGCCACGCCGTCGTAGTGCTCCATCCGCTGGAGCAGATAGCCCACCTCGAGGTTCGCGTAGCGGTCGCGCGCGTCGCGAACCTCCGAGCGCTTCCCGAAGAGCGCGTCCGCCTCGTCGAAGAAGAGCACCGCGCCGCCCGCCTCGGCCTCGTCGAACACCCGCGCGAGGTTCTGCTCGGTCTCGCCGATGTACTTGCTCACCACCCGCGAGAGGTCGATCCGGTAGCAGTCGAGCTCGAGCTCCCGCGAGAGGACCTGCGCGGCCATCGTCTTGCCGGTGCCGGGCGGGCCTGCGAAGAGCGCCGTCAGCCCGCGGCCGGACGCGACTCGGCGTCCCAGCGCCCAGCGGTCGAGGACCTGTGCCTGATGGCGCATCCAGGCGAGGGCGAGCTCGAGCTCCTGCTCGATGTCGAGCGGGACGACGAGATCGTCGCGCGTGTAGGGGAGCGGCAGCCGGTCGGCCAGCCGGTGGAGCGCCTGGCCGACGTGCTCGCGCGCCGCCTCGGCGAGCGCCGCGCGGTCGAGCGGCCGCGTCCCGCGCTCGGCGTCCGCGCGGCGGACTGCGCGCGTCACGGCGCCGGGACCGAAGCGGAACGCGGCGGCGAGCATCTCGGCGTCGCGCTCGTCGAGCCGGCAGCCGGGCGGGAGCAGCCGCTGCCAGAGCTCGGTGCGCGCGGTCGTCCCCGGAGCGGCGCACCGCCACAGGAGCGGCTCGGCCGGAGCCGACCCGAGCACCTCGGAGAGCAGGGGCTCCGGCGTCTCGAGGAAGAGGAGGCCCGGTGGCGTGCCGAGCGCGCGCCAGAAGTCCGCGCCGGCGGCGCCGTCCGACCGGAAGCGGATCAGCATCGCGGCGCCGTACCAGCGGGCCTCGCGCCGCATCAGCGCGAGCGACGCCCACGGCGGCTCGGCGGGCTCGACCGACTCGACGAGCGGCCGGCCGACGGCGCTCGCGGCGGCGCGGGCCAGCGTCGAGCGTCCGCCGCCCTCCGGGCCGGCGACGACCACGACCGGCGTTCCGTCGCCGGCGCGGATCGCCTCGACCCACGCGGCGACGCGGTCGCGGAGCGTGTCCGGGAGCACGAGCCGCTCGAGCAGGAACGGGTCGGGCGCGGTCACCCGCAGGGTCGGCTCCGGCGTGGGGTCCAGCGACGTCAGCCGGCGCGCCTGGAGCTGGTCGATCCGGATCGCCCGGCCGGGCAGCGGCCCGTCTCCCTCGAGCGTGAGCAGCGCGTCGGTCAGCACCGGCCGCTCCGGCCAGGTCAGCGGGTCGCTCGCGATGCCCTGCAGGTCGGCGATCGCGGACACGAGGCCGACGGTCGGTCGGTCACGTGCGACGTGGTCGTTCAGGTAGGACGCGAGCCGGCCGACCCGCGCGTCGCACTCGACGAGCAGCGCCAGCACGAGCGCGTCGTACTCGTCCGGCTCGAGCCCGAACATGCGCCGCGCGTGCCAGAGCGGGAGCGGCACGCCGCGGGCGGAGGCGTCGCCCGCCCGCGTCGCGACGGCTTCGCGAAGCTCGGCGAAGGCGTCGGCGTCGCTCGCGGCGGTTCTCCCGCCCACGCGCCAGGCGCCCTCGAGCTCCTGGACGAGACCCTCCGCCTCCCCGTCCTCGATCACGAGCCCTGCAAGCGCGTCGGCGGCCGGCGATCGGCCCCGAGACCGCTGCGTGCGCAGGAGCGCCGTCAGCAGCTCCAGCATCCGCACGCGCTCCTCGCCGAAATGCCGGCGATGGTCGAAGACCGCGGAACGGACGCGCTCCACCATTTCTTTCCCGGGGAGGTTTGAGGCTATCGAAGCGCCCGCCGCCGTGCCTCGCGGCCGAGCGCCGTGAGGGCCACGGCCGGTGCCGGGCACCGCCGTCCCTCCGGGCCATGTCTCGGAGGGGCGACGGGGCCTGGCCCCGTCGCCCCTCCGAAAGAGACAGACGCGCCGCCGGGCCCATCCCCGTCGCTCGGCTCGCCGAACGGGGAGTCGTCCCCTCCGGACCCGTCCCGGGGCCTGGCCCCGGCTTGCGCCCGGAACGGACGAGGCCGCAGCGGAGAGCGTCTCCCCCGGGCGCGTCCGGGGGAGCCACGGCCGGTGCCAGGGCACCAGCCTGCCTTCCGGCCATGGCCCGATCCGGCCCTGGGGCGGCCTACCGCGCCGCGACCGGACGTACCGACTCGACGGCGCGGCGGTGGTCGCGCATCGTCTGCAGGCCGTCCTGGCCCGGCTGACGGCCGAAGCCGCAGTACATCGCGACGCCGAAGTCCGCGAGGTACTTCGACGCGGTCGCGTGGCGCCGCCGCACGCCGGAGATCCCGTCGACGGGGAGCACGATGCCGAGGTAGACGCGCGCGTCGCCGGGCTCGAGGTCCGTGAGCCGCCGGAAGAAGCGCTCGTCCTCGCTGCGGATGTACGGCGGCCCGGCGAGGTGCAGCCAGTCGACCGTCCGGCCCGAGTGCGCGACGGCGTGGTTCGCCATGCGGACGAGCAGCCCGAGGTCGCGCGCCTCGTGCATCGGCCACTGCGGGAACGTGCCGTAACAGAGGTGGTAGCCGACGAGGACCTCGTCCGGGAGCAGCCGCGCCAGGCGCCCGACCGGGCCGGCGAACCGCTCCCACGCGTCGCCGCCGGTCCAGGCGATGACGCCCTCGAGGTCGAGCACCTCGTAGCAGACGTCCCACTGGACCGCCAGCTCGTCGGGCGGGACCGCAGCCGTCAGCCGTTCGAGCTCGCGGCGAACGAGCTCCTCGTACGCCCGGGCCGCCACCGCGTAGTCGCGCGCAAAGTCCGCCTTCAGAGCGTTCAGCGCGCTCGTCGGGAACGGCAGCCCGACCTGGAACCGAAGCCCGCTCCGGATGACGCCCTGCTCCTTCAGCGTGCGGAAGACGCGGTACGACTCGATCGCGTCGTCGATCCGCGGCCACGAGCCGAACCGGAGCTCGTCGACGCCGTCGCGGATCCGGAAGATCGGCGTCTCGTACGCGTGCCGCGGGATCCCGCTCGGCGACTCCGTCTCCCGGACGACCTCGAGGTCCGGATTCGGCCGGCAGAGCCGCTCCCGCTCGTAGCCCACCCACGCGCGGCGCGGCCCGGTCTCGCCGTCCGGCAGCGCGAAGACGAGGTCGCCGAACAGGTCCGCCCCGGCCCGGAAAGCCTCCTCGGTCGAATCGACGGGGAGGCTCCCGACGAGCAGGAGCTCACTCTCCGCGCGCGGCGCCATCGTCCTCCTCCGCCGGTGCCGAGAGCTCGAGCGACAGCTCCAGCGTCACGTCCCAGCCCAGGTTCAGCCGGCCGTCGAGCAGCTCGTTGTTCCAGTCGAGCCCGAACTCGCGGCGGTCGATCGTCAGCTCGAGATCCAGGCCGAAGTGGTCGTTCACCGAGCCGTCGTAGCGGCGCACGCGGCTGGTCCCGGAGACCGTGCCCGTCGCGACGACGGGCCGCGTGACGCCTCGCATCGTCAGGTCGCCCTCCACCGTCACCCCGGAGCCGTTCGCCCGCGTCGAGGTCGAGACGAACGAGATCGTCGGATGCCGCTCCGCGTCGAACACGTCCGGCTCGAGCATCCGGCTGCGCAGGCCGTCGAACGTCTGGACGCTGTCGACCCTGGCCGAGCCGGTGAGGGAGCCGGTGGTTGCCTCGTAGCGGCCCTCGAAGTCGCCGAAGCCCGAGCGGAAGATCGCGACGGCGTGGTGCTTGACGCGGAAGCCGACTCGCGAGTGCCTCGCGTCGACCGTCCACGTCCGCGTCGCCGGCAGGGGGCTCACGCGCGTGTTCTACACGATCCCGGCGGAGTGGAACCGGTGCGCTGGTTCTGATATGCACCCGGAGGTGCGCCGCGTCGACTTCCACGCCCACGTCCTGACGCCTCGCTACGGGGAGCGTCTCCGCGCGCCCGTGCCACCGCACCGGCTCGCCGACCTCGAGGCCTTCATGGAGCGGTTCGAGATCGACGCCGCGGTCGTCTCGATGGGCGGCGGCGGGCCGGTCGCGGACGCCGGGCTGGCCCGCGCCGGCAACGAGGAGCTCGCCGAGCTCGTGCGCGCCCGGCCGCACCGCTTCGGCGCGCTCGCCATCCTCCCCTTCACGCCGGACGGCCCGGACGCCGCGCTCGCCGAGCTCGAGCACGCCCTCGACACCCTCGCCCTCGACGGCGTCGCGCTCTTCACGAACCACGCCGGCACGTACCTCGGCGATCCGGCCTTCGAGCCGCTCTTCGCCGAGCTCGACCGGCGCTCGGCGTACGCCTTCGTCCACCCCACCTTCCCACCCGGCGGCTGGCCGCTCCAGCACCCGCCGTGGCTCTACGAGTTTCCGTTCGAGACGACCCGCACGCTCGCCAACCTGATCTACTCGGGGACGCTCGAGCGCCACCCGAACGTCCGGCTCCAGTTCGCACACCTCGGCGGGGCGGCGCTCTTCCTCGCGCACCGGCTGGCCTCGCTCGCGCCGCGCGAGCCCGCGCTCGCGACCGCGGCGCCCGAGGGCGCGCTCGAGTATCTCCGCCGGCAGTTCTACGACACGGGGCTCTCCAACAACACCGTCGCGCTCGCGAGCACGCTCGCGCTCGTCCCGCTCGAGCACGTCGTCTTCGGCTCCGACTGGCCGTACCTCGCGACGCGCGAGGAGCGCGACCCGAGCGACGACTTCGAATCGCTCGAGCCGGACGTCCGCCGGCGGATCGACGCCGGGAACGCGGCCGCGCTCGTCCCGCGGCTCGCGCGATGACGCCGGAGACGTTCACGCGCGGCGGCCGCACCTACGCCGTCTACGACCTCAGCGACACGCTCTCGAACTCGACGGCGTCGTTCGAGCCCAACCCGCACGACGTCACCTACCTCCACCCGGACCAGACCGTCGCGGAGGCGGAGCGACGCTGGGGCCTCGGCGCCGAGTTCTGGCCCGGCGGCGTCGTCCTGCAGGCCGAGCTCGCCACCCTGACGACGCACTCGGGGACGCATGTCGACGCGCCCGCGCACTACGGCCCGGCGCTGGCGGGGAGGGCGATGACGATCGACGAGCTTCCGCTCTCCTGGTGCTTCGGGCCGGGCGTCCTGCTCGACATGCGGGGCAGGGATCGGGTCGAGGGGATCCGCCGAGCCGACGTCGAGGCCGAGCTCGAACGGATCGGGCACGAGCTCCGGCCGCTCGACGTCGTGCTCGTGATGACGGGTACCGACCTGCGGAAGCCCGGGTACGAGAACGCGCATCCGGGCCTGCGGCGCGACGCGACCGAGTTTCTCGTCGACGCCGGCGTGCGGCTGATCGGCATCGACGCCTGGGGCCTCGACCGCGCCTTCGAGGTGATGGCGGACGAGGCGAGGCGCGGCGAGGCTCAGGTCTGGGAGTCGCACCTGCTCGGCCGCGAGAAGCCGTACGCGCAGATCGAGCGGCTCGCAAACCTCGAGCGGCTGCCGCAACCGACCGGCTTCACCGTCTACGCCTTCCCCTTCAAGCTCGAGGGCGCGGGCGCGGCCTGGGCCCGCGTCGTCGCGATCTTCGACGATTAGAGGCGACCCTTGACCAGGTCGATCAGCCGGCCGAGGACGCGTTCGCCGTCCGCGCGCAGGCCGTTGTGCTCGTACTCGTCGGTGAGCCAGACCCTGAGGCCGGGGATCCCCGCCGCGGTCGCCTCCGAGAGCTCGCGGTCGACGTACATGTCGTTCGCGTAGATCGCGGCCGCCGCCGGGACCTCGTTCGCCGCGAGCCGATCGGCGTCGTAGAGCCGCGGCCACTCCCACTCCGCGAGGATCTCCGCGGCTTCGCGCAGCGGCCGCAGCGCGCCGTAGTCCTCGAACATCCACGGGAAGACGTGCTCGCCGGTGAAGAGGTCGAGCGAATCCAGCTCGGCGGGCCGCAGGCGGTGCGCCGACCAGCGGGTGACGCAGCCGTCGGCGTAGCACGCCTCGTGGAGGATCGCGTAGATCGGGTTGCGCGAGAACTCGAACGTGCGCCCCGCGTCGTGCAGAAACGCGGGCGAGCCGGGCGGCAGCTCGAGGAGGTAGTGGAGGAGCTCGGAGCCGTCGCTCATCCCGAGGATGCTCCCGAGCTGCTGGAACCGACGCGACGTCAGCCGGTCGCCCGACGCGAGGACGACTTCGCCGGCCGCGATCCGGCGGTGGATCTCGCGCACGCGCTCGCGGTCGTCCGGGTAGCGCTCGTAGTACCGGCGGTTGCGCTCGAGCGTCGTCCGGTACGTGCGGCTGTACACCTCGTCGACGTGGAGGCCGATCGGCGGCAGCCCGCCGGTGACGAACGCCTCGCGCAGGCCCTCCGGCGCGTTCGACAGGTAGCACGTCACGCAGAACCCGCCGAAGCTCTGGCCCAGGACGCTCCAGCGCTCGACGCCGAGCTCGCGGCGGATCCACTCGGCGTCGCGGACGATCGAGTCGGCCCGGAAGTGCGAGAGGTACCCGGCCTGCTGCTGCGGCGTCAGACCCGGCAAGGCGCCGACCGGCGTCGAACGGCCCGTCCCGCGCTGATCGAGCATGAGCACGCGGTAGTCCTGGAGCGCCCGCCCCACCCAGCCCGGGCCCGGCGGCGGCCCGGTCACCCGCGCCGCCTCGAAGCCCGGCCCGCCCTGGAAGAAGACGAGGAACGGCCGGTCGAGCCCATCGGGATGGGCGACCTCGCGCGCGAAGACGGAGATCCGCTCGCCGTCGGGCTGCGCGTGGTCGAGCGGGACCTCGAACTCGTGCTCGGCGAAGACGAGCCCGGCGCCGCGGTAGGTCTTCGCACTCACAGGCGCTGGACGAGGGTGTTCGTGCCGAGGCCGCCGCCGCAGCACATCGTGACGAGTCCCCACTCCCGGTCGGAGCGCTCGAGCTCGTGCAGGAGCGTCGTGATCAGCCGCGCGCCCGTCGAGCCGAGCGGGTGGCCGAGCGCGATCGCACCGCCGTTGACGTTGACGCGCTCCATGTCCGGGTTCAGCTCGCGGCGCCACGCGGCGACGACCGAGGCGAACGCCTCGTTGATCTCGATCAGGTCGAGGTCGTCGATCGTCATCCCGTTGCGCTCGAGGATCTTCCGCGTCCCCGGGATCGGGCCGGTCAGCATCGACACCGGGTCGACGCCGACCGTCGTCTGGTCGACGATCCTCGCCCGCGCCTTCAGGCCGAGCTCTTCGGCCTTCTCGCGCGACATCAGGAGGACGGCGGCCGCGCCGTCGGAGATCTGCGACGAGTTGCCGGCGGTGACCTTCCCGCCCTCCTTGAAGGCGGGCTTCAGCTGGGCGAGCGCCCCGGGCGTCGTGTCGCGGCGGATGCCCTGATCGGTCGTGTACGTGTCGCCGTTCACCGGGATCGGGACGATCTCACGCTCGAAGCGGCCCTCGGCCGTCGCGCGCCCGGCGTTCACGTGCGAGCGGTAGCCGAGCTCGTCGAGCTCCTCGCGCGGGATCTGCCAGCGGTCGGCGATCGCCTCGGCGGCGAGGCCCTGCTCGACGAGCCCGAAGCGCTCGAGGAGCTCCGGCGTGAACGGCACGCCGAGCTCGCCGGCGAAGCGCCGGCCGGCGAACATCGGGATCCTGCCGAGATGCTCGACCCCGCAGCCGATCGCGACGTCATGGACGGCCGAGGCGATCAGCGACGCGGCGAAGTTCACCGCCTGCTGGCCGGAGCCGCACTGGCGGTCGAGCGTCGTCGCCGGCACCTCGACCGGCAGCCCGGCCTGCAACCACGCGTTGCGGCCGATGTTCCACGACTGCTCGCCGAGCTGCTGGACGCAGCCGGCGACGACGTCGCCGACCTCGAGCGGGTCGATGCCGGCGCGCTCGAGGAGCGCGGTGTAGCAGGCGGCGAGAAGTGCGCTCGGATGGACGTCGCGGTAGTAGCCCTTCTCGGAGTGGCCTCGCCCGACCGGCGTCCGCACCGCCTCGACGATCACGACCTCGCGTCCGATCACGCCGCGTACGATAGGCGCCCGCCCTCAGCCCGGCGCCCGTGACGTTCCGGAATCCGATCCTCCCCGGCCTGCACCCCGACCCGACGATCTGCCGGGTCGGCCGCGACTTCTACCTCGCGTGCAGCACCTTCGAGTACTTCCCCGGCGTCCCGATCTACCACAGCCAGGATCTGGTGCAGTGGCGCCTCGTCGGCCACGCGCTCGGGCGGCGGAGCCAGCTCGACCTCTCGGGCGTGGCGAGCTCCCGCGGGATCTACGCGCCGACGCTCCGGTGGCACGACGGCACCTTCTACCTCGTGACGACCCTCGTCGGCCGCGGCAACTTCCTCGTCACGGCGCCGAGCGCTCGCGGGCCGTGGTCGGAGCCGATCTGGCTCGACGAGGAGGGCATCGACCCGTCGCTCGCGTTCCTCGACGGCCGCGTCTACTACACGCGAAACGGCCGCGGGACCGACTTCGACCACCCGTTCATCCGCCAGACGGAGCTCGAGCTGGCGGGCGGGAGGGCCGCTCTGCGCAGCAAGCCGCGCGTCGTCTGGAAAGGGACGGGCGGGATCTGGCCGGAAGGGCCGCACCTCTTCCGTCGCGGCTCGTTCTACTACCTCCTGACCGCCGAGGGCGGGACGAGCTACGGCCACTCGGTCGTCGTCGCACGGAGCAGCCGCGCGTACGGGCCGTTCGAGCCGACGCCGCACGGGCCCTTGCTGACGCACCGGGGGCGGCCGCGGCATCCGATCCAGGCCGTCGGGCACGCGGACTGGGTCGAGCTCGACGACGGCACGACCTGGGCGGTGCTGCTGGGAATCCGCCCGGTCGGCGGCCGGCATCACCACCTGGGCCGCGAGACCTTCCTCGCGCCGGTCGAGTGGGGCGACGACGGCTGGCCGCGGATGCCGCGCGGGGTGGCGCTGCAGATGGGCGGGCCGGCGCTCGCGCGCGCCGAGCCCGCTGCGGCGCCGGTGCGCGACGAGTTCGCCGGCCGTCGCCTCGCGCCCGGCTGGTTCTTCCTCCGCAACCCGAATCCACGCGACCGCTCGCTGTCGCAACGGCCCGGCCATCTGAGGCTGTGGGGCTCGCGCTGGACGCTCCGCGACCTCGCCTCGCCGGCACTCGTCTGCCGCCGGCAACAGCACCTCGACGTGCGCGTCGAGACGCGCCTCGAGTTCGAGCCGCGCCGCGAGAACGAGCAGGCCGGCCTTTTCGTCCGCGCGAGCGACGACTTCCACTACGCGCTCCTCGTCGGCGCCGGGCGCCGGCTCGACCTCGTGGAGACCGCCGCCGGCCGGGCGCGCGTCGTCGCGTCGACCCGGCTCGCGCGAGGGCCGATCCGGCTCCGGATCGAGGCGACCGCCCGCGAATACTCGTTCTCGGGCGGAACGGGCCGCAGCGTCGAGCAGCTCGGCTCGCTGCAGACTCGAACGCTCTCCGCCGAGACGATCCACGCGCTCACCGGCCGCCACCACTTCACCGGCGCCACGATCGGCCTGCTCGCGACCGGCAACGGCAGCCGCTCCACGGCACCGGCCGACTTCGACTGGTTCGACTACGCCGGGGGCGCGTCCGCCTGACGCGCCGCCCTACAATCGTGCGATGTCGCGAGCGGGCGGGCCGGTCGGCGACCTCGAGAACGTCGCGGAGGCGCTCGGGTCGCGCATCCGCGCCGAGCGGCTGCGGGCGGAGCTGTCGGTCCGCGGCCTCGCCGCACGGACGGGCGTCTCGCCGAGCCTCGTCTCGCAGATCGAGCGGGGACTCGCCACGCCGTCGGTGGCGACGCTGTGGTCGATCGCGCGGGAACTCGGGCTGTCGATCGCGGACCTCTTCGACGGCGCCGAGCCCGGTAGCGCGCCCGCCGCGCGTCCCGCCGGGGCCGTCTCGCCCCTGCAGTCGCGCTCGGACCGGCGGGCGATCACGCTCGCCGGCGGCGTCACGTGGGAGCGGCTCACGCCGGCGCACGACGAGGAGGTCGACTTCCTCGTCGTCTCGTACCCCGTCGGCGCCGCCTCCTGTCCGCCCGATTCCGTGAACACGCACGGCGGCCTCGAGTTCGGCTACGTCCTGAGCGGCACGCTCGGCGTCCGCATCGATAACGAGGAGGTCGTCGTCCGCGCCAACGACTCGATCGCCTTCGACGCCACGCGGCCGCACCGCCTCCGGGCGATCGGCGACGAGCCCGCGCGGGCGATCTGGCTCGTCATCAACCGCCGGGGCGACCCGCGCGGCGGCGTCCTCCGCGTTCGCTAGCGGCCCCCATGGCCCGGGCCGGCCCCCCTTGCGGGCATGTCCGCGGCAGACGGCGGGGCCTGGCCCCGCCGAGAGCCCGCGCGCGACTTCCGTGACGTTTTCGCTCCGACGGTCGAGGGCGCATGCGGTTCAACCACGCGGCAGACCGTCCGGTTCCGGCAGGTCCTGGGGCCTGGCCCCAGGACCTGGCCGCAACAGCCGCAGATCCGCAGGGCGCGATCTTGTCTTGACGGGCCAGGGCCCGATGCCTGGGAACGGCCGTGTCCGCGACGGACGTTCGCCCGCCGGTGGCGGCTTCCGACCCGACGTTAAAGCGGATTGAACACCGGTCCGCGCGGCCGTTTCGGTCGACGCCGGCCGCAATCGCCACGCTGACCGCGATGGTTGTGCGGGAAACTGCCGACCGACGCCCGCCTCGGTTGACGCCTCGAAAACGATCGCTGTATGGTTTCGCTGAACAGCGGGCGACGCCCGGGGCGCGGCGTCACCCGACCCGCAAAGCTCTCGGGCGAGGAGGAGAGACCGTTGCACCACGTCGTGCGCGCCGCCGACATCCGGCTCGTGCCGGCCTCGACCGCTTCCAGCCGCGGCTACCGCCGCTGTGACCTCGTCGACCGCTCGTGCGGCTCCGTCCACATGGAGCTCGCGCTCTGCGAGCTCGACGCCGACGGCCGCGTCGACGCGCACGTGCACTCGTTCGAGGAGAGCTTCTACGTCCTTGGCGGCTCGCTCACGCTCGTCCGCGACGGCACGGCGGTCGTGCTCGAGGAGGGCTCGTACGGCGTCGTGCCAGTCGGGCTGACGCACGCGCTCGCCGCTGGCGAGGGCAGCGCCTGGATCGAGATGCGGGCGCCGCAGCCACGGGTCGGCGCCGCTCACTGCGACACCTTCTTTGTGGGCGGCCTCGACGGCGCGGAGCCGCTTCCACTCGACCTGCGCGATCCCCGTGTGCGTAACCTCTCGCAACTCGTGGACGGGCAGATGGAGCTCGAGAGCCTCAGGGTCGGTGCGCGAATCGACTCGCCGTCCGAGCCGACGAGCATGGACACTGCCGTGCTCGCCTACAGCGGGATCACCGTGAAGATGCTCGTCGACCGCCGCCTGGGCGCTCAGCTGCAGACGATGTTCATGGTCGAGTACCTGACGGGCGCTGTCGCGCACCCGCACGACCATCCGCTCGAGGAGGCGTACCACCTGCTGGAGGGCGAGCTCGAGGCGGTCGCGGACGGCGAGCGCTTCGTGCTCTCGGCCGGCGACACGTTCTGGACGGGCGTCGGCTGCACCCACTCGTTCCGGAACACCTCGGGCCGCCGCGTCCGCTTCGTCGAGACGCAGGCCCCGCAGCCGCCGTCGGCTCACGCCTACCGGTTCGATCGGGACTGGGACTACCTGGAGACGCAGCTCGAGCCTCGCGCGGCGGAGCCCGCGCTTCCTGGCTGATGCTGCGCGCCGCGATCGTCGGCCTCGGCTGGTGGGGCAAGACGCTCGTCGAGTCCGCGGCCGGGAGCGACGCGCTCCGGTTCGTCGCCGGCGTGTCGCGGAGCGCGACGCCCGAGACACTGGCGTTCGCGGAGCAGAACGGCCTCCGGCTCGCGGCGGATCTCGACACGGCGCTCGGCGACGCGCAGGTCGACGCCGTCGTCCTCGCGACCCCGCACTCGCTCCACGCGAAGCAGGTGATCGCGGCCGCGCGGGCCGGCAAGCACGTCTTCTGCGAGAAGCCGTTCGCGCTCGAGCGCGGCGACGCCGAGAGCGCGATCGAGGCCGTCCGGCAGGCGGGGGTCACCATCGGCCTCGGCTACAACCGCCGCTTCCACCCGGAGATTACCTCGCTGCGCGAACGGATCCGGACGGGCGCGCTCGGCACGGTCCTCCACGTCGAGGCGACGATGACCTTCGCGAACGCGCTCTTCCTCAAGCCCGAGCAGTGGCGCGCGAGCCGCGAGGAGACGCCGTGCGGCGGGCTGACGCCGATGGGCGTCCACGCGATCGACGGGATGATCGACCTCTGCGGCGAGGTCGACCACGTCTACTGCCAGAGCTTCCGCCGGGCGGTCGAGATCGACGCCGACGACACGACGTCGATCCTGCTCCGGATGAAGGACGGCATGTCCGGCTACCTCGGGACGATGACCGCGACCGGGCCCGGCTTCAGCTTCCAGGTCTTCGGCTCGAACGGCTCGGTCCGGCTCGAGGGGATGACGCACCGCGCCGGAGCCTCGTCGGACGAGCGGCGGACGCGGCTGTTCGGGACGTGCAAGCTCCAGCCGGTGCAGGGCGAGGCCGAGGTCTGGCAGGCGGAGGCCTACGACACCGCGCGGGCGGCGCTCGACGCGTTCGCGAGGGCGGCCGAGGGCGGCCCCGCGTTTCCGATCCCGGTCGAGCAGATGGTCCACGGCGTCGCGGTGACGGAGGCGATCGTCCGCTCCGCCTCGTCCGGGAAGGTCGAGGAGGTCGCCCGATGAGGCTCCCCGGCGGCCTCGGCCACCTCACGTACTCGACGCTCGTCCATCCCGCGGACACGTGGGAGGACCTCTGGGAGAGCCTGACGACCTACCTGCCGCGCGTGAAGGCGCGCGTCGCACCGGACGAGCCGTTCGGCGTCTCGATGCGGCTCTCGGCGGCGACCGCCGCGACGCTCGCGCGCGAGCGCCCGGAGGAGCGCGAGCAGCTCAAGCGCTTCTTCGCCGAGAACGACATGTACCTCTACACGGCGAACGCCTTCCCGTACGGCCCGTTCAAGGGCCGGATCGTGAAGGAGGACGTGTACGAGCCCGACTGGCGCTCGGAGGAGCGGCTCACCTACACGATCGACGTCGCGGACGTGCTCGCCGACCTCGCGCCGGAGGGCGTCGACCCGTCGATCCAGACCTCGCCGCTCGGGTTCAAGCCGAACGTGACCGGCCCGGACGTCGTCGCGGCGTACGGCGCGCACGTGCTCGAGGTCGCCGCGCACCTCGTCGAGCTCGAGCGGCGGACCGGCCGGACGGTGACGCTCGCGATCGAGCCGGAGCCGTACTGCTTCCTCGAGACGACCGACGAGACGGTCGCGTACTTCCGCGACCACCTCTACTCGAGCGCCGCGGCGACGCGGCTCGCCGAGCTCGCGCGGATCCCCGTCTCGGAGGCGCACGTCGCGCTCCGCCGGCACGTGGGCATCGTCTTCGACATCTGCCACCAGGCCGTCGAGTACGAGGACATCGCCGAGTCGCTCCAGAGCCTCGTCGACGCGGGGATCCCGGTCTTCAAGCTCCAGGAGGCGGCCGCGATCCAGGCGCGCGAGGTCACGCAGGAGGTCGTCGACGCGCTCCGTCCGTACGCGAGGACGATCTACCTGACGCAGACCTACGAGCGCCGCAACGGGCGGCTCACCCGGTACCTGAACCTCGACGACGCGCTCGCCGCGTGGGACGCCGACCCGGGGCCGCGCGAGTGGCGCGTCCACATCCACGTGCCGGTCTTCCTCGACGACCTCGGGGCCTTTCGCTCGACGCGCTTCGCGATCGAGGACGCGCTCGACCTGCACCGGCGTCTCCCGCTCTCGGCGCAGCTCGAGATCGAGACCTACACATGGGACATGCTCCCGGAGAGCCTCAAGACCGGTGACATCGTCGACTACGTCTGCCGCGAGCTCGAGTGGGTGCGCGACTATCTCAACGGGGGAAACAGACGTTTCCCCCATTAGCCCCCTTCCCTTCAGAATCACGCGCCTTCGCGCGCCGTGGCGCCGCCGGGCCAAGCCCGGCCGCGCCGGAACGACCGACAATCCAATGACGCCGCACCTGGGAGGAGCACGATGCTGAAGGCCACCGCCGGCTTGATGCTGCCGACGACGATCACGGGCTCGCTGCCGCGCCCGAGCTGGTACACGGAGAACCTCGGCACGCGCTCGTTCCTCGAGGCGATGGTGATCTCGCGGTTCCGCGAGCAGTACACGGACGCGCTCTCCGTCTATCTGCGCGAGCAGGAAGCGGCCGGCCTCGACATCGTCACGGACGGCGACTGCCGCTTCGACCAGGACATCGGCGGCCAGAGCTGGACGGGCTACCCGACACGGCACATGGCCGGCTTCGACCGCGAGACGCCGCAGCTCGCGCGGACGGGCTCCGGCGGCATCGCCTTCCCGCGCGGCCACATCCTCCACGACTACCTCGAGGCGCGTGTGATGCCGAGGATCGTCGGCCCCGTCGGCCCGGGCGACCTCCAGTACGCGGAGCTCTTCAAGGCCGCGCAGCGGCTGACGACCAAGCCGGTCAAGTTCGGGACGGTCACGCCGGAGCTCGTCGCCTTCGCGGTCCAGGACGAGCACTACCCGGACCTGCCCTCGCGGATCCGCGCGCTCTCCGACGCGATGAACAAGGAGCTGCACGACCTCGCCGACGCCGGCTGCCAGGTGATCCAGCTCGAGGAGCCGCAGATCCACCTGCTCGCCGCGCGCGGAATCGTCGACGACGTGATCAACCCCGAGTTCATGCTCGAGATCTTCAACAACACCGTCCGCGGCCTTCGCGACAAGACCGAGGTCTGGTGCCACACGTGCTGGGGCAACCCGTCGCAGCAGCGGATGTTCGCGAAGGTGCAGTCGTACGAGCCCGCCCTCGAGATCCTGAACCGCGTCGACGCGGACGTGATCACGTTCGAGGTGCGCAGCTCGGGCGGCCAGGACCTCGAGGCGATCGGCCGGCACATCACCGAGAAGAAGGTCGCCGTCGGCGTGATCGACCACCACACGCTGCAGGTCGAGACGCCCGACGAGGTCGCCGAGCTGATCCGCCGCTCGCTCCAGTCCATCCCGGCCGAGCGGCTCGTCCTCTCGTCGGACTGCGGCATGGGCCGCGAGGGCATGAGCCGGAGGCACGCGCAGTACAAGATGGTCTCGCTCGTGCTCGGGACGAACATCGTGCGCCGCGAGCTCGGCCTGCCCGAGGCGGAGTGCCTCGCGGCGGATCCGAAGTACTCGCTGCTCCGGGCGTGAACGTCGCGCTGATCGGGCTCGGCCGGATGGGCCAGGCGATGGCCGGCCAGATCGTCGCGGCCGGTCACGAGCTCGCCGTCTACAACCGGACGGCGGGGAAGGCCGCGGCGCTCGTGGCCGCCGGAGCCCGCGAGGCCTCGTCCGTAGCGGACGCGTGCACCGGCCGCGAGGTCGTCGTGACGATGGTCGCCGACGACGCGGCGCTGCGGGAGGTCGCGCTCGGGCCGGCGGGCATCGTCGCGTCGCTCGAGGACGGCGCCGTCCACGTCGCGATGGGCACGCACGGGGTCGCGACGATCCGCGCGGTCGAGGAGGGCCACCGCGAGGCGGCCCAGGCGATGGTCGCGGCGCCCGTGCTCGGCCGGCCCGAGGTCGCGGCGCAGGGTCAGCTCGGCGTCGTCGCCGCCGGCCCGCGCGACGCCGTCGCCCGCTGCGAGCCGGTCTTCGAGGCGGTCGGCCGGCGGACGTTCGACGCCGGCGAGCGGCCCGAGGGCGCGTCGGCGGTGAAGCTCGTCAACAACTTCGTCCTCGGCTGCGCGATCGAGGCGATGGCCGAGGCGTTCTCGCTCGTCCGCAAGTACGGCCTCGAGCCGGAGGTGATGCACGACGTGATGACGGCGGGCCTCTTCGCCGCCCCCGCCTACCAGGTGTACGGGCGGATCATGGTCGAGGAGGACTACGACACCGTCGGCTTCACGGCGCGGCTCGGGCTGAAGGACATCAACCTGATCCTGGCCGCGGCCGACCTCGCGAACGTGCCGCTGCCGAGCGCGAACGCGTTCCGCGACCGGCTGCTCGGCGCGCTCGCGCACGGCGACGGCGAGCGAGACTGGGCGGTCGTCGCCCGCGAGCAGGCGCGCGCCAGCGGGCTGGAATGACGGCCGTGAGCGGCGAGCCGAGCGTCCCCGAGCTGCTCGGCACGCGGATCCGCAGCGAGCGGGCGCGGGCCGGCCTCAGCATCCGCGAGCTCGCCCGCCGGCTCGACGTCTCGCACAGCCTGATCTCGCAGATCGAGACGGGCCACGTGACGCCGTCGGTGGCGACGCTCTGGGGCATCGCGACGGAGCTCGGCCTCCCGGTCGGCGACCTGTTCGTCTCGGACGACGGCGCGGCGGTCGCCGCTGCGGATCCGCGCAAGCCGTCGCCGGTGCAGGAGCACGAGACGCGGCGGGGCGTGACGCTCGCCGGCGGAGTGCGCTGGGAGCGGCTCACCCCGGACCCGAACGCGGACGTCGACTTCGTCCACGTCGTCTATCCCCCCGGAAGTGCATCCTGCGAGGAGGACGCCCTCATCCGGCACGGCGGCCGGGAGTTCGGCTACGTCGTCAGCGGCCGGCTCGGCGTGCGCGTGGGCTTCGACGAGTTCGAGGTCGGCCCCGACGATTCGATCTGCTTCGACTCGCAGATGCCGCACCGGCTCTGGGCGATCGGGGACGAGCCGGTGCGTGCGATCTGGATGGTGCTGAACCGCCGCGACGACGCACGCGCTCCGCTCGACGGCGCTGACGGAGCCTTGCCGAGTGACGCGATAGGCGGAAAGATGATCCGCGAGTGACGCTGCTCATCGACACGGCCGTCGTCCCCGCCCCCGACCGGGTCGAGTACTGGTCGGAGGCGTCGTGGAACGCCTACCACCCGCTCGCGATCCGGACCGGCGCAGGGGAGCGGTTCACGGGCCGGATGTGGGGCCACGAGCTCGGGCCGCTCGCCTGCTTCCGGATCGCCGCCGCGGCGAACACGATGAGCAGGGGCGCGGACGCGATCGCGGCCGGCGATCCCGAGTGTCTCCACTTCTCGGTCATGGTGCGCGGGCGGCTGCAGATCTCGCAGCAGGGCCGTTCGGCGGAGGTGCGGGCGGGCGACCTGATGAGCTACCAGACCTCGGCGCCCGTGGTCGCGCGCGCGGACGGGCCGTTCGAGGCGGTCGTGCTGCAGATCCCGCGGGAGCTGCTCGGCGACCACGCGGACCGGATCTGCAGCCTCACCGCCGTCAGGATCCCGGGCAGCGAAGGCCTGCCGCGCGTCGCGGCCCGCTTCATCCGCGAGCTCGCGGACGGCCTCGAGGACGGCACGATCGGCACCGGCGACGCGCCCACGCTGGCCGAGTGCGCGCTCGACCTCGCCGTCGGGCTGTACGCCGGTCGGAGCAGCAGCTCGACCCGGAGCATCCTCCGGACGCGCGACGAGATCCTCCGCAACGTCAAGCTCTTCATCGAGGAGAACCTCGGCGATCCCGGACTCGGCCCGGAGACGATCGCCCGCGCCAGCTTCATCTCCACCCGCTACCTCCACAAGCTGTTCGAGGGCGAGGGCGTGAGCGTCTGCCAGTGGATCCGCGAGCAGCGGCTCGAGCGCTCCCGCCGCGACCTCCTCGACCCCGCGCTGCGCGAGCAGACGATCCTCGCGATCGCGAGCAGGTGGGGCCTCCCCGGCCCCCAGCACTTCAGCAGGCTCTTCCGCGCGGCCTACGGGTGCTCGCCGACGGAGCTGCGCCGCGAGCTTCGGTAGCGCGCGACCAGCCGCTCGCCCAGCGAGGGCACGCCGGCCCGCTTCCTCAGCTGCTTCTTCCTGTACGAGTTGCCGGCGGCGCCCTCCGGGAACGCGACGAGGTTGACGATCAGCACGAGCCCGCCGAACAGGAGCAGCCAGTTGCCGGAGATCCCGAACAGGTCCTCGATCAGGTGCGAGAAGAGGCCCTCGGTCGCGATCAGGCCGCCGAACACGGCTCCCGAGACCATCGTGATCCCGCCGATGTACGCGAACGCGACGAACGAGAGCGCGATCACGATCCCGAACCGGGCGGCGGTCACCGAGCCGAAGTTGTAGGCGTACATCCAGCCGGCGGTGCCCGCGATGAACGACGACAGCGTGAAGGCGACGAACTTGACGCGTGCGACGTCGATGCCCGCGGCGGCCGCGGCCCGCTCGTTCGAGCGGACGGCGAGCATCCGCTGTCCGAGGTTGCTCCGCCGCAGGTTGGCGACGAGCAGGCAGAGCAGGACGACCGCGCCGAGGAACACGAAGCCGAGCATCGGGCTCGGGATGTTGCCGTCGACTCCGCGGAACGAGGCCGTCGAGCCGAGGTCGAGGCCGAAGATGTGCGGCTGCGACACGGGGGAGCCGTAGCTCCCGGCTCCCCAGGTCGAGTTGTTGAACCCGAACTGCTCGATCGCGACTGCGCCGGCGATCGTCACGACCGCCAGGCTCACGCCCCGTACTCGGAGCGCGGAGACGCCGATCAGGAGGCCGAGCAGGGCGGCGCCGAACGAGCCCGCGAGCGGCCCCCACGGGAACCCGACGCCGGTGTGGACGATCAGCCGCGAGACGATGAAGCCGGCCACGCCCGCGAGCGCGACCTGCGCGAGCGAGACCTGTCCGACGAAACCGATGATGACGACCATCGAGAGGCAGACGACGATCCCGATCAGCGAGAGCATCAGCGCCTGCCGGTAGTCGAACGGAAGGACGCTCAGGAGCAGCACTGCCGCGGCGGTGAAGACGACCGTCGGCCGGAGGAACCGTTCGGGCCTCGGGACGGCCGGGAGCCGCTTCTCGACGAGCTCGCCGCGCGTCGGCAGGCTCGCGCCGCGGAGGAAGAGCCCCACCACGACGACGAGGAAGACGAGCAGCGCCTGCACGCCCGGCAGCGGGCTGCCCTTGTCCTTCGGGAACCAGGAGAGCGTCGCCGAGTAGAAGAAGAGCAGCGACTGCGCGCTTCCGAGCAGGAGCCCGGCGAGGCCGGCGATCGCGAACGAGGTGAAGCGGGCGAAGAGCGCGGCCGCCAGCGCCGGGACGATCTGCAGGGGCAGCGAGGTCGAGTCCACCTGCACGAGCGGCGCCGCCAGCACGCCGATCACGCCCGCCACGACCGCCGCGATCACGGTGTTCGCGAGCGACAGCTGGTTCGGCGAGAGGCCGGCGAGCATGCCCGCGACCTCGTTCTCGGAGGCGGCCCGCGTGGCGAGACCGAAGCGCGTCCAGCGGTAGAGCGCGAGCAGCACGACCGTGATGCCCGCCACGATGCCGGCGAGCCAGAAGCGGTTCTCCGGGACCAGCGCGCCGTAGAGCCTGACGCTGCCGGTCGGGAGGATGTCGGTGGGCGTCTTCGGCGTCGTGCCGAACGCGAGCAGCATCGTCGACTGCAGCGTCAGCAGGATGCCGAGCGATGCGATCAGCTTCGCGAGCGGCGCCGCCGTCCGCAGCGGGCGGAAGACGAGCACCTCCATCAGCACGCCCACGATCGCGCAGACGATCAGCGTGACGACGATCCCGGGGATCGTCCCGAGCGTGAAGCCGAAGAAGTCGTTCTTCAGCGACCAGAACGAGTAGCCGGCGACCATCGAGACCGCGCCGGTCGCGAGGTTGATGATCCCGGAGCCGCGGTAGGTGAGGACGACGCCGAGCGCGATCCCGGCGATCAGCGCGCCCGCCCCGAGACCGTACAGGGCGAACTGGACGAACTGATGCATCGTTGTCCGGTCCGCCCTGCTCGGTCAGGTTTCCCTGGTTCTCCTGCGCTCTCTAGCCGCTCGGGGGCACCCAGCCCTTGGGCGGCGGCACCCAGTCGCCCGCCTTCTTGAAGACGAACTTGCCGAAGTAGCGGTAGAACTGGGTGTAGTCGTTGCAGATCGCCGGCGCCTTCGGGTACTTGCCGCACTGGATGTGCGGCGAGCCGAGGACCATCGGGCCCCTGAACGCCTTCATCTGCTTGAGAATCCCGGCCGCCGTGATCTTGGTCGGGCCGAGCGCGTTCAGGAACTTCGCGAGGGTCGCGCCCTCGCCGAAGCCGACGTTCGTCCACGGATCGCCGATCAGCTTCGCCTGGCCGACCAGCTTCATGATCTTCTGGTACGGCGGCACCGACGGGTCGGTCGTGTCGGTGGAGAGCGAGCTCGCGATGGCGTAGATCCACTGCGGGAAGTCGCCGAGCTCCTGGAGCGTCGCCGGCGTCAGGCAGATCGGGCTCGCCAGCACCTTCTCGTCCTTGATCCCGAGCTGCTGGACGGCCTTCTCGAACTTGCCGCAGTCGTTCGGGTTGATCACCGGCATCACGAGGTCCGCCGACTGGGCGCCGGCCGCGAGCAGCGGCACGGTCAGGTCGGTCGTGTTCGCCGGGTAGGAGACCTTCTTGATCGGGATGCCCGCGGCCTGGAAGGCGGTCGTCTGACCTGCTGCCGCCGCGTCGAGGCCCGCACCCTCGGGGAAGATCAGCGCGGCGGACGTCGAGTGCAGCACGTTCTTGGCGAACGTCGCGTACGGGGCGAGGATGAACCGCGCGTCGCCGTAGAGGATCGCGGCGTTCTTCTGGGCCGCGTCGACGGGGTTCGGCGACACGCCGCTGATCACCGGCTTCTTGCCGGCGATCGCCGAGAACAGCGAGTCGTTGCCGATGACGACGGCGCCCATCACGATCGCGACGACGCGCTTGTCGTTCGCGAACTTCTGGCCGCACTTCTGGCCCTCTTCCTCCGTCGACGCGATGAAGCACTTGACGACCTTGAGCGGATGGCCGCCAATGCCCCTCGCGTAGTTGTTGACGAACGCGACCGAGGCGTCGACGCCCTGGTCGGCCGTCTTGCCGACGACGATCGGCCCGCCCTCCTGGTTCACGTAGCCGATGTAGATCGGCGAGAGCTTCGGGTTGGCCTTCCCGGGCTTCCCACCGACGTACGCGACGTAGTTGGTGACCGAGGTCGCGGTCGTCGACGCGACTCCCAGCCCGGCCGCGACGGCCGCTCCGAGCGCCGTGACGACGACGGCGGCGCCCGCCAGACGCAGTCGGCGTCGTCGCCGACTTCCACCTGCTACCGCACTACGCATCTTCCCTCCTCTCGTCGGGGCCGGTCGCGCCCCCCAATCGGCCGGCGCTACGACTGTGGCGACTGAGCGTATGTTTAACCACACTGCTCACGTTCGTGCAGACGCGCCGACCGCTCGCTCACGGCGAGGCACGACGGGAAGGGTAGAACGCCGGCTCGGCCCGGCTCTTGCCTGCGAGCGCACACCGGCACGGCACGTACCTTGACGGCGAGCGCACAGCTCCCGGCGCGGACGGCGGAGCACGTTCAGTCCGCTTGACCAGCAGGTAGGTCTATGTCGAGCACGGGCGAGTCCGAACGGAAGGGGGCACCATGACGACACGGATCCTCACCACCCACGCCGGCAGCCTCATCCGGCCGCCGGAGCTGCTTGAGCTCCTGGCGCGGACGGAGGCCGGCGAGCCCGTCGACGACGCCAGGTACGAGGACGTGCTCCGCCGGGCGGTCGTCGACGTCGTGCGACGCCAGGCGGAGGCAGGCATCGACGTCGTCGACGACGGCGAGATGGGCAAGGCGACGTGGATCACCTACCTCTACGAGCGCGTGAGCGGCATCGAGGAGCGGATGGTTCCCGTCGAGGGCGCGACGATCCTCCCGCCGAGCCGCGACCGCCAGGCCTTCCCCGAGTTCTACGCCGAGCACGACGCCGCGTTCGCGAAGGAGATCGCGAACCAGGCGCGCGTCCACGAGACCGAGCAGCCCGGCGAGATCCGCGCCGAGGCGAAGATCTGGGCCTGCACCGGCCCGATCGTCTACGACGAGGCCGCGCTCCGGCGGGACATCGCCAACTTCAAGGCGGCGCTCGAGGGCGTCGAGGTGACGGACGCCTTCCTGCCGGTCGTCGCGCCGGCGAGCGTGTACTGGCTCCGGAACGAGCACTACGCGACGGACGAGGAGTTCGTCTTCGCCGTCGCGGACGCGCTGAGGCACGAGTACAGGGGGATCGTCGACGCCGGCTTCCTCGTCCAGGTGGACGACGCGGTGCTCGTCCACGAGTACGACTCGATCCTCTCGCTGGGCGGCTCGGTCGAGGACTACCGCCGCTGGGCCGAGCTCCGGGTCGAGGCGCTGAACCACGCGCTCGAGGGCCTGCCGGAGGACCGCGTTCGCTACCACGTCTGCCACGGCAGCTGGCACGGCCCGCACGTCTACGACCCGCCGCTCGCCGACGTCATCGACCTCGTCCTGAAGGTGAAGGCACGCTTCTACTCGATCGAGCAGGCGAACGCCAGGCACGAGCACGAATGGCGGCTCTGGGAGGACGTGAAGCTGCCCGTCGGGAAGGTGCTGATCCCGGGCGTCGTCACCCACCACACGACCGTCGTCGAGCATCCGGAGCTCGTCGCCGACCGGCTCGTCCGGCTCGCGAAGCTCGTCGGACCGGAGGCCGTCATGGGCGGGACCGACTGCGGCTTCGCGCAGGGCGCCTTCATCCGGCGCGTCCATCCGTCGATCCAGTGGGCGAAGCTCGAGGCGCTCGCCGAGGGCGCGCGGATCGCGACGAAGCGGCTCGCTGGCGCGACGGTCGCCGCATGACGGCGGACCGGATCCTCACGACGCACGTCGGCGCGCTCCAGCGCCCGCCGGAGGCCGAGGCCGCGCTCGTCGGCGAGGGGCCCGAGGAGGCGCTCCGCGACGCGGTCGCCCGGGTCGTCCGTCGCCAGGCCGAGGCGGGCATCGACGTCGTGGACGACGGCGAGTTCGGCAAGTCGATCTGGCAGAAGTACGTCACGGAGCGGCTCGAGGGGATCGAGCAGCGCCGGCACGAGCGGCTGCCGCTTCGCGGCCGCGACCAGTCGCGGTTCCCGGAGTTCTACGCCTACGCGCAGCAGACGCCCGACGTGCTCTTCCACGGCTCGGACCGCGCGTTCTGGGCGGCGATCACGGCGCACCCGGTCTGCGTCGGGCCGCTCAGGTACCGGCCCGGCGCGGTCGACCGCGACATCGCGAACCTCAAGGCGGCGCTCGAAGGCCTGGACGTCGTCGACGCCTTCATGCCCGTCGTCGCGCCGGCGAGCGCCGAGGTCGACCTCGGCAACGAGCACTACGAGACGCAGGAGGAGCTCCTCTTCGCCCTCGCCGACGCGTTGCGCGAGGAGTACCGGGCGATCCTCGACGCCGGCTTCCAGCTGCAGGTCGACGACGCGTGGATCCCCGCGCTCTGGAACCAGGAGCCGGACCTCGACCTCGAGTCGTACCGGCGCTTCTGCCAGACCCGGATCGAGGCGCTCAACCACGCGCTCGAGGGCCTCCCGCCGGACCGGATCCGCTACCACCTCTGCTGGGGCAGCTGGCACGGCCCGCATGCGACCGACATCCCGCTCTCCGAGATCGTCGACCTGATGCTGCAGGTGAACGCCGGCGTCTACTCGATCGAGGCGGCGAACGTCCGCCACGAGCACGAGTACCACCTCTGGGAGGACGTGAGGCTGCCGGACGGGAAGAAGCTCGCGCCGGGCGTCGTCACGCACTCGACGAACCTGATCGAGCACCCGGAGCTCGTCGCGGAGCGGATCGTCCGCTTCGCCGAGCGCGTCGGCCGCGAGAACGTGATCGCGTCGACCGACTGCGGCTTCGGCTCGCGGATCCATCCCGAGCTCGGCTGGGCGAAGCTCGAGGCGCTCGCCGAGGGCGCGCGCCTCGCGACGAAGCGGCTCTGGGGCTGACGCCAGCCCGAGGCGGCGCAGCCCGGACACGGTCGTCTTGGGCAGGTCCCGGGGCCAGGCCCCAGGACCTGCCCGAAATGGACCGGGAGCCGCCTGGCCAGGCGAAGAACGCCTTCTTCGGCCCGAGCGAGAGTGTCACGGAAGTCGCCGGTTGGAGGTCGGCGGGGCCAGGCCCCTGTGGAGAGCCCGCAGCCGTGAACGGACACGGCTCGAAGGCCGGGCGGCGTGAGTCGGCGAGCGCGGCCGCCCGCGGGGGCCGAGCACGACCCGCGAGCCCTCGACCGCGACGAGCCCGGCCGCGACCGCGTCCTCGCAGGACGTCAGCCGCGGCGGCCGCGCGTCGCTCGCTCCGCCACCCAGCGCACGCGCTCGAGGGTGGCGCGGCCTGCACCCTCGACGTTCCGCGAGGATGGACCCGGATGCCGCTGCAGAACCGCGTCACGCCGCTCGGCGAGCTGATCGCCGTCCCGGCGCGCGGGCTCGTCTACGGGAATCGCGGCTGTCTGCACGACGCGCACGGCCGCATCCGCCGGCGCTACGCCGTCCGCCGCTGGATCGCGTGCCGCCTCGAGTTCAAGGGCTGGCACCGTTCGCCACTCCTCCAGCCCGGGAAGTTCACCGAGCTCTTCTTCCTGGACGACGCGACCGCGATGGCGGCCGGGCACCGCGCCTGCGCGCTCTGCCGGCGCGAGGACTACGACCGGCTGATGGAGGTCTGGCGAGCGCTCCACCCGGGCCAGGCCGGCGCCGACGCGATCGACCGCCAGCTGCACGGCGAGCGCATCGACCCGGAGACGCGCCGACACCGCACGCACGAGATGGAGCTCGACGCGCTTCCGGACGGAGCGTTCGTCCTCCACGAGGGCGCGCCGCACCTCGTGCTCGGCCGGCGCCTGCTCGAGTGGACGCCGGCCGGCTACCGGTCGCCGGTGCCCCGGCTGCGCGTCCGGGCCGAGCTGATCACGCCGCCGTCGCTCGTCGAGGTCCTGCGCGCCGGCTGGGAGCCGGCCGTCCCCCTGCTACACCCGTCGGCGCGCTGACCGCGCGCGCTCGCGGAGCTCGTACTTCTTGACCTTCCCGGTCGACGTCTTCGGCAGCTCGCCGAACTCGACGAAGTCCGGGACCTTGAACCCGGCAAGCGTCTCACGCGCGAACGCGAGCAGCTCGCCCTCGGCCAGCCCGGACCCCTCGCGGACCGTCACGAACGCCGCCGGCCGCTCGCCCCACTTCTCGTCCGGAACGGCCACGACGGCCGCCTCGAGCACGTCCGGATGACGGACGAGGACGCGCTCGACCTCGATCGTCGAGATGTTCTCGCCGCCGGAGATGATGATGTCCTTCGCCCGGTCGCGCAGCTCGACGTAGCCGTCCGGGTGCATCACGCCGAGGTCGCCGGAGTGGAACCAGCCGCCGCGGAACGCCTCGTCCGTCGCCGCCTCGTCCCGGAAGTAGCCCTTCATGACGTTGTTGCCGCGCATCACGACCTCGCCGAGCGTCTCGCCGTCGGCCGGCACGTCGTTCAGATCCGGATCGACGACCCTGACGCGATCGGCGGTGACCATCCCGATCCCCTGCCGCGCCTTCAGCCGCGCGCGCTCCTCGAGCCCGAGCGCATCCCACTCGGGATTCCACTCGCAGATCGTGATCGGGCCGTACGTCTCGGTCAGGCCGTAGACGTGGTTGACGGCGAAGCCGAGCGCCTCGATCCGCTCGATCACGGACGGCGGCGGGGGCGCGGCGGCGGTCGTGACGAGCACCGGCCGGCCGAGCGGCCGCGCTGCGGGGTCCGAGGCGAGCATGACGAGCACGGTCGGCGCGCCGTTGAAGTGCGTCACGCCCTCCTCCTCGAGCAGCCGCCAGACGAGCGGCGGGTCGACCCTCCGTAGGCAGACGTGCGTCGCGCCGACCGCCGTCACCGCCCAGGGGAAGCACCAGCCGTTGCAGTGGAACATCGGCAGCGTCCAGAGGTACACCGACCGCGAGTCGAGGCCCGCGTGGACGATCTCGGCGAGCGCGTTCAGGTACGCCCCGCGGTGCGTGTACATGACGCCCTTGGGCCGGCCGGTCGTCCCGCTCGTGTAGTTGATCGAGATCACGTCGTCCTCGTCCGCGAGCCGGTCCTCCGGCTCGCCCGCGGGCGCGTCCGCGAGGAACCGCTCGTACGAGCCACCGTCACCGGTGACGAGCACGCGGTCGACCGACGCTCCCTCGACCAGAGGCGCGAGCGACGGGTCGACCACGACGATCCGCGAGCCCGAGTGCTCGAGGATGTACCCGACCTCGGCCGCGGTCAGCCGGGTGTTGATCGCGACGAGCACGGCGCCGGCCGCCGGGACGCCGAAATGCGCCTCGAGGAGCTCCGTCGTGTTCAGCGCGAGGAATGCGACGCGGTCGCCCTTCCCGAGCCGAGCCGCCTGGAGCGCCACGGCGAGCCGCCGCGCCCGCTCGCGGAGCTCCGCCCACGTCACGCGGCGCTCGCCGTCGACGACGCCGACCCGCTCCGGGAACGCGCGCACGGTGCGTTCCAGGAACGCCACGGGCGTTAGGCGCGAGAGGTGGACGGGCAACTCGATCGCCATGCACGGCGGACGGTACTCCCGCCGCGAAGATTTTGACACGCCGACCGCTTCCGATATATCGTGTTAGCTCAGAGACGATCGAGGGAATGGAGGCGGCAATGACTCACGCACACACCCTCCGCGGCGGCTGCGACGTCTGGTGGGCTGCCGCGCCACGCGGGATCGAGCGGCTCGCGGCGATCGCGCGCGCACGCCACGGCGGCGGCGGGCCGCCCTTCGGCCGCGGCGGCTTCGGGTTTCCGTTCGGCGCCTTCCTCGGCGGCGGGCCGGGTGGCTTCCGGCGCGGGCCCCGCGCACGTCGCGGCGACGTCCGCGCGGCGGCGCTGCTCCTGCTGGCGGAAGGGCCACGCAACGGCTATCAGCTGATGCAGGAGATCGAGGAGCGCTCCGGCGGCGTCTGGCGGCCGAGCCCCGGCTCGGTCTACCCCGCGCTCGCGCAGCTCGAGGACGAGGGGCTCGTCCGCGCGGAGGAGCACGACGGCCGGCGCACGTTCGTCCTCACGGACGCCGGGCGCGCGCACGTCGAGGAGCGCCGTGAGGCCCTGGGTGCGCCGTGGGAGGAGATGAGCGAATCGGTCGACGACGACGTCGCCGCCCTCTTCGGCGAGCTGAAGCGCGTCGCGATGGCCTCGGCGCAGATCGGCCACATGGGCAACGTCCGGCAGGTCGAGGAGGCGCGGAACGTCCTCGCCGTTGCCCGGCGCTCGCTCTATGCCCTGCTCGCCGAGGACGAGCCGGCCGAGGGGCACGCGCAGTGAGCGCGCCGGCCGCGGCGATCCGCGTCGAGGGCCTGCGCAAGCGCTTCGGCGACGTGACGGCGCTCGACGGGATCGACCTCGAGGTGCCGTCCCGGACGGTCTTCGGCCTGCTCGGCCCGAACGGCGCCGGCAAGACGACGACGATCCGCGTCCTCTCGACGATCCTCGAACCGGACGGCGGCCGTGCCGAGGTGCTCGGCCACGACGTCGTCCGCGACGCGAAGACCGTCCGGCGGAGCATCGGCCTCGCCGGCCAGTACGCGGCCGTCGACGGCAACCTGACGGGCCGCGAGAACCTGCGGCTGATCGGCAAGCTCGTCCACCTGCCCCGGCGCGAGGTCGTCGCCCGCGCGGCACAGCTTCTCGAGCGCTTCGAGCTGACCGACGCGGCCGACCGTCCCGTGCGGACATACTCGGGCGGCATGCGCCGTCGCATCGACCTCGCCGCGGCGCTCGTGAACCGTCCGCCGGTGCTCTTCCTCGACGAGCCGACGACCGGGCTCGACCCGCACAGCCGCAACGAGGTGTGGGCGATGATCGGGGACCTCGTCGCCGACGGCACGACGGTCGTCCTCACGACGCAGTACCTCGAGGAGGCCGACCGGCTCGCCGAGCGCGTCGCCGTGATCGACGGTGGCCGCGTGATCGCGAACGATACGCCCGCCGCGCTGAAGACGCGCCTCGGCAGCACCGTCATCGAGATCGGGCTCGCGGACGCCGCGACCGCCAGCCGGGCGCACGCGGTTCTCGCCGAGGCCGGCGGCAAGGCGTCGCCGGAGCTCGACGGGACGATCGTGCGGCTGACGAGCCACGACGGCGCGCGGCAGCTCGTCGACACCCTGCGCACGCTCGACGCCGGGGGCGTCGAGCCCGCGACGCTGACCGTCCGCGAGCCGAGCCTCGACGACGTCTTCCTCGCGCTCACCGGGCATCACGCCGAGCAGGGGGAGGCGGCATGACCGACCTCGCCCCCACGCTGCGCGTCGAACCCGTCCGGAGGCTCGTCCCGCAAGGGCTCTCGGACACGCTCGCGATCGCGTGGCGCGGCCTCATCACCTACCGGCGCGTCCCGCAGCTGCTCGTCTTCTCGACGATCCAGCCGGTCGTCTTCGTGCTGATGTTCCGCTACGTCTTCGGCGGCGCGATTCGCGTCCCGGGCGTCGACTACGTCGACTACCTGATGCCGGGCGTGTTCGTCCAGACGTCGGTCTTCGGCGCGATCGCGACAGCGATCGGGCTCGCGAGCGACGTCCAGAGCGGGCTGCTCGAGCGCTTCCTCTCGTTGCCGATGGCGCGCTCGGCCGTCCTGACCGGACGCACGCTCGCCGACGTCGGCCGCAACGTCTTCGTGATCGTGCTGATGGCGGCCGTCGGCTTCGCGGTCGGCTTCCACCTGCACACGAACTGGGGCAAGTTCGTCGTCGCGATGCTGCTGATCCTGCTCTTCGGCTACACGCTCTCGTGGGTCTTCGCGACCGTCGGGCTGCTGCTGAAGAACCCGGAGGCCGCGCAGGCGGCGGCGTTCCCGATCATGGCGCCCCTCGTCTTCGCGTCGTCGGCCTTCGTCCCCGTGAACTCGATGCCGGGCTGGCTGCAGCCGTTCGCGCTCCATCAGCCCGTGTCCGTGACGGCGTCCGCCGCGCGGGCGCTGACGCTCGGCACGGATGCGACTTCAGACCTCGTGCAGGCGCTCGCCTGGATCGCCGGGATCCTGCTCGTCTTCGTGCCGCTCAGCGTCTGGCGCTACCGTCGCGCCGTATGACCGCGCGCGTTGCGCTCCTCCTCGGCGACGGCGTCGGGCCCGAGGTCGTCGCCGAGGCCCGCAAGGCGGTCGACGCGACCGGCGTCGAGGTCGAGTGGGACGAGCTTCCCTGGGGCTCGGCCTACTGGCACGAGCACGGCCGGATGATGCCGGAGGACGCGCTCGACGTCGTCCGCGGCTTCGACGCGGTGCTGATGGGCGCGATCGGCGATCCGTCCGTCCCGGATCCCGTGTCGCTGTGGGGGCTCGTGCTGAAGCTGCGGCAGGAGCTCGACCTCTGGGCGAACCTGCGGCCGGCCCGGCTCCTCGACGGCGTCCCGTGTCCGCTCGCCGGGCGCGGACCGGCCGACGTCGACATGCTCTTCCTCCGCGAGAACACCGAAGGCGAGTACTCGGGCACGGGCGGACGCGCGCACGCCGGGCTGCCGCACGAGGTCGCGCTCGAGACGAGCGTCTTCACGCGGGCCGGGGTCGAGCGCGTCGTGCGGCACGCGTTCTCGCTGGCCGAGGCCCGGCGTGGCGTCCTGACGAGCGCGACGAAGTCGAACGCGTCCCGTTACGGCTACGTCTTCTGGGACGAGGTCGTCGAGGAGGTCGCCGCCGAGCATCCGGACGTGCGCGTCGAGCGCGTGCTCGTGGACGCGCTCTGCACGCGGATGGTGCGCGACCCCGGCAGCCTCGACGTCGTCGTCGCGTCGAACCTCTTCGGCGACATCCTCACCGACCTCGCGGCTGCGCTGCAGGGCGGGCTCGGCATGGCGGCGAGCGCCAACACGGCGCCCGGCTCCGGCGTCCCGGGGCTGTTCGAGCCCGTGCACGGCTCGGCGCCGGACATCGCCGGCAAAGGCATCGCCAACCCGTGCGGGGCGGTCTGGAGCGCGGCCCTGATGCTCGAGCACGTCGGCGAGGCGGAAGCCGGGGTGCGCGTCCTCGCAGCGCTCGAGGCGGTCTGCCGGGAGGGCCCGCGAACGCGCGACATCGGCGGCTCGGCGACGACGGTCGAGGTCGGCGACGCCATCGCCGCGGCGATCGCGTAGCGGGGGCGCCGTCCGGGCCGGACGCGTCGGGAACGCGGGGTGGTGCCTGGCGCCGGCCATGGCCGCCGGGTACTCGTCCGGGGCGGGTAGCGTTGGCCGAGCGGTGCCCGCCGACGCACAGAGGATCGCCGCCGAGCTCGCGGCTGCGCGCGAGGCGTTCGAGCGCGGCCGGCACGCGCGCGCCATCCGCGAGGTCTGGGACTGCGGACGCGCCGCTGCGCGGCTGAACGACGAGGCAGGGCTGGAGGCCGTCGTCGCGCTCGCCACCGAGATCCGCGACACGGCGACGGGCCGGCAACAGGAGAACGCCGCGATGACGGTCACCTACTTCGCCCACTGCCTCGCGGACGCCCGCTCGGGCGTCCGCTCCAGCTCGTCGGCGCTCGGGCGCCTGTTCGGGTTCGGCCGCGGCGGCGCCGAGCCGACGAAGCGATGCCCCGACTGCGCCGAGACGATCAAGGCCGCCGCGAAGGTATGCCGTTTCTGCGGCTACCGCTTCGAGTAGGATGTAACCACGGTTACCCGATCTGGTTCGCAGCTCGACTGGGCGCTGCTCGCGTACCGGCTTCCGCGCGAGCCCTCGACGCCGCGGATCGCCGTCTGGCGCAAGCTCAAGCGACTCGGTGCGGCGCAGCTCCTCGACGGGCTCGTGGCGCTGCCGCTCGACGCGCGCAACCGGGAGCAGCTCGAGTGGATCGCCGACGAGGTCGCGGAGGCCGGTGGCGAGGCGGGCCTCTGGATCGGGCGGCTCGCGTCGGCGGCACAGGAGCGCGAGCTCGTCGCGAGGATGGCCGCGTCCGTCGCCGCCGAGTACCGCACGTTCATGGCCCAGGCGGCCGAGGCCCGGAGAGACGAACCCGGCCGGCGGCGGCGCACGCTCGCCCGCCTGCGCCGGGAGCTGCGCCGGATCCGCTCGCGCGACTACTTCCCGCCGCCCGAGCGCGAGCTCGCGCTCCGGGCGCTCGACGAGCTGGCCGCGCGCGTCGAGGAGGCGGTGCAATGAGGTGGGCGACGCGCCGCCGGTGCCACGTCGACCGCGCCGCGTGCGCGTGGCTGATCCGGCGCTTCGTCGACCCGGCGGCGGAGTTCGTCTTCGTCGACGACCCGGACGACGTGCCGCCCGACGCGACCGCCTTCGACATGCGCGGCGCCGAGCTCTCGCACCACGACGGCGACTGCAGCTTCGAGACGTTCCTGCGCCGCTACGAGCTCGACGACCCGGTGCTCTGGGAGCTCGCGAAGATCGTCCACGAGGCGGATCTCGCCGACGAGCGCTACGACGCGCCCGAGGCGCCCGGGCTCGACGTCCTGCTGCGCGGGCTGTCGATGGTGCGCGGCGACGACGAGCTGATCGCGCTCGCGCAGCCGCTGTTCGACGGCCTCTACGAATACCGGCGGCGCGCGATCCTGCTCGGTCGCGAGCCGTCCTGAGGAAGGAGGAGCGATGAAATGGGTCACCCGCGAGCGCCCGAAGACCGACCGGATCGCGTGCCCCTGGCTGATCCGGCGGTTCATCGACCCGGACGCCGAGTTCCTGTACGTGCCCGCCGACCGGGTGCTCGGCGTCGCCCAGGAGGAGGGCGCGCATTCGTACGACGCCCCGGGCGCGCGCTACACGCACCGCGACGGCCTCTGCTCGTTCGAGGTGCTCGTCGAGGAGTACGCCGTCGACGACCCGGCGGTGCACCTGCTCGCGCGGATCGTCCACGGTGCCGACGTCGCCGACGACCGTGACGCGACGCCGCAGTCGCGCGGCCTGCTGGCCGTCGCGGAGGGCTTCCACCTGCTGAACCTGCCCGACCACCGCCAGCTCGAGCTTTCGCTGCCGGTCTACGACGCGCTCTACGCGTGGTGCCGGAACGAGGTCGGAGCCGGCTGACATGGGGCTCGCGCGCGTCGGCTTCGTGCCGATCCCGCCGGGCGACTCGCCGGGGTTCGACCACGCGGACGTCGCGCCCGAGGCCGGCAGGCTGTTCGTCGCCCACACCGGCGCCGACCGGATCGACGTGCTCGACCACCGCTCGCAGACCTGGCTCCGGTCGATCACGGACGTGCCCGGCGTGGCCGGCGTCCTCGTCGACGAGGGACACGACCTGCTGTGCTCGACCGACCGCGCCGCCGCACGGATCAGCGTCTTCCGGCTCTCGGACGAAGGGCTCGTCGCGCGCGTCGAGGTCGGGCCGCACCCGAACGGCGTCGCCTACGACCGCCGCCGCCGGCGCCTCCACGTCTTCAACCTCGGCGAGCCACTCGGCGAGGGCTGCACCGTGTCCGTCGTCGACGTGGCCGAAGCGCGCGTCCTCGCGGAGCTGCCGCTGCCGGGAAGGCCGCGCTGGGCCGTCTACGACGAGGGCCGCGACGCCGTCTACGCGAACATCCGCGACCCGGCCGTGGTCGTCGTCGTCGACTGCGAGCGAGTCGAGCTCGCCCGCAGCATCCCGGTCGCCGCGGCCGGGCCGCACGGGCTGTGGCTCCACCGCGGGATCCTCTACTGCGCAGCCGACGAGGGAACGCTCGTCGCGCTCGACGCGGACGGCGGCGAGACGATCGCGAGCCTGCCGCTGCCCGGCACGCCCGACGTGGTCATGCTCGATCCCGGGCGCCGGCGGCTCTACGTCTCGATCGGCGATCCGGGCCTCGTCTCGAGCTTCGACAGCGAACGCCTCGAGCACGTCGAGGACGTGAAGACGGAGCGCGGCGCCCACACGTCGTGCCTCGCCCCGGACGGGACGCTCCACGTCTTCTGCCCGGAGAGCTGCGGCGCGGCGCTCTATGCCGAGCGGTAGCCGGCTCGGCGGCGATGCCCGGCGGATCCTCGCGGTGCAGGCGGCCCGGGCGGCCGCGTACGGCCTCGGCTCGGTGCTCGTCGGCGAGTCGCTCGCGCGCCGCGGGCTCTCCGGGACGGAGGCCGGCGGCGTGCTCGCGTCGCTGCTCGCGGGGACGGCGCTCGCGTCGGTGCTCGTCGCGCGCTACGGCGACCGGGTCGGCCGCCGGCGCGCCTACCGCGCGCTCCTCGTCGCGATGGCCGCGGCGGGCACCGTCTTCGCCCTGACGGCCTCGCTGCCGGCGCTCGTCCTCACCGGGCTGACCGGCACCGTCTCGACCGAGGTCGTCGAGTCGGGACCGTTCACCTCGCTCGAGCAGGCGATGCTCCCCCACGCCGCCGCGGACACGACGCGCGCCTTCGGGACGTACAACACCGTCGCGACGCTCGCCGGTTCCCTCGGCGCCCTCGTCGCCGCGGCCGGGCTCTCGGCGCGCTGGCTCCTCGCCTATCCGCTGACCGCGGCGGTCGCGCTCGCCGCGAGCCGGGGTCTGACCCCGGCGGTCGAGGCGGGCCGCGAGCTCGAGCCCGGGCGGAAGCCGCTCGACCGCTCCCGCGGGATCGTCCTCCGGCTCTCGGCGCTGTTCGCACTCGACAGCTTCGGCGGCGGCTTCGTGCCGCAGACGTTCGTGGCGTACCTCTTCACGAGACGCTACGACGCGTCGCCGCACACGCTCGGGATCGTCTTCTTCTCGATCGGGATCCTGCAGGCGCTCTCGTTCCAGGCCGCGGTGCGGCTCGCCGGGCGGTTCGGACTCCTTCGGACGATGGTCTTCAGCCACCTCCCGTCGAACGCGCTCCTCGCGGCGATCGCGTTCGCGCCGAACCTGACGGCGGCGATCGCCCTGCTGCTGGCCCGGAGCGCCCTCAGCCAGATGGACGTGCCGACGCGGCAGGCGTACGTCGTCGCCGTCGTCGATCCGTCCGAGCGGACCGCGGCCGCCGCCTACACGAACACCGCCCGCTACGTCACGAGGCCGCTCGCGCCGCTCGTCGCCGGCGCGGTCCTGCGCAGCTCGCTCGGCCTGCCGTTCCTTCTCGCCGGCGCGCTGAAGAGCGTCTACGACGTCGGCCTCTACGCGGTCTTCCGGCGCACACCCCTCTAACGAGCCTCAAGCCGGGCGCCGGCCTGCCGACAAGTCGGACGTGGGCTCGCTCCGCCGACGTCTCCTGCGCCTGGCCTGCACCGGGGCAATCCTCGGCGCCGTCCTCGCCGGGTCGGCGGCGGCAGCGGGCGATCTCTTCGTCGGCGCCGAGGAGGACGGGCTGCTCACGGCCAGCCCGCAGCTGACGACGTCCGTCGCGCGCGCGCTCGGGCTGAGGGCACTGCACGTCACGCTCACGTGGCAGGCCGGGCAGACGACCCTTTCGGACCTGCAGGCACAGGCGCTCGACCGCGCCATCGTCGAGACGTTCGGGCTCCGGCTCGTCGTCACCGTCACCGGCCCGGCGGCGGCCGCCCCGCAGACCGAGGCGGCACGCGCGGACTACTGCGGCTTCGCCGCCGACCTCCTCCGCAGGTACCCGACGATCAACGACGTCGTCGTCTGGAGCAGCCCGAACGCGGGCAGCTCCTGGAGCCCGCAGTTCGGCGCCGACGGCGCGAGCGTCGGGCCCGCGCAGTACGAGGCGCTGCTCGCGACGTGCTGGGACACGCTCCACGAGCTCCGGCCGGCGGTGAACGTGGTCGCCGACGCGTCGTCGATCGCGACCGGCTCGCCGGGCGGCTTCGTCATCGGCTCGCATCCCCCGCTCGTCTGGTACCGGAAGCTCGGCGAGGCGTACCGCGCGAGCGGCCGGACGAAGGCGATCTTCGACACCCTCGCGCACGCGCCGCGGCCGCTGACATCGGCCGAGCGGCCCTGGACGAAGCACGGGACGAGCGGCCCCGTCGGCGAGGGCGACTACGCGACCCTCGTCGGCGTGCTCGCCGAGGCGTTCGGCGGCACCGCACAGCCGGTGCCCGGCCAGAGCGTCGTCCGGATCTGGTACGTCGACGACGGCTTCCAGACGCGGCCGGATCCGGCGAAGGCGCGGCTCTACCGGGGGAAGGAGACGGATGCCTCTGCGCTCCCGGCGTGGTCGCCGCGCGCGGCGACGGATGCCGCGATCGGCCCCGCGCCGGACCAGTCGACGCAGCTCGTCGACGCCGTCCGGCTCGCCTACTGCGAGCCCGGCATCGGCGGGTTCTTCACGTACGGGCTCGCCGACGACCCCGATCTCGGCGGCTCCCAGTCGGGCGTGCTGTGGGCGGACTGGTCGCCGAAGCCGTCGTACGCGGCGCTGCGAAGCGCCGTCGCCGCCGCGAGCGCGGGCACGATCGACTGCTCGTGGCTCGGCAGGTCGGGCCTGCCGCCGCGGCCGACGCAGCTTCCGCTCGCCGACCCGCTCAGGATCTCCAGCTTCCGCGTCGTCTCGGCGACGCCGTTCTCCGCGACCGTGGCCTGGCACACGTCGCTGCCGGTGCTCGGCCGGCTCGCGTACGGCCTCCCTGCGACCGGCCCGACGCTGTGGGCCGGAGTCCGCGGCTCGGGCCTCGACCACACGGCGACGCTCTCCGGCCTGCGCGCGGGCACCGCCTACCGCGCCTGGCTGACGACGACCTCCGCCGACGGGCAGCGGACGCGGGCGACCCTCGACCTGGCGACGCCCGGGATGCCCTCCTCGGCGACCTCCGCGATCGGCGCCGGAGGACAGTTCCTCGTCAACGGGCAGCCGTTCTTCCCCTTCATCGAGTGGTCGATCTGCCCGTACGACTACGCCGCCAACCTGGCGGCGGGGATCAACCTCTTCGCCGAGAACCCCTGCGGCGGGCTCAGGGCGCAGCTCTCCGGGCTCGGCGGACGCGCGCTGTCGGCGGCCGTGGCGGGCGAGTCCGCGGCGAGCGGCGGCGACCTGATCGGCTTCTTCTTCCCGGACGAGCCCGACGGTCTCGGGATGTCGGCCGAGTCGATGCCGGGCCGGCCGGCCGGCGTCCCCGGCGTCGGCTTCCTCACCCTCACGAACCACTTCTACTCGGGCGCCGCGCCGCTCTCGTACGGCCGCGACATGTACCCGGGGATGATCGCCCGGGCGGACATGATCGGCTTCGACCTGTACCCGCTCCAGGTCTGGTGCCGACCGGAGCGGCTCGGCGACGACTTCGACGCCCAGCGCGAGCTCGTCCAGATGTCTGCGGGCAAGCCGACGTTCCAGTGGATCGAGACCTCCGAGTGGCAGTGCCCGGGCGGAGCGACCGCGGTCACGCCGCAGACCGTGCTCACCGAGAGCTGGCTCGCGATCGCCGGCGGCGCGCAGGGGCTCGGCTTCTTCCCGGCGGTCGGCACGCCGCCGATCGCGAAGGTCATCGGCTCGATCTCGGATCAGGTCGCGGCGCTCGGGCCGGCGCTGCAGGCGCCGTCCGTCGCGGCCAGCTCGAGCGTCGCGCAGGTTCGAGTCGGGGCGCGCAGCTACGGCGGTGCGGTGTACGTGTTCGCCGTGAACGCGGGCTACTCGGCCGCGGACGCGAAGATCTCGGTGCCCGGCCTCGCGGGCCGGCCGGTGTCGGTGTTCGGCGAGGGCCGCCGCCTCGGCGCCGCCGACAGCTCGTTCACGGATCACTTCGAGCCGCTCGCAGTGCACGTCTACATCGCCCAGCCGTTCGGCAGCTGACCCCGCAACCGCGAAGCCCCGCCCGGCGTTCTCCTCATGAGAACTCGAGGAGGAGGACGAGATGTTGCTTCTGCTCCTGGTCGCGCTGCTCGCGATCGCCGCGTTCGGCGTCGGCTTCACCATCCACTGGCTCTTCATCGTCGCCGTCGTGCTCGCGCTCGTCTGGCTGATCGGCTTCTTCGCCGGCGGCTCCGGCGGCCGCTCGCGCGGCTACTGGTATTAGCACGGGGGAACCGGGGTTCCCCCGTTAACCCCCTCCATTAGCACGGGGGAACCAGGGTTCCCCCGTGAACCCCCTCCATGGGAACCTCCGGTTCCCTCGCCCCTCCGGCACCGTCTGATCGCGCGTCGTCGCTGCGGCGGGCAAAGCCCGCCTCCGCCGGTCAAATCGAGAGCGGGATGCTCTGCGCGTAGCGGAAGACGTTCTGCGGGTCGTAGCGCTTCTTCACCGACACGAGCCGCGGGAGGTTCGAGCCGTAGTAGGCCTGGCGCCACGTCGTCAGGTCGCGGTCGACGTAGTTCTGGTACGCCTCGCCCGAGACGTACGGGCGCATCGCCGTGTGGAAGTCCGCGAGCCACTTCCGGTTCGGACCGGCCAGGTCGGGCGTGGTCCAGTAGGTCAGGTACTGGAACGAGAAGAGCATGTCGCGATGGACGAACGCCGTCGCCGCCTTCGGCACCCGGTTGATCGCGCCGCCGTAGGAGTCGAGGAGAAGCAGTCCCCGGGTGGGCACCTTGTACAGCGCGGCCGAGATCACCGCGGCCGCGGCCGCCGGGAGCGGCTGCCGGGCGTAGTCCGACTTCGCGGCGAAGGTCGCCCGCTGCAGCTCGCCGCCCGCGCCGAGGTGGCACGTGTCGAGCGCCGTGCAGCCGGCCCACATCCGGACGGCGTCGAGGAAGGGCCGCTCGATCGCGCCCACCCGGCTCGGCGTCCCCGCGCTCGCCAGCGGCTGGATCAGCGAGAGCGTCTCCGCGCGCGTCCCGAGGAACTGCCCGACGGCGCTGAGGGTCACCGTCCCACCCGACGAGCCCATCGAGAGGACGGAGAAGAGCTCGTCCGGCCCGTGCGGTGCGAACGACTGCCACGCCGCGAGCGCCGTCGGGAGCTGGTCGAACGACCAGCTGACGATGAACGTCGTCACCGTCGAGATCGGGTGGACGCGGAACTTCCAGCGCGTGACGACGCCGAAGTTGCCGAGCCCGCCGCCGCGGCAGGCCCAGAAGAGGTCGGAGTGCAGGCGGGAGTTGCAGACGAGCCGCCGGCCGTCGGCGGTCACGACCTCGAACTCGAGGACGTTGTCGGTCGCGAGCCCCCACTTCCGCGAGAGGAAGCCGTGGCCGCCGCCGAGCGTGAGGCCGCTGACGCCGACCGAGGCGCACGAGCCGGCCGGGATCGCGAGCCCGGCGGCGCCGAGCTTCGTGTAGACGTCGATGAGGCGGGCGCCGGCGCCGATCGTCGCCGTCCCCGCCGTCTTGTCGACCGCGATCGTGTTCAGCCGCGAGACGTCGACGATCACGCCGGGCGTCGTCGAGTAGCCCGCGTAGCTGTGCCCGCCGCAGCGCGGCGCGAGGCGGACCGCGTGCTTCCGCGCCCAGGCGATCGTCTTCGAGACGTCGCCGGGGCCCGCGCAGTACGCGACGGCGATCGGTTTGACGCCGTCGTAGATCGTGTCGAACGCGACGCGGGCGGCGTCGTAGCCCGGGTCGGCACGGCCGACGACGTGCCCGACGAGCTGCTTCTTCAGCTCCTCGACCGGCCCGGCGTCGGCGCGGCCGGAGCGCGCGAGCCGCCACCACGGCGCGGTCGCGGCACCGGCGCCGAGCGCGAGGAACCGACGCCGCCCGAGCGTTTGAGATCCCACGGCGGCCATCGTAGAATCCCGCGCCGACGGCGACCAGCGGAGGAGGCCCGAATGCCCTCGTACATGACCCAGGTTTCCTACACGGCGGAGGCGTGGCGGACGCTCGTCGAGCACCCGCAGAACCGGATCGACGCAGTCCGACCGGTCGTCGAGTCGCTCGGCGGCAGCATGCTCCACGGGTGGCTGTCGTTCGGCGACTACGACCTCGTGGCGATCGTCGACCTGCCCGACAACGTCAGCGCGGCGGCGTTCTCGCTCGCTGCCATGGCCGGCGGCTCCGTCAAGACGTTCAAGACGACGCCGCTGCTCTCGGTCGAGGAGGGCGTGGAGGCGATGAAGAAGGCCGGCGGAGCCGGCTACCGGCCGCCGCGGTAACCGCGTCTCAGTACGGCCGCGCCTCGCTCTGGTACCGCGACGCGAGGCTGCTCTGCTCCGACGAGGGGAACGCGATCGTGTTCGGGTCACCGTCGGAGACGTAGCGCTCGCCCGGGTTCCGCTCGAGGATGTCGAGCCAGTAGGAGCTCCCGAACTGCACGGACGCCGACGGGGCGGTCCGGATCCGCGGGATGTTCGCCGGGTCGAACTGGGAGCTGAACGGCGACGGGGCGGGATTCGCGCCGACGAGGTACACGCCCTGGAAGGAGTAGCTCTCCCCACCCCACGCGCCGTGGACGGCGATCGCCGTGTTGTGCGGGTAGCTGCCGAGCGGAAGCGCCATCGTCACGATGCTCGCGCCCGGCAGCGCCGAGTGGATGATCTGCTGGCCCTCGACGAGCTCCTTCTGGACGTCGGTGTCGGACAGCGTCCGGAGCGGGAGGTGGTCGCGCGTGTGGTCGCCGATCTCGAACCCGTGCGACGAGAGCCAGCGCACGACGTCGTTCGACGGCTTGCCGCTGCCGGTGAACGGCTCGCGGAGGATGAAGAACGTGCCCGTCGCGGTGAAGCCGGGGTGCGTCCGCGCGAAGTCCATCAGCACGCCGACGCCGCTCTGGGGGTCCAGCTTCCCGTTCGCGAGGAACCGGATCTGGTTGTTCGTCGAGTCGTCGAAGGTCAGGACGACCGGGCTCTTGCCGGCGGGGATGTCGATGTGGCCCGTCTCGAGGTCGCGCGCCGTGATCGGGACGAAGCCGTCGCGCCACAGGCGCTCGAGCTCGGTCCGGAACTGCGCCGGCGTGATGTCGTAGTCGCCGAGCGGCTTCGCCAGGAACTGGTGGTACATCAGCACCGGCACCTGGCCGAGCTCGTTGGCCTTCGCGCGCTTCGCCGTGCCCGGTCCGGCCGGGGTCGTCCCGGGCGTCGAGCGCTTCGCGGGCTTGTCGCTCATCGGGTCGAGCGCGTCGCCGTCGTACGTGACGGCGGGATCCCAGAGCAGGAACTCGTCGATGCCGTCGTCGTGCGCCGCGTTGATCTGCGCGCGCACCTCGCGCGGCCCGTAGTCGACGCCGAGCGAGAAGTCCTGGAGCCACGGCACGACGCGAGCGCCCGTGCCCTCGACGTCGCGGTTGAAGTCCTTCAGCGAGCGCTGGACGATCTCGTAGGGCTCGGCGTTCGGGTTCGAGACGTTGTACTCGCCCGGGCCCCAGTGCGAGGGGTAGACCATCGGCGCGACGTAGTCGACGTGCTGCGCCATCATCGGGATGTTCTGCGCGACCTCCTCCGGCCGCGTCGCCGCGACGCCGAAGACGGAGGCGCCGAGGAACGTCTTGTACGGCTGGAGCGCGGCGCGCGCCTTCGCGAGGAAGGTGGCGATCGCGGCGTCCGCGCTCCCCTTCAGGCCGGGGAAGGACATCGTCGAGAGCGGGCCGTCGGGCCGGCGGACGTAGTCGTAGAGGATCTCGTCGACGCCGGCCTTGGCGGCCGCGACGGCGACGTCGACGTTGTACCTCTGGACGACCGGGTTCGCGAAGTTCGTGAAGCCGCCGTAGCCGGAGCCGAGGTACTGACCGCCGTCCGGCGTCTGGATCACCTCGTCGCGCTCGCCGTGCTTCCACGCGTAGGACGCGAGCACCGGGTCGCGGAAGGCGACGATCCGGCCGATCACGCGGACGCCCTTCTTGTGGAGGAGCCGGACGGCCGAGGGCAGGTCGTAGATCTTCTGGACCGCGCCCGCCTGCTTCCCAAGCGGGATCGACGCGTTCCAGCCGATCAGGCCGGACTCGTCCTTGAGGTCGAGCTCGACCGCGTCGACCCGATGCTCGTCGATCAGCCTGAGCACGGGGTCGCGCAGGCTCGGGGTCGCCCAGGCGTAGAACGTCACGTGGACCGCGTGCACCGGCCGCGGGGGCATCCGCGGCACGAACGAGACGAAGACCTGCTTGCGGCTCGTGTTGCCGAAGGGGTCGCGCGCGCGGAAGGTCAGCGGCCCGGGGGGCCGCGAGCGCAGGTCGATCGTGAACCGGCCGTCGTGCAGCGCGATCGTGCTGCGGCCGAGGAGGAGCGTCGCGTCCTTCTCGATCGTCCCGCTGATCCGGATCGGCGAACCGGACTCGATCTGCACCTGCTGCGGGATCGTGATCTCGGGCGGCGTCGTGTCGATCGAGAAGCGCCACGTGTGGCCGCTGCCGGCGCCCGGAAAGCCGCCGCTCGCGTGGACGCGCAGCACGTGATCGCCGTCGTCGAGGCCGGAGCCCTTGAAGACCGCCGTATCGCCGACGACGATCGCCCGGCTGGAGACGTCGAGCCCGTCGAGCTTCCACTTCGCATGCGCGACGGTCGACTTGCCCGACCGGATCAGGAAGGCGAGATGCCGGAGGCCCTTCGGCCCGATCCGGTTGCCGGTCGGCCCCTGCGCGTGCAGGTTCGGCGAGCTGAGGCGCGCTCCGAGCGAGAACGTCGCGAAGACGAGCGCGGCGAGGATCGCGAGTGCGAGGACGAGCCTCCGGCGGCCGCGGCGCTTCCGCCTCCGGAGCTCGAGCTGCCGGTTGCGGCGGCGCTCGTTGACGCGGTCCTCGTCGGTCGGCTCGGCCCGGCCGCCGCCGCTCGTCTCCGCCACCCAGTCGCGCAGCTCACGGCTCGGCGGCGCCGGCGGCGGCTCCTCCGGGAAGTCGTCGTCGCGCGGCGGCGGTGCCGCGGCGGCCGGCGTGACCGGCCGCGAGGCGTCCTTGAGCTCCGACTGGAGCCGGTCGACCTCGTCGGTCAGCAGCAGGATCGCGCGCGCGGCGGCGCGAGCCTCGCGGCTCTCGCTGTCCTTCTGCAATCGCCCCGCCCACCGCCGGAGCTCGGCCATCTGGGCCGCGTCCACGCGGGAAGTATTCAGCAAGAGCAGGGCCTCCGTAGCATCTGGACGTGTTTCGGATCCTGGCGGCCGGACTCCTCCTGCTCGTCGGCGCGCTCGTCGCCTGCTCCGCCGTCCTCTTCGTCTGGCCCTCGGACGACTCGCCTGCGCACGCGAGCGCCGTCGTCGTCCTCGCGGGCGCGAAGAAACCGCGGCTGGACAAGGGGCTCGAGCTGATGCGCCGCGGCGTCGCGCCGGTGCTCGTGATCTCCGACGGCTGGGACCCGACCTGGCCGCAGGCGAACCGGCTCTGTGCGGGCCACGCGCCGTTCCGCGTCTACTGCTTCCACGCGAATCCGTATAGCACGCGCGGCGAGGCCGAGAACGTCTCGCGGATGGCGCAAAGCCACGGCTGGCGATCGCTCGTCGTCGTCACCTCGGCCTATCACGTCCGCCGCGCGAAGCTGCTCTTCGACCGCTGCTTTTCCGGCCGTGTGCAGGCCGTCGGCGCGCCGTTTCCCCGCTCGTACGCGGCGTTGCTCGCCGCAAGCGAGTGGGCGAAGCTCGTGTATGCGTTGACCGTCGCTCGCGAGTGCTGATACTGCTGGCAGATCCTCATGGAGTTTCGGGTTCTCGGGCCGTTGGAGGTGGTCGCGGACGGCGGGCCGATCACTGTCGCCGCGGCGAAGCTGCGCGCGCTCCTCGCGCTGCTCCTCCTGCACGCGAACGAGCCCGTCTCGACCGACCGTCTCGTCGAGGACCTGTGGGCCGGTGACCCGCCCGCGACCGCGGGGAAGACGCTCCAGACCTACGTCCTCCGGCTGCGCAAGCTGCTCGGCGACGACCGGATCCGAACGACGCCCGGCGGCTACCGGCTCCGCGTCGAGCCGGACGAGCTCGACCTCGACCGCTTCCAGGCGCTGCGCGACGCGGGCGAGCCCCGGCAGGCGCTCGCGCTCTGGCGCGGCGCCCCGCTCGCCGAGTTCGCCTACGAGCCCTGGGCGCAGGCGGCGATCGCCCGCCTCGACGAGCTCCGCCTCGTCACGCTCGAGGAGCGGATCGACGCCGACCTCGCCCGGCGACGGCACGCGGAGCTCGCCGGCGAGCTCGACGCCCTGATCGCCGAGCACCCGCTCCGCGAACGACTCCGCGCCCAGCAGCTGCTCGCCCTCTACCGCTCCGGCCGCCAGGCGGAGGCGCTCGAGGCATACCGCAGGGCCCGCACGACGCTGGTCGAGGAGCTCGGGATCGAACCCGGGCACGAGCTCCAGGAGCTGAACCGCCGGATTCTCACGCAGGACCGCGGGCTCGACGCGACGGCCCCCGGTCCGCAGAAGGCCGTCGTGCCCGAGCCCGGCGAGCCGGAGCGGCCGCGGCCGGCCGCGACGACGTCGTTCATCGGCCGCGGGCGCGAGCGCCGCGAGCTCCGCCGCCTCATCCGCGCGCCTGGAACGCGGCTCGTGACGATGACGGGACCCGGCGGGACCGGCAAGACGCGGCTCGCGCTCGAGGTCTCCGGCGAGCTCGAGCGCGACTTCCGCCACGGCTCGGTCTTCGTCGACCTGACGACGGTGTCCGATGCCGACCTCGTCCTGCCGGCGATCGTCTCGAGGCTCGGGCTCCGCGAGAGCGCGGGACGGGAGGCCCTCGACGCGCTCGCGAGCTTCCTGCGCGGCCGGGAGCTGCTCCTCGTCCTCGACAACCTCGAGCAGGTACTCGCAGCCGCGCCGCTCGTCGCCGAGCTCGTCGAACGAGCGCCCGGCCCGACGCTCCTCGTCACGAGCCGCGCACCGCTGCGCGTCGCCGTTGAGCGCGTGTACGCGGTGCCGCCGCTCGAGCTGCCGGATCCGGCGCGGCGCCCGCCGCTCCCGGAGCTCGGCCGCCTCGAGGCGATCCGGCTCTTCGTCCAGCGCGCCCGCCAGACCCGCGCGGACTTCGAGCTCTCGCACGTGAACGCCGAGGCGGTCGCCGAGCTCTGCGTCCGCCTCGACGGCCTCCCGCTCGCGCTCGAGCTCGCCGCCGCCCGCGTGCGGCTGCTCTCCCCCCGCGCGATCGTCGACCGGCTCGGCCGCCGGCTCGATCTGCTCCGGGCCGGGGCCGCGGAGCTCCCGGAGCGCCACCGGACGCTGCGCGCGGCGATCGAGTGGAGCTACGACCTCCTTCCCGAGCAAGAGCAGCGACTCTTCGAGACGCTCGGCGCGTTCACGGGCGGCTTCACGTTGGACGGCGCCGATGCGGTTGCGGCGCCGGACGGGATCGACGTCCTGGAGGGCGTCGACTCGCTGCTCGCCAACAACCTCCTCCGGCCGCTCCCGACCGCGGGCGACGAGCCGCGCTTCGGCATGCTCGAGACGATCCGCGAGTACGCGCGCGAGCGTCTCGCAGCCCGTTCCGACAGCGCGGAGATCCGCCGCCGGCACGGCGTCTTCTACGTCGAGCTCGCCGAGCAGGCCGAGCCCGAGCTCCGCGCCTCGAATCAACTCACCTGGCTCGAACGCCTCGACGCCGAGAACGACAACCTGCGCGCGGCGCTGGCCTGGACGACCGACAGCGGCGCGGCAGAGCTCGGCCTCCGCGGCGGCGCGGCGCTCTGGCGCTACTGGCAGATCCGCAGCCTCGACCGCGAGGGACGCGAGCGGCTCGAGCGGCTGCTGGCACTGGACCTCGGCGGCGTCGACCCCGCCGTGCGCGGGCGAGCCCTCGCCGCAGCGGGCCGCGAGTCGTTCATCGTCGGAGACCTCGACGACGCGCGAGGCCTCCTCGAAGCGAGCCTGCCGACGCTGCGCAGGCTCGACTCGGTGCCCTGGCTGGCGATGAGCGTCGGCATCCTCGGCCTGATCGCGTTCGCCCGCGGCGACGAGGCCGCGGCCCTCCCGCTCCTCGAGGAGAGCGTCGAGCTCGCCCGGGCCTCGCGCGACTGGTGGGCGCAGAGCATCGCGCTCAGCGCTCTGGCCGAGGCGCACCGCAAGCGTCAGGAGCTCGGCAAGGCACGTCTCATGCTCGAGGAGGGGCTGCGAGCGGCTCGCGAGTGCGGCGACGTCAGGCAGATCGCCCGGCTCACCAGCGCCCTCGGCCTCGTCGCCCTGTCCGCGCGCGACTACGAACGAGCACGCCGACTCTTCGAGGAAGGCCTCGGCATCCAGCGGACGGCGAGGGATCTCTTCACGGTCTCGCGCTCGATCGCGTACCTGGGGCTCGTCGCGCGCGGGCTGGGAGACGCGGACGCCGCGAGACGCCACTTCCTCGAGGCGCTCGCGATGCAGGCCGAGACGGACGACCGTACCGGGCTCGCGGCGACCCTCGAGCTGCTCGCGGAGCACGCCGCCGCCGAAGGACGTACAAGACGCGCCGTCCGGCTCTTCTCCGCCGCGCAGCTCCTCAAGGACCAGGTCGCCGTGTTCCCGATGAACCAGCTCGATCCGCTCGAGATCGACGCCGAGAGCCTCCGCGCCCGGCTCGACGCGCAGTCCTTCGAGGAGGCCTGGGCCTGGGGGCGCTCGATGATGCTCCCCGACGTGGTCGCGTACGCGCTCGAGGAGGAGCCGTCCGAGCCGGACCTCGAGCGCGTGCGGGACGTCGGCTGACGCTTGTCACAGCCGCCACGACGGCGTATGGTTCCGGCCATGCCAGTCGCGCGGACGGCTGACGGCGTCGACATCGCCTACGAGACGGTAGGCCAGGGCCCGCCGGACGTGCTCTTCATGCACGGCTGGGGCGGCTCGGGGAGCTACTTCGACGAGACGATCAAGTCCCTCGACCGCTCGCGGCTGCGCGCGATCACGTTCTCCTTCCGCGGCCACGGCGATTCCGCGGCGGGGCCGGCGTACGGGCTCGACGAGCTGGCCGCGGACACGATCGCGGTCGCCGACGCGGCCGGCGTCGACAAGGCCCTGCTCATCGGCTTCAGCATGAGCGGCAAGTTCGCCCAGTACGTCGCGGCGCGGCACCCGGATCGCGTGCTCGGGCAGGTCCTCGTCGCCGGCTGCACCGCCGGTCTCCTCCCGCTGCCGGACGAGGTCCTCGAGACGTGGTACGCGCAGGCCGGGAACGCCGAGGGAATGTGCGACCTCGTGCGCGAGTACTACTACCAGCCGGTCCGGGAGGAGCTGACGGAGGCCTTCGGGCGCAGCTTCGCCCGGATCCCGCTCGAGGCGCTCAGGGGAACGATGGAGGCCGTCACGAACACGTCCTTCGAGCCGGCGCACGTGCCGACGCTCGTCCTCGCCGGCGCGCACGACCCGATGTTCACGGCCGAGATGCTCCGCACGACGGTCTCCGACCCGGTTCCAGGCGCCAGGTTCGAGGCGCTCGACGCGAATCACGAGATCCCCGTCGAGCTGCCGGACGTGCTCGCCGCGCGGATCGAGGCGTTCCTCGCCGAGCTGAGCGGCGCCCCGGAGGCCGGGGAGGCGCTCGCGGGCGCGTCCGTCTAGCTACTTCCCCCGGAAGAACGTCGATCCTGGCTCGCTCGTGGCTCCAAGGGGAAGTAGCCCCTTTTCGGGGCTTCGCCCTTTGGTGTTTGCGGATTCCTGGAAAGTGCAGGCACTTTCCAAGAATCCCGTCTCTCACTCAAAGGCGCAGCCCAAAGAACAGCTACTTCCCCCTCGCGGCCATCCTACGGCGTCTTTCCGGGGGAAGTAGCTAACCCTCTTCCAGGGCGAGGATCCGGAGGGCGCCGTCCTCGCGCACGAGCACGATCCTGCCCGGCGCGCCGTCGGCGACGGCCGACACCACGACGCGATCCGCCTCACGCGTGACGTCGCCGACGCGGAACTCGATCCGCCCGTTCCAGACGAAGGTGACGCGAAGGACTGCCGCGCAGGTCCGCTCGTCACGCAGCCCGTGCGACCGGTAGAAGCCGCTTGAGAACAGCCGGCACGTGTCGTCGTAGCGCCGCTCGTTCTGCGAGCGAAAGAACTCGACCGCGACGCCCCGCCCCTCGGCGGTGAGCGACCGGTCCGGCCGGCCCGTCGCCTGTGCGGGGCCGACGGCCAGGACGATCGCTCCGAGAGCGACGGCGGCCACGTGACTGAGGTTCATCGTTCCTCCCTTCTCGCCCGGCCCCGCCCAGGCGGCGGGCCTGCGCGGACGGTCGCCGCCGGCGGTCGCACGCCGGTCGAGCGCGGGTGGACGGCGCGCCTCTACCGCGGCGCGACCGCGGGTCCACCGGCGCGGGCGACGTTCTCGCCGCCGCCGACCCTGTCGACGAGGCGGCGAAAGGAGAGGAAGATGAAACGATCGTTCGCGGCGGCGACGGCGCTCGCCGCCTCGGCCGTCTGCCTACCGCTCGCGTCCTGGGCCGGGACGGACGCGACCTCCCACGAGGGCGCGAGCGCGATCCGCATCCTCCTGAAGCCGGTGAACGGTTATCACGAGAGCGGCGTCGCGCGCCTCACGCCAACCAGGGACGGCTTCACGGTGAAGCTGACCGTCGGCCGGGGCCCGGCGACAACGGGAGGCCACACGCACATCCACGACCTGAGCTGCGCACGCTACGCGCGGATCGCTCCGCACCCGCACGCACCGACAGGGCCTCAGCTCGACCGGCAGCTCGCGACGGTCACGGTCTACCTGACCGACATCTACAACGGGAAGTCGTCCACCGACGTGACCGAACCGCTCGCGAAGTTCCTGCGCGGCGGCTACTCGATCAACGTCCACATCCCGAACGACCCCTACACCGCGGTCATGTGCGGCGACCTGCCGCGGCGGGCGGTCGGGAGCAGCGCCGCGCGTGCGACGGCGTCGGCGAGCCCCGCGCCTGCGCTCGTCCGTGCCGCCTTCAACCGGAAGTTGAAGAAGACGATCCTCGTCGACGCGAAGGGCATCACGCTCTACGCCTTCGCGCAGGAAAGGGCGGGGAAGCCGACGTGCAACGACGACTCCCTGTACCACTGCTCGAGGCTGTGGCCCCCGCTCGTCACCTCCGGCCAGCCGAGGGCGGGGAAAGGCGTGAACGCGAAGCTGCTCGGGGTCGCGCGACGGCAGGACGGCCGCCTGCAGGTCACGTACGACCACCTGCCGCTCTACGAGTTCGCGAACGCCACGCGGAAGCGGCCGGGCGACGTCTCCGGGCAGAACTATCTCGGGCTGTGGTGGGTCGTCTCGCCGAGCGGCAAGAAGATCACGTAGCCGAACGCGCGCGGGGGCTCGCGGACCGCGGGCCTCCGCGGCCTACCTACGACGGGAGCGGGCGAGCGTCAGTCGCCCCAGTCGAAGTCGCGCGAACGCGTCCAGAGCCCGCTGTCCTCCTCGACAGCGGCGGCTCCCGCGAGCACGAGCGAGTCCTCGCCTGGCCACGAGAAGGTCGCGCCCGTCGGATCGGACTCCATGCCGTCCATCGTCTCCTCGAGACGGGCTTGCTCCTCGGTCTTGAACAGCGGGTGGTTGTCGAATGGATCCTCGGACTTGTAGCGGCCGATCGGCATCGCGACCTCCAGCTGCGAGTTCTTCCGCTTCAGCTCGAGGTGCTCCTGGATCGCGCGCGTGAACAGCGACGTGGTCTCTCCCTCCATTACTCCTCCCGAGGTAGGGGTCGGGTGCCGGGCGATTTTAAACGATTTGTGAAGCTTCTCAACTCGAGGGTATCGCCTGTTCCGGCTGGACCCGGGCGAAACGCGGCCCCGGGAGGCTTTCGTGTGCGAGGATTCGGGCGATGCCGAAGCTCCGGAAGCCGGGTCCTGTCGGGCTCGCCCTCACCGCCTACGACGTCTGGAAGAAGCTCCCGAAGGAGCGCAAGAAGCAGATCGTCGAGCAGGTCCGGAAGAACGGACCGACCGTCGCTCGGGGCGCCGCGAAGGTCGCGCGCGCTGCCGCGAAGCGAGCTCGCCGGCCGTAGCGAAGTCGGCACGAAGTCGACACGAAGCCGTGACAGGTCGGGGCTCTACGAGGCGCCGAGCGCTGCCCGGGCGATGCGGTCCTGCTCGCGCAGGTGCGCCGTCGGGTAGCCCTCGCTCGGGCTCGCCCGCCACGGCCGGCCGACGAAGCCGAGCGGCACGCCCTCCGGCCTCGCCTCTTCGAGACGGTGGCGGATCGAGCGCCAGGCGCCCATGTTCTGCGGCTCCTCCTGCGCCCAGACGACCTCCTCGAGCCGCGGATACGACCCGATCAGCTCGGCGAGCGACTTCGAAGGGAACGGGTAGAGCTCCTCGATGCGGCAGACGGCGAGGCGCGAGGCGCCCGCACGCTGCTCGTGGCCGACGATGTCGTAGTAGACCTTGCCCGTGCAGAGGACGAGCCGGCGGACGGCGTCGTGGTCGGCTGCCGCGTCGTCGAGCACCGGCCGGAACGAGCCCTCCGCGAGGTCGGCGAGCGTCGACGACGCGTCCTTCAACCGGAGGAGCCCCTTCGGCGTCATCACGACGAGCGGCCGCGCCTTCGGCTCGAGCGCCTGCCGGCGGAGGAGGTGGAAGTGCTGCGCGGCGGTCGTGCAGTTCGCGACGCGGATGTTCTCCTGCGCCGCGGCCTGCAGGAACCGTTCGAGGCGCGCGCTCGAGTGCTCCGGCCCGTTCCCCTCGTAGCCGTGCGGGAGGAGCAGCGTGAGCCGCGTCGTCTCGCCCCACTTCGACAGGCCCGAGACGATGAACTGGTCGATCACGATCTGCGCGCCGTTGACGAAGTCGCCGAACTGCGCCTCCCAGAGCACGAGCGCCTCGGGCGCGGCGATCGAGTAGCCGTACTCGAAGCCGAGCGCCGCGTACTCCGACAGCGGCGAGTTGTGCACCTCGAGCGACGCCTGCGCCTCCGCGAGGTTCTGGATCGGGGCGTAGCGCTCGCCCGTGCGGGCGTCGTGGAGGACGAGGTGGCGGTGCGAGAACGTGCCGCGCTCGGTGTCCTGGCCGGAGAGCCGGACGGGGATGCCTTCCACGAGGAGGCTCGCGAGCGCGAGCGCCTCGGCCTGGCCCCAGTCGATCCCGCCCTGGTCGACCGCCTGGGCGCGCCGCTCGAGCTGCCTCGCGAGCTTCGGGTGGACCGTGAAGCCGCCCGGGGCCCGGAGCAGCTCGGCGTTCAGCGCCCGGAGGTGCTCCGCCGGCACGGCGGTGACGACGCCGGCCGCGGTGCCGTACGGGACGCGCTCCTCCGGCGCGTGCGCCTCCTCGCCGAACGAGCTCTTCAGCCGCTCGTGCGCGGCCTTCAGCTCGGCGTTCACCTCCCCGACGAGGCGTTCCGCCTCGTCCTGCGACGCGGCGCCGGCCTCGAGGAGGCGCTCGGCGTACCGCTCGCGCACCGTCGGATGCTCGGCGATCGCGCCGACCATCAGCGGCTGCGTGTAGGCCGCCTCGTCCTGCTCGTTGTGGCCGAAACGCCGGTAGCCGACGAGGTCGACGACGACGTCGTGCGCGAAGTGCTGCCGGTAGGCGAGCGCCAGCCGGATCGCTGCGATCGCCGCCTCCGGATCGTCGGCGTTGACGTGGATGATCGGCGCGTCGAAGCCCTTCGCGAGGTCGCTGCAGTACCGGGTCGAGCGGCTCTCGGCGGGATCGGTCGTGAAGCCGATCTGGTTGTTCCCGATCAGGTGGAGCGTGCCGCCGGTCGAGTAGCCCGGCAGCGCCTCGAGGTTGAAGGTCTCCGCGACGACGCCCTGACCGGGGAAGGACGCGTCGCCGTGGATGAGGATCGCGAGCGCCGTCGTCGGGTCGTGGACGCCGTGACGCGTCGAGCGGTCGGTCTGCTCCGCCCGCGTGCGGCCCTCGACGATCGGGTCGACGGCCTCGAGGTGGCTCGGGTTCGCGGCGAGGGTCACGGCGACGTCGCCCGACGGCGTAGAGCGCTTCCCCTCGGCGCCGAGGTGGTACTTCACGTCGCCCGTGCCGCCCTCGGGGTCGCCGACGACCGCCTCCAGCGTGCGCTCGCCCTCGAACTCGCGCAGGATCGCCTCGTACGGCTGCCCGAGCGTGTGCGCGAGGACGCTCAGCCGACCGCGGTGCGCCATCCCGATCACGACCTCGCGCGCGCCGTCGTGCGCCGCCAGCGCGATCGCCTCGTCGAGCATCGGCACGAGCACGTCGAGGCCCTCGATCGAGAATTGCTTCTGCCCGAGGAACGTCCGCCGGAGGTAGTGCTCGAAGCCCTCGACCTGCGAGAGCCGGCGCAAGAGCGCCGTCTGCTCCTCCGCCGAGAGCGCCCGCCGGTAGCGGCCCAGCTCGATCGCCTTGCGCAGCCAGACGCGCTGCTCGTGGTCGGAGATGTGCTCGATCTCGTAGGCCATCGTCCCGCAGTAGGTCGCCTGGAGCCGCGGCAGCGCGTCCGCGAGCGTCTCGCCCGGGACGTAGAGGCGGAGCAGGCGCGCCGGGATCTCGGCCTGGAGCTCCGGCGTGAGCGGCGGCTCGAGCCGCTCCGGCTCGAGCGCGGGGTCTCCGACCGGCTCCGCGCCGAGCGGGTCGAGGTGCGCGGCGAGATGGCCGTGCATCCGGATCGCCTTGACGAGCGCCATCGCCGCCGCGACGCCGCCGAGCAGGCGCTCGTCGACCGCCTCCGCGGCGGCGGCGGGAGGCAAGGGCGCCGGCGCGTCGACGCGGCCGTTGCCGTCGGCCGCCTCGATCAGCCGGCGCAGGACGGGATGCTCGGCCACGAGCGCCGAGCGGCCGCTCTCGAACAGCGAGCGCCACTCGGGCGGGACGGCCTCCGGGTTCTCCAGGTACTCCTCGAGGAGCGCCTGCGCGTAGCCGGAGTTCAGCCCGTCGACGTCGTGCATCAGCTGCCTCCTTTGTAGCAGCGGCGCGGGACGCGGGACCCTCGACGCCGGGAACGAGGCTCGGAGGTTTTGGCCGGAGCTGCGGAACCGCGCAGCCGGTGGAGACGCAGGTCACCTGGAATCAGCACGGCCAGCCGGGGCCGCAGGGCCCGACCGGACCAGAGGGGCCGGCAGGACCGCAGGGCCCGATGGGGCCGCAGGGACCGACTGGCTCGACCGGTCCGAGAGGTCAGCGAGGGCCGGCCGGGGCGACCGGACTCGCTGGACCGACGGGTCCGACCGGACCCGAGGGACAGGCGGGCCCGACGGGGCCGACCGGGCCGCAGGGGCCGCCCGGCGCCGGCGGAGGGCCGGTTTACCACGTGAGCGTCTACGGATCCGGAATAGCCTCGTTGACCGGCAACTCGCCGGAGTTCGCGGGTTCGAGCCGGATCGGCGCGGGGCTGTACCGGGTCTCGTTCAGCGTCGGCACCGGGACGTGCGGCCGCGTTGCGACGCTCGGCATGCCGGACGACCAGGAGAACAACCCGGGCTTCTTCACTCCGATCAGGGGCGAGATCTCGACCTTCGAGGACATCGACGGCGACGTCATCGTGGCGACGTTCGACAGCACGGGCAACGCCGCCGATCGGAACTTCCACCTCGTCGTCGCCTGCTAGGAGAGCCGAGCTCAGAAGAGCGGGCGGTGCGTGACAACGGCGACGACCATGCCGATGAACCAGCAGGCCGTGCAGATGCCGACCGCGTAGGCCGGCAGCCGGCTGCGCCCGGAGCCCATCGCGGCCGCGAGCAGCGCCGCGACCTCGGTCGCGACGCCGACCCGCACGGGGCGGAAGGCGAGCGCGACGCCGTTGATGGTCAGCCGGATGTCCATCGCCGCCAGGATCGCGACGAAAATCGCCGCCGCCGCGAGGAAGCCGGCGATGACGTCGGCCGTCGTCCAGCGATCGTCGTGCGCGGCCGCCGGGACGCTCACCGGCGCGCCGCCGCTCTCGCGAACGCGGCTTTACGCACGTGCGTGCGGACCGGCGAGCCGTGCGGGCCCGGCCCCGGCTTCCGCCGGGCGAGCAGGAGCGGGCGCCAGCCCGCGCGCGGGCCGAGGTCGACGGGCGCAGGGACGAGCGCGGGCTCGACCGGCGGCTCCGGCTTCGGCTCCGCGCGGATCGCGTACCAGACGACGCAGCAGAGGTAGACGATCGGAATCTTGAGGATGACGAGGAGAAAGACGATCTCCCAGACCACGGGAAGAGTCTACGCGATCTGCTCCGCGTCGCCCGCCGCCTCGCCGGCCGGCTCGAGGGCGCCGCGGATGCGCGAGAGCAGCTCGTGGAGGGTCGCGAGCTCCTCCTCCGACAGCACCGAACGGATCTTCCGGTCGGCGCTCATCGCCGCTCCGAGCATCCGCTCGTACGCCTCGCGGCCTGCGGGCGTCGCCTCGACCTGGATCGCCCGGCGGTCGCCGCCGCCGCGCCGGCGCGAGACGAGGCCGGCGGACTCGAGCCGGTCGAGGTGCCGGGTCAGGGTCGCGCCCTCGATCTGGAGCGCCCTCGCGAGCTCGTGCTGGGTCCGCCAGTGGAAGAGCTCGAGCGCGCTCAGCACACCCCAGGTCGAGAGCGAGCCGCCCGCCTCGCCGAGACGGTCTTCGAAGTAGCGGCGGACCGCCTTCGCCGTCCACACGATCTGCCGCCCGATCGGTTCTCGATTTGACGTCATGACAATTAGTTTGCTAATCGTTAGGGAGCTTAGCGCCAGGAGGGAGTATCCGCCATGCTCGAACGTCTTGCTCACTTCGTGATCCGGCGCCGGAAGCTGGTCGCCGGCATCTGGCTCCTGCTCACGCTCTTCGGCGCCTTCGCGGCGGCGAAGATGAACAAGCGCTGGCTCGACCAGTTCTCGATCCCGGGCTACTCCGCCTACGAGACGAATCAGCGAACGCTCAAGCTGTTCGGCACCGGCGAGCAGTCGCCCCACGTGGCCGTCTTCACGACGAAGGGCGATGTCACGAAGCGACAGGACATCGGCAGCGCGCTCGCGTCGTTCCACCAGCAGTTCCCGACCTTCCGCGTCGCCTCCTACTACACCACCCGGAACCTCGCCTACGTCTCGAAGGACCGGCACACCACGTTCGCGACGATCTACGCCCCCGGGCGGCCGGGCTTCAACTCGAACTCCCGCACCGGCGACGTCAGGGACGCCATCCGCGCGGCGATCCCGGCGGGCGTCGACTTCCACCTGGCGGGGCGCGACGCGCTCTTCGACTCGCAGGGCTCGTCGAGCGGGCCGAGCGTCTTCACGGAGGCGCTGATCGGCGGCGCCGGCGCGCTGATCATCCTCCTCTTCGTCTTCGGGACGGTGCCGGCGATCCTGATGCCGATCGCGGTCGCGATCGCGGCGATCCTGAACACCTACACGCTGACGTGGTTCGTCTCGTACGGAACGTCGGTATCGCGGATCGTCCAGTTCCTGATCGCGCTCGTGGGCCTCGGCGTGGCGATCGACTACGCGCTCCTGATGATCTTCCGCTTCCGCGAGGAGCTGCGGCACGGCGAGGACGTCGAGACAGCCGTCGTGGAGACGGTGAAGCACGCCGGCCGCTCGGTGATCGTCTCCGGCTCGACGGTCGCGATCGGCCTGCTCTCGATGGTGATCCTGCCGGTGCCGGTGATCCGCTCGATCGGGATCGGCGGCCTGCTGATCCCGGCCGTCTCGGTGGTCGCCGCGATCACGCTCATGCCCGCGATGTTCGCGATGCTCGGCCACCGGATCAACTCCGTGAAGGTGATGCCGCGCCGGATCGTCGAGGGCTCCGACCTCGAGTCGGGCTTCTGGTGGCGCTGGGCTCGCCTCGTCCTCCGGCGGCCGCTCGTGCTGGGCGGCGTCGGCGTCGCGATCGTCGGAGTGCTGCTCTACTCGGGCTCGAAGATCAACGCCGCCGAGGCGCAGCTGAAGGCCGAGCGCGGCAAGGTGACGGACGACGCGGTGCAGGGCTACGACCGGCTCGTCGCGGCCGGCTTCTCGCCCGGCGTGCTGAAGCCGTTCGTCGTGCTCGTCGACCCGGCCTCGCCTGCGGCGACGCGCGCCGTCGTGCGGACGCTGCAGCGGACGGACGGCATCGGCGGAGCCTCGGCGCCGCCGGACTGGAAGGCGCACGGCGCGGCGCTGGTCGAGGCGTTCCCGACGACCGACAGCGCCTCCGGCGCGTCGAGCCACACGATCAGCAAGCTCCAGCACGACGTCCTGCCGGCGCTCGAGGGCCAGCTGGGCGGCAGTACGCAGGTCTCGCTCGGCGGCGTGTCGCCGGAGGACCGCGACTTCGCGCACGCCGTCTACGGGAAGTTCCCGTACGCGCTCCTCTTCGTCGTGATCCTCACGTTCATCCTGCTGATGCGGGCGTTCCGGTCGGTCTTCCTGCCGCTGAAGGCGGTGATCCTGAACCTCGTGTCGCTCGTCGCCGCCTACGGGATCATCGTCTTCATCTTCCAGGAGGGGCACGGCGCCCAGGCGATCTGGCACATCCATGCCACCCACGCGATCATCACCTGGATCCCGCTGATGATCTTCGCGTTCCTCTACGGGCTCTCGATGGACTACGAGGTCTTCATGCTCACGCGGATGCGCGAGGAGTACGACGAGCACCGGGACACGGAGCACGCCGTCGCCCTCGGCCTCGCACGGACGGGAAAACTCGTGACGAGCGCGGCGCTCGTGCTGATGTTCGCGTTCTTCGTGCTCTCGACGAGCCCCGGGCCGGACATCAAGCAGTTCGGGATCGGCCTCGCGGCCGGGATCATCTTCGACGCGACCGTGATCCGGGCGCTGCTCGTGCCGGCGATCATGCGGCTCGCCGGCCGCTGGAACTGGTGGCTGCCCGAGCCGGTCGGCCGCGTGCTCCTCGTTCGCCCGAGCACCGCGGAAGAGCCGGGCTAGCCGCCGCCGGCCGGCCAGGGCCGCGCCGGCCGCGGCCGCAGACCCTTCGTGGCCCGGTCGAGCGCCCGGCGCTCGGCCGGGTCGGGCGCCCGCCAGTACGGCTTCGGCGGCGGCCGGTAGCGCGTGAGGGCGTCGCTGTCGTCGACGCGGACCGCGCCGCGCGACGGCGCGTAGAGCAGGCGGACGGCGAGGCCGTCTTCGCCGGGCGAGCGGAGCGCGATCGCGTAGTACGGCGCCGGGCGCGGCAGCGCGGCGACCTCGAACGGCAGCTCGCCCGACGGCAGCAGCCGGTAGGCGAGGTCGTGGTCGCGGATCTGGCGACAGGTCGCGCCGCAGACGCGCGCGCTGACCGGCCCCTTGGCGTCCGCGGCGGAGACGGTCGCCCCGAGGGCGACCGCGAAGACGAGGACTGCGCCTCTCATGCCGGTCCTACACCGCCGGCCCGCGTGGAGGTCCGTCTGCCGCAAGCACGCGCGAACAAGACCGGGGCCCGTCCAGGCCCCGGTCTCGTTCGCGTATCGGTCGGTCGCTCGGCTACGCGACGCGGACGGACACGAGCCGCCGCGTCGAGACGCCCGTCAGGATGCTGTCGTGCGGCTTGCGGGCCCGCACGAAGATCACGACCAGGTTGCCGTGCTTCAGCTGGAACGTCGGCAGGATGTTGAACGTGATCGTCGCCCAGCCGTCGCCGCCGGTCGGCGTCTCGGGTGCCTTCGACAGCCGGTCGAACGGGACGCCCACGGCGTACACGAGCGCGCCGGAGACGCAGCCGCCGGCCGTGCTCACCACGTGGAACCGCGCGACGAGTGGCTGGCTCGCGCTCGAGATCTTGGTCGGGTTGTACTCGATCCGGTCGATCAGCAGCTGGTTGGGCAGCGAGATCGAGTCGATCGACTTGCAGTTGCCGCCGCCGCCACCACCGCCGCCGCCGGACGACTGGATGGCCGGCGTCGGGTCGGAGACCGCAGCGCTCGAACCGGCGCTGTTCTCGGCCGTCACGAGCACGCGGAGGGTCTTCCCGACGTCGTTCGCGCCGAGCGAGTAGGTGTCCCCGCTCGTGTTCGTGTCGCTGCAGTTACCACCCTGCGGGTCGCACATCCGCCACCGGAACGTGAAGTTGATCGGGTTGGTCCCGATCCACGTCCCCGGGTGGGCGGTCAGGGTCTGCCCCTGCGTGGTCGTGCCGGTGATCGTCGGCAGCGCCGTGTTCTGCGGCGCCTGAGCCGACGCGACCAGGACGACGTCCGTCGCGTTGGACTGCTCGGTCGCCTTGCCGTCGCTGTTCGTCGCGGTGACGGCGACCTTCAGCGTCTGACCCGCGTCGTTCCGGCGGACCGTGTAGAGCTTGTCGGTCGCCTTCTTGATGTCGCCGCAGTTCGAGCCGCCCTTGTTGCACCGGCGCCACTGGTACGTGAACGTGATGTTCGAGCTGCTCTGCCAGTTGCCCGGATCTGCGGTGAGCAGGCGGCCGACCTGTGCCGTGCCGGAGATCGTCGGCTTGGTCGTGTTCTGCGGGATCGCAGCCCGGGCGGCCGAGCCGCTCCCGGCGAGCACCGTCAACGACGCGGCGGCGGCGAGCGCCGAGGCGACGAGCCCGCCCAGGGCCACGCGCGACTTCCTGTGATCGTGCGTTCGCATCTCGTCCCCTTTCTCGATGTCTGAAGTTGCCTCTCCTGACAAGCATTCTCCCATGGCGACGCCTGCGAATCCCCGCCTGGGAGCGAATTAACACAATGCTTCCGAACGCCACCCGGCGTCCCATGGCGACACCGAGGGGGAGGGCCCCGCCATTCCGGGGCCCTCCCACGCCGCGCCGGCTACCCGACGCGGACCGAGACGAGGCGCCGCGTGGAGACGCCCGCGAGGACGCTGTCTCCCGGCTTGCGGGCCCGCACGAAGATGACGACGAGGTTTCCGGGCCGCAGCTGGAACGTCGGAAGCACCTGGAAGGTGACTGTCGCCCAGCCGTCGGTGCCGGTGGTCACCTCGGGCGCATTCGAGAGCCGGTCGAACGGGACGCCGACCGCGTACACGAGCGCGTCGCGCACGACGTAGCCGCGCGTGTCGACCACCCGGAAGCGGACCTGGAGCGGCTCCGTCCGGCTCGTGATCACGCTCGGCGTCGAGACGATCTGGTCGACGATCAGCCTCTGCGGAAGCGACACGCTCGTGATCGGGATCGAGATCAGGCCGTTCGGAAGCCGGATCGCGCCGTCCGGCAGGCCGCCGCCGCCCGACGACTGCTTCGCCGTGACGACGCTCGACGGGTTCGACACCGCGGCGTTCGAGCCGGCCGAGTTGCTGGCCGTGACGACGATCCGCAGCGTGTGGCCGACGTCGGCCGACGTCAGCGTGTAGGTCGTCGCCGTCACGGAGGTGTCGGCGCAGTTGCCGCCGACGAGGTCGCAGCGGCGCCACCGGTACGCGAACTGGATCGGCGCCGTGCCCGACCAGGTGCCCGCGTTCGCCGTCAGCGTCGAGCCCTCCTGCGGGTTGCCGGAGAGTGACGGCGGGCTCGTGTTGGTCGGCTGCGAGCCCGGGGCCGCGGCGACCTGGTTCGTCGACGGCGAGACCGCCGCGCCGTGGCCGTCCTGGTTCCTGGCGACGACCTCGACGCGCATCCGATGGCCGACGTCGTCCGAGCGCAGCGCGTAGACGACGTCGGTCGCGCCGCCGATGTCGGAGCAGTTGAAGCCCTGGGGGCCGCAGCGCTTCCACTGGTAGGAGAACTGCATCGGCTGCGTTCCCTTCCAGGTTCCGGTCGCCGCCGTCAGGATCGAGCCCTCCTGGACGGTGCCGGAGATCGACGGCAGCTGGACGTTGTGCGGGGCTCCGTGCCCGCTCGGCTGGGACGCGATCTTCGGCGACGCGTTCGAGAGCACGAAGCTCTTGCCGGCGCCGTTCCGGGCCGCGACGAGAACCCTCAGCGTCTGCCCGACGTCTGCCGCGGTCGTGCTGTACGTCTGGCCGAAGGCGATGTTCGAGCAACTGCCGCCGTCGGGCCCGCACCGCCGCCACGTGTAGCCGAAGACGAAGTGGTTCGAGCCGTTCCAGCCGCCGGCGTGGGCCGTCAGCAGGGAGCCGCGCCGGAAGTTGCCCGTCACGGACGGGAGCGACGTGCTGTGCGGAGCGCCGGAAGCAGCCGGCGCTACCTGCCCGGTCGCGTCGGAGGTCGCCTGCGCGGTCGCGCCGTGCTGGTCGGTCGCGGTGACCGTGATCTTGATCGTCCGGCCGATGTCGGCGGACGTCGGGGTGTAGATGACGTCGTTCGCTCCGTCGACGCTGCCGCAGGAGCCGCCGTTGGCGTCGCAGCGGGCCCACTGGTAACCGAAGGTCAGGCCGTCGCCCTTCCACCGGCCGTGCTCGGCGACGAGCACCTGCCCCTCCTGCGTGTTCCCCGAGATCTTCGGGGGTGTCCGGTTGACCGGCGCGTCCGCCGCGGTCGCGACGCTCCCGACTGCGAGCAGGGAGAGCGCCCCGAGCCCGGCGACGAGCATCGGTGCCCTTCTCGTTCTCATTTCATGCCCTCCTCCACGGATAGATCCACTACATGGCTACCCGAAAGAGCGCGCTTCCGTACGCCGTGGGAGGAAGGATTTACGGAATGCTTGCGGCCGTATAACCCAGGGCTTGCAAGGGCGGGCCGATCCGGCCCCCGCGCCGGGAGCGACCGGCCGCCCGGAGCGCTCGCGCGTACGCCTCTGCGGGCGTCGCGCCGCCGGCCATCACCTCGCCGGTCGAGCGCATCTCCGGCCCGCGGTCGGCCGCGCCGGGGAAGCGCTCGCTCGGGAAGATCGCCTCCTTCGCGAACGCGCGGCCCGGTTCGGCGCGCTCCGGCAGGCCGAGCTCGGCAAGGGGCGTCCCGAGCAGGAGGCGGCACGCGTGCTCGACGAGCGGGATTCCGGTCGCCTTCGCGACGAACGGCACCGTCCGCGACGCGCGCGGGTTCGCCTCGAGGACGTGGAGCTTCCCGTCGGTCAGCGCGAGCTGCAGGTTCAGGAGCCCGCGCGCTCCGAGCCCGCGCGCGACCGCCGACGCGAGCCCGCGGATCTCCGCCTCGAGCGCCGGCGTCACCGACGGCCCCGGGATGACGCACGCCGAATCCCCGGAGTGGACGCCGGCCGGCTCGACGTGCTCGAGGATCCCTGCGACCCACGCGTCCCGGCCGTCGCACAGCGCGTCGACGTCGAGCTCGAGCGCGCCCTCGAGGAAGTGGTCGAGGAGCGACGGACCGGGCCAGGGCTCGAGCTCGTCCACGGTGCGCACGATCCGCATCCCGCGGCCGCCGAGCACGTAGTGCGGCCGGACGAGGAGCGGGAAGCCGAGCCGCGCGGCCGCCTCTCGCGCGCCCGCGAGCGTGTCCGCCTCCGCCCACGCGGGCGCGCGCAGGCCGAGCTCGTCGAGGAGCGCCGCGAAGCGGCCGCGGTCCTCGGCTTCGTCGATCGAGTCGAGCGGGTCGCCGAGCAGCGGCACGCCGGCCTTCGCGAGCCCGTGCGCGAGGTGCAGCGGAGTCTGACCCCCGAACGAGACGACGACGCCGACCGGCTGCTCGAGCGCGCAGACGTCGAGCACGCGCTCGAGCGTGACGGGCTCGAGGTAGAGCCGGTCGCTCGTGTCGTAGTCCGTCGACACCGTCTCGGGGTTCGAGTTGACCATCACTGCTTCGTAGCCGAGCTTCCGGAAGGCCTGCACGGCGTGGACGCAGCAGTAGTCGAACTCGATCCCCTGCCCGATCCGGTTCGGGCCCGAGCCGAGGATGACGACGGCGCGGCCGGTCGGCTCGGGGTCGGCGTCGCCTCGCTCGTACGAGAGGTAGAAGTACGGCGTCCGTGCCTCGAACTCGGCGGCGCACGAGTCGACGGCGAGCCGGGCGGGGATCGGCCGGCGCCGGCGGACCTCGGCCTCGTCGATCCCGAGGGCGCGCGCGATGCGCGCGTCCGGGAGGCCGAACCGTTTGGCCGTCGCGACGTCGCCGGTTCGGACGAGTTCCGACTCCGCCTCGCGGATCGCCTCGAGCTCCGCCCGGAAGTACGGGTGCGCGTGCGAGAGATCGGGCAGCTCGTCGCCCGCCTCGCGGCCTTCGAGCGCCTTCAGGAACGCCTCCGGGAAGGTCCGGCCCAGTCCGAGCGCCTCGCCGACCGAGCGCATCTCGGAACCGAGCTTTCGGCTCGCGCCGGGGAACTTCTCGAAGTCGAAGCGCGGCGCCTTGACGGCGACGTAGTCGAGCGCCGGCTCGAACGCGGCGGTCGTCTTGCCGGTGATGTCGTTCGGCAGCTCGTCGAGCGTGTAGCCGACGGCGAGGAGCGCCGCGAGCTTCGCGATCGGGAAGCCGGTCGCCTTCGAGGCGAGCGCCGACGACCTGGAGACGCGCGGGTTCATCTCGATCAGGACGAGCTCGCGCGTCGCCGGCTCGTATGCGAACTGGACGTTCGCGCCGCCGGTCGCGACGCCGACCGCGCGCGCACACGCGAAGGCGGCCTCGCGGAGGCGCTGGAACTCGGGGTCGGGCAGCGTCTGCTGGGGCGCGACCGTCCACGAGTCGCCCGTGTGGATGCCCATCGGGTCGATGTTCTCGATCGAGCAGACGACCACGCAGTTGCCGGCGCGGTCGCTCATCACCTCGAGCTCGTGCTCCTGCCAGCCGGCGAGGCTCCGCTCGACGAGCACCTGGCCGACCGGGCTCATCTCGAGCCCGTGCGCGACGGCGCGCTCGAGCTCCTCGCGGGTCGCCGCCAGCCCGCCGCCGGTGCCGCCGAGGGTGAAGGCGGGCCGGACGATCGCCGGCAGCGGGACGTCGGGCAGCTCTGCGAGCGACGAGACGACGACGCTGTCCGGAACGGGCAGGCCGGCGGCCCGCATCGTCTCCCGGAAGGCGAGCCGGTCCTCGGCGCGGCGGATCGCCTCGACGCTCGCGCCGATCAGCTCGACGCCGTGCTCGGCGAGGACGCCCGCCTCGGCGAGCTCGACCGCGAGGTTGAGCGCGGTCTGGCCGCCGAGCGTCGGCAGCAGCGCGTCGGGCCGCTCCGCCGCGACGATCTCGGCGACGGTCTCCGCGTCGAGCGGCTCGAGGTACGTGGCATCGGCCCACTCGGGGTCGGTCATGATCGTCGCCGGGTTCGAGTTGACGAGCACGACTCGGTAGCCCTCGCGCCGGAGCACGCGGCAGGCCTGCGCGCCGGAGTAGTCGAACTCGCAGGCCTGCCCGATCCGGATCGGCCCGGAGCCGACGATCAGGATGCTGCGAAGGTCGGTACGCCGCGGCACGCGCGCGCGATCTCCTCGAAGAAGGGCAGGGCGTCGAGCGGCCCTGGAGCGGCCTCCGGGTGGAACTGGACGCTCGCGAAGTCCTCGCCGGCGAGCCCTTCGACCGTGCCGTCGTTCAGCGAGAGGTGCGTGACGAGGTCGGCGTCGGCCGCGGAGACGGCGTAGCCGTGGTTCTGGACGGTGACGAGCACGCGGCCGGTGCGGAGATCGCGGACCGGGTGGTTCGCGCCGCGGTGGCCGAAGTGGAGCTTGAAGGTGTGGAGACCGAGCGCGAGCCCGAGCAGCTGGTGGCCGAGGCAGATCCCGAACAGCGGCACGCGGCCGAGCAGGTCGCGGACGGTCTCGATCGGGCCGGTCAGGACGGACGGGTCGCCGGGGCCGTTCCCGATCAGGACTGCGCGCGGCTCCTCCTCGAGGATCGCGTCGGCGTTCCAGTAACCGGGGACGACGCGCACCTCGAGCCCGCAGGCGGCGAGCCGCCGAGCGATCGAGCGCTTGCAGCCGAGGTCGACGAGCGTGACGCGCGGCCCCTCGCCGACCGAGTAGGGCTCGCGCGGCCCGAGCGTCCGCCGGAGCGGGCGGCCGTCGATCGGCGGCTCCGCGAGCGCGCGGGCGTGGAGCGCTTCCGGGCTCGCATCGCCGAGTGCGCAGCGCAGCACGCCCTCGTCGCGGATCCGGCGAACGAGGGCTCTCGTGTCGACGTTCGCCAGCGCGACGACGCCCTGGCCTTCGAGCCAGCTCGCGAACGCGGGCCGGCACTCGCGCATCACGAGCCCCTCGGCCTGCACGCGCTCGGACTCGAGCCGCGCGAGATCGACGCCGTAGTTGCCGATCAGCGGGTAGGCGAAGCAGAGCACCTGCGCGACGTAGCTCGGGTCGGTCGCCGCCTCCTCGTAGCCGGCCTGCGCCGTCGTGAAGCACGCCTCGCCGGCCGCGACCCCCTCGGCCCCGACCATGCGGCCGGGGAAGACGGTGCCGTCCTCGAGAACCACGTGAGCTTTGCGCATCGTGATTTGCATATTACTCAGAGATTGGCATAATAGGCAAGAGAATGCCTACGGCGGCGATCATCGGCTGTGCTGGCTACACCGGTCAGGAGACGCTCGATCGCCTGCTGGCGCACCCGGAGCTCGAGGTCGTCGCGCTCGGGTCGGATTCGCTCGCGGGACGGCCGCCGTCGGCGCTCGACGTCCGGCTGAACGGCTCGCTGCCGCCGTTCGTCCCGAACGAGGAGGCACTCGCGAGCGGCGCCGACGTCCTGTTCGTCTGCCTCGGCCACGAGCAGGCGGCGGCGCTCGAGCCGCCGGCCGGGGCGGCCGTCGTCGACCTGACCGGCGCGCACCGGCTCCGCGACGCGGCGCTCTACCGCGACTGGTACGGATTCGAGCACCCGGCGCCGGCGGCGCTCGCCGGGTGGGGCTACGGCCTCCCGGAGCTCTTTCCGGCCAGCGGGCCGCTGATCGCGAATCCGGGCTGCTACGCGACTGCGGCCCTGCTCGCGCTCGGCCCGCTCGTCGGTGCGATCGATCCGGCGAGCGTCGTCGTCGACGCGAAGTCGGGCGTCTCCGGCGCGGGGCGTGGGCTGAAGCCGTCGTCGCATGCGGGCTCCGTGCTGGAGAACGTGTCGCCGTACCGCGTGGGCGCGCATCAGCATGCGCCGGAGATCGCACAGGCCCTCGGCTTCCCGGTCTGCTTCGTGCCCCACCTGCTGCCGATCCGGCGCGGGCTCCTGGCGACGTGCTACGCGCAGGCGGTCGAAGAGGACCTGCGCGAGCGGCTCGAGGCTGCGTATGCCGCGAGCCCGTGCGTCCGCGTGCTGCCCGAGGGCGTGACTCCGGAGCTGGCGCGGGTGCAGGCGACCGACGGTGCGGAGGTGGCGCTGTTCGAGGACCGCGCGACCGGCCGCGCGATCGTCATCTGCGCGATCGACAACCTCGGCAAGGGCGCGGCCGGGCAGGCCGTGCAGAACGCGAACCTCGCGCTCGGCCTCGACGAAACGCTCGGCCTGCGGCTCGCGGGGGTGCTCGTGTGATGTCGCGAAGTCGGCACATTCCCGTCACACCTGCGTGCGGATTTGCCCGGTACGCTCGTGGTAGGGGGCTCGCGTGCCCCCCCGAGGGGGTTGGGGGGACCGACTCATGAGCATCACCGCGGCAAAGGGTTTCGTCGCGAGCGGCGTCCATTGCGGGATCCGCAGCGCGCCGAAGCTCGACCTCGCGATCTTCCGCTCGACGGAGCCGGCGGTCGGCGCCGGCATGTTCAGCCGCAACCGCGTCCAGGCGGCGTGCCTGCTTCTCAACCGCGAGCACCTCGAGCTCGCGGAGCCCCAGGCGGTCGTCGTCAACTCGGGCGTCGCCAACGCGGCCACGGGCGAGCGGGGCAAGATCGACGCGCTCGCGACGGCCGCCGAGGCCGGCCGGCTGCTCGGGCTCGCGACCGAGGAAGTGCTCGTCCTCTCGACGGGCGTGATCGGCGTGCAGCTGCCGATGGGGAAGCTCCTCCCCGGTCTGACCGCGGCGGTGCAAGGGCTCTCGCCCGACGGCGGCCACGTCGCGGCACTGGCGATCATGACGACGGACACTCGCCCGAAGGAAGCGTCCGTCAGCCGCGGCGGCTTCACGGTCGGCGGCATGGCGAAGGGGGCCGGGATGATCCACCCCGACCTGGCGACGATGCTCGCGTTCGTGACGACCGACTACCCGCTTGCGCGCGGCGAGGCGATCGGGTTCCTCCGACCCGTCGTCGAGGAGACTTTCAACGCGATCTCGGTGGACGGCGACTGCTCGACGAACGACACCGTCCTCCTGCTCGCGAACGGCGCCAGCGGGATCGCGCGGACGCCGGCGGCCGACGACGCGTTCCGCGCAGCGCTCCTGGACGTGTGCCGCGAGCTCTCGCGCCAGATCGTCGCGGACGGCGAGGGCGTGACCGTCCTCGCCGAGATCAACGTGACCGGGGCGAAGACGCAACCGCAGGCGAAGGCGATCGCGCGTCGGATCGCGACGTCGCCGCTCGTCAAGACGGCCCTCTTCGGCCACGACGCGAACTGGGGCCGGGTGCTGATGGCTGCCGGCTCGGCGCCGTACAACGGCGGTTACGCCGAGGTCGACAGCGAGCGAATCACGCTCCGCTACAACGGCACGCTCGTCCTCGACCGCGGAACGCCCCAGCTGCTCGAGCCCGAGGTCTCGGGGCCGAGCTGCACGATCGAGCTCGACCTCGGCCTCGGGGACGGCGCCGCGAGCTACCTGACGAGCGACCTGTCCTACGACTACGTCCGCATCAACGCGGACTACCGGACGTGAGCCGCCTCGTCCTCAAGCTCGGCGGCCGGATCGCGCACGGCGCCGCGGCGCACGTGCTCGACCTCGCGGCCGCGGGACACGAGGTCTGCGTCGTCCACGGCGCCGGCCCGCAGATCTCGTCCGAGATGGAGCGGCTCGGCCTGCCCGTCGAGTTCATGCGGGGGCGGCGGGTGACGACCGCGGCCGGGCTCGACGTCGTCCGCGCGTCGCTCGCTCAGGTGAACCGTGAGCTCTGCGACGCCCTCGGCGACCGGGCGATCGGGTTGCTCGGCGACGAGATCGGCCTCGCGGCGGAACACGTGGCGGAGCTCGGACTCGTCGGCGACCCCGTGCCGAGCCGCCCGCCGGCGGTCGAGGCGGCGCTCGCGGAGGGACTGATCCCCGTCGTCGCCCCGCTCGCGGCCGGGCCGCTGAACGTCAACGCCGACGAGGCCGCCGCGGCGCTCGCGGTCGGGCTCGGCGCGGAGCGACTGCTCTTCCTCACCGACGTGCCCGGGCTGCTGCTCGAGGGCGCGGTCGTCCAGGAGATCGCCATCCACGAGGCCGACCGCCTGCTCGACGGCAATCACCTCGAGGGCGGGATCGTCCCGAAGCTGCGGGCCGCGGTCACGGCCGCCCGGCTCGGGCTGCGCGCGGAGATCGGCGAGACGGCGGTGGTCGGATGACGACGGAGCTCGCCCCGCCGCTCCTGCCGACCTACGGGCGCCGCCTCGACGTGACGTTCGTGCGCGGCGAGGGCTCGTGGCTGTTCGACGCGCAGGGAGGCCGCTACCTCGACCTCGTCGGCGGGATCGCCGTCGTCGGCCTCGGCCACTGCCATCCGGCGCCGCTCGCGGCCGCGCGCGCGCAGCTGGAGCGGCTCTGGCACGTCTCGAACCTCTACTGGACGGAGCCGATGGCGGAGCTGGCGCGGCGGCTGTCGGAGCGGTTCGGCGGCGCGCAGGCGTTCTTCTGCAACTCGGGCGCGGAGTCGGTCGAGGCGGCGTTGAAGTACGCCCGCAAGGCGACCGGGAAGCCGGGGATCGTCGCGCTCGAGGGCTCGTTCCACGGACGCACGCTCGGCGCGCTCGCGGCGACGGGACAGCCGACGAAGCGCGCTGCCTTCGAGCCGCTCGTGCCGGGCGTGTCGTTCGCGCGTCTGAACGACGTCGAGTCGCTCGTCGGCGCGGCCCGCGCGGACACCGGGGCCATCCTGCTGGAGCTGGTGCAGGGCGAGGGCGGCGTCAATCCGGCCGATGCGGAGTTCGTCGAGGCCGCGCGGACGCTCGCCGACGAGCTCGGCGCGCTGCTCGTCTTCGACGAGGTGCAGACCGGCGTCGGACGAACGGGGACGTTCTTCGCATGGGAGGCGCTCGGCGTCCAGCCCGACGTCGTCACGCTCGCCAAGGGCCTCGCGAACGGTCTGCCGATCGGGGCGCTGCTCGTCGCGGACGGCGCGCAGCGCGGGTTTGCGCCGGGCGACCACGCGAGCACGTTCGGCGGCAATCCCGTGGCGTGCGCCGCCGCCTGCGCGGTCGTCGACGAGCTGACCGACGAGCTGCTCGCCGGCGTCCGCGCGCGGGAGGCCGAGGTACGCGCGGCCTTCCCCGAGGCGCGCGGGCGCGGACTGCTCCTCGCGCTCGACGTGGAGCGGCCCGCGATGGAGATCGTCAACGCGGCGTTCGAGCGCGGCGTGCTCGTCTGCACCGCCGGCGAACGGACGATCCGCCTGACGCCGCCGCTGACGATCTCGCCCGAGGAGCTCGCGCAGGGCCTCGGCGTGCTCGAGGACTGCCTCGGATGACTGTGGATTCCCGGCGCAGCTCCTGGCACGAAGTCGGCACACATGCGTGCGTTTTTCCCCGGTACCGTTCGTGCTGGGGCGCCTCGCACCCCCCGATGGGGGGCTGGACCCTCGGGTGCGCGGGCGGCGAGTGGGCGGCGGAGGCGGCGTGGCGGTGAGCAAGTTCGAGCGCCGCGGGGCGATTCTGCGGCTCGTCCAGGAACGGCCGCTCTCGACGCAGGAGGACGTCGCCGAGGCGCTCCGGGAGCAGGGCTTCGACGTCGTCCAGACGACGGTCTCCCGCGACATCGCGCAGCTCGGGCTCGTGAAGGTTCGGGACGCAGCCGGCCGCCTGGTCTACGCGCTCCCGGGCGCCGCCGACCTCCACCGGCTCAGCGAGCTGACCGCGGCGCTCCGCCGCTGGGCGCTCTCGTTGACGCCGAGCGCAAGCCTCGTGGTCATCCGGACGCCGAGCGGCTACGCGACACCGCTCGCCGATGCGATCGACGACGCGAACCTGCCCGAGATCGCCGGGACGATCGCCGGCGAGAACACGATCTTCGTGGCCGCGCGCGACGGGATGACCGGAACCGCCCTCGCCGCCGAGCTCCAGCACCACCTCGAGACCGAGCAATGACGACCGCCACGGCAACGGATCCGCACGTCATCCTCTCGTCGCTTCCGGTGGGGGAGCGCGTCGGCTTCGCCTTCTCCGGCGGGCTCGACACGTGCTGCGCCCTCGCGTGGATGCGGGAGAAGGGCGCCGTCCCGTTCGCCTTCACCGCCGACCTCGGGCAGTACGACGAGCCCGACATCTCGGCCCTTCCGAGCAAGGCCCGCCAGTACGGCGCCGAGGACGCGTTCCTCGTCGACTGCAAGCTCGAGCTCGTGCGCGAGGGAATCGCCGCCCTGCAGTGCGGCGCATTCCACATCCAGACCGCCGGCAGGCGCTACTTCAACACGACGCCGCTCGGCCGCGCCGTCACCGGCACGCTGCTCGTCCGGGCGATGCACGACCACGGCATCGACATCTGGGGCGACGGCTCGACGTACAAGGGCAACGACATCCAGCGGTTCTACCGGTACGGGCTGCTGGCGAACCCGTCGCTGCGGATCTACAAGCCGTGGCTCGACCGGGCGTTCGTCTCCGAGCTCGGCGGCCGCCGCGAGATGAGCGAGTGGCTCGACGGCCGTGGCCTCCCGCACGGCACTTCCGTCGAGAAGGCGTACTCGACCGACGCGAACCTGCTCGGCTCGACGCACGAGGCGAAGGATCTCGAGCACCTGTCGACGAGCATGAAGATCGTCGAGCCGATCATGGGCGTGGCTCACTGGGACCAGTCGATGCCGATCGAGCCGGAGGTCGTGTCGGTCCGCTTCGACCAGGGCTTCCCCGTCGCGCTGAACGGCGAGGAGATCGCCGACCCGGTCGAGCTCCTCCGGCTCGCGAACAACGCCGGCGGGCGGCACGGACTCGGCATCTCCGACCAGATCGAGAACCGCGTGATCGAGGCGAAGAGCCGCGGGATCTACGAGGCGCCGGGTATGGCGCTCCTCCACGTCGCGTACGAGCGGCTCCTGAGCGCGATCCACAACGAGGACACGCTCGACCGCTACGCGACCGAGGGCCGGCTCCTCGGCCGGCTCCTCTACGAGGGCCGCTGGTTCGAGCCGCAGGCGCTGATGCTCCGCGAGGCGCTGCAGCGCTGGGTCGCCGCGGTCGTCACCGGCGAGGTGACGATCGAGCTGCGGCGCGGCGAGGACTACACGATCCTCGACACGTCCGGCCCGGCGCTCTCCTACGACCCCGAGCGGCTGTCGATGGAGCGGAGCAACACGACCTTCACCGCGGCCGACCGGATCGGCCAGCTCGCCGTCCAGCTCAACGACATCACCGACACGCGGCGCATGCTCGTCGAGCAGCGGCGGCTCCGCCTCGACCGGCCTGCGATGCAGCCGTTCGACCCCCTCGAGCTGGGGCGCGGGTGACGCTCTGGAGCGGGCGCGTCGAGGGCTCGCTCGCGCCCGAGGTCTGGGACTTCCTCAGGGCGGACGACGCCGAGCTCCTCCCGTACGACGTCGAGGGCACGCGTATCCACGTCCGACGGCTGCACGCGGCCGGGCTGCTGAGCGACGACGAGCTGGCCGAGGTCGACCGCCTGCTCGACCGGGTCGGCCCCCCGGACGCGTCCGACGAGGACGTGCACTCCGCGATCGAGCGGCAGCTCGGCGCCGTCGGGCGCAGGATCCACGCCGGCCGGTCGCGCAACGACCAGGTCGCCGCCGCCCTTCGCCTCTACGTCGCCGACGCCTGCACGGAGGCCATCGCGGCGATCGAGGAATTCGCCCGCGTGATCCTGCAGCGCGCAGAGGCGGAGGCCGACACGCCGATGCCCGGCTACACGCACCTCCAGCGGGCGCAGCCGGTGACCGCCGGGCACCACCTGCTCGCCTGGGTCGAGATGCTCGACCGCGACCGCGACCGCTTCCGCTTCGCGGCCGAGCGGGCGCGGCCGTCGCCGCTCGGCGCCGGGGCGCTCGCCGGCTCGACCCTTCAGCTGCCGCCCCCACCCGAGCCGATGCGCAACTCGCTCGACGCCGTCGCCGACCGCGACTTCGCGCTCGACTACCTCTACGCGTGCGCCGTCCTCCACTCGCACCTGTCGCGTATCGGCGAGGAGCTCTGCCTGTGGACGACGAGCGAGTTCGGCTTCGCCCGCCTGCCCGAGACCGCGGCGACCGGATCGTCGATGATGCCGCAGAAGCTGAACCCGGACGTCGCCGAGCTCGCCCGCGGCAAGGCCGGAACGGCGCTCGGCCGGCTGACCGGGCTGCTCGCAGTCGTCAAGGGGTTGCCGCTCGCCTACGACCGGGACCTGCAGGAGGACAAGCAGCCGGTCTTCGCCGCGCGGCGCGACGTGCGCCGAGCGCTCGCGGCCCTCGCCGTGCTCGTCGACGGGATCGAGCTCGACCGCGAGCGGCTCGCCGCTGCGACGGCCGACCCGCTCCTCCTCGCGACCGACGCGGCCGAGGCGCTCGTCCGGGACGGAGTCGCGTTCCGCGACGCGCACGAGCGCGTGGCCGCGAGCGTCCGCGCCGGCGCGTTCGTGCCTCCGCCGGCAGCGCCCCGGCCGGCCCCCGGCCCGGGCGGCGTCCGCGAGGCGCTCGCCGAGGCCCGGCTGCGGTTGAAGGCGTCGTAACCGGCCGAAGCCCGGGCGGTAGACGCCTACGCCGCGACCGGCGCCCGGTCGAGCCGCGGCTCGACGAGCTCGGCGGTCTCGACGAGGCCGGCGACCAGCTCGCTCAGCTCGAGCCTGCTCTCGAGGCGCGTCAGCTTCGCCGCCGGCACCCGCGTCTCCGCGAGCGGGCTCGCGAAGAGCGTGCAGCAGTCCTCCGCGGGGAGGATCGAGACCTCGAGCGTGCCGAGCGTCTCCGCCTCGCGCATGATCTCGCTCTTGTCCCAGCCGAGCAGCGGGCGCAGGAGCAGCAGGTCCGACGCCTCCTCGACGACGGCGAGGTTGTGGAGCGTCTGGCTCGCGACCTGCCCGAGCGCGTCGCCGGTCACGAGCGCGTGTGCGCCCTCGCGCGCGGCGAGCGCCGCCGCCACCCGCACCATCAGCCGGCGCTGCGCGAGCACCTGCAGGCGCCCGGCGCCGGCGGTCGCGAGCTGGCGCTGCGCCTGCCCGAACGGGACGACGAACAGCCGCGAGCCGCCCTGGAACCGGTCGAGCAGCGCCACCTGCGCGTACGACTTGTAGATCGACTCCGGCCCCGTGAACGGCCGGCCGCTGAAGTGGACGAAGTCGCACCTGAGCCCCCGCTTCAGCATGCGGTACGCAGCCACCGGGGAGTCGATCCCGCCCGAGAGCAGCACGAGGGCACGCCCGCTGGACCCGACCGGCAGGCCGCCGCGGCCGCGCAGCTTCTCCGTGTAAACGAAGATCTCGTCGCGGTCGACCTCGATGAAGACCTCGAGGTCGGGCGAGCCGAGGTCGACCGGCAGCCCGAGCGCGTCCTGCACCGCCCGTCCCGCGCGCGCCGCGAGCTCCTGCGAGCCGACCGGGAACCGCTTGTCGCGCCGACGGGCCCGGATCGCGAACGCGCCGGGCGGCCGCCCGCGGAGCAGCTCGACAGCCGCCTCGATCGCGGCCTCGGCCGTGCGGTCGACGATCGCCGCCGGGTGGACGAGCGTCACGCCGATGACGTCGAGCGCCCGCCGCGTCAGCTCGTCGGCGTCGGCCTCGGGCGCCAAGATCGCGAGCGCGCCGCCGCGCTGGCGCAGCTCGAGCGGGCCGAGCTCCGCGAGCAGCCGGCGGACGTTCCGCTGCAGCTGGTCGTAGAAGCGCGACCGGTTCCGGCCGCGCAGCACCATCTCGCCGTACTTGAGCAGCACGCAAGACTGCATTCCGGGAAGCATGCCCCGAACGGCGCGGTCCGGCCGGCCCGTCTAGGGGCCTGTCCGGAAAGGGGACGCGATGGATGACGCGCGGCACGTGGTGCGATGCAAGGACGCAGGGAGCGCCAATACGAGCACGTATTGGCGCGACCGAGGACGCGGCAGCGCGC
>Ga0070741_10000680_pt1 | contig 116908 bp, 117 predicted proteins | sample Coa_R1_4_FD_66440 | JGI IMG/M metagenome (GOLD analysis project Ga0070741, IMG submission 66440) | Surface soil microbial communities from Centralia Pennsylvania, which are recovering from an underground coalmine fire - Coalmine... | ecosystem: Environmental > Terrestrial > Soil >... | reverse complement strand
GCATTCGATCCGTACAAATTGTGGATCGTGTCATTGTCCACGTTCAGCTTCGAGCCTTGCAGGTTGGCTCCAGCGTAAGCTCCACTGGAATGGGCGTAAGAGAGAACCGGCGCTTTCCATCCCGTGCTTTCGGTTCGACCAGCACTGTCGCCAGTCGGACCTGCAGCCACAGCTTCCGCGCCCAGATCCCAGTGGCCGCTGGTTAGCTCCTGCTTGCCTTGATCATTCATCAGGAGCACGTATTCCTGGTGCTCGCCTCCAGCCTGTAAACCAATACTGCCACCGGTGATGGTGATGAAGGCTGGCGCGCTCCATCCGGACGTATTCCGGCAGCTCACGACGCCATTGCCATGCTCACCACCGACGATGAATCCGGCTTTTGTAAGCTTAGGGACAACGGTAATGCACTTAGCCTGTTGCAGAAGTGAAGACGGAATTTGGTTGGATTGACTCATGGTTTGCACGGTCTGCGTGGCCGCACTGAGCAGTTGGGACGCATCTACGGCCCAGGCCGCGAGTGCGATCAGCGCCACAAACAGAGTGGCAGCAAAAACCTTTCTCATAGCACTCCTCCTCAAGTTTCAAATGTCACGAGCTCTGTTGGGATGCACCGGTGTGCATCGGCGGTTGGAAGGGTAAGTCCCTCTCGGTAGCAAATTGAGAATAGCTGCTGAAGGAAATGATCCGAACACTAACTACCCTGCACAAGTCCGGAAATTACATACAGCGCTTGATTCACGACTGCCTGCTTGCGACGTAGGCTGTTAGCTATGCCGGAAAAACAAACTCTGGAACGCGCGCGTGAAGATGCTCGGGAAGGCAAATCAGCGAGTACACAGGCCGGTGAATTTGTGCGCGAGGAGATGCACCACATTCGTGAAGGAAAACACGGTGCTAGCTCCCCAAAGCAAGCCATCGCGATCGGACTTTCGAAGGCACGCCGAGCTGGCGTGAAGTTATCTCCGCCGGCGAAAGGTAAAACTTCAGCCAGAACGCGTAAGCAGGCTGCTCGCGACGTGAAGAAGGGGCAATCGCACTCGCGGAGAAGGACCTCTCAAACTCGGTCCCGAGCCACTCGCCGGGCGCTGAAACGCAAAGGTCACAGTGCCGCCTCCAAGAGTGCTCTCTCGCGTCAGGCTAGTAGTGCTTCGCGAAAACGCGGTTCGGCTTCTCGCCATCGCGCGGCGATGAAGGCGGTCCGTACGAAGGGGAGATCGGGCCGTGTGCAAGCAGCGCGGAAAGCAGCACACACTCGAGAACGTCGCGCCGCATAAATTTTAGATTTTCTGGTAAGAAAGTTGAACGACCATGCAAGACTGCAAGCGCATCGGATTTACTCTACTAGTTTTTCTCCTGGCAACCTTCTCCTCAGCCGTTGCCCAAAGTGAACGTGGCTTCACCTTCGGCGGCGGCGCCGGCGTCAGCTTACCCTCAGATCACCTGGGCAAAGAGGTTGATACCGGGTTCAACATAAACGCGCGCGGCGGCTACAATCCCAGCCGTCATCTCGGGCTCGACCTGGATTTTTTATATAACCACTGGGGTTTGAACAATACAGCGTTGGCGAGGTTGAACGAACCCGGCGGATCGGTCAGCATTTGGTCGGTGACATTCAACCCGGTGTATCGGCTCGCCCCGCGACACAGAATCGATCCCTACATCACCGCCGGCTTTGGCGTTTACAGTCGAAACCTGACTTTGACCCAGCCTGCATTGATCAACACATTCGCATGCGATCCATTTTTCGGCTGTTTTCCAGCCGCTATCGCAGTGAATCAGGTAATAGCATCGAACACGACCTACAAAGGCGGATGGAATGCCGGCGGCGGAATTGACTTCCGTTTAGGAGAAGGCAAAATGAAAGTCTTCGCGGAAGCGCGCTGGCAGAATATGTTCACCACCCACGGCAGCGACCTGAACTACATACCGGTGACGTTCGGAATTCGCTGGTAAACTTTGCGCTAAGGCAAGGTGAGAAGGCGGCTCTTAGGCCGCCTTCTTTCTTTGCGTTGACTTCTGAACGCCGGGACTGGACTTCTGCGGCGTGCGCGAGCCTTCGGCCGTGAGGTTGGAATTTAGAATTTTTCCTACCTCGAACATGGTGATCTTTTCTTTACCGAAAAGTGGGCGCAGCTTGTCGTCGGCGAGAATCTCCCGCCGGTTCTTTGGGTTCTGCAAGTCGTGTTCCTTCACATAGTCCCACAAACGTTTGACGGCATCCGCGCGGGTGACCGGGCCGGAATCACCGAGGACGGCAGAAAGCTTGTCGCTGGGTTTGAGCTTTTGGTTAAGGGCGTTATTGGGCATGCTTGTTCTCCTGATAGATGGATGTTGGATTGACTCGCAAGGTTTTGCACTTATGAGGGGCAGAACAGGATTTCACAACTTCAGAGCAGCGCCCGCTGAAGAACTGCTCAGGATGTACCGAGATCCCTTAGGCGGGAGAAAGCGCCACTAGATACTCTGTTGATTTCACCACCAAGGGCACGAAGGAGCACGAAGAAAAATCTCGATTGGGATTCCTTCGTGAGCCTTTGCGTCCTCGTGGTTCAACTCAGGACACTACTGCTTGGTCCAGGTCTGGCCAGCGTCGGCCGTGTTCCAAGTTTCTTTGGTGGCCGTCGTCACTGAGCCGTGCTGAAGATCGGTGAACTGCACGCCAATGATGTCGGAACTCAGAAGTTCGCCGTTCGCAATTGGCTGCACTTGCGTCCAGTGTTGGCCGGCATCGCTGGAATGATAGAGAGCTCCTTGAGCACCGCCGACCCAGATGTCGAGGCCGTTGGCTGCAAGTGCGCGGAAGGTGCTGGTACGCTCGGTGATAGGAACTGGTTGCCACGTCTGGCCGGCATCCACGGAGCGCTGCAAAGCGCCATCGGAGGTCAGTGTCCAACGAGGAACCTGGAGCGCTGCGCCCGACGCGGAAAGCTTGTTCACTACCAACCCGGCGTTGGCGGATTTTTCCATTGCCATCGGTGCCGCGGCAGCTCGACGGCGCATCGATTCACCGTCTTGAGCGGCATCCTTGGCGCGGCCGGGAATCACTTCATCGGCAGTCAAGTTTGCATTCGGTGCTGCGGGTTCAGCAGGCGCATTACCTGCCGACACATCGGCTCGCGCCAAAGCCGATTTGGCGTCGGCCATGGTGGGGTTTGAAAGCTGGTCATTTGGAGCCGGGGGCGTAGGTGGTCTGCCGGGGCTGCGCTTCGAACTTGGCCCGGGAATGAATACGGGTCCTCGTGCAGAATAGGCAAGCTGCTCGCGTGCCTCGTGCGATGGAGAAGCCGCAGTCGCGGGAGGTGCTGACATTGCTGCACGCGGCTCGGAGCTAACTGAATTGGACGTTTGAACCGCAATCGGCTCTGGAGAGCTCGAACGAGGCTGATGTCGGAGCATGACTGCTGCCCCTACCACTACGACGCATGCCGCCAAAGCTGCCCATCGCAGAAGCGGCCACGTGAACCGCGGCGTGGCGGGCCTGGCCGCTATAACGGCTGGTAATGTCTGCTCTGGCAAAGAGAGTGCCACAATGTCGCGGCAGTCGACGCACGCACTGAGGTGCTGCAGAATCGCGGTACGTTCACGCGTACTCAGAGCGTTCTCGACAAACGCAGTAAGCAGGTTTGCTTCGGGATGAGATGAACCGCGAGCTCCAGCCCCCAGCCGCTGCGTCGTAATTTTGGGTAACTCTGGCATGCTAAGTCTCTGTAAAATCAGCCTAGGCCGGGTCCTCTCCCCTTCCAGCTTCCGCCTTCTTCTTGGAGAACGCTGCAGGTGCAGATTCTTGCAACAGGGTTGCGCGCAGGTTGACACGAAGGTCACGTACGTCCACATCGAGCGCCTCTTGCGCCTGCTGCCGGCTCATGCCCCTTTGGGCTAAGCCAGTTTGAATGCGCTTCCGCAGCGACTTCGCCAATTTATCCACCTTACGGCTGATGGTTGATTCATGCACCCGCAACACGCGTGCGATTTCGGCCAAGGTTCGGGAATCAAGAAAATACGCAGCCAGAACGTACCGGTCCTCGGCAGAGAGTTCCGCTAGAGCCTCGTCTGTCGCGGCTTCGACCCTGGGATCGACTACTGCAATTGCCTGAGGTGAAGGAGCGGCGAACTGCGTTCCCTCTTCGCTCTCCTCATCAAGACTCACCCACCGGCGCTGCTTGCGATAGCGATTGATATATTCCTGCGCGAGAACTGTGCGCAGCCATCCCTCCAAGGAGCCCCGTCCGGTGTAGGAAGCGAGCTTCGAAACACGCTCCCCTTCGCGAACATTCGTCCCGTAAAGATCGGCATAGAGAGAATCCGCCAGATCACGAGCGGCGGAACTTTCTTTGGTGATGTAGGCAGCAGCCCCGTAGAGCTTCTCGCGATAACGCGTCAGAAATACTTCCCAAGCGCGCTCTCTCCCGGCAGCGCAAGCACGAGCGAGGGCGAGTTCCTCGATTCGTAGGTTAGCTACGAATTGCTGCTTGTCATTCTCTGAAGCCTCGGTCGGGAGATATTTCTTCGTGACTTCCTGCAAAATCGCGTCGAAATTTTCGCGGGAGAGCCCAAACTCCGCGGCGCGAGATTTCGCGTAAAAGGCGGCGAAAGAGGCCGATCCAGAAACTTCCACTACGGATTCGACACCGCGGTCAGGCATGAATGGCAGGTCTCCTTCGATGCTACCAATATTTTTAGACGCAAGTCGCCGGATTTTTGCCGTTCGGTAATCAGAAAGGATCAGTGAATGCTGATCCCAAGCGTATCCGAGCTTCAGGGAGGCAACGATGAAGTCATTGGTTGCGTTTGTATCGGCTGCCATTATGGCAGTCATCGTGATGCCAGGCGCCGTGGAAGCGCCTGCGGGAGAGACAACCTCCACCCCAGCCTACAAAGTACTAGAGCCAATTCGGCATGGAAACCTATCGGTATTCCCGGTAGTTTCTACCATTTCGCATGACACGCAAGGTTTTCTTACCCTGGATGAGGGTTTGCGCTCGGGCGAAGTTATTGTCAACGAAGCGGGCACGATTTCGCCGCTGGTGCGCCCGCGACATCCGGACGGTCCGGCTGTACGGGCACCCGGCACGGGCCAGGTAAATCAACTGGTTTTGGTGAATAACTCAAAGCGTCCTCTGATTCTGCTGGCAGGCGAGATCGTGACAGGGGGCAAGCAGGATCGCGTAATTGGCAAAGATCGGCTTGTGCCGGCTGAAAGCGATCCGATCGATCTTGGCGTGTTCTGCGTTGAGCCGGGTCGCTGGACTGGTCCGAAGATGAGCTTCAACACTGAAAATGCACCCATGGCCGCCCCGGCTCTGCGCGCGAAAGCGATGGCCGAGAAAGATCAGCAACAAGTGTGGTCGGAGGTGAGGAGTTCTCAGGCGCGTATGGCGCTGCGGATGTCACCTCGTGCTGCCGAGGCGATTGGGGGAACGACTTCGTATGCCCGGGTGATGCAAAACGATGAAGTGCGGGATCGAATAGACAAGGTCGCCGAGCCTATCCAGCACGATTATCAGAGCTTAATTCGGCAATTGCGCGACCGGCACGCGGTCGGAGTGGTCGTCGCGGTGAACGGAGAGATCATCTGGGCGGATATTTTTGCCAGCACTTCCCTGCTGGAAAAATACTGGCCGAAACTGGTGCGCTCGTATGCGGCAGAGGCGTTTGTGGTGGGAGCGAAAAATCACGAGACAGACGTCAAAGTTGCGCAACGTTTCCTGGAGAACTTTGAAGGCCGGCATGAAACCGTGGACACAGAACCCGGACTGTATCGTCACACGGAAGTTACCGGCGACAGCTTCAAGGCGTTCGAGCTCACTTCGCTATTGCCAAAAACTGACTTCGATCTGCACGTGGCGAAAATGGCGAATTAAATGGGCTATTTTCTCCGCTGCCGGAAGCGAAGCTCAAAGCTGACTACGCCGTTGTAGTCGCGCATGCCTACGATGGAGACATTGCTGGTGATGCTGTAATTACCCTGGATGATCTGCTGTGACGTTTGCGCCAGATTAGTTGTATAGCTGAGCGTCAGGTTCTCGCGAACCGGCTGCTCGATGGTGACGGCAGGCAAGGGCGAGGTTTGGATCGGCGCGGTTTCGGTATTCAGGCCTTGGGGATCAATCTTGATATGGCTGATGCCGAACAATCGTTGCGAGCGGTTGCTAAGGGCAGAATTCAAAGCTTCCGCGAGAACGGCGCTTGATGCCTGTTGCACGAACGGCGAGGGCGCAGTCTGTTGCTGAATCTGCCCGAATTGCTCCTGATTCGATCCTACCGGGGCCATCAGGCTGATGATGTCCGCCGTGGGCAATGGCGGTTCGGAATGGTAGCTCAGGTTGAGTTTGTCGAATTCGCCATTCAGGTTGACGATGATATCGTACTCGCGAACCCGAGTGTAGGCACGAAGATCGAGAACGGGCGTGGTCGTGACCGGATTACTAAAAGTGATGTCCCCGCGCTCCAGGTGATACTTGGCGCCATTGAATGCGATCTGGCCCTCAAGAATATCGATGCGTCCGAGCAAAACTGGTTTCGCGGCGGTACCGCGCAGGTGCAAGTCGGCATCGCCGGAAATGCTGAGCGCAGCGGTTTGCATCTGTAGCTGCGGCGTCGTTGTGATGTGGACGTCCAAGCGGATGCTGTTGAGCAGAGGATTCGTCGGCGGTAAAACCGCAGTTTGTGAGTTCTGCTGCAAATATGCGCTGAAATCGAAGCCGGGCGTAATCGCCAATTTGGTGATGGTCGCGTCGCCAGACAGCGTGGAACCCGAAGGCGTACCCGCCCAACGCAAGTCGGCAGTACTCATCGAACTGATGCCTTGCGGATAGCGAAGGCGGATATCTTGCGCCTGCATCGCAAGATCGAAATTCAATTGGCGGTTGTACAAGTTGGCATAGCCGGCGAAACTGACGGTTCCTCCGCCAACGTGGCCGGTTAGGCTCTCAATCTGCAGACGATCCTGGGTGAAGATCAGCGAGCCATTCAGGCCGGTTAGTCCACTGGGCAAGTCGCCGTACTGAACGGAAGCATCCGTCACTTGGAGGCGTCCTCGGATCGATGGATGCTGGATTGTGCCCCCAGCAGTCAAATTGCCTGCCACGGTTCCGGCGGAATTGAAGTTCGGATCGAAACTATGCAACAGGCGCAGATCAGCGTGACCCTCGGAGTTGATATCGAGTTTTTGCTCGCCCGCGAGCTGAATGGAACCGCCTACCTCCAGATCCGTACCTTCTCCCAACAGGCGAAAGCGTTGGATATCCAGCGTCTGACTCGATGCTTCGAAGCGGATCGGGTCATTATTGCGAAGCTGTACATGCTCCAACTCGGCCGAGAATGCGTCAATGTTGCCCTGCACGTGAAGATCGCCGGGTTTACGCAAGGGGCCCTGCACGTGCACATCCCCGGTAGCACTGGAATGACCGGTCACCCGGCCGTCCAGGTACGCGCGCAGCAATGGATCAAAATCCAATGCGTTCAGGTGGACGTCAACGTTACACGGCCAATCTCCGAGTAGCTGTACGTGCCCTTCAACATTGAGCGCCTGATTTTGCGACGGAGAACGGCCGCTGACATGTAACTCAGACCCCCTGGTTTCAACGGCCAGGGTGTAATCCCCCGCAGGCTCGCCATCGAATGTGAGTCCGCTGAGATGCACGTCCCCGTTGACCACCGGTTGCTGAAGCGTTCCCGAAGCTTGCGCCGCGAAGTCGGCGTGTCCTCGAACAACGACCCGGCTGGCGCGAACAATTTCGAAGCGGCTCAAATCAAAATTGTGCCCATCGAGATTGAAATGAAATGCCCCTGATGTGAAATCATAGCTTCCGGTGCCGGTCACCTGCCCCTCGCCGGACACAAGATGGATATCCTGTAGCGAAACGTGTTTGGCAGCAAAGGTGAACTTTGAATCGACGTGCTGAACCGCTTCACTGCCGATTGTGCCATCCGAGATCTCAAAGGATCCGTAGCCGCTTGGCAGCGCTCGCGTTCCCGAGGCTTGCAACGTGGCGTTCACTTTTCCCGTGGCCTGATAGTGATAGCCGGATAGCGCCAAAATGTCCGCTAAGCTGGCGTTTCTCGCTTGTAAGTTCACCCGAAAAGGACTGGTATCCGTGAACTCGCGGCCGACCAGGTCAGCGTTGAGATCGAATTGCATGAGACTGTCTGCGCGGTGCAGCTCGCCATTGTGCACAATGATCACGTGCGGAGATAGTTCGATGTCCGCGGTCAGCGTGTCCCAGTGGCTGTCGCGCGTCGGCGCGTGAGGGCCTGCGGGCAGCATGATATGCAGGTCGTGAGATTGCAGCCTTCCCTTGAAGTCAATGTCCGCGAGGGTTCCGGTTGCTGTGCCGGTGAACGAGGCACGCCCATGCACGTTGACGGGGAGCTGTTCCTGGTATCCGAGTGCGGCTAAGACGTATTCCCACTCTCCGAAATCGGAGGTCGCGAGCGATACGTTTAACGCAGCCTGTCTGGAGAGCGTTCCGGAAGCCCGGACTTGCGTCGCCCGTGTGCTCGCGTTGAACTCAACCAACTGCAACTCGCCGCGAGCAAGCCGATAATTTGCCACTGCGTGGGCGTTGACCGGTAGTTGCTTTGGCCCCGTGCTGGTCGGCGCTACCACATCCAGCTTGATCTGACTCTCCGCGTTGCGGAATGAGCCTTTCCAACTCGCGTCAATGGATCCCGTTGCCGCCCCGGCCAGATTCATCCTTTGCAACGGCCGTGCCGCAGACGATAACGCTTCCGCCACCGCTTGCGCAGAAAGCTCTTTCGCGCGGAGATGAATAATACCTGTTTGGCCCCGATTATGATCGGTTGAGTGGGCCGGAGTTCGCCAGTTCAGAACCATGGCTTCTCCGCTCAGCTCTCCTGCAAGCAGCTTCGCGTTGAGATCAGTCACGGCAAGCCGCTGCGGGTTGACGATGTACTGGCCCGTCAAAGTCGTGGCCTTTAGTTTGAGAGAGGGCGTACGCCAATCAACATCAACATCGCGTCCGTTGAACGTGCCTGTGGCGGAGAAAACGATACCCGACCAGGTCGCGTGTCCCGAGGCTTGCAATGTGCCACGCCGTAGCTCCGGGTACTTGACGATGGAGCCGGTTTCCGCCAGATCCAAAGAGAGATCGTATTGCGCCGCGACGGTCGGGGTGTTGAAATCCACTAGTCGCCCACTGGCTACGAGTCGAGAGTGCCCGGAAACGGCTTGGAGGGAATCCAGGATCAGCGAGTCACGGGAAAGTTCAATCTTCGCGTCGACATTCCACGCCACCGGTTTGTAATCCAGAACCTGAGTCTCGATGTTGTCCGCCCGGACCGTACCGTTGTATTTGCGATGTACGAGGGAATAGTCCAGGCGGGCGAAAAGGTTGTTCGCGGCGAAATCGATTGGGATTTGCTGCTGGTTCCAAACCACTGTTCCCTGCCGAATCTCAAGGCGGTTGATGGAGAGCGAGAACAGCCGTTCGAGTGCTGCCGTCGTCTGGACCGCATTGGTTGCAGGCTTTGGAACATTGGTCGTGCCATCCGGATAGGTGATGATGTGGAGCACCGGGTGTTCCAGAACGAGGGAATGAAATCCCAGTTCGGCTCCGAGGGTTGAAATGAGTTTGACCGTGGCGATCGCCCGGTCGACGTGAACGTAAGGAGCTTCGCCTGCCAGTTCGCGGCCATGGATCGTGAGATCGCGTACCTCAACTCGAAATCGAAATGGAACGGTGTGGAAGCTGCCCAGTTCTACGCGGCCACCTGTCGCTTGCTCCAATTTGGCCACAAGACGCTGGCGGACCATGGCTTGAAAGGAGTTCGTAGTGACATACCAGGTGAGAGCACCCAAGATCAGGGTGCCGACTGCAACCGCGACAACCAGGTACCTCCACCAGCGTCGGCGGCCGAGATCGGCGCCGGCATCGCTCATCGCAAACCGTCCCTGGCCTCAGGTGCGGCTTCCGTTTGGATTTCGCTGCCAGAGCGCAGGTTCTGCAACCAAGCGACAAGCAGCTCGTTCATTTTCTGCTGGGTGAGCAGTTCTTTAATTTTGGGAGTAACTTCTGCCAAAGCCACATCGCCTGCCCCAGATTGCCGCAGTTGTGGCAGCAGCTCCTGGTTGTAATAGCGTTCAATACTGCCGGCATCAATGTCGATACCGGGCCGCAGACGGCGATCCACCAATCGATCGAGATTCACTTGCAACGCCACTCTTTCGTCGAATTCTTGTTCGGCCAGTCCATATTGAGCGAGCAGATTTTCCCAACCCTGGTCATCCCTGGCTTGAGGATATTGCTTCCGAATCTCCTGGATTCGGGTTGCAATCTCATCGTTAGACGCGTGTGGAATGTCCGCTGAATGCATTTGCTCGATTAGAAGTTCCTGGTCGATCAAGCGGTCCAAGGCGGCTTTGCGCTCACTGGAAGAGATTTGATCAACAGTGCGGCCATCTACCAGGGCGGCATAGGAGATTGCGCCTTGCCAGTCACTCTGCAGAATGATGTGACCGTTGACCGTGGCTACAATCCGGTCGAGCACGTCTCCAGCATGGAGGCGCGGCCCGCCAATGAATAGCAGGACCATGAACAAGAAAGATGAAAACCTTCGGTTCATTAAAAAGTCTGCCCGATACTGAAATAAACGTTAAAGTGCGGCGCGTGTTGCGGTACGAAATATTGCAGCGTCGTTGTACTCGTGCTCCCGTTTGCGGGTTTAGTGTTATCGATACAGTAAGTCGACGTTCCCTGCCCACTGAAGCTGGGATTTACCTGACAACTTGGAAATGCCGGAGGATTTAGATTGTACCCGAAATCGAACCGCACCGGACCAATTGGAGTCTTATATCGGACACCGACTCCCAACGCGTTAGAGACATAACTAAAGTCACATTGCTTGGCGGATTCACTGTCCTGTAGGCAAACAGCCGGGTCTTTCTGGCGCCAGCGAAGCAGATTGTCCAGCATATGTCGACCGTCTGAGAAGACGTTGCCGGCATCCCAAAATAACGCCAAGCTCAAATTGTCCTGGACATAAGGAAAACGGATCGGCGGCAAGCGAAGCTCCAAGTTGTTCAAGAACAGGCCACTTCCACCCAAGGGAAACCCGGTCACGGGATCGCGCGGCCCTGCTTGATTTAACCCAAATCCGCGATGGGAGTTGCCGCCGCCGGACAGGAAGCGCTCGGCAAGGGGAATGACGGTAACATCGGCGCAGGTGATTTGCGAAACTCCGGGGCAGGGCTGTCCAGGGGGAAGAATTGCTGTGTTGCCAAATGCATTTTCAACACCGACCGTGGTCCTACGCGCCAACACGAACTTCTTTTCCTGCGGCCGATTTTTTCCGAATGCGTGATAGGTAGCGTTTTGTATCAGCAATCGGCTGAAGTCCGTTTGCGAACCGAAATAGCTGCTGGCGACCGCCGCACTTCCGGCAATATACATGCCCTTCGTAGGATCCAGGTCGTTGTCACGAGTGCTGCGAATGTAGCTTAGACCGGGCTCACCCACGCGCACAGGCAAGGACAAAAGTGGGATCACCGCGGGGCTGATCTGAATATTGCTGGCCTTCACCTGGCGGTAGGTGAAGCTGTAGTCCATGGTGCTGGTCTTATTGATGATCTCGCCCACTTGCACCGATCCCTCAGCCCGGCGCGAGGTGAATGTGGTTACGTCGATGGTGTTGTCATAAAAAGCGAGAAATGAAAGCTTCCAGTTCGGACTTCCGAGCCAGCGAGGAGCGATGTAGTTGACCAGAGCCCGCTGCTCCAGGCTGCCAAGGTCACCTTTGAAGGTGATGGTATGGTCGCGTCCCCGGAAATTCAAACGTGTAATCGCCAACGAAACCCGCGGGCTGACTCCGGTTTCGCCTAGCGCTTGATTGCTGCCGATGGAGGTCGGCTGCCCGGTTTGGAATTCGATTCCCGCACCATACAAGAACGTGTAGCGCCTGGCTTCCTGAACATCCACGAGAACATTCTTCTCCGAGTCATCCCCGTTCGGATTTTGCACCGCAGTCTCGACTTGGCTGAAGATCCCCAAGTCGTAGAGCCGTTGCTGGGTCTGCAACATATCCAACTGACTCAGGGCATCGCCGGGCTGCACCTGGAGTTCGCGATTCACCACATATGGCCTGGTATGCTCCAGGCCGGAGACGTAAACGTGATCGACAAAAACGCGTTCACCTTCTTTGACGGTGTACGTCACATCCATGCGATTGGGCTGGTCGGGGATCGGGTGGGCATCAGCGTCGAAAGTCGCGCGAGGAAACCCGTGATTGAAGTAGTAGTTGAGAAGATTATCCCGGTCTTGGGAGATTCGAAATTCGGAAAATGGTTGACCTGCGGCGGTATTGATTTCGGCGGCTAATTGGGCCGCAGAAAAGGTCTTGTTGCCGGAGATTTGAAAACGGCCGACAAGCGTCTGCGGACCTTCGTCAATACGGATGTTGATAGCCAGGTCATTCTCGTGACCGTCGTAGTCGTCAATTACCTCCGGCGTGATTTTAATTTGTTGAAAACCGTTGGCTCGGTAAACATTTTCTAAACTGCGGATATCGGCGCCGATCAGAGTCTGACTATATCGGCCATAAACGAACAACCTTCCGGCAGGCTGCACTTGCATGCGTTCGCGGAGGTCGTCAGTCTTGAAGTATTGGTTTCCGGTGATCTGAATTTTCACTAACTTGTGCCGGGCGCCAGCGTTGATGTCATAGACGACCTGCAGTTGGTCATCAACTGTCGTCGGAGGACCCTTCAGATCCACTCGTGCGTCGAAATATCCGCGGCTTTGCAGATAATTCAGAAGGTTCGTTCGCCCTTCATTCAACAAGTCGAGGTCGACCGCGTTCTCCTCAAAGATGGGGACATTTCTGCGCAGGACCGAATGCGAGAGTTTAAAACCGTGGGCAATGATTGCCACTCTGGGGCCAGGATTCACCTCGAGTACGAAATCGACGGTATTTGTGGCCGGCTGATAGTGTCGTTCGGCGATCCGGACCTGTGCCAAAAGGCGTTGATGTTTCTGATACCGTTTCCGCAATCGCTCCAGCGCGTTTCCAGCGCTCTGTACGGTCACGAAATCACCGGGCCGTAATTTCGCTTCTTGCTCAATTGCCGCAGCATTGCAAGCGGGATCGCATTTAATATCGATCTTCCCCACTCGCGATTGTTGGCCGGCATTGATTCGGAATGTGATCGCTGTTTGTTGCGTCAGCGGATCGGGATGTTCTTCGGCGTGCGTCGAGGCCTGGTAATAACCGCTCGCCTCCATGAACTGCTTGATACTGGCAAGGGCTCGATCGAGTCGATCGGGAGTAAACGTCTCGCCTAAAACCAATTTGGACGCATTCACAATCTGTCCAGTCGTAGGGTGTTTCGGAGCGCCCTCAACGGTAACTCTTCCGACGAAGTAATTCGGAGAGCTAAAGATCGAGACGACGACTTTGTTGTCCGCTACTCGCTCAGCTTCGACTCTGATATCCGCAAATCGCCCGGTTGCGTAAAGCTCATGGATACTGCCGCGAACCAGTTCTCGGGTTAACGGCTGTCCCGCCTTTAAGGGAATCAACTGCAGAAGTCGATTTCGATCTGCGTCAGCCGAAATGTTCGGCAATTCGATGCGGTCAACCGTGAGGCCTTCGTACTGCGCCATCCGATCCTGGAGGATACCGCTCTGGCCTGCTGGGTTTTGTGGAGCCGCGAACCCGAGACCACAAAGAAAACACTCGAGTGCGAGCGCCCAAACTATAAGGCTTTTGGCCAGAGTTCCTCTTAAAGGCAAAAATCTTCCCCGATTCGATTCAACTGTATCGTTCGATGAGATGGTCAAAAAGCAATGTTGTCTCAGACTCTTGTCGACCTGGCGCTGGTTTTCCAGCATCCACATTGCGCACCTATAATAAATGGGTCGAAAGCGTTGCAAGGGTGATCGGTTTGGAACTCGACGAAAGATATTCGCGCCAGGTGCTGTTTCACGGGATTGGCGTCGCAGGCCAGCAAAACCTCAAGACAGCCTGTGCCGTAATTGTTGGATGTGGCGCGACGGGCTCAGCCTTGGCTTCGCTGCTTGCCCGATCGGGTATTGGCAGGCTACGCATCATCGATCGCGATTATGTTGAGGCCAGCAATCTGCAGCGGCAAACGCTTTTTGACGAGGCCGACGCGGCGGAATCCGTGCCCAAGGCGATTGCGGCAGCGAGGCAGATTGCGAAATTCAACTCCCACGTCGCGGTTGAACCGCATGTCGCTGATCTCACACCGACGAACATCGATTCCCTGTTTGCGGACTTCCCCCTAATTCTCGATGGAACGGACAATTTCGAAACTCGATACCTGATCAATGATTTCGCTGTGAAGAATTCGAGATCCTGGATCTACACGGCTGCGGTCGGCAGCTATGGGGTCACCATGAATATCGTGCCGGGACAGACCGCGTGTCTTGCGTGTATGTTCCCGGAGGCGCCGCAAGGGACGTCGGAAACCTGCGATACAGCGGGAATTCTCAATTCAGTGGTTAACGCGGCGGCCTCGATGGCGGCGACCGAAGCTTTAAAGTTCCTGGCCGGGGCCGAGCGGCAGGCGCGCCGGACGTTACTTTCTTTTGATTTATGGACAAATCAACACGCCGAAATCGCCGCCGATAAACCTCGCCCAGGCTGCCGGGCCTGCGAGCGTCACGAGTTCCCTCACCTGCAGGGCCAAGGCCGGCCACACATTACACTGTGCGGTCGCAACTCGGTGCAGATCCACGAACGTCAACGGCCTATCGATTTCGAGCAGATGAGTGAGCGACTGAAGCCGCACGGGATCGTCAAACACAACACCTTCGTCCTGAAGTTCCAACGTGATCCCTACGAGATGACCTTGTTCCCCGACGGACGGGCGATTATCAAGGGCACGAGCGATACCGCGATTGCCCGCAGCCTCTACGCCCGTTACGTCGGGAATTGAACAAAAAGCCCGTCCAGAGCGGCGTTTCGGGTGTATGATCTTGCCGCGAGATTCCGAAGCGGCTCAATAGGAAAAGTTTTGCACTTTGAAGTAGCGCTTTAAGAAAGAGGCATCCTGGGTAGCACGCGTCGGAATCTGACTGCTTGAGAGTCTGTGGAGGACCCTATGCGTTTGGTTTCTGTGTGCTGCATGCTGCTGTTGCTTTGTGGACTTGCGGTTGGCCAGGCAACGACCATGGGCGGAACTGCCAGTAACTGGCTGCCGTCTTATGGCCCATATGTCGGCCCTTACGTTCCGCTGATTACAACCCCGGAAGTGAGCCTGTCTACGGTTTCCCCGTGGTCGGCTGGGGCGAGTAGTTCCGCGTTTGGCTTGGTGGCGGGCGCGACGAATTCGACCTTGTCGAGGGAGTTTGTTGCCGCACCTCCAGCTCCAGTGTTTTCGCAACCGGTCTGGTATGGACAAACCGAGGCAGAACTCGGCGTGCCGGGCATGAGACCTCATCCTCCGCACGAAATGCATGTAAGCAGGAGAGAGAAGGAGCAGGGTTTCGACTTCATCTCTCAAGGGCGCGAATACCGCGAAAGCGCTGCGACCTTACTTGCCGGTCGCGGCCCGGTGAGGAAAGCTGCGCGAACCTATACCAATCAAGATATCGACCGGCAGAATCAGAACAATGGCTTGGTGAAGTACGACGGCAAAACAGAGCACATCTGATTTTGGCTGCTGGGCAGATCGCAACTGATTTGCCCGGCAGACTTCTTCTTACCCTCGGCCCCCCGGCATTTTTTCGAATTCCAGGTGCTGCTCGAGAATTGGTAATTCCAGTTTGTTGCGGCCGCGCTTGAATTCCAGCACTCCGCCGCGATCCATCAGCGAATATTTTTTCCCGAGCTTGAACAGGCTGCAGACGTCCTCGCAATCCACGAGGAGGGTTTCGCCGGGCCTGGTGAGCGTCATGTTTTTCGCCTGAGGGTCGATTGTCACGACTCTAAAGTCGGACTGCAAGAAAAGCATCGTCTGTTCCCACAGGGCAATGCGCCAGCGGTAGACCAAACCTCCTGCTAGCAACAAGACTATGGCAACAACAATGAGCAATTGGCGCTTGCGAGTAGGCGGTGTTTGCGTCTTTGGAGAGTCCACTCTCGTGTCGGCATCTGAACTCGGCGACAAGGGTTTCAGTCGAGTAGCCTCGGAGCAAACTTTACCAGAGGCCCGCGCAGGATTTGAATAACTATTGAACGAACTCGCCGTGCCCGCCATGAGCCCATGGATCGTAGCTCAGGCAAAAGCGAATGCGATCCGGAATGCTGGGGTGATCATAAAAGAGGAAAACCTGCAGGGGACTTGGGGCCGGGTCCGCCAAGTCTACTTCGCCGAGGATCTGAAACGATTGTGCCGCCACTTGGCCGGAATCAGGAGTCAGGTCGTGCGTCACTTCAAGCCCATACTGATCGGCCTGATGCTCCAAATAACGGCTGAATGAGCTGCCCACGGGTGTGGCAATGAATGAAAAGATCGAAAGCAGCAGCATCAGGGCGGGCAAGGATGCCCAGTCTTCCAGATCTCGGATGCCCCACCCTATGCCCCACTTGGCTAACACCCAGCCGATTAGTCGATATCCAAGATAGAAGAAGATCAGCAACCCGAGCGCGAAAACTGTCAGGCCTTTGGGGATGTGCTGCAGAACATAGTGGCCGGTTTCGTGCCCGGCTACGAAAACGATTTGCTGAGTATTCATCTTTGCAATAGTCGTGTCCCAGACGACAATTCGCTTGGAGGCGCCGAGGCCGGTTACGTAGGCATTCAAGCCGGTGGTTTTCTCGCCGGCGCCCATCCAAAACATCCGTTCGGGCGGAATATTCTCGCCGGCACGCTGAACCATTTTTTCAAGGCTTGCGGTTAGTTCCGGGTCCTTCTGTTGCAGCGGCTCGAATTTGTGGAACATGGGATCGATTACCCACGGCCCAATGAAAAACAAGGCGATGCCGATGGGGAGCGAGATGAGCCAGAAGTAGAACCACCACCTGCGGGCGCTACGACGAATCACGACATAAAGCAGCCAGATCAGAAGAATCCCCAGGATTAGAGAAATCAGTTCAGCTTTGGTCCAATCCCACGCCCAGGATCGCCAGCCTTGCACCGAAAGCCCGTATTGCTTCTCGACGGACTCGCCATAGATGTCGAGCGGCAGCGTCAGAATGGCGACCGTGACTAAGAGTAACGGCGCGAACACCACGGACTGCAAGAACCGTCGTTTCGAGAATGTTTCTGCCCAATCGCGATACTTGGGCGCAAGCTTTAACCGAAGCACGATCCAGAGGACGACGAGACCGTAGATCGTTCCCAGAAGATCGAGGCGGAATCGAATCTTGCTCAGATTGCGAGCCTTGCGGAAGAGATCCGGTGGAAGCGTATAGGCGGTGACTGTTGCAGCTGTCGGAGAACTTTGCGACGTAGCTTGCGACGGCTGAGGGGACGTTGAGTTTTGTGCGTGCGAAAAAGCCGGCAGACAAAACACCAGCAGAAGAATCGGCACGATTGTGTAACTCGTACGCATACGCAACAGAAATCATAAACCGCAGAGGACGCTGAGAGCGCAGAGAAATTTCACATGAAAGCCAAGCCCTCTGCGCTCCTCAGTGACCTCTGTGGTAAAGGCGAAAACCGCAGAGGGCACAGACGAACGCAGAGGCGAGTTCATCTCTGCACCAAGCTTTCCAGCGTTGTGTAGAACTCCGGAAAAGAAATCACTGCGGCATTTGCATTGCAGATTCTAGTTTCGCCTTCGGCGCGCAAGGCAGCCACTGCAAAAGCCATGGCGACGCGATGGTCGCCAAAGGAATCGATTTCGGCTCCATGCAATTGCTGGCCCCCGGGAATTCGCAAGCCGTCATCGAATTCTTCTACTTCCGCTCCCATTTTTCGCAAGTTCGTAGCGATGGACGCGATGCGATCTGATTCTTTCACACGCAACTCTCGTGCCTCGCGAATTTCAATACCGTTCTTGGTGTACGGCGCGATAGCGGAGAGCACTGGGATTTCGTCGATCAGCATCTCCGTCTGCGGACTACCGATGCGGCCGCCGCGAAGTTCTGCTCCCTCGACTTTCACTGAACCGACAAGCTCGCCATGTTTCTCTTCCAGTTTCATGACGGAAATGTGAACGCCCATGCCGATCAGCAGATCGAGCAAGTAACTGCGAGTCGGATTCAGGCCGACATCGGTCAATACGATTTCTGAACCCGGGAACAATGCCGCTGCGCAAATGAAAAATGCCGCGCCGGAGATATCGCCGGGTATCGTCGCTTCGATTGCGCGCAGTTTCTGTCCTCCCGAAATGCAGGCCTGACTGCCATTCACTTCAACCTCAGCGCCAAAAGCGCGCAATGCCAGCTCGCCATGATCGCGAGTTCGAACTGCTTCCGTGACGCAAGTTCTGCCGTTCGCAAACAGTCCAGCAAAGAGCAGGGCTGTCTTCACCTGGGCGCTTGCGACCGGCATTTCGTAAGCGATGGCTTTAAGGTTACCGCCGGTGATCCGCAACGGGGGCCGGTTCCCTTCTGCAGAAGATATTCGTGCGCCCATTTGCTGGAGAGGAGTCCTGATGCGGGCCATCGGCCGTTTTGAAAGAGAGGCATCGCCGATCAGTTCGCTGGTGAATTCCTGTCCGGCAAGGATTCCGCTTAGCATCCGTATCGTGGAACCGGAATTGCCGCAGTCGAGAGGAGCCGCGGGCGCTTTCAGGTTTGGGCCGCAGCCGTGGATTGCAACTGTATTTTGCTCGCGCTGCCATTCCACGCCCAAGGTGCGGAGGCATTTCAAGGTGCTGGCGCAATCCGCTCCTGTCGAATAATTCTCGACCCGTGTCGTGCCTTCCGCAATCGAAGCCAGCATCGCGTAACGATGCGAGATCGATTTATCTCCCGGCAGTCGCACCGAGCCCGAAAAGCTTCGTGCGGGCCGAATCAGAACGGTGGAATTGTCAGACATCCCAGCTCACTATAGCGGAGAGCGAAGAAAACCGGCCCGGGCAATACTTCGCGCGGCGAGTCAACGAGTGTAACAACAATTTATTCCTAATTGATCGACTACGCCGCCGGCGCGAAGACGCAACTTCGCTGAACATTTGTTAACTGATGTGTCCTGTACTACTCACGATAGTAGTACGACCTCGCGTGAATGGACATTCGACTCTATCCGTCTTTCCCGGCGCTTGGCAGAATAGCCAGCGTTCCTTGCTACAGTTTGTGCGCCCAGGTGGGCATGTTGCGTAGCTCCCAGCGAACCACACATGAGCGCGTTTTGTTTTTCTGTTTGCTAAAAAATTCACAACTGAGGTGAATACTGATGACGTTCCGTTCTCTCGCCCTGTGTTCTTTGCTTTCTGCTTCGCTAACTTTATCCGGCTTCGCGCAAAAATTCCAAACTTCCTATCCACCGTTTCGCGCGGGCCGAATACCGCCTGTTGTGCAGATGAATCCTGGGGGTGCCCCTCAGTTTGTTCCACCTTCGGGTGCAACCTGGACTAAGGCCAAGAATGCACCGCCGGTTTCGGTTGGTTCAATGCTCCTACTGACGGATGGCCGCGTTTTGGTCCACTCTGAGCCCAATTGCGATTCTGGTTGTGTCGGCAACTACAACAATTGGTACACGCTCACGCCGGACATCAAGGGAAGTTACGTGAACGGCACCTGGAAGCAAGTGGCTTCCCTACCCAGTGGATACGATCCGCTTTTCTTTGGTTCTGCGGTACTCGCAGATGGCAAAGTCGTCGTACAAGGTGGGGAATACAACTGCCCTAACACGAACTGCTCGGGGGTTTTGCAATCTTTGGGAGCAATTTACGATCCTGCTGCAAACAAATGGACGGCGACAATCGCGCCCAGCAGAAGCAACATCGGAGATGCTGAGTCAGTAGTACTGCCCAACGGAACCTGGATGCTGGCCGAATGCTGCGCCGTTAATTTTGGGGACAGCCCCTTCCCTGTGTATTACAACTTCGACGAAGCCACGCTGAGTTTCACTGAGAAGGCGAATTCTACGGACGGGAAAAATGATGATTTTGATGAGGAAGGCTGGACTCTCCTTCCCTCGGGCAAGGTGCTGACGGTTGATGCCTACACCACCAATACCGTCCGTACCGGCACCAATTCGGAGATCTACAGTGCGGCCAGCAACACTTGGTCGACGGCGGGAAGCACGATCATCCAACTATGGGATTCAGGCTGCGACACCGGTTTCGGCAGCTTTGAAGTTGGGCCGGCGGTGTTGCGTCCAGATGGGACCGTATTTGCCACAGGTGCCAGCGACTGTGCTGCGGGTCACACAGCGACCTACAATGCTCGGACCGGAACCTGGACGCCGGGACCTGATTTCCCAAATAGTGATGCGGCCAATGATGCACCGGCCGCGCTGGAAATCAACGGCAACGTTGTTGTCGAAGCCAGCGTCTTCACTGGAACATTCACTCCACCAGCAAATTTTTACGAATGGGATGGCAGCCACCTGAACGCTTTTCCTGCCCCGCCGAACGCGGTGAACACACCATCGTTCGCAGGACACCTGCTGGTTCTACCCAATGGACAGATTATGTACACCGACTATTCCACTGACGTTGAATTCCTTACATCAGTGGGCACATTTAACGCCGCGTGGCAGCCCACGATCACATCTGTGGCCACCACACTAACCCACGGATCATCGAGCAACCCGATCTCCGGGACTCAGTTCAACGGCCTGTCTCAAGCTAATGCATACGGCGATGATTTTCAGGACGCGACTAACTATCCGCTGGTGCGCATTACTAACAACGCTACTGGACATGTGTTCTATTGCAAAACGCATGGCCACAGCACGATGGCCGTGGCAACCGGCAGCAGAGTGGTTTCGACGAAGTTCAACGTACCTTCGCGCACTGAAACTGGCGCAAGCACGTTAGTTGTGGTCGCCAACGGTATTGCTTCTACCCCGGTTGCGGTTACGATCAACTAAAGAATTACGCTCCAAGTTTCGACGTTGTCCAGGCCCAAGCTCCCTCATCGCGAGTCTTGGGCCTTTTTTGTTGAAGCCAGTGCCGCTGCAAAGCGCTTCACCGGAAGTGGCGATCGAATGGGCTGGCGCAAGCAGGCGATCTCACACAAAACCTCGTGTCGCTATGGACCAGAGGACGTCGGAGATGGAGAACTAGACCAGGGCTTTGGCTTCAGCTGTAGCTTCGTTGAGGATGTCGGTAGGAACTTCTTTGAGGCTGACGCCGAACTCGAACATGGGCGTCTCACTGCCGCGGCCCCAGCGTCCGACTTCCCAATGCGCGCGTAGAAACTTGATGGTAGGTTGTGCGGTCAGATCGAGTAACAGAGGGTGTTGTCCTCGATAAAATTTTTGGGGAAAGCTGGTGAGTGGTTTCGGAGTCCAAGTCGTGCCATCCGCGGAACCGTAAACGCTGAGGTCCAGGGATTCCTGCTCGACGATGTTGGTGATGTTGAGAGTCAGCAGGAAAACGCGATTCGCAGCACCACTGACATCGACCGCGGCTCCGTCGCCCTTCGCACTAATCACGGTCTTCTCAGGCACGAGGAAGGCATCCATCATGGGTGGATTGTAACAAAACCTCCGGAATCAGCGGGCAACTCCGGAATCCAAGAACTGCCGCAAAACTCTTCCCACTTCTTCCGGCTGCTCCCAAGGGGAATAGTGGCCGGCTTTGGCAATGGCCTTCATCTGACTTCCTGAGATATTGCGCTTCATCAGTTCGGCTTCGCGAATGCCGGTCATTGGGTCTTCATCGCCCGTGATGACCAACGTGGGCACGTTGATGGTCTTCAACGTGTCAATAGAATCGGGCCGCTCCGCCATGCCGCGCTGCACCTGCGCCACGTTGTTGGGAGACATCTTGCGCATCATGCGCAACGCTCCCTCGACAAGATCCGGACGCGAAGTGCGTGTAGTCTCGCCCATGACCTTGCCGACCATGCTTTCGAAAAACGGCTCTGTGCCGCGTTCGAGCACATCGGCGGCAGCCTGCAGGCGCGCGGATCGAGCGTCAGCAACGTCGGCTCCAGCTTTCGTGTTGCACAACACCAGCGCCTGAACTCGAGCACTGAACTTTCGCCAGAATTCGAACAGGATGTAACCACCGATGGAGACTCCGACGAAGGCCGCCCTGGCGATCTGTTCTTCATCGAGGAGGCGAGCCAGGTCTGCGGCATGTTTGGTCATCGTGGCCGGGCCTTCGCCCACTCCCGAGTCGCCGTGCCCACGAAGGTCGGGAAGGATCAGTCGATAGCGCGATTGCAGGGCTTGAGCCGCCGGATGCCAAAGTTCGTGATGGGCAGGAAACGGGTGCAGAAGGACAACAGGAGGACCGCTGCCCAGGACTTCGTAGGCGATTTGAGCATCCCCGCTTCTCAGCTCTTTCATGCGCCCGATTTAAACACATCGCACGCGCACAACGCTGCTATTGCGGAGTGGTGACCTGTTGTCCGGCCGGAGCGGGGAGCGCCAACGGCTCCTCCGGGATAACGATCCAGGCTACGATGTAGGCGATCAAGCTCAGGCCGACACCCAGGAAAACCGAGATCAGCCAAACCACTCGCACCAACGTAAGGTCCAGATCGAAGTACTCAGCAAAGCCGGCGCAGACACCAGCGATCTTGCGATTGGCTCGGGGACGAATCAGGCGCTTGCGGGCGAGCACTGAACCTACCCTCGTTCCACAATACGCACACACATTCGCGTCATCCTGAATCACCCTGCCACAGTAGTTGCAGTACATTTTCGGCTCCTGTTAGAGATACGTTTTTTAGGATACCCAGGTTCCCACTTTGGGAAGTTGCAATCATAAACTTCTGGCTCCCCGGGCATCCAGCGCGTCACTACCATAGGGCGACGTCTGATGAGAACATCAGCAAAATTGGGCAGATTTTAGCGAAAACGCGGTAAATCTTGCTCGATAAACGACGGCAGGCGGACAAGTTGACCTTAAACGGCAGGTCTGCAATGACTTATCTTGCCGGTGTTTGGCTACCCGCGTGCGGGAGGTGAGGAAAGCCATATGTCTGAAGTCGCCCATAACGAGCCGCAAGAGTTCTGGCGTCCTCCCATCATGGCATCGGAAACCCTTCCCCCAGCTCTCCCGACGGCTTGTGAAGCGTGTGGAACCGAATTTATGGTCGGCGCAGCCTTCTGTCACGTCTGTGGCGCTTCGCGCGCGGCCAAGACTTCCAGCACGGCACAGCATTGGAATCAGACGTTGGAGTTCCTTAAGGCGCTGGAATTCCACCGCATCAAGGACTGGTTTGCCCTCCCCACCGCATCCCTGATCTGTTTCCTTGCCGGTATTGGTTGCATTTTGGGTGCGATCGCCGTCGGCATTATCTACTCTGTTCAGAACCTGGCAGATTTCCAAGCCATCCAACTTTGGCGAATTGAGTGGCTGATTGCAGCAGTCGCAGCCTTCCTTGCCGGCATCCTTTTGAGGCGGTAATTCCTTTTTAATTGATAGGTTCGGGATCTTGCGACGGTGGGTTGCGCCGCTGCTGATGCATGCGATAGAGATGATGCACCGGCCCGGTGCCGTGACCCAGGGGATGGGCATTGCTGATGGTCGCGGCGACGTAGGCTTTCGCAAGCAACACCGCTTCCGGCAAGCCCCGTCCTAATCCCAGATGACAGGCGATTGAAGTGGCAAAGGCGCAGCCGGTTCCGTGGGTCGAATTGGAACGCAGCCGAGCCGACTTGAACACTTCCTGCTGGATCCCTGCCTTGGATGTGAAGCTCAGGAGGTCAATTGCTTTTTCCAGATGGCCACCCGTGATTACGACGGCGGCTGAACCCAAGTCGTGAAGTTTGTGGGCCGCGGCGCGCATTTGGTCAAGATTCGTGACAGCCAAGCCGGTGAGCGCGGAGGCTTCGTCCACATTGGGCGTCACGACCGACGCCAATGGCAGAAGTTTTTCTTTCAAAAGTTTCGCACCAGCGGAATCAAGGAGGTTGGCGCCGGATGAGCTTTTGAGGATCGGGTCCAGGACTACGTTAGGAAGCTTGTTCTTGGCGAGGAAGTCGGCGACGGCCTTCACCACCCGCCCCGATCCCAGCATTCCGACCCGAACCGCGCTGGCGTCAACGTCGGAGATCAGCTCATCCAGGGTCTGGGTCAAAACCTCCGCCGAAACCGGTTCGACCCGTCGGACCCCGGCGGTCGATTGCACCGTGAGAGCCGTGATACCCGCAACACCGTAGCAGCCATGGGCCGCAATGGTCTTGATGTCGGCTGTAACGCCGGCCCCCGAAGACGGGTCAAACCCGGCTATGGTCAACACTACTGGTGGAGCAGCAGCCATGATTTTTCTAAGAAATGCCCTCCGTTCGGCAAATCGTCAGGAGCCTCTTTTCACGCAAATAGCGAAAGTACAGCTTTCCGGCAGGTACCATGCGTCAGCTTACACCGGCGCCAACCCGCCGCTAAGTTACTGAATTCAAGCCGAGAATCGTGATTTCCATCCTAACTGATTGAAAAGAAAGCCTGCGCAAAAATTTCATGGCGCATAAGACTTTGGTGATTTACTAATTAGTAAATGCGTAAGTACCTGTCTGTACTGGCAAATAGGTATGATTACTCAAGCTGTACAGCAAGTTACGTAAGATATCCATAACTGCCTGATTACACTTCTACATCAGATTTCGCATTGACAGGGTCCCGACCCCACCCGTAGGATGACCCAATCGTTCATGAACCTTGGTTCTGGGGAGGCTACTTTCGAGATGAGAGGTGACTAATGAGAGGACGTTTAGCTCATGGACTGGCGAGTGTTTTACTCGTCGCTAGCCTGGGGGCGGCTCAAGGGCCAACCAGCTCAGGGTCGAAAGAAATCCGAGGCTTAGTAGCGCACAATCCAATAGCGGCTTACAAACCCGTAAGCCAAAACAAGCCGAAGCAGGCCGCTCCCTATCAAGTTGGAACCGCGTCCTGGTATGGCGAGTACTTTGAGGGTCGCACCACCGCCAGTGGCGAGCCCTACAACATGTACGATCTGACGGCGGCCCATCCCACCCTTCCTTTGGGAACTTGGGTGCGGGTTACCAACTTGCGAAACGGGCGCCGGGTGTACGTGCGGATCAACGACCGTGGACCCATCGTGCCTGGCAGGATCATTGACCTCTCCTACACCGCTGCCGAAGCCCTTCATTTCAAGAACAAGGGCATCCAGCGCGTACGGCTGGATATCGTCTCTGCCAACGAGGGACAACCTCAGGAAATCGCCTTGCTGCACCCTGTAGCGTATTAGGCACAAACGTTTTACACTGCAAAGGCATGGACGATCCACGGCAGCATCTGATCGTTGCCCTAGACTTCTCATCCGCGGCCGCAGCGCGAAACATCGTCGCGGCCATAGGTGACTCCGCGTACTGCTACAAAGTCGGCATGCAACTCTATACCGCGGAAGGGCCGCAAGTTGTGCGAGATCTGGTTGCGTCCGGCCGACGAGTGTTTCTGGATCTTAAGTACCACGACATCCCGAACACGGTCGGCGCCGCGGTTGCCGAAGCGGCGCGATTGGGCGTAAGCATGTTGACAGTCCATGCCTCGGGTGGCGGCAAAATGCTGCGCGCGGCGACTGAAGCCGCAAGCACGAATCCGGGACTCATGGTCTTGGGAGTGACGGTATTAACCAGTTTGGCGGACAGCGATCTGGACAAAGTCGGCATGCATGGCCGCGTCCAGGATCAGGTCTTGCGGCTAGCGGCGCTGAGCCTGGCCAACGGGTGTCAGGGAGTAGTTACATCGGCACGGGAAGCTTTGAAGCTGCGCGCTGAGTTGCCGGGCAATTTTGCGATCGTAACCCCCGGTGTCCGCCCGGCAGGCGCGGCACACGGAGATCAGGCGCGAGTGGTCACCCCCGCCGAAGCCATGGCTGCTGGAGCTACCCACATCGTGGTAGGAAGGCCGATCACCGAAGCTGCGGATCCCGCGGCGGAAGCAAGAGCCATCCTTGGCCAAATCAGCGCCGTAGCCGCTTAGACAAACTCTCCGGGACTGCGTCGTAGCACATACCTCACAACATCATGACTGAGCCCAACTGCTACTACAATTTCTCGTAAAACTCACATGCTGAGCAGGAGATGAAGATTCCGCCCGGTATTCCCCTCTCGCGATCTTTCACGCGCTTCACGATCCGCGTCGGCTTGCCACATTTGGGGCAATCCGTGCTCTTGGTCGTGTCCATCACTTTCTTACGATCTGCTGTCTTTGCGATCTTAGCCATGTATTCTCCTGGGATGAATGCGAATCTATGCTAGCGCGAAACCGCCGCGAATAAATCCGAATGCAGCAGCGACTGGAACTGCTTGTCGTCGGACTTAAAGTGCATTTGTAAGTTGGAGCTGTCGGAATTTACCGAGACATTTTCCAGCGCTGCCTTCTCGATGGGGGTAGCCGTCATTTTGCGGTAGATCACACCGGCTTTGACAAGTGAGGAAAGTGTCGCCGCGGTGACTGAATCGGACGTGATCACATCCAGATCAAAATTGACGCCGCTGTTGAAATTCATGGTATAGCGGGAACCCACGACACGTTTCTTGATCATGTCGAAATCGGCAAGCTTTCCCGCATCACCAAGCGCGGAAAGCAACATGTTTTGCGTTCCTTGCTGATCGAGAATACTCCACACGGCTCCGGATTCGACGGGACCAATAAGATCCGCCAACTGGCTGTTGGAATCGAGTGCAGTAGCGTAGCCGTCGCGAGCATCCAGTGCGCCTTTCAAAGCGCTACTGTCTCCGAACAGAAGAGTGTTGTCATCGAGGAAAGTCATATCCATGCCGCTGCCCATGGGGTAAATGTCGGTATCGCGATAGCGCAGCGGCTTGACTTTGTTCAGCTTCATCTTCTTGAGCACGTTCTTGCCAGAAAACGATCCTTGGGCCGCGCCGACGATTTTCACTCCCGCCTTACCTGCGCGATACGACGCGAAGGTCAACTGGTCGACATCCTTGTCCGGATTGATGCCGACACCCCGAAGCTGGCCCTCGAATTCCTTCAAAGCTGGGGGCAGGACTTGCGCCTTCAGCGCCATGGCCGTATCGGAGTTCTTTAGCGCACGATAGTCGACAGTGATGATCTGCTGCACGTCGGAAGGAATTGCAGTTCGCGCAGAACTGGGAATAGCCGCAGCCCATGCGGTCAATGACAGCAGCACAGCGCAGATACAAGACTTCAGAAACTTCATGGTTGCATTGCCTCTAGGAACGTTTAAGTACTTAGATGCAGAACGGACGAGAGCCGCACAATTGCACCGTGTTTCCTTATTGTATGACAAGCGGCGAAGGAAGGTAGAAAACCGAAGTACAACCGCCGTGTTGGCGAAACACCTCTAGGCCGAGACTTTGTCGTCCTTTTTGGTAATCATCTCGGCGCAGTAGCTACAAAGGCTGCGCTCCAAGAAAAGCTCCCGTCCCTCGAAGGGAATGACCTCTCCGCAACTGACACATTTGTAGTTCTGCGCTCGCGCTGCCAGGTTCCATTCGCGCTCGGTAGTAGGAAATTCAGCCATGAATCACCTCGTCAGAACCCACATCCTACCTCAGATTTGCGTTCTCTGCGCGCTCGGCATGCAAAGCTTTAAACGCAGAGAACGGGCCAAACCTATGGTTTCAGTGCACCGACGCGCCGCTTCACTCCGGCGGCGAACGCGGCATCCTTCAAAGACTCCAGATTGATCTCGACGTTCGCTAGCGCGCCCTGAATTGCGGCATTGGCCAAGGCCCTGGCTGTGGTCAGGTCTGACTTCATGTTGGGATTGGTAATCCGCCCGAGTTTCTCGGAAATGACAGCCACTTCCCTTGCCTTCTCAGCGACGCCCAAAGGAACCGAGGTTGCCTGTTTCAAGGCGGCGTCGATCATGCCATCTCCATCCGCGGCTTCTTTCGCCTGTTTGTAAGCTTTCATAACGACATTGAACGACTCGGCATCGGCATCGATCGCGACCTTCAACTCTTCCCGCAGTTGCGACAGGCGCGCGATGGCCTCGCTCAACTGTGATTCGTACTGCAGGTAGGCTTTCTTACCTCGAGACATGGAAGCGACCATCGTGGCCAGGCCCGCCGCCATGGCCGCGCCTGCGGCAGCGGCACTGCCACCGCCCGGGGCCGCTGTAGGTGCAGCGAGTTGCTCGATGAAGGGTTCGACTCCGGCCCGCAATCCGCCAACGGCCATCTTGCCGCTCATCACCGCGGAAAGCCGGTTCTCCAAAATCAAAGAGGAATCGAAATTCTCGACCTGGAGGAACCACTCAGCCGCAGCTTCCAACGCCTTCTTGGGAATTAACCCCACAATCTCGCTGCTGACCGGCATCACGCCGTATCGCGCCGCCTCCCGTTTCACAAACTCGAACACGCGATGGATCGGCGTCTGCTCAAAATCGGTTAAGTTCATCGAGACCTGCGCCAGTCCGCGAACCGGAAAGCCGGCCCCTTTCACATAGCGCAAGCCGCCATTGGAAAAGCGCACGGCCTTGGCGATTTTCTTGGCGATGTCGAGGTCCTGCGTGTTCAAGAAAACGTTGTAGGCGATGAGGAACTTGCGCGCACCGACGACCGTTGCACCCGCCGTCGGATGCACCCGGGGATCGCCGAAATCTGGCTTGCGCGCCGGATTCGTCGCAATCTCAGCCCGGATGCCCTCGAACTGCCCGCGGCGGATGTTTTCCAGATTCTGCCGCTCGGGCGTGGTCGCGGCGGCTTCGTACAGGTAAACCGGAATTTGAAAACGTTTCCAGATCTCCGCGCCGACGTGGCGAGCCATGGCGACGCAATCTTCAATCGTCACGCCCTCGATCGGAATGAACGGGACCACATCGGAGGCGCCCATACGCGGATGGGCCCCTTGATGGACGTTCAAGTCGATCAATTCGGACGCTTTGCCTACGCCGCGGATCGCCGCTTCCTGGATAGGCTCCCGCTCGCCGACCAGCGTGATCACGCAGCGGTTGTGATCGTTGTCCATCTCGCGGTCCAACAGGTAGACGCCCGGCATCTTCATGGCGTCGACGATGGCGTCTACTTTCGCCTTGTCACGGCCTTCGGAAAAGTTCGGAACACATTCGACCAGCGTTGCCATACGGGAAAAAGAATAGCTGGGGCGGTGGATGTCGGCAACTACCAGGCCGGCGATACCTATTTTCAGCAGCGTGCGTCTGTAGGAGTAGAATTCGCCAAACGAGGGTGGCATGAACACAGAGAGTCTGCTTCAGGACATTCGTTTTGGTTTGCGGTCGATGCGGAAAAGCCCGGGCTTCAGCTTGATTTGCATCCTCTCGCTGGCCTTGGGTATCGGCGCGAACACGACCATCTTCACGGTTGTGAATGCAATCCTGTTAAACCCCCTTCCTGTTTCCGACATATCCCGCTTAGTCGAAGTCGACACCATCGACGCCAAAACACGAGTAACCCAGGCGAATGCCACCAAAATGGGCATGTCGTATACCAACTGCGACGACTATCGGCGCCAAAACCAGGTCTTCAGTGGCCTCTCCTGTATTGATTTTGCAACGCTGACGTGGAGCGGCGAAGCCGAACCAAGACAGGTTGCAGGCCTGCTCGTGAATGCGAATTACTTCGATGTTCTTGGGGTCAAGCCAACACTGGGACGCTTCTTCTTGCCCGATGAAGACACCAAGCCGGGCGGTGATAACGCGGTCGTGATCAGCCACAGCCTGTGGAGCAACAAAATGGGGTCGGACCCAAATATAGTCGGTAGGACCCTTACTTTGAATGCGACATCATTCACGGTTATCGGTGTCGCCCCTAAAGGATTCAAGGGGATCTTCACCATCGGGCCAGCCGACGTGATTTGGATGCCGGTTAGTATGTATGGCCAGGTGCTCTCCGGCTTCATCAAAGACAATTTCCGTGATCGCAGATTCCTGAACTCGGTTGTAGTGGGACGTCTAAAACCCGGAGTGACGGCGGGAGAAGCCGAAGCGCACCTCAGAACAATCGCGTCACGGTTATCGCAGGAGTACCCGAAAGAGAATGGCGGCCGCAGTGTGGCGGTATCCGCGCTCGCCGATGCCGCAGTAGGAGTTAACCAGCACGATCAGTTTGTCATCGCCGGGGCTCTCATGATGGGGATCGTGGGATTGATTCTCTTGATCGCGTGCGTCAACCTCGCCAACCTGCTGTTGGCTCGCGGCGCACGCCGCCAGCGGGAAATCAGTATTCGGGCAGCAGTCGGAGCAAGCCGTCTGCGGTTGGTTCGGCAGTTGTTGACCGAGAGCATCGCGTTGTCTCTGGTTGGCGGTGTCGTGGGGCTGGGCCTGGCATATTTGGGCAAGTACGCTCTGTGGGCCTACCGTCCTCCATTCCTGGAGCAAGGCGACCTGAAGCTTGCCCTGGATTCGCATGTCCTGCTGTTCACTTTCGGTTTGGCCTTGCTGACCGGAATTGTTTTCGGTCTGGCTCCGGCGATTAAAGGATCTCGAGCCGATCTCGCAACAACGCTGAATGCAGGCGGGCGGAGTGGCAGCGCGACTTGGACTCGCGGATCTTTACGCAGCATTCTGGTGATCTCGGAAGTTTCACTGGCGCTCATCACCTTGGTTGGCGCTGGACTGTTTATTCGCAGTATGCAGAATGCCCAGAAGACTGATATGGGGTTCGAATCGACACGCCTGTTTGTAATGAATTTTGACCTCGGCTCGCTGCATTACGACGAAGCACACGGCCAGCAGTTCTATCGCGACGCCATCCAGCGGGCGGCATCCACGCCAATGGTCGATGCTGCGACGGTGGCCTCGAACGCTCCCTTGGGCGGCGGATTGGCTCGCACCGTCTTCCCGGAAGGCAAGGACGAATTATCGGGATACCGCGGCACGTTGACTCAACTGAACGATGTCTCAACCAGCTATTTCGATACGCTGCGCATTCCCTTGATCAAAGGCCGGGTCTTCAGCGATCTGGATAAGAAAGAGACTCCTCCAGTCGCGGTCATCAATCAGGCAATGGCCAAACATTTCTGGCCCGATCAAGATGCGGTCGGAAAACGATTTCACTTCTTCGGCGATTCTGCATTGATCGAGGTGGTGGGTATTGTCGGCAATACCGTCATCAACCAGATTGGAGAAGATCCGCAACCGCTCGCATATCTGCCTCTCACCCAGGATTACGCCCCTGCTGCAACCCTGCAGGTACGCACCACCGGAGATCCCGGAACCGTGGTACCAACCGTACGCAGCGCAATTCAGTCGCTCGATCGCAATCTCGCAATCACAAATGTGCAGACCATCCACGAAGTGCTCGACCAGGGCCTGTGGGCGCCGCGGATGGCGGCGGCGCTGTTGACGATCTTTGGCCTGCTTGCGCTAACTCTGTCCGGCATCGGCGTCTATGGAGTGCTTTCCTACTCCGTTAGTCAGCAGACGCGCGAGATTGGCGTACGCATGGCACTGGGCGCGACTCCTGGCGAGGTCTTGCGTTGGGTAGTTGGGCAAGGATTTCGCCTGGCCGGCGCTGGCCTGCTGATCGGGATCATTGCTGGGCTGCTGCTGATGCGGTTCGTCTCCAGTCTCTTGTTCGGCATCAGCACACATGATCCCGCGACGTTCGGCGTTGTGGCAGTGGTGCTGGGGGTTGTCGCGTTCTTCGCCTGCTACATCCCGGCGCGAAGAGCGACACGAGTGAGTCCGGTAGTGGCGCTGCGCTACGAATAGGGCAGCGTCCGGATTCTTGCTCACTTCCGCAAGAGTTCCGGCTGCGTAGAAAATTGAAATCACCAGCAGCAACGACCCGCTGTAGGTCGCGATGATCATTGGCTTGCGTCCGATGGCGTCGACGCTTAGCGATGATGAAACTTGCCGAAGCCGATCCGCACTTGGACGGTGTTGATTCCGGGGTTCGGGGTGGCGAGCCCGGCGTTGGAGATATGCATATAGCGCGCCTCAACCGTCCAGGCGTACTTTTCACCCAGGATATGAACGCCGAAAGCGCCTGCGGAAGTGAAGTTCACGTCCGATGTGCCCGGCGGCACATTTTTGTTAGTGAACAGAGTTCCACCATTCAATTCAAGATAGGGGGCGACTCGCCCACGAGTGGCCAAGTCCCATTTCAAGCCAAGAGGACTGAAGCCGCCGCCATAAGCGGTACTGCTCTTTTGCCAGAGGACGAAAGCCGGCGTGGCGTCCAAGACATATTCGAATCGACCTTTGAGAAATCCCGGACCATGCGGACGTGTGAGAATCCAACCGTACCGAACACCAGCGTTCCAAACACCCGTGTGCGACCGTCCGCCGGGCACCGAATGCCCACCCTCGCTCCAAACCTGCAGTTCGGTCGCCCCGTCTTCTAACCGCGCTTGCGCAAGCAGTGTTGAGGTACAAAGGACGAGTGGAATTACAAAGAGAGCTTTCCGTAGGATGGGCATCGTCGCGACTTGCACGATATCGCAAACCTCAGTTCTGAACAAAGGGATGAACCGACGCGTATCCGGAAAACAACTTCACAAGCTCAGTCCGCCGTCTACGAGCAGAATCTGACCGGTAATGAAGTGAGGCACGGTAGCAAAGAACACGACCGCCGCCGCGATTTCCTCTCCTGCTCCGTTGCGCTGCATTGGGGTTTGCCTGGCCATGCGTGCCATGAATGAGGCCGCCGATTTTTCGCCCAGATCGATCATTCCCGGCGCTACACAATTCACGGCGATTTGAGGGGCGAGTGCTTTTGCCATCACTTTCGTCAGCATGTGCAACGCCGCTTTCGAGGAGCAGTAGTGGGCATGCGTCGCCCAAGCCTGCAATCCACCCAAAGATCCCATGTTGATGATTTTGCCTCGGCGGCGGCGCAGGTATTTCAACGCATGCTGCGACACCAGGAACGGGCCACGCACATTACTGGCAAAGATCGCGTCCCATTTGCGAACTGTGAGTTTTTCGAAGTCAACGGTTTCGTAGTTCGCTGCGTTGTTGACGAGGATATCGAGCCCGCCGAGTTCTGCCACGGTCTGCTGAATAGCCCTCTTGACGCTTTTTTCGACGGTGACATCGCAGCGAATGGCCACCGCCCGGACCCTGAGTTTCCGCAGGTCGGAAACGGTTTTACGGGCTTCGCGGTCGGAGCGTAGGAAGGTAATGGCCACGTCTGCCCCGGCTTCGGCGAGCGCCAGCGCACTGGCCCGGCCCAGTCGGCGTGCGCCCCCGGTAAGCAGAACTACCTTGCCCTTCAGAGGTTTGCAATCGGCCATCCACGGAATTGTATATTGCCCTGCTCCCAAGACAACAGGAAAGGGCTTTGGCAGGTGAGGCGCTGACGTCTATATTTCTCCACATTTTGGGAGGTAACGCTCTGTTACACTTCCGGGCATGTCGGTGCTCCGCCAGGTTATCGTTTACTCGCGGAAAGGCTGTCACCTGTGCGAGATCGTAAAGGAAACGCTGGTGAAATTGCATCGCCGTGGGGGCTTTACCTGGCAGGAAATCGACGTTGACTCCGATGACCAGTTGCGGCGGCAATTTACCGATGAGGTTCCCGTCGTTTTTATTGATGGCCGTAAGGCTTTCAAGTACCGCATGACCGAGCAGGAATTCCTCCGCAAGTTGGCGGGCTAACCCGTACCCGCGCGATTCCGCTACAATCAGGAACCGCATGCTGCGCACTCAGCTCTACGCGGATCCAGATGGGCGTTTTGTTCACGACGTCGTGCTCGAAAGCTGCAGGCGATTTCCGCAGAAAACGGCCATTGTTGATTCCTCCTGTAATAGCCGGCTGACCTACGCTGAGTACGGAAATCTAGTCGAAACCATCGCGCGAGGATTAACTGCTGCGGGTATTAAGCCGGGCGAAGTGATCGCGATCTTCCTCCCCAACTGCTGGGAATTCTGCGCCGCGTATCACGCGGCCACACTGGCCGGCGCGATTCCCACACTTCTCAATCCCAGCTATCGGGAGCGCGAGCTTCGTTATCAGGTGGAGAATTCCGGGGCGGCGATGCTGATTAGCGACGGATCGGTCCTTGAGGGAATCAATCTAGCCGGGTTGCCCTTTCGCCGGGTTTACACCACCCGGAACCTCATATCCGGAGCGGAACCGTTCAGTCAATTGCTGCAGCCGGTCCGTGCCAGGCTCGTAACACCCGACAAACCTTCGAAGGAAACCCTGGCAGCGCTTCCCTACTCGAGCGGGACGACCGGGTTGCCCAAAGGGGTCATGCTTACGCATTTCAACCTGGTCGCGAATGTCTTTCAATTTCTGGGCCCAAACGGCACCGCAATGGACCCTGAAATGGTGGCGCTCTGTTTTCTGCCGCTTTACCACATCTATGGACTAAATGTGATCCTGAACCCCGTGCTCTCGCTCGGCGCTACGCTCGTGCTGATGCCGCGCTGCAACATTCCGCAACTTTGCTCGTTGGTTTGCGAGGAAGGCATAACCATGATGCCCACAGTTCCGCCCGCTATCAACGCGCTTTGCCAGGCGGCGGAGGCAGGCCAGTTCCCCAAAAATCATCGAGTGCACTGGGCAAAATCCGGCGCTGCACCCTTACCTCTCGAACTTGCACACCGTTTCACGTCTCTGACGGGAATCCTCGTATGCCAAGGTTACGGAATGACGGAGGCTTCGCCCGTCACCCATGTCGGCTACCTCGATCGCGATCTTTACCGGCCGGAGTCCGTCGGCCAACCAATAGCACACACCGAGTGCCGCATTGTCGATGAACGAGGAAACGACAGCCCTCCGGGAGAACCGGGAGAGCTTGTCATGCGAGGGCCCCAGTTCATGTTGGGGTATTGGAAAGAACCAGGAGCCACGGCCGCGGTGCTGCGGGATGGTTGGTTCTGGTCGGGAGACGTTGTGAGACGCGATGCCAGAGACTTCTATTACGTGGTTGATCGTCGTAAAGAGATGATCAAGTACAAAGGTTTCCCGGTGGCTCCGGCGGAAGTGGAAGGTGTCCTGCTGGAGCATCCGGCGGTCCGGGATTGTGGGGTGGTGGGCCAACCGGATTCCGCCGCCGGAGAAATCCCCGTCGCCTTCGTGGTTCTGCGGGAAGGTTCGGCGCCTTCGCAGAAGATCAAAGAAGGATTGTGCGGCTTTGTAGCCGACCGGCTCACCCACTACAAGCAGCCTCGCGAGATCTACTTTGTAGACGCCATCCCGAAGACCGCATCCGGAAAAATTCTCCGCCGTGAACTGCGAAAGACTCTGCCAGGCACTCCGAACTGCTAATTCAGCGGAGCAGATCGTCTCGAAGGACTGAGAAGAATTACTGGAGACGAAAATTTTGGCTTCCACTGCGGAACTCCTTGGCCGAAATCCGCACGCCTGTTAGAATCTGTAAAATCCACTCCCCCGGAGAGAGAATGCAGGCGATCCTTGCGCTGGAAGACGGTAGGGTCTTCCGAGGCAAAGGCTACGGAGCAAAAGGCGAATGTTACGGGGAAGTAGTTTTTAATACTTCCATCACCGGCTATCAGGAAATATTCACCGATCCTTCCTATTGTGGCCAGATTGTAATCCTCACCAATCCTGAAATCGGCAATTACGGCACCAATTCTGACGACAATGAAGCCACTCATCCGTATATCGAGGGGCTAATCGTCCGTGAGTTTTCGCGGGTGAGCTCCAATTGGCGCTCCCAGCAGGTCGCGGAAGAGTACCTGGAACAATTCAAGATTCCGGTCCTCGCGGATATCGACACGCGGGCCCTGGTGCGCCACTTGCGGGATAACGGCGTCATGCGAGGTGTCATTTCGACGCTCGAGAGCGACGCACAGAAACTGATCGCAAAGGCACGATCGATCCCAAAGATGGATGGGACGGACTTGGCCAAAGTTGTGACCACCAAGCATCCGTATCAATGGGAAGTTGGTGAGCGGTCGCACGAACCGGTGGCGGTTGTGGGAGTAAAAGACCAGCCACCTCGATTTCACGTGGTCGCCTACGATTTTGGCATCAAGCAAAACATTTTGCGCAAGCTGCGCGGTGAAGGCTGCAACGTAACCGTTGTCCCGGCACAGACACCCGCGGAAGATGTTCTCGCACTGAAACCTGACGGCGTATTTCTGTCCAATGGTCCCGGCGATCCGGAGCCGTGCACGTATGCCGTCGATAACATTCGGCGGCTGATGGGGCGGCAACCAATTTTCGGGATCTGCCTAGGCCACCAGCTGACCGGAATTGCGCTGGGCGGGAAAACTTACAAGCTGAAATTCGGCCACCACGGCGGGAATCATCCGGTTAAACAGCTGTCGAGCGGCAAGGTGGAGATCACGGCGCACAACCACAATTTTGCCGTGGATCCGGATTCGCTGCCGTCCAGCGAAGTCGAATTGACGCACATGGACCTGAACGACAACACGCTGGAAGGCATGCGTCACCGGAATCTGCCTCTGTTCTGCGTTCAGTACCATCCGGAGGCGGCACCCGGTCCACATGATTCGCATTATCTGTTCAAAGATTTTGTGAAGATGATGGAGGAGTGGAAAGGGTGAAATCGGCAGCGGGGTTGTTCTTCGTGCTGACGCTGGTAAGCGACTCTAGCGGCTCTCCAGAGGTTCCGACTCCAGCTTGGGTTTCGATCGACCAACTTTGCGGTGAGATGCATTACCGTAGCTCTGGGCCGGAGCGATGATGTAGTCGTGTGAAGCTTTGTCTGTGGCTTTGAAAGGGCGCGGCTTGAGCCGCGCCGCTTAGAGGATGACTTGAGAAACGCGCCGATAAGGCGCCACGACATGAGACCTACACCGGAACACGCCACGAAAAATCAACAAACTTACATGGTCACCGCAAGCACTTGGGGACGACAAGGCCATTTTCGCAACGAACCATGGGTTAAGCTCCTCATTGACACGCTGTATCGCTACCGTGGCTCGGCGTATCTTCTGCATGAATTCGTGATCATGCCCGACCACCTGCATGTGCTAATCACGCCTTTAACGAGCCTGGAGAAAGCGGTTCAATTCATCAAGGGCGGATTTTCCTATAGAGCAAAGAAAGAACTCGGCTCCAACATAGAAGTGTGGCAGAAAGGATTTCAGGACCACCGAATCAGGGATGCAGCGGATTATGACATCCATGTCGCCTACATTCACGGCAATCCGGGTAGGGAACAATTGTGCGAAGATGGGCGAGATTACCCCTATTCTTCTGCACGCTCCGGTTTTGAGTTGGACGGCGTACTTCAGGGGCTAAAGCCCATCTCTGTCGCTGCGGCCTCGGTGCGCCTAAAGGCGCACCCTTTCAAAGCACATCCGTCGAATCGAGACATACGGTTGGTTCTGCTCCCGTGAAGAACGATAAGAACAAGATTGCATAACCCATGCCCAAACGCACTGACATATCCAAGATTCTGATACTCGGGTCGGGGCCGATCGTGATCGGCCAATCGGCGGAGTTCGATTATTCCGGCACGCAAGCCTGCAAGGCGCTCAGGGCCGAAGGGTTCGAGGTGGTTCTCGCCAACTCGAATCCGGCCACTATCATGACTGATCCGGAATCGGCCGACCGCACCTACATTGAGCCGCTGACCCGTAACTATTTGGAAGAGATTATCCGCATCGAGCGGCAGATGTCGCCGGGAGCCGGCTTCGCCATACTTCCTACGGTAGGTGGGCAGACGGCGCTCAACCTTGCCGTTGAACTCTCTGACGGCGGCGTTCTCGAGAAATATGACGTCCAGCTGATCGGCGCCAACATTGCCGCAATTAAAAAGGCCGAGGATCGCCTCTTTTTTAAAGACGCGATGCAGAAGATCGGGCTCGATGTCCCGAAATCCGCGCTCGTTAACAACCTGAAAGATGGGTTGGAGTTCGCTGGAAAGATCGGGTTCCCAGTTATCATCCGGCCATCGTTCACGCTGGGCGGCACCGGCGGCGGCATCGCTTACAACCGCGAAGAACTGATGGAAGTTCTCGCTCGCGGCCTCGACTTTTCTCCCGTGCACGAAGCGCTGATCGAAGAGTCGGTGTTAGGTTGGAAGGAATTCGAGCTTGAGCTCATGCGTGATCTCAAGGACAACGTCATAGTCATTTGCTCGATCGAGAACTTCGATCCCATGGGGGTGCACACTGGCGATTCAATCACCGTCGCGCCGTCGCAAACCCTTACGGATCGTGAGTATCAGGCGATGCGGGATGCTGCCATTGCCGTCATCCGCGAGATCGGCGTTGAAACTGGCGGATCGAATATTCAGTTCGGAATCAGTCCGACAACGGGGCGCATGGTGGTTATCGAGATGAACCCGCGCGTTTCCCGCTCGTCGGCTTTGGCTTCAAAGGCCACAGGGTTTCCAATCGCCAAAATCGCGGCGAAACTGGCCGTCGGTTACACCCTCGACGAAATTCGAAACGACATCACGCGCAAGACACCCGCCTGTTTCGAGCCCACGCTGGACTACGTTGTCGTGAAGATTCCGAAGTGGCAATTCGAGAAATTCCCCGGGGCCGATGCGAGTCTTGGGCCGCAGATGAAATCGGTCGGCGAAGTCATGGCGATTGGCCGCACGTTCAAAGAAGCCCTGATGAAGGGCATTCGTGCGCTCGATACGGGCAAACGAGTGGGCGGCCAGAAGATCGAGCCGAAGATTCTCACTCAACGATTAGTGACACCGCATCCGGAACGGCTGGCTTATGTACAGTACGCGCTACGCCAAGGTCACACGGTTAAACAGCTCTCGAAGATGACCTCGATCGATCCCTGGTTCCTCTACCAACTCAAAGAGATCAATGACATGCAACTCGAGTTGGAGAAGCACCCGATGGATTCGATTCCCACCGAGGTGTTGCGCGAGGTTAAGCGGTACGGCTTCTCTGACGGACGTTTGGCCGGCGCATGGCGGCTCCAGGGTCAGGAGAAAGTACGGCATCTGCGCAAGAAGCACGGCGTAAAGCCGGTATATAAGCGGGTTGACACCTGCGCCGCAGAATTTGAGAGCTACACTCCCTATCTTTATTCGACCTACGAGGATGAAGACGAAGCGACGCCGACACCAAAAAAGAAAGTCGTCATTTTGGGTAGCGGGCCGAACCGCATTGGTCAGGGAATCGAGTTCGACTATTGCTGCTGCCACGCGGCATTCGCGCTACGCGACGATGGTTACGAGACCATCATGGTCAACTGCAATCCTGAGACCGTCTCGACCGATTACGACACCAGCGACCGTCTCTACTTCGAACCGCTCACGCTCGAAGACGTGCTGGCGATTTGCGATCACGAGAGTTCCTCGGGAGCGCCAGTCGGTGTGATCGTTCAGTTCGGCGGCCAGACCCCGCTGAACCTCTCGCTTCCTCTTAAAGCAGCGGGCGTGAACATTATCGGGACTTCGCCGGAATCCATCGATCTGGCTGAGGATCGAAAGCGCTTCAACAAGTTATTGGAAGAGCTCAACATTCCGCAGGCACCCGGAGCCATGGTGGCCTCGATTGAAGAAGCCGTGGAAGGCGCTGGGCGCGTCGGCTATCCGGTTTTAGTGCGGCCTTCGTATGTACTTGGCGGCCGCGCGATGGTGATCGCTTACGACGAAGAGAGTGTGGTTCGCTACATGAAAGAAGCGGTCGAGTACTCGCATGACCGGCCGATTCTGATCGATCACTTCCTCGAGGACGCGATCGAGGTAGACGTCGACGCCTTGTCGGATGGCGAAGATGTGGTCATTGGCGGGATCATGCAGCACATCGAAGAGGCTGGCATTCATTCCGGTGATTCGTCGTGCGTTCTCCCGACGGTGGATATTCCTGAGCCGCTGCTCAACCAGATGCGCGAGTACACATTCAAGCTTGCGCGGGCGTTAAAAGTGGTTGGGCTCATGAACATTCAGTTTGCGATCCCACGCAGCAACGGAAAATCGGGCAACGGGGCCGGAAAAGTCTATGTCCTTGAAGTGAATCCTCGAGCTTCGCGCACCGTTCCTTACGTTTCGAAAGCCACGGGCGTTCCGATGGCGAAGATTGCGGCTCGATTGATGACCGGGCGCAAGTTGCGGGAGTTCCTGCCGGAGAACATTGAGCAGCGCGCCGATCTGGACACCGGGAGCTGCTACTACGTCAAATCTCCGGTGTTCCCGTGGACGAAATTCCCCGGCGTCGATACCGTGCTTGGCCCCGAGATGAAATCTACCGGCGAAGTGATGGGTATGGCCGACAATTTCGGCGAGGCCTTCGCCAAAGCCCAGTTAGCAGCCGGGCAGAAGCTGCCGATCAAAGGAACAGTTTTCGTGAGCGTCACAGATCAAGACAAGTCTCACGTTGCGGCGGTGGCGCGCAAGTTCGCCGATATGGGATTCAAGTTGGTGGCAACAGCCGGCACCGCAGATGTTCTGGAGCACGCCGGCCTGACCGTCGACCGCGTCTACAAGGTCAAAGAAGGACGTCCGAACGTAGTCGATCTCATCAAGGGAGAGCGGATTCAGCTGATCGTTAACACTCCCCATGGACTCGAACCATGGTTCGATGAGCAGGCCATTCGCCGCGCCGCCGTAAATGCCAGAATTCCCACGATTACCACCCTCTCCGCTGCCCGGGCGGCGGCCGAGGGTATTGCCGCGCTGCAACGGGGCGAGGTGAAGGTGTACGCTTTGCAACGCTTGCATTCCGAGCGCAAAGCCAAGGCGGGCCGCTAGGGCAGCTCTATCTGTCGCGTACAATGATTTAATGGCTGATGACCTGCTCCGCTATCGCTCGCAATTTCCCATCCTTGATCGCACCACTTACCTGATCAGCAACTCTCTGGGTGCCATGCCGCGCGGCGTCTATGACGCCATGCAGGGCTACGCCGATACGTGGGCAACACGTGGTGTGCGTGCTTGGGAAGAACGCTGGTGGATGCTGGCGGTGGAAGTCGGCGACGAGATTGGCGCGCTGATGAACGCACCAAAGGGTTCAGTCTCGACTCATCAGAACGTCACCACATGCCAGGCGGTTGTTGCGTCATGCTTCGATTTCTCTGGCAAGCGGAACAAAATCGTTTACAGCGACCTGAATTTCCCCTCCATCATGTATTTCTGGGAGGCGCAGCGTGCACTCGGCGCACGAGTACACATGGTGAAAACCGATGACGGAATCACCGTTCCGACCGAGCGACTGCTTGATGCTATAGATGAAACGACCCTGCTAGTGCCGGTTTCGCACGTAGTGTTCCGAAGCGCCTACATCAATGATGCGAAAGCGATTGTCGCGAAAGCGCACAAAGTCGGTGCACATGTGATCCTGGATGTTTTTCAATCGCTGGGCACAGTTCCGGTGGATGTACGGGCGCTGGACGTGGATTTCGCCTGCGGCGGGGTTTTGAAGTGGCTTTGTGGCGGGCCGGGTGTCGGATATCTGTATGTCCGCCCGGATCTCGGCGCGAAGCTTGAACCCAGGCTCACCGGTTGGTTTGCACATCAGGACTCGATGGGGTTTGAGATTGGGCCGATCCGCTACGGGGATCCGCCATTTAGATTTATGAACGGCACCACACACATTCCGGCGCTCGAGGCAGCTCGCCCGGGCTTGAAGATTATTTCTGAGGTCGGTATCCCCCGCATACGGGAACAATCCAAAGAGCAGACTGCTCGCCTGATTCAGTTGGCCGATCAGCACGGTTGGCGCGTGAATTCGCCTCGCGATCCGGAAAAGCGCGCCGGAACGGTTTCCATCGAGATGCCGGATTCCAAGGAAGTGTGTCAGCAGTTGCTCAAGCGCGACATTCTCGTCGATTGGCGTCCCAGGGCAGGCGTCCGCATGTCGCCGCACTTCTATAACACGGACGCGGAGATCGAGACTGCAGTTAGCGCGGTGGAAGAGATTCTGAAAGACCGCACTGTCGCCCTACGCTAATTACAGTTTCAGTTCCCACGTTTGCGCGACCAACTTCTCCCGGCTCCAGCTGTTGTGGGTCTGTTTGGCGATGAGCCGAAAGCCTGCGGCTTGGTAAAGGCGACGAGCACTGTGAAGCTCACTCTGGGTCCAGAGGACGACCTTCCTGTAACCGCTGCGGCGGGCGAAATTGATGCATTCGTCGAGCAATCGTTTTCCGATGCCGATGCCCCGCGCTGACGGGTGCACGAGCAGGAGTCTGAGCTTGGCGATCGTTTTCGATTTCTTGACCAGCATCACGCATCCGACATTCTCCCCATCTTTTTCCGCAATCCAACAGCGCTCGCGTTTGGGATCGAAATTGTTGACGAAATGGGCAACGATCTCCGCCACCAGTGCTTCAAATCGCTCGTCGTAGCCGTACTCCTGCCAGTAAAGGGCGCCATGGTGATGCACGATCCATCCCAGATCACCGGGTTGATGTGTTCGCAACAGGTAAATGGAGTTGCACTGGGCATCATCACCGAGGACTCGCTGGATATCGGACATTGCGCTGATCAGAATCTTCTGCTGGCTCGGCGAAAGGTTGCTCAATAGAGCGCTGATGTCACGACTGGACGCGGCCTCCAACTGGCCGAACACCGCCCGACCGTGCTCGGTCAAAGTTAAGAGCAGTTGCCGGCGGTCCTGCTTCCCGGCTGTTTTCCGCAGCAATCCGGCCTTTTCGAAACCGGCTAACATTCGACTGAGATATCCAGGGTCCAAGCTCAGATCCTCAATCAATTGGGAAGCGCGAACGTTCTCACGGTGCGCTAATTCGTACAAAACCCGCACCTGGGAGAGGGAGAAGGCGCTGTCGTATAGGCGCTCATTCAACAGGCCGATCTGGCGAGTGTAAAACCGGTTGAACTGTCGTACGGCTACTACGGCTTGCACGGAATCTCCTCTGAGGCGAAACGTACCCGTCGACATATGCTTAAGTCAACTATTTAATTGCTTATGTCAATTAATGCTCAGGAGCCTCTAACCCGATCCGGTGAACGCGTCCATCCCTGCGGACAGCGGCACGCATAATGACGGATTTGCAATCCAATCCTTGGTTCAACCAGGTCTCACTTTCGTCACCGCCGTAAGTGACAAACCTCGATTAAAATTGCCGGGTGGCTGACGTTGTCCGCATTGCGATTCTCGGGGACTATGATCCTAAGTCTCCGACCCTGCCGGCTATCGAAAAGTCGCTGCAGCATGCGTCTGCCACGCTGAGCCAGTCTTTTTACTCGGAATGGATTCCTACGATTTCCCTGACCGATCAGCGGGCGGAGAAAACCCTGGAAAGCTTTGATGGAATCTGGGCGGCGCCGGGCAGCCCCTATCAGAGCTTCGACGGTATGCTGAAGGGAATCGAGTTCGCCCGGCGTCGCGATTGGCCATTTCTGGGCACGTGCGGGGGCTTTCAATATGCGCTGATTGAGTGCGCGCGGAATGTTCTTGGGCTTAAGGACGCCGATTCGGCGGAAAACAATTCCGCATCCAAAAATATCATCATCACCCCCGTGGCCTGTGCGGTGGCTAACGGCGGAAAGCCAAAGCTATCGGGCGCCATTCCCGAAATTCGCTTGCGGCCCGGCTCATATCTGCAATCGTTCTATCGGCAGGATACCGTCACAGAAGAATTTTTCTGCAACTTTGAGGTCAACAAGGAATATGAATGGGCCGCGATCGAAGCCGGATTTCCGGTCGTGGCGCGGGGACCCAAAGGCGAGATTCGCGCCATTGAATCACCCACCCACCGATTTTTTGTTGCTACGCTGTTCCAGCCACAACTTTCTTCCAAACCCAACAAGCCTCATCCACTGGTTTTGGCATTTCTACAGGCGGCAACCGATTGGGGAAAGAAAAAGCTGGATGACAGCGTTCTGGAATAAGAAGCCCGGGTATCACGTATCAGTGACAGGTCTCAAGACGGCGTCAGTTCGAAGGCGGGATAAGTTTCGAGTAGGTCCTCAAACGCTGCGGGCGGCGACCCGGCTGGCACCGGAAAATATCGCTGTACTTCCTTTCTGAACCGGTCCAGGTAAGCTTTCAATATCTCAGGCTTCTGTGCGTCGGTCAGGGGCCGCAAGCGGTATTTTTGCGCAACTCTACCCTTCTTGAGCGTGACTTCACCAGCCACCTCTGCATTGCGTACCCACTGGGTTCGTCCGCGCGGCGCAACTAAGTAGCGCTTGCCTTTCAGTTCCAGCAGATCGATGGGTGTGGAATAAATCTTGCCCGTTTTTCTGCCGCGAACCTGCAACAAATAGTTGTAGGAGAATCCAAGGCCGATTCCAACCAGGAAGCCATATCCGCGGTTAAACACACGTTCAAGCGTCGAAGGTGCACGAAAACTGGAGCTATTGTTCACTGCTTACGTGAGATGCTCCGTGCATCCCCCGAGATTCGGCCCGGCATCACAGGGCGGGGGCGTACGTGTGCCCTATTATCCTAGTTGAGAGAGTGGGCTTATGAATACTTCAGTCTCGAAGCAAGCTTTGGCGGTGTTTCTCGCGATCATCATCGCGGCCCCGGCTTGGGGCGCACGACCGACCGTAAATCCTGAACTTCCCGACCCCGGCCATCCCAGCATGAGCAAGCAACAGCAAGAGCAACTTGGATTGAAGACCGCGGCCGAAGTTTACAAACAAATGCCGGTGCTGCCGGATTCCAGTCCGATCACACAATACGTTCAGCAACTCGGAAAGAAACTGGTCACCGTTATCCCACCGCAAAATTCCTGGCCTTACCAGTTTCACGTCGTCCAGGAGAGTGATATCAACGCCTTCGCATTGCCTGGCGGGCCTATTTTCGTCAACATCGGCACTATCAACGCCGCTGACAACGAAGCCCAGTTGGCGGGTGTCATTTCGCACGAGATGTCGCACGTCTACATGCAGCATTCCGCAAAACAAGCGCCGAAACAAGAATGGGCAAGTATCCTCAGCGCCCTCGGAGGCGCGCTGGGAGGCGCCGCAGGTTCCTTGGCGCAAATGGGAATTCAGTTGGGAGCCGGCACGCTGCTAATGAAATACTCTCGAGGCGACGAAGCACAAGCCGATGCCGTCGGCGCCATCATCATGTACAAAAACGGTTACGATCCCCGGGCCATGGCGGAATTTTTTCAGAAGCTTGAGAAAATGTCGGGCAACGGAGGACCGCAGTTCTTGAGCGACCATCCGAATCCCGGCAATAGAGTCGAAGCAGTTGATAAGGAAATCGCGGACTGGCCCCCGAAACAGTACGCTGGGGATAGTCCCCAGTTTGCGCAAGCGAAGCAGGAGGCAAAGGGCATCAAGGCCTACACCGCGCAGCAAATCTCCGATGGTGGGAAGAGCGGGCAATGGGCCCAGCAGAATCAAAAGGCCGGCGCAATTCCCCCTGAATTGCAATCCGCAGCGGGTTCGGCAAATGGCTCGGCAGATGGCGCGACGCTCAACAATATCAGCTATCAGCAGGTTCAGCCCAGCGGACAATTCCAAGCTTTCCAGGCAAGTGATTTCAGCATTTCTTACCCCTCAAATTGGAAGACCGCCGAGGGACCGAACTCCGCCACAATTGCACCGCCAGCGGGAGTCGGGCAAAACGCAATCGCCTACGGAGTAGTTGTCGAAAGCGCGCAGAACCCCGACGCCAGGTCGATTGATCAAGCCACCCAAGCCCTCATCCAGAACCTGCAACAGACAAATCCGGGTCTTCGCGTGGCAGAAAATCCGAAGCAGATTCAGGTTGCCGGAACGGCAGGGCGCTCGGCCATGCTGCAAGGGACGTCACCCATTCAGCAAGGCGGCCAAGCAATACCGGAACGTGATTGGCTGGTGACAGTTCCCAGACGGCAGGGCGGGATGTTGCACATTGTTTTCATTGCCCCTGAAAACCAATTTGCGCAGCTACAACCGACCTACCAGAAAATGTTGGATAGTCTGCAAGTCAAGTGAACTGGAATGCGAATTCTTATCGCTGATGACAGCAAGATTGTTCGGCGTTGCATTGCCGAACTTCTGTCGACGGACGGTACCCACGAACTTTGCGGTGAAGCCGCTGACAGTAAAGAGACGCTGGAGAAAACTAACGAGTTGCGTCCCGACCTGGTTCTTCTTGACGTCAGCATGCCCGGCGTAAGTGGGCTGGAAACGGCGCGCCTGTTGCGGCAACAAGCTCCAGACGTCAAGATCCTCATCATGAGCCAGAATGACGCCAGTCAATTGCTGCCGCAGTCGAAAAAGGCAGGCGCGGACGGCTGCCTCGACAAAGCTGAAATTGCGACGCAGTTATTACCGATGATCCAAAGCGCTTTGCAGGCCTGACTCTCGCCGCAATTCTCATAGCTTTGTGGCGCGAGTGAGCAGGAACTCTTGCCGCACAAGGTTATCCCGGAAATAGCGGCTGACCACGCTATCGAATTCACGCCGGAATTCGAGCAAGCGATCCGGATCGCTTGCAGAAAGCTGCGCGATTAATTTCACGATCGGACCGGCCGTACTCTCGACGTTCAGCCGGAAATGTTGCGGGCTGAGGGCAGGCACCAACATGCCGCCGCGATCGAACCCGATGTCTTTGACGGCCTTTCCGAGGCGTTGTCGTACGACGGTGGGGTCCCCCCAAAGGGTCGGAGGAGGAATTTCGACGGGCGGAGGAGGCATGTAGCGTGCGCTGATAGCCATGGTAGTTCCGACCAGCAACTCCGGCGGCCAGGTAGAAAACGCGATCGTTCCGCCAGGCTTCAACACGCGCAGCATCTGCTGAAGAGCAACTTCGGGCCGCGGGGCAAAGATATGGGCAAACTGGCTGAGCACAACATCGAATTCGGCATCTTTAAACGGAAGTTCCTCAACGTCCGCTTCGAACCAGTCAATCTTTACCTCGGCGATCCGAGCATTCTCTCTGGCGCGCTCCAGCAGCGCGGGGGTTAAATCGGCTCCCGTCGCCGTTGCACCCAGCCGAGCGGCTGTAATCGCCGCCACGCCGGTTCCGCAGCCCACATCCAGAACATGCATTCCCTGCTTCACGGCAGCGTGGCGGACCAGATGCGCTGCCGCGGGCGTTGTCACCACTTCCAGAGGAGTGAATTTCGCCCATCCCTCCTTCTGCATTTGCTTGAATTGCGCCAGTGAGTTCATTCTCAAAATCCTTGTTGTTCAGGGTGGGAGCCAAGAGATTGTAATTCAAGGTAAGGCTTGCGTGTGCCCACTCTCGGCATACGGCTCAAGATGACCAAAGGCCCATCTCGGAGCCATGTTCCCGCGCTAGACCTTAGACAACTGTGGCACGCCACTCCGCTTGGCTAGACTTCCGAGCATCCCCGGCACGAGGAGGATCCCGCCACCATGCACCTGCAGTGGTTCAGTCAACACAGCATTCCCTTGAACCTGATTTTGGAATACATCCCGCTGGTCGCAACGGTGGCGACAACAATCTTGAGCTTGGTTTTGGCACGGGCCACGCTCCGTTACGCCGAGGCCAGCGATAAAAGTCTGGCACTGGCGCGCGAGGAATTTGAACGGCAGTGGAACCCAGAACTGCACATCAAGTTGGAAAAAGCCTCCGGGCGGCAGGCTCGGATCGTGGTGACAAACCTGGCCAGAATTTCAGTGCTTTTGCAGATGGTCCAATTACGGCGGCTCTCGATGGCAGTGCCGTCCTTACGTTCGTTCCTGAATGAGCCGCTGGTCGGAGGTACCACTTGGACCGAGGATTTGGCTAAACATCTGTTTGCCTGTACCGGTGACGACTATGAAGGCCAGATCGCCGCGTCAGTGACGTTTTATGCTTCCGGACGGCTCTATCGCACGGATTGGTTTCGCTTCCAGGTGCAGGTGAACCGTGGAGAAATTCTCCGCCTTGATCCCGTCAACATTGCTGCGCGACGTGTTCGTGTGCTCGACAGCTCTGGCAAAACCCGCCAGGAACTCGCCAAAGATGTGGTGGGAGCTGCGGCTGAATAATCACTAACGGTTACCGAAGGTAGTCTTAACGAACTCCTTTGTGCCTGCGGGCCCAGTAATCTGAAGCGTGATTTCGCCTATCTGCGGCTCAGCCGTGAGCTGAAACCTCAGGAATGGACAACACTCTCGTTCCGCAATCATGAGTTCGGCGAGCAAGGTAAGCCATTCTTGCTGACCGGGTAGTCGAAACGCAATGCCATCTTCGAGCTCAGCAGCTCCCATAATGCCGGACTTGAATCGCGCCAGCAGAGTAGCTTCGCGCTGTCGCTTCTCCGCATCTGTGAGCTGGCAAATGACAGGAACGCCGGACAGGTAACCTCGCTATCCGATGTGCAACACTGCAGCCACATCAAACTTAGAATAATATTTCTTCACGTCAGCCTTGCCGTATTTTTCCCGAAATTTGTCCACGATGGATGCGATCTCGCTCTGGTCTGTCAGTGGTTCGGCCCGGAATTCTGCTTCTTCATCTCGAGCTGTCACTCGAATGTGCGGGTTCTTGACAACGTTCTTGTACCATTGCGTCTCCGAGCCACTCACCGGCAGCAGATACAAGTTGTTACCTTCGAGCACGAACCAAACCGGGCGCGAGATTTCCTTGCCCGACTTCCTGCCGATTACGGTCAGCTTTATTTCACGATAGCGGCCCAGATGTTCGCGCAAACTTTGCTTTGCACCTGGCATGACAAAACCTCCGAACTACCGTTCGATATCAAAGTAGATGTTCGTCGTAGCTCGAAACTGCGTGATTTTTGTGCCGTTAAGCTCCATTTCCAGGCCAGCGACTCGCGCCCACTTCATCCCGCGAACCGTTTTAGCAGCTTCTGCCACCGCGTTTTCCGCAGCTTTAGCAAAGCTCTCTTTGGAGGTGCCGATGATTTCGATGACTTTCTGCGCCATAGTTGCTCCTTATCAGAACTGACGTTCACAGCTTTGGTTCGGATTGTACTCTTGATGAGCTAGGCAGGCTGAAGGGTCCGACAATACTCTTTGATTTGTACAGCCTGTTCGGGAAGCAGGCCGACAAACTCAAATCCGTGCAGAAACCCCATGCGATGGCGGACGACCGCACGCAGAACCATCTCCGATGCACCGGGCATGGTGAACTCGAGAGAAACGATTTCACCTGCGCTGAATTCGCTGCTGATAACCGCGCCCAACCCGTTCTCCGCAATTTCGAAACACCGTCCATGGATGCGCAGATAGCCATCCTGTCCAAGAGCGCGGACGATCAAAGGGATTTCCGTGCGATAGCGGGCGAAGCGGCGCGTAGAAGACTTGTGCATACTTGATATGCGCATGCGAATGCTGCGGCCAGTCAATACATAGTAACCATTTTTTCGAATCAGGTGAGGTTACCCATGGGCCATAGCCGGATTATCTGCAAAGCACAACGACAACGTTTGTCTCGGCATCTAACGGCGACTGAGGTTTCGATCATGTTGCTATTTAGCTGCGATTCGTGCCAAAGAATCAAAAATCCGGACGAAAAGTGGATGGTCGGGCTGGCGGCCGACACTGTGGGGCTCACATCGGCTACGCGAGAAGTCACCATTCTTGACGCCTGGAGCAATGCGCGCGCAATCGATCCGCTAGCGGTGCACTTCTGCTCGGTTGCCTGTAAAGATCAGTACGTCGATTCGCTATTCGTAGAGCAGACCGCTCCGCGGAAGGCCTCGACGAAGAGCAAAGCTACGAAAAAACGTGGCTCTGCCCGGTCGCACTCCCGACGAACCAGAAAAGCTGCGTGATCTACCGGGCGGTTCAGGGTGTTAAGCTATTTGCGTCGAGCGCGCGGACCCGTAGCTCAAGTGGATAGAGCAATGCGCTTCGAACGCAGAGGTTGGGAGTTCAAGTCTCTCCGGGTCCGCCAGACCTTCGGTACGGCAGCTCCAGTTGCATTGAAGAGGCATTGGACCACCTCGCAGGCGTAATCACTAGTCACTCAAGCCCGCGACGGAGACAACGGCTCAGGCTTGTACTCAAGTCCCGGTGCATTCTGTGCAATTCGAAATGGCGTGAAACGCCCGCCAGTCGCGTGATTAAGACCGACATGCGATGGGTGGGCGTTTCATTCTTAGGGTGTGCCTTAAGCCGATGAACCGATTATCTAAGGCGTAATACCGTATGTGCGGTATCGAACATTTGCGGGATTTCTGAGATGGTACGTATTGGCCATGTTCGTCCTGCGCTTACATCTGGACGAAACGCTCGCCACCCCTGGGAACGAATGGCGTTGCGCGAGGTCAGCCTAGCCTGTCACCTCAGGACTGGCCCCGCGTGAACGCGCCAAAAACAAATCACGGAGAATTCAAGGTGGCTGCCGAGCACATTTACGAAGAGCTGATTCATACTCTGAGGCACTGCTTGGAACACTTGGAGCAGCTCCGAATGCACGACCCACAAGACAAGGAAATCCTCCACATTAAAGGCGAGTTGCGAGAGAAAATCAGGCAGCTAGAAAGCCGAATCAACCTCCCACGCGCAGCCTGAGAAATTCACAAAATAATGCCCGCCTTTGGCTCATGGCAGGTTCTCCTCCGGCCCAAACCAAGCCACAGACGGGCATTCTGGCTTTCCGTTGCGTGTTGAAATCCTAACTCTTTTTCGTGGTCGATGGAACAAAATATTTGGTTGTTGGTTACCGGGCGGATGCAGCGGCATCAACGCACGCATGTTCCGTAGCTAGTTTCCACCCCTCCGTGAACTCCGCGATGCTGCCCTCGATTATCGTGTGAGACCACTTGCAGTGGTCGCATTTCCACGTGAGTTTGTGGCCTTCTTGCGAGAAGGTAATTTTCCGAGGCTTCTCAAAGAGTTTTCGCAGTGTATCTGTGATGGACATGAGCACTCCACCCAAGACTTTTCTGGCCAGTCAGTAAGCAAAATCATGATCGTTCTTACTTGCCCTGCCTGGAATGGCTCTTTCGTGATTGTTCCCGCCACCTCAGTGCCGGGCGGAGTTACCTCTTTTGTGTCGACTCAAAAACGCGGTAGTGGTGAAGGAAGATGGACTCTGGGCAGCTAGAAACCGGACCTTGGTGTTCGGCATACCACGTCTGGCAACGTCACACGGACTTTGGACTTGTTAGCTGCCCAGAGCGCAAAAAATGTTAGAAGGCCTTGCGGAGTTCTGCAAAGGGCCGGATGTCCGTGGGCCGGAAGTCTTCTGCGAGCCCCGGTCTGCCGTTGCAAACGAAAATGCTCGCTAGTCTTTGCTCCAAACATTTGGGGGAGGGCTAGCGAGCGAAAGAATTGCACTATCCCGTGCGTACATGGTGAGCCGATAGGAAGGGCGTATTAAGTGATTCTGCTCACCGTTGTTTGTGACAGCGGGGCGGGGTCAAATCTTCAAAGCCGATTCGCTACCAAGCCCGCAGTGTGGCAACTTTGCACAAACAAGAAATTTTTGATTTTGGGACTTTTGGCGTAAGTAAAGGATTTATTGTTGCGAATTTCACCAACTTCGGGGAGCGTTGCCGGAGGTTTTAGTCATGGAAGATATAACGCCCTATAGTGTTGCCGAGGTTTCGCGGCTGATGGGCTTCTCCGAGTCCACGGTCACCAAACTTTTTGAGCACGAACCGGGGGTCCTCATTTATGAAGTCCCGCGACTCCGGAAACGGAAAAGTTATCGGACCATCCGCATTCCGCGCCACGTTTACGAGCGTTATTCGGCGGATTTCCGTGAGATAAACGGTGCGCGTCTGACAGTCTGCGGCCTACTCTCTTACTTGCGGCTTTGTTAGGATTAAGTCGAAGGGAGTTGCGAATGACCGATTACAGTTTCATTGCATTTTGCCCGATTTGCAATGAGAAGCGTGGCGTAACCTGTAGCCGGGAGCAAGTTAGAACCGGCGAGCCGATCAAGGTTTACGCAATCCAGTGCGACCACCAGTGGACGCTTACTCCCCAGGACAGCAAGCGACTGTTGGAAAGCTCTGTCGCTATTCAGAGTTAACCCCTGTGGGCATCCTCGACAATGCAAAGCAGGTGGCTAAAGCAGTAGAAGAAATCCATAATCTCGAACTCTATCAAAGAGTCCTCAACCTTCACTCCGACATCATCGAACTTGTTGAGGAGAACAACCGTCTCCGAGATGAGATTTCAGCAGCCAAGAAGCGGAACGAGATCAAAGGTCGTCTTAGGCTTAACTCAAATCTCTGGCATCACGTGTATTTCCTTTTTAGCGAGGACGGCCAACAGGAAGACGGCCCTTTTTGTACGGTCTGCTGGGACATTGATGGGAAGCTCGTCAGGCCATTCCGCTATAGCCCTGAGGGCGGAGGCACCGGCTACATCTGCGAATATTGTAGGAGTCACCGAACGCCGCACCGCTGAACGGCGGCAAGTCAGAAAACACTCTTGGTTAGCCACTCGGCACCCTGGATAAGCTCTTCGACTTGTTCCTTCGTCGGTTCAACGTCTTTCTTGTGTGAGCAGAGGTTGCGGATGTCGGCGAGAAAGGAAATCTTCCTCCAAGTCGGTGTATCGATGACCGACGCGGCCTTCAGAGGATCATTTAGATCGGCGATAGTTGGATGCTGCTTTGTCAGTTTCAAAGCGTGCGCTGTTGCTACTTTTTGCAAATGACCTTCGATAACAACACCCACAAGAGCACCAGCGGCACGTAAACTGACCTTCGCTAAATCTCTCGCAACGGAAACCTCACAACTCGGCGAAAAGTTCCCCTTCAATGTCTCCCAATATCGAGTTAAGGCGATCTCTAATTGCGGTGAAAATAGCGAGTTGGTTAGTAAGGCAAATCATTACTTGCCTGCGGGTATCAAAATTCTCATAAACTAAATCGTTTGGCGCGACACCCTTTAGAAAGTCTTGGATCACATACGTACCATACCCGAGTACTTTGCGATTTGGGTTAATCTCGTAATAGCTGCGGAATTCTAGGGAGCGGTCGGGTGCAAGTGAACTTACGACCCTTAATGCTTTCGTGTACCAGCTTTGGTACGCGAACGAAAACTCTGGCGAATTTTTCTTTGCCTGAAAGGCTATGGCAATTTCTGCGCCCTCTTTACCGAGTGCCTCTATTTCTTTCGCAATTAGCTCCCGCTTGGACATTCTGCGGTCAAGATAACATGGGCACACCCCGAGCGTAATTAGAAAGGATCAGAATGACGAAAAACCAGTCCCGCAGATTTGTGCTAATTTGTGCTACCAACTCTTTAATCGTCGAATTGTGGGAATTCTAGGTTATTTGGAAATCAGCAACTTGCGTGTTTTCAATACCCCGTCCGCGTTGGAGTTCAAGTCTCTCCGGGTCCGCCAGACCTTCATAAAACCAGCATAAAACCTACACAAAGCCCATGATCCAGTTGAGCTGCTTGCCTTTTGTGCTAATTCAGTAGCCGTTTTCTCGTGGGCGAGGACGCGCAAGAGCTTCTAACGCTTTAATGAGCAATCGTTGGATTACGCCAGTTAGCATTAGAATTCAACGAATGCGGACCGGCGTCCACCACGATAAGGAACCACCACCCAATCTCTTCGACTATGTTCCGAAATATGTCTGGCGCGAGGTCTACCGAGGTCGCTGGGCGGAGTTGCGAGGCATACAAAAGGCGGAGTTCATCGTCGAGGTACTATTCTTTCTGCTTTTCATCGGTGCAATCGTCCACACCTCCTACCTCAACGGCAGCTTGATCGGATTGTTATTGTCATTCGGGGCAGTGTGGCTTGTGCTCGGGGCTTTTTTTCTTTTGCTGACCCGCTGTGTTCGTTGAGCATGGCCAATAGCCAAGTGTCAATGAGTGCTATCGCGTGCTAACAACATGCAAGCTGAAGGTATGATATTCGTCCATGGACGGAATAGATCAAAAGACCGCTGGAACAACGTGCCGCCAATGCAGCACACCTGCTGATCCGGGACGAATCTTTTGCGGCAAATGTGGGGCTGCGCTTAGAGTGCCTTCTTCCCTGATCCTGTCAAGCGACCACGATGACAACACGCCTTCTATTGGCCCGATGAAGCGATTCGTGGTAACTACTATCAAGTATTTGGCGGGGCTGTCCGGAGTGGTCTTTTGGGTGTGCCCCCTCCGTAGCGGAACACAGGTGCTACTGTTTGCCGCGTCAATTGCCGTCATGCTGGTTTGTCATTTCGGCTTGAGTAGCATTGATGAACAATACGCCAATAAGGATGCGGGATACTGGCCCAAACCACTTGATTGGACAGCGCCCTCCAAATCGGACGACCCCGGCACGAAACGGTAGTTGGCGAGAAATCTCTATTACACTCAAAACCCTTAGGCCTGCTTTCAACGGGCATCATCCTCCAGAGCATCAGCCGCCCACGCTTGTCACCTTCGGTCTAGCGTAGAGAGTTGCTGCGGATTCTTTTGTGCTAAGAATTTTATGTTTTTTCACCCGCAGACCCACGACGTCCGCACGGGACGCAAGAATGATTCGGGGCTGCAGAGGAATAATTTGCGCTAAGATTCTCGCTAGCACAAACCGACTTCTCTGCAAAGTTTTTGTGCTAATTTGTGCTAACGCAGGAGTACGTGTCGGTCTCACTAGCTGCCGGATCGCACTGGCGCGTGGTAGGCAAGGTGCTCTGGTGGATAGGGCGAGCACGATGATTTCTTCAACGATCTATCCAGGGCATTCTCGCCCATCTTGCATAAACGACCGGAGCTTGAGTGATCGCGAGGGATGGCGCAGCTTGCGGAGGGCTTTGGCCTCGATCTGACGAATACGCTCGCGCGTGACTGCGAACGACTGGCCAACCTCCTCGAGTGTGTGCTCCTGACCGTCTTCCATACCAAAGCGCATCCTCAGGATCTTCTCTTCACGTGGACTAAGAGTTCGCAACACGTGCGCGGTCCGCTCTTTCAGATTCACATTGAGAGCGGCCGCGGCTGGTGAAACGCCGGTGTCTTGGATCAGATCTCCGAGGTGAGAATCTCCATCTTCTCCAAGGGGTGTTTCCAGCGAGAGCGGCAGCCGCATCACCTTGAGGGCCTTGCGCACCTTGCTCTCCGGGATGTCCATCTGCTTGGCAATCTCGGTTGCACTGGGTTCTCGGCCCAGCACCTGGACGAGTTGCCGCGATGTACGCAGCAGCTTGTTGACGATTTCGATCATGTGCACTGGCAGGCGGATGGTGCGTGCCTGATCGGCAATGGCCCGGCTAATCGCCTGACGGATCCACCAAGTAGCATAGGTGGAAAACTTGTATCCACGCCGGTACTCGAACTTGTCCACCCCCTTCATCAAACCCAAGTTGCCTTCCTGGATCAGATCGAGAAAGTGAAGTCCGCGGTTGGTGTACTTTTTAGCGATCGAAACCACAAGCCTCAGATTGGCTTCGACCATTTCGTGCTTTGCCTGCTCCGCATCCATCTCGCCCCGGATGATTTCTCGCTGGGTACGGACCAGTTCCTCGAACGTTGCGCCGGCATTGATTTCGAGCTTTTTTGCCTCGGCGCGGTGTTCCCGTTGTGCCATGCGGTAGCTTCTCTTGACTTGGTCGCTGTGTGTACTCGCGATCTTCCTTTCCAAAGTGCGGAGCTGACGATCGAGCAAGCGCATGCTCGCCACGGTCTTATTCAACCGTTCCGTCAAGCGGTGGCGCTCAGAGCGGGTAAGGCCAAGATTGCGGATGGTGCGGGAAATCTGGACGATCTCGCGCCCGAGCTGCCAGGCCCGCCGGCGATCGTCTCGTACTTTCTTGCTGGGCAGCTGGGCCGCCAGCCGTCGGACTGTCTTGTGAAGATTGTGTACCTGCTGGATACCGTCACTGAGCTCCTTGGCTCGGTCTTGCAACATCTCTTCGGTGATCTCATCCTCATCGAAGGCGACGATGTCCTGGATGGAACGGGTGCCACGTTTGAGATCATCGCCAATAGTCAGAACCTGCTGAATCACAAAGGGTGAGCGTGAAAGCGCTTTCAGTGCTTTCGATTGTCCGCGTTCGATGCGTTTGGCAATTTCCACTTCACCTTCGCGGGTAAGCAGAGGTGCTACCGCCATCTCGCGCAGGTAGATACGCACGGGATCGCTGGTCACTTCCAAAGCATCGACGGTCAGGTCGATATCCTCTGCTTGCTTTACCAGAGTGTGTTCCAGGGTCGACCAAGGTAACTCAGGATCGCGTTCAAGCACGTCAAGACCCTGGCTTCGAGCGGTGGTCAGCAAGTCGTCGTCGTCGTGCGGGTGGTTCGGGTCGTATTGATTCAGATTATCCACTCCGGTATCGCTGAGAGAGCCCTTCATTTTCGGCGGTCGCCTGCTGTCTACGAATGGCGTCTGCTAGTCCGGTTCGTGAGCAGTTACCGACTTACTGTATTGAAGCTTGGGCCGGACCTCTTCCACTTTGAGCGGCTTTCCCCACAGGGTCGTGCCGTTCAACTCTGTAATGGCCTTCGAGGCCTCCAAGTCGCCTGTCATCTGAACGAATGCGAATCCACGTGAATAGCGCGTGTCGACGTCGGTAACAATCTCGACTCCTTTGACCGCTCCATATCTTTGAAACAAAACACGAAGCTCGTCCGGAGTCAGATTGAAAGTGAGATTTCCAACAAATATGGTCTTCACATTTTTTCCTTGTCGATGGCACCGTTAGCCGACGGCCATTGCCGCTTGCCACAAGCGAATGCGACCTGGGATTGGGACTCTGATCCCAATCTATTTCATCGCCAACCGCTGCCGCCGTTGATCGAGGCGACCGCTAACACGGGTTTTGGCTTCATCAATTCGAGCGAAAAGAAAAAAAGAAGGGCTGCAAATGTAGTCGCAAAACCCGAGATGTAATTGGATAGTCGGATGGGAAAAATGGGATTGAACAGCCAAACCACCCCGAGGAAAAGGGTCATCCACACCCACCGGTGCATGCTTGCAGCCTGTGTGAGAACGATAAGCGCTGCCCCAGTGACCACAAATTGCAGGGCCGGTCCAACATCGGGTAAGAATCGCGCGAAAGCGATGCCAATCAGGGCGGCAATTGCGCCCAACTTTATGATTTTGGTCAGCATTGATCTTCCTCTGATCTCTTTGGCCGCGCTCAACTGCTAGCCCTACGCCGCCCGTTCGCGCTAGTTCGCGACGTAACTGCGTCGGTAAGTTCTCTTCGGGACGGCGGTTTTCCCCGGCGATCTAAGAAGGAAATCTTCAGATAAGCTGACTTAGCTCAGTGGACCTGAAGAGTGAAAAAGAGCTACTTCACCCTGCGATGACGCTAGTCTCATTAACCCCGATTGTCAATCGGCCATTCGTAACACCAGTTGCTTTTTACCGGTGACGGCGCAGCGTCGGAGTACCCTTCAGGTCATCAGCCCGTCAGTTTGAACCAAATGAACATAAGAAGTGCTAAGGAACAGAGAACCAGGGCAATCAGTTTGAAGTTTTGGCTCCGCGCCTTTCCTTCGGCTTTATGGATTTGCGAGAGTGCTCGTTTTTGAGTCTGGTTAATGAGTTCATTCGACGGGTTTTCCACGCCACTGTTTCGCAGCCACTGGGCGTATCTTTCTCGCTTTTGCGGGCTCATTGTTGGAGTGGGCTTCAATTTTCTACCTCTGTTTGGCGCGATGTGCGAGCATGTGGCAAACGGGCAGGACTCGATTTCCCCTTGGCATCCAGACTGATGTAGTTCTTCCAAGCCGTCAATGATCGGCATGACTTTGGCGTTACCTTCGTTCCGCCTGTGTTACGCAGAAGGGCCGCAGCTACTTCTGACTGTGATGGTTTGGGTGCTCGGGGGCACACCCGCGGATACAGAAAGGAGGGCAGAGAGTGGAAGCCTTAGGACGTCTCACTCCGACGCGCAATCCACGGCGATCACTGAAGTTCTTGTAGGAAACTTAGAGCAGCCCGAATTACGGCTTCTTCGTTTTTTTCGCCTGTGCACGGGAAGTCCGGGATGCATTTCCAGCCGCTGCGTTGTTCGGAATAGGCTTGAGCGACCCATGGAGTTTTAGGATTGGAGTAGCAGTACATAACTTCGACGCGGTAGGTAACTCTGCCGATAATAAATTCCAGAGTCCGACGAAGCTCACATCGCGTAGTGATCTTTTTAAAGTCGGAAAAGACTTTTGACATTTTCATGACTATTTGACTCCGAGCACCTTCGATAACCTGCTGCGCCGCTGTCTTAAGAGCATTGGGTCAGTAGCACAAACTGAATGTTACTCCCTGTTTCTTAGGACCAACCGGATTTCCAGATCCCTCGCTACCGAAACGCGGCTGCCTGGGACGGCAATCAAACCGCGTCACCGCCGACGGCAACTCAGCTTGCTAATTGTGTGCATTTCACGTAGGATCGCTGTGTACGTTAGACCGAATCGGTCGTGAGCAGCTCTCGCCTCAACAGCTAGTAACCTGCACAAGATTCTTCCGAATCCCTCCAGCGTAACTACAAAAAAGGAACAAACAGTACAAACAAATGGAACAAGGAACAGTCAAGTGGTTCAACGACGCCAAAGGCTATGGCTTTATCAGCCGCCAGAATGGCGAAGACGTTTTCGTGCATTTCTCAGCTATCCAGGCAGGCGGCTTCAAGAGTCTGCAGGAGGGCCAGACGGTTCAATTCGACGTCACCAAGGGCCCCAAGGGCTGGCAAGCGGAAAACGTGCAGGCGTTGTAACCCAACAAATTTTGGAACCGGGCGATCTCTCCGAGATCGCCTTTTGTTCTAGAATCGTGCAATAGCGTCGCAGGATCAAATCGTGATCAATATTTTCGTGGGGAATCTCGATTTCAGTACAACCGTCCAGCAGCTGTACAGCCTGTTCGAGGCTTACGGCCCGGTGGACAGCGTCACAATAGTGAAGGACCGTGACACCGGCGAAGCTCGTGGCTTCGCCTTCGTGGAGATGACCCAGGATTCGGAAGCGCAGGCGGCTATCGCCGGCGTGAACGGGACATTGCTGAATACGCGTACCTTGCGAGTCAACGAAGCCCGTCCAAAGATTCAGAGTGAGTCTCGCCAGTCAGGAACCAGAGATCACCGGCGGCATCAAATCTAACCGCACTCCTGAACCACAATTGCATATCATTTCGCGGCGTCGCCCGGTTCCCGCGTCAGCGAGTCATAGTTCGGATTCTTGGTGTCGCACAACTAACATCATGCGCTTTCTTGTCTCGCGTTCGCTCGAGACGTCAATTCACGCCGTCCGGATTTTCTGGCACTTCTGACATCGTCACTTGAGTTCCAGCCGTCAGGACAGCCGCAGACTTTTCAGCGAGGCACGAGCCGATCCTCGGCTGATGTCGGGCACAATCACCAATTCAAGAACGGTAACCCCGGATAATTCCAGCTGATATTCCTCTACCTCACGCACCGTGTGAGGAGGACTAAAATTCCACTGCTGACGCACAATTTCTCGCAGCGACCGCCCGCCATCCGACGACCACCGCAAGACGAACTCTTGCGTACGCTCGGTCTCGGTTTCTTCGAATACGAGTGCAATGCGGCCGATTCTATGCGGCTCATCGAAGATTAGTCGGATGGTTTGAGGGCCAGAGTTGGCGGCTCGCCAACCCCCGTTTTCACCCGAGATCAGCGCCGCCTCGATGGGAAATTGGTTCTCTTCCGATGTAACTTCGACCAGGGCTGCGGCGCTCACATCCATCCACTTCTCCTGCGGAGTTGAAGTAGTCTCGGGACTGGGATTGATCAACCGTTTTCGCATAGATTTGGATGGGCGCGTGTCCAAGGAAAATTCGCCACACTTTTGCCATCAGCGGGTGCTGTATCAGAGCAAGAGAATGCAGACCTACTGCTCAAATTGCCCGCGGGAAAGCTGTACTGGCCGCGGAAAAATATCAGCGACCGACTTTCCAGATGGTGGCAAGCGCAGTAGCCGCCTCGTTCAGGGCACGTTTCTTCAGGCGTTGTGTACATTGAACCAAGGATTCGTGAGCTGCCCGCTGTACGATTGGCGTTTGTCTGGCAGCGCTGGCATCAGTATGTTCAGCGTGTAGCACATTCATTGCTTTTTCGAACCTGAACAGAATGTCGGAATTCGTTGCCATTGATTCTCCTGGGTTCGAGTCTTGGAGGGTGAAAGCTGCTTGCGCAGCCGTACAGTTCAACCTTTATTTCGAGGATTGCAATTACGTGGGTTCGCAGGGAACAGCGTCGCTGAAGGGCAGGTGGTCGCGCTTACCGCAGGTCATTTTTCCTGCTCTCGCTGGCAGTCGGCATCGTTACCTGTGTGATCTGAATCGACCCTTTGTCCGGGTAGACGTGACCGTTCACGCGGACGTAATGCCCCTCGTGACCCTTAAGGATCTCCTGGTTGTCCACATTCCAGGCTCTCTGGTCGGTCACAAAGGTTAATCTCTCGCCATCTTCCCTAACCGTGCCCATCATGGATGTGAGCTGGATCTTTGCGGCTGGATGCTGCTGCGGCACCGGCTTGGAAGGGTTCTGCGCAAAAGCGATGCCGCCCGCGGCGAAGCACAGGAAAGGAAAGGCCAGCAGAAAAGTCTTCATGGAAAACTCCCTTAATGTTCTGAACTGACAAATGCGAGAGGGAAATTTCGGTGCAGGCCTGCCTTTACGCCCGCTGTGCAAGCATCGCTTGCTGCCCGCGGAGCCAGTCCTGCTCGTCCTGCTCGGTGCGAAGCCAGTCCTGCTCATCCTGGCCAGGTTCGCGATAACGGTCTTCTTGGAACTCAGTGCCAGCATTGCGCTTGATCATGGTCATCGACCTGTCTGGGTTATCGGTCTAAGAGGGGGACGTACTTCAGATGGGCTGACTTAGTTCAGAGGATCTGAAAGAGTAAGAAGAGATTCCTTGCTCAAGCGCGATACTAGGCTTCTGCGCACCCCTTGTCAAACTGAGGAACTGATCCAGTTAAAGTTCGCGCCCTTTACTCGAATGGCCTTTGCCCACCGGCTAAATGTCTTTGTATGGCTCATACGGAGGCTCAGGCAGCGCCGGCTTCTTGGCGTAAGGCTCATATGGAAGTTCTCCAGGAATCGGCGGCTCCTCCGCGTAAGGCTTATACCCAGGCTCAGCCACTGGTGGCTTCTGGCCACGCTCCGCGTCCGATGTTGCTCCTGAATAAGACCCCGGCGCTTCGAGAGATTTGTTTGCTTTGCTAGCTGGGTATCTCCACATTATGTGCTTCCTGAAAGCGGTAGCGGGCAAGGCGGACTTCTACCGCCATATCTCCTGTAATGACCGTAACCCCGCTAATGCTGCGCTTTCCGAGGATGGTGCGATGTTCAAAATTGCTCGCTTCTGAAGATTTACGTTACGTCTCGGGCCAGAGGAATCTTCCGAATCGCTACAAAATGACCGGAATTGCAATCTCAGTTGAGCATCGCAGTAGTCGGATCGGTTAGAGCTATTAGTTTACCGGGCGGATAGTTTTCTTGCGCAAAACAAGCCTCAGGCTCGCTGTTAATGATCGTGAGTACCTCTCCGCTGAGAATTCCGCGGACGAGAAGGCGGTTGCCGTCAACGGCAACGACCCGGTATTGCTGGTCGAAAATTGATTTCTTAGTTTCTTCCATCTGATGATTGGATGCCGAATTTGCTATTACTGATCTTCTTTATCGCTTGCGGATGTTGACGAGAAACGGTTGTGATGACACACAAGAATGCCGGGTTAGGGGGGGACTATACTTGTCAAGACAAGATATGAGGCCTTCGTTAACCCCCAAGAAAGACGCCGGGTTCGACCCCACCATCTTTCTTGCGACCATTGGGGAAGGCAGGAAGATTCTATCCGTTCCGAAGAGACAAACAATATTCGCGCAAGGCGGTAGCGCGGATGCCGTTTTTTATGTGCAGAAAGGCAAAGTAAGACTCACCGTCGTATCCAAGCTCGGCAAGGAGGCGACGATCGCCATCGTGGGCGACGGGCAGTTTTTTGGCGAGGGCTCATTGGCGGGTCAACTGGTGCGTATGGGCTCTGCGGTTGCAATGACCGATTGCGAGATTCTGCGAGTCGAGAAGAAAGCGATGATGGATGTACTCAGCCGCGAACCCGCGTTCTCTGAAAGGTTTGTCGCCTATTTGTTGGGACGCAATATCCGCTACGAGGAGGATCTGGTCGATCAACTGTTCAACTCCAGCGAAAAAAGACTGGCGCGGGTTCTTGTGCTGCTTGCTCATTTTGGCAAGGACGGCACTCCCGAGACGGTAGTTCCCAAGATTAGCCAGCAGACGCTAGCTGAGATGGTCGGGACAACTCGTTCCCGTGTCAGCTTCTTCATGAATCGGTTCAGGAGACTGGGCTTCATTGACTACGCCGGCGGTTCGGAGGGCGCGCTGCAAGTCCACAGCTCACTTCTCAACGTCGTTCTCCATGATTAGGTCCGCTCAAGCCTTTTTACCTTCGGAGACTTAGTTTCAGCCAGCCGCAAACGGAAAGCGGGAATATTCACCTCGACTAGTCCTGAGTGCGCTCTTGTTGTTTACCCACGAAGATAACGAACAGTACGGCAGCGACCGTGGCGATCACACCGATAATGATGAATAGACCTGGATGCGCGTGTTGTGAGATGAAGGCGAGGATCTGCCGTCCATAACGGGCCGCGAAGAAGGCTAGAAGTGTGTACCGGATAAGTCTGCCAAGAGTGAGCGCGAAGAGGAATTTTCTTACTGGATATTGCATTGTTCCCGCGCCAAACACAAAGGGGACCATAGGCACAGGCGGTGGTAGTAAAGCAGGGATTGCGATCGCGCCTAAGCCCCATCGGTCAAAAGTCTTGTACACCTTTTTCAGCGTCTTAGCCGGGAACCGGCGAGCGAGGGTTTCCTTTCCTCCCTTGCGTGCAAGCCTGTACGTCAGGAAACCTCCAATAACCGATCCTGCGGTCGCCATTAGGCCGTAGTAAAGCCAAAACTGTTCCTTACGTGTAGACAAGAAAAGCGTCAGGACATCCATGCTCCCAGGGAGCGGAATAACGGAGTTGTCTAGGATACCGAGCGGAATAAAGCCCAGTCCGCCCAGCTGATAAATCCAATGTTTGAAGATTCGGGCCACCGTGGGTGCCGCGGCCGCGATAATCTGGAGATTAAGCATTTTCTTCGCTGAACCGGCGACCGTCTGGGAGCTACTTTGGAATCACGATGTATTTGTGTCCCATTGGCCAGGTAATTTGGTGTGAGGTATGACAGTGAGGACACTTCACGTCTATGCGCTGCTCCTCTACGTCAGATGGATCCAAGCCGTCGTCCATAACTCTAAATTCTTCCCTGCAGTGCGGGTTAGGGCAGTGATAGTCACGCTGCATATAGCTAACATCTGTGTTTGGCCTTAGCAAGTAGGACTACCACAGGGTCTCGAGGTCTCCCGGTTTCACAACCGACCGTTTACGCCCTGTGGCCGATGCAGCAGGTTAGATGAAATTGTACGCGAAGCAGGTTTAGCGCACTTGTGTTGGCAAGCACAAACGGCTCGCTATCAGGGACAAAGGAGACGCGGTCAACATTGAGCAATTTTGCGCTGACTACTGTCACTGCCAATTTCGCTTCTGTTTACCAGAACTTCCGCTCGTGGAAACCCGTATAATTAAGATATGGACGCGGGTAAAGAGAGCAACACCACAACTCTCGAGCACCTGGGAGAGCAGAGTGGATTGCTGCTGAGGACATATCAAGCCGAGTTCGCTAAGAACCCTACCAGCCATGCCACCGAATCGTCGCGCAGCAACCTGATAGCCCTCCTTCATACCATTAATCAAATGTACGGAGCCGCTATCTATCTAAGCGTCACCGACGCGTTAGGTCTAACTCTTCCTACCGATATCCCGCAGGCGTGATCCGAATCGAGGGTTCCGCCTCGGGCCACTTGTTCAAAATATTTTGTCCGCCGGAGTGGGCTACTTCCTAAGTTCGCCTAGATCGAGGCGGGACAGAAGTGTGAGCTTAGCAGTGGCATGCCCCGCACAGAACTACATCGAGATCGGCTAGCGGCTGCGGAAAAGTAAGCGAAGAAGGCATTCTTGCTTCCGAAGCCACAACCCTCAGGTCAAGTACATCAATGAACAGGCGGGGAAGTCAGGCCAGCACGGGCTTGCCCACCGGCGAGCCGAGACGGTTGAAAGCTTCGTTCATCCACGCGGCGGCGGCTGTGGTCTGTGCTTCTGTGGGCGTTGGAATCTGGAGCAATCCCTGGCGGCCATGATCCATCGGAAGTACGAACAAGTTCTGGTGTTGCATGACAAATTCCAAAATGTGCGCCAGACCCTCGGATTGGTATCCATTCTCGAAGTGAACGCCGGCGGGGTGAAATGTGGAAGGCGACATCCAGTACTCGCAAACCAGGCGCCAGTGGCCTCGGGTTACGGATGACCACAACTTCAGATAATCCAAATTGCCCGTCGCAGCAAAACCGTATTCAATATGAATCAAGCCTGGTTGCGGGCCGCATATCAAGTCTGTCCAGGACACAACAACTGCAGATTCAAGGGTACGCTCTATACTTTGGTTCTCGTTAACTGTCATAAAGTTAACCTCCGAAGCGTCCGACGCGTTCAGCCCCTGGCCCATTCTGCGTCGCGCTTGGCGCTCCGCCGGGCGTCGCTACCTTCCAGACAGCAGCTCTGTTGGATGTGGCGTGGGTGTGCGGAAACAGTGGCATACGACACGCCCAGAAAACGCTTCGATACAATTCCAGTTACCTCGAGGCTGTTGAAGTGTTCGTGTCGCACCTTAACTAGAATTCGTTTTAACGCATTTTGAATTTTGTTTGCTTCAAGAGCACCGAAGAAGATCGCTTTCACTTCGCTAGCTATGAAGAAGAAGTGCCATCCGGCGGCGTGGATCTTGCGATCCAGGGCGAAGCCATTTAGCACCTTAACCAGGCTCCAGTTCCCCGAATAGGGCTCACTCACCACTCCAAGGGCATGTACCGTTGGTTGCGACACTTCGACCAGTATGGAACCGACCTCAACGTTCGTTGGCATAAATCCTCCATGGAAAGCTGGCTGCGGGTCAGGCTCCTGTGAGCGCGGTTGCTATGATCAGCAACAGTGAAACCAATGCGAAGGCAGCGCATCCCAGCAGCACGATTTCGCTGAACAGGTCAGGCTTCATTACATCTTCCGGGGTGCATCTCATTTCTTCTCCTTGCGGACGAGACTGCCGTCGAGGCCGGCCAAGCCTTTGACGAAGGCGACCCGGTTGCGGATTCTACCTGTGAGCATCCGGCAAGATGCGGTGAACCGTCTTGTCCCGGCTAACCTCGCCTTCGGAAGTAGGTAGGCGGCCTGGTTTCAGATCAACCGCTCCCTGCGAGGCATCTTTTAGAGTCGCTCATTCCCTTTCAAAATACTGTGCAGAACGGCTCACTTTGCGGTCACGATTCAATCCGTCCCGTAACCGCGCTGTGTTGGTGAAATTGGAGAACGAGGAAGTACCGGGAGTCATCGCCTAGCGATGCAGCGAAGGGCACTTATTCCTAGTGGCTGCAGCGGAACGGAAAACTCTGAAGAACGGCGAGTCTTAACTTCCGAGTTGCTCGGGCACCGAGGATTTACGCCGCAGGCTCTCTCCCGGAAACACGACCGTTGCAGTAGTCCTCCTGCTCATAGAGCATCCGATTTATTTCCTGAATGAGCTTAAGCAGTTGGTCGGGGTCTTGCTCTTTTGCCGCCTGCTCGCATAGCTTGCGCCAACGTTCTGGGACTGGACCTTGCATGGGCTCAAACCTCCATGAAAGGGGAAAGTTTGATTGTCGCGTTTAATTATACGATAATATGTCAAGTAATATAAGCAATACTCCATCGCATTGTGTCTGTATATCACTACGTCTGTGCAACGATAGTCAAAAACGCATGTCGCCATTTACACAGGGGGCGGGTCATACCGCCTTTGGTATGTACGTGTCAAGGAATATTACGTGTCGCTCCGGCCAATTTCACGCCTCGCAAAACACTCAGAGTTCTTTTCAACCACAAAGGCATGAAAGCGGGATATGAGGCGAGGTCTGCGCTCATCACATTGCCGGCAATCTCTTACAATGCCTGAGTGAAGACTTGGGACGTCATCGTTGTCGGCGGCGGAATTATCGGGTTATCGCTAGCCATTGAATTGAAGAAACGCGGCACCCAGGTTCTGGTAGTTGAACGAGGAGAGCCGGGGCGCGAAGCGTCTTATGCAGCCGCGGGAATGCTGGCCGCCTGTGGACTCGAGACGCCTGCAGAGATGCAGCCACTTGCGACAGCTAGTGCGCGTATCTATCCCGAATTTGTTCACGAACTCGAGGATGAGTCCGGAATCAAGATCGATCTGCGGGATCGAGGTACACTGCTGTTCCCTACCGCCGAAGAAGCCAACCAGCTTGCCGGAAGCGCTCCGGTCGAGGTCGGCAAATTCGAGCCCGCGCTCGAACATCTAAGCCAAGCTGCATTTTATTTCAAAGAAGGAACGGTTGACCCGCGGGCGCTAGGCACGGCGGCTCTTAAGGCGGCAAAACATCGAGGAGTAGATATTTCCTCCGGCTCGCAGGTGAAGGAAGTTGTCGTCGAGAATGGCCGGGCCTCGGGAGTGGTGACTGACAAAACCAGCTATGCAGCCGGAACGGTCGTGAACTGCTGCGGCGCATGGGCCGGGCATGTTTCTCCAATTCAGTTTCCTACCCGCCCGGTTCGAGGACAGATGCTGGCGGTAGCAGCTCCTAAACTGATTCAACACGTGGTCCGCACACCGGATGTGTATTTGGTGCCCCGAAGCGATGGACGGATTCTGATCGGCTCGACGCTCGAAGAAGCAGGGTACGACAAGCGCACAGATCCGGCCGTGATTCAGAGGATGTACCGGGCGGCAATCCGCATTCTTCCAGCCCTGGGACAGGCGCGTGTGCTCGAGGATTGGGCTGGTCTGCGGCCAGGCACTCCAGATAACTTGCCGATCCTCGGGGCAACGAAAATTCCGGGATATCTTGTGGCTGCCGGCCATTTCCGGGACGGAATTCTGCTTGCCCCCGTGACCGCGCATCTAATGGCCGACATCGTGACCGGAATAAAACCGGATTTTGGAATCTCACAGTTCTCTCCGGCGCGTTTCAGGGCGTGACCACCCCATCCGACATTCGCGAGCATTACGACTCTCTTGCCCTGATTTACCGCACATTTTGGGGCGAACACATTCATCACGGATTCTTCCGTACGGCCGGGGACTCTCCACAAGATGCGCAAGTCAATCTAGTTGAACGTTGCATTGGTCTGCTTAGTCCGGAATCAATTCACAACGTTCTCGACGTGGGCTGTGGGTTCGGAGCAACGCTCCTGCATGTGGCGAAGACTTTCAATGCGCACGGCATGGGACTGACTATCAGCCCCAAGCAGGCTCAGATCGCGCTTCATGAGGCACACAAAGCGGGCCTCGGCGATCCATTGCAATTCCTAGTCGCCGATGCCGAATCGTTTGATTTTCCCGCCAGTGCCTTCGACTTGGTTTGGGCGATGGAATCATCGGAGCACTTTGCGGAAAAAGCCGGGTTCTTTTGCAACGTGCAAAAAACACTCCGGCCTGCCGGACAACTGCTGTTGACCACGTGGAATGGAGACATGAGATCTCAAGCAGTGGCGGCGGTCGCGCAGGCTTTTCTTTGTCCCGAGCTTTGGACCGTAGAGCAATATCGAAATGCAATCGAGTCAACGGGCATGCGAATCCAGGACGTACAAGATCTCACAAGCAATGTGGTGCCGACCTGGACAATCTGCGAGGAGCGATTAGCAGCGGTCGACAGGATAGCGAAGCTCATGCCGCGCCGCGTACGCGAATTCCTGGGCGGAATCAGCGTCATCCTGAATGCCTATCGCTCCGGAGACCTCACCTACAACGTGTTTGTTGCACAGAAATAACGTGACGAGGCGCACGGAATCAGCCAATCCGACGGTATATACTTAAGCGGTTTCATCTGCTGTGTAAACATCGATATCAAGCGAGGTTCTTATGGCGTCTCCCGCTGTATCTTATGCCCGAGAAAATCAGCAGCGCTTCTTAAATGAACTGAAAGATCTTCTTCGGATTCCCAGCGTAAGCACGCTGGAGGAGCACAAATCCGACGTGCAGAAGGCCGCGGACTATGTTGCCAGCGAACTGCGGCGGATCGGGATGGAGAACGTAGAGGTCATCCCGACCCAGGGCCATCCGCTGGTGTACGCCGATTGGCTGCATGCGCATGGCAAGCCGACGGTGCTGATGTATGCCCATTTTGATGTGCAACCTCCCGATCCGGTGGACGAGTGGCACACTCCACCGTTTGAGCCCACCGAGCGCAATAGCAATATCTATGCGCGGGGAGCGGTCGACGATAAAGGGCAGCTGTGGATGGAAGTGAAGGCCCTCGAGTCGTTAATGACGGCGCACGATGGCAAACTCCCCATCAATGTGAAGATTATTTTCGAAGGGGAAGAGGAAGTCGGTGGCGAATCGATTGCAGAGTACGTTCGCAAACACAAAGCCAAGCTGAAGGCAGACTTTGCCCTGGTGTGCGACACCGAGCTGTTCGCGCCGGATCTTCCGACCCTCTGCGTTGGATTGCGGGGCCTGGTTTATACGGAGATCGAGGCAGTCGGAGCGAAAACCGATTTGCACTCTGGCATGTACGGCGGGGCTGCGCCCAATCCGTTTTTTGCCCTAATCGAGATCATTAGCAAGCTCAAGGATTCCAAGGGAAAGATCCTGATTCCTGGCTTCTACAAAGACGTGAAGAAGCCAACGAATGACGAACTGAAGGCTTGGAAGAAGCTGCCGTTTAACGAAGAGCACTATCGCAAAACCGAAGTGGGATCAAAGGTTTTGACCGGCGAGCCTGGATTCTCTGTTCTGTACCGCACCTGGGCGAGGCCCACGTTGGAGGTCCACGGAATGCCGGGCGGATTCACTGCGCCAGGGGCAAAGACTGTCATTCCCGCCCGAGCGTTTGCGAAAGTCTCGATGCGTCTGGTTCCGAATCAGGATCCCGATGACATCCTCAAGAAGTACACGAATTACGTGAAGAAGCTAACACCGAAAGGTATCGACACGAAGATCAAAGTCTGGAGCAAAGGGCCGGCATGTGTCGTGAGCACCGATAACGACTATGTCAAGGCGGCCACCCAAGCCATGCATGATGTCTTCAAGAAAGATACGGTGTTTATCCGGTCGGGGGGTTCGATTCCCATCGTGACCGATTTCCAGGACGTGCTGAAGATTCCAAGCGTGATGATGGGCTTCGGACTTCCCGACGACAACCTGCATGCTCCCAATGAGAAGTTCCATATTCCGAACTTCTATCGGGGGATCGAGTCGATCTGTTTGTTCTTCGAGAAGCTCGGGGCGTAATACCGGGCTTAGCCTTCGTTTACTCCCCACGTCTCGCAGATGCGGCGAGACGTGGGGCACCCAACCATCCACGACATTGTTGTTGCTTCTACCCGGCCGGTGAGCTAGGCTGAATTTGCTCTCGCGATTCTCCCCTCCTAAATCCTTCCATCACCGGTGTTTTGCTCAATTGCTGCATTGTCGGTACGAGATGAGGCGCTTGTGTAAAAGCCGGTACTATATATAGTGTTTTCTTGCTTGACCCCGGCGCATTTTGCCCGTTACATTAACTGCAATCTGTGCCTGAAGGTTTCCAGCCAAGAGAGCGCTTTCGCCAAGCATGAGAGTGAGGCATCTGAATGGTAAACGTCGCCTGAACATCCGGTGCGTAGACCAGACAAGCCTTATTCGGAGGAAAAGCGTGCATTGGCTCGCACAAATCGGTCGCAGTTGCTTAGCGCGACCAAGGAGTGATCGTTGCTCAAACTGAAAAAGCTGCAAATCCTCGGGTTCAAGTCTTTTTGCGACCGCACCGAGTTGAAGTTCCACGGTGACGGTGTCGCCGCCATCATCGGCCCTAACGGTTGCGGGAAATCGAATATCGCGGACTCCATCTCCTGGGTCCTCGGAGAGCAATCTGCCAAAACATTGCGCGGTTCGCGCATGGAAGACGTGATTTTTGCCGGCACCCGGGACCGCAAGCCTACTGGCATGGCGGAGGTCGCGCTCACGCTTATCGATCCCGGTGTTTATGACGGCACCGATGCCAATCTCGCCACTGAGATCGACATTCAGGATGAGATGCCGGCCGAAGATTGGGACGAAGCCGAAGTTCGCGCCAGAGCCGCAGAGGAAGTGGAACGAATCACTGAGGAAGCGCAGCCGGGAAAAACCGAAGAAGTTGACGCGTCAGGTCAATCCAGCGATGCCGTCTCCGAGTTCGATCCGTTTGATGAACCGCGGTTTGCTGTTTTCGTAAATCCGCATCCGCCATTGCAATCCACTCCGCCTCCAAATGGTGCGGGGCCACAAGTGGTTCTCAAAATTCGGCGAAGGAAATTTCAGCAGCAGGTTCGAGCCGGAGAAATCGTAGTTACCCGGCGTTTATTCCGCTCTGGCGACAGCGAATATCTGCTCAATGGAAAACTTTGTCGGTTGCGCGATATTCAAGAACTGTTCATGGGGACGGGGCTGGGGCCGGAATCGTATGCGCTCATCGAACAAGGACGCATCGGTCAGATCTTGAGCAGCCGTCCCACCGATCGCCGCGCCATCATCGAGGAAGCTGCCGGAATCACCAAGTTCAAAACAAAAAAGCGTTTGGCGGAAGCGCGTCTCGAAGATGCGAAGCAGAATCTCGCGCGCGTAAACGACATCTTTGACGAAGTTACGCGTCAGATGAATTCGCTGAAGCGACAGGCCTCCAAAGCCGAGCGCTACGCAAAATTGCGCGATGAGATGCGAGCGACGTTGCGAGTTGTGCTGGCCAGCAAGTTCGCGCAGCTTGATCGCGACAGCGCGGAGATCGATGAACAGATCAACGCACTCTCCGACGAGATGCGCCACCAGGCGGAAGCCGTGCAGCAACTGGAGAGCGAAAATTCGGAGCGCACGCAACGCGGTTATGCGATCGAGACTGAGATTCGAGAAAACCGCGAGCGCCTGAACCAGATTAAACTGGAAACGGACCGGGCTCATGCCAAGCGTCGCAACAATGAGGAACGCTGTGCGGAACTCATGCAGCGGTCCGCCGCTGCCGATGCCGAACTCAGCCAGTCTAGCGCACGTCTGACTGCGATTGAATCGGAGCGAGCCACTAACCAGCGAGTTCTGGATTCTGCCACCGCGGATTTGGCTGCGGCGCAACAGGATCATGAAGCCTGCGAGCAGGAAGCCATAGCTGCGGCAGCCGCGCTATCCGAGCTTGAGAAGCAACAGGAAACGTCACGGCAGTCCATCCTTGAAACCGTGAATGCCGCGTCCAATCTCCGCAATCAACTGACCCAGGCGGAAGAGCGCATGGCCTCCACGGATCGCGAGGGACAGCGCCTCCATGCCGAGATGATGAGCGCCCGCACCCAAGCCGACGCCTTCGGCGGAGAACGCGGCCAACTTGCGCTGCGGTTTGAAACCATTTCGCAGCGCGTGAGTGGCATCACCGAGGAAATCGCTCAGGCCCGCCAGTTGCTTGAATCCAAGCGTCGGCAAGAATTCGAAGCCAAGAATCATTTGGACAGCCTGCGCGCGGAATACGCCTCAGCCATTGGCAAGAAGTCATCCCTGGAAGCGGTCATTGCGGAGCACGGCTATTCAACCGAGTCGGTGCGGCGATTGTTTCAATCTGGGGGGCTGAACGGAGGGCTGGCGCCGGCGGGCGTGCTCGCAGATTTTCTTGAAGTAGATCCACGGTATGAGAGCGTGGTCGAGGATTTCCTGCGAGACGAACTGAACTACGTTGTCGTGAAATCCTGGGATGCGGCCGATGAAGGCCTCCGCCTGCTGCGCAGTGACGTCGACGGGCGCGCTACTTTCCTGGTTCATCCGGAAGATTCGCAAGCGAAATTCTCGTTCACAGTTGATGAAAATAACCGCGGCTCATCGCCCGGTCACGCAGTGCTTCCACTGAAAAACGCGATTCGGGTGCTTAACGGTTTTGGCCGATCGCTGGAAGTAATATTGCCCAAGCTTCGTGACGGCTACATCGTTCCGGAAGCGAATGCGGCGCGCGATCTTGCGCTGGGGAATCCGGATGCTTTCTTCCTTTCGCAGTCTGGCGAGTGCTTCCACAACGTGACCGTCACCGGTGGTAAGCAGCGAGCCGAAGGGCCACTTTCGATGAAACGCGAGCTTCGCGACGTCATGAGAGTGCTGACAGAACTGGAATCGGGGCTTCGCGACGAAGAGACGCGAGTGCTTACCCTGGGACGGGAAATCCGGGATATCACTTCCCTTCTCGATCGCCTGGAAGCGGAAAAACGCGATGCCGAAAAGCAGGCTTTAACGTCCGGCCACATGCTTCAACAACTCGATTCTGAGATGTCGAGGGTCGTCGAGCGGATCAGCACCTGCGAACAGGAGTTGGCCCGCTTGCGTGCCGATCGCGAAGAACAGGAACACATAGTCGATTCACGCCGCACGGAACTAGAGGCGATGGAAACGAAACGAAGCGAACTCGAGTGGCTCGCAGCCAACGCCCACACCGAGTTGAACACCCTGCGCGAAAAGCGCGAGATCGCAGCACAGAGAGCTTCTCAACAGCTTGCGCGGCTGGCCACTCTGGAAGAACGGCAACGCTCGGCAGCGACAAGTTTGGATCGGATTGAATCAATTTTCCGTGAAATGCAGGAACGGGTGAACTCACTGGTCGCGCAAATTGGGAGTTCTGCGGAGGAAAAGCTGCAGCGCGAACAGGAGAACCAGCAGCTCGCGGTTACCTTAAGCGACCTGGAAGCAGAGCACAACGCCGGGGAAGCTCGGGAGGGCCTGCTTCAGTTTGAATCTGATCAGGTGCGGGCGCGGTTGGCCGAAATTGAGGACGGCTTGCGAAGTGCCCGCCAGATGCTCGATCAATCTCGCGATCGCAAAAGTGAGCTTTCGGCCACGGCGGCAAAGCTGCAATCTGACGCGCAGTACATGGCGGAGACCAGCCTGAACGAACTTGGAATTCAGCGGCAGGAGCTCGCGGCGGATGCGACGATCACCATCGCGCTTGGCGAACAACTCGCAGCGCAGGACCAGGCGTACCGCGAGATGCGCACACGTCTGGATAACATGGGGCCGGTCAACATGATGGCCCTCGAAGAATACAAAGAAACCGCCGAACGCCACGCTTTTCTCGACACACAGCGCAAAGACCTGCTGGAGTCGATCGAGAATACGCAAGCGACCATCAAGGAAATCGATGTTGTTTCTCGGCAGAAGTTTGAAGAGGCATTCCACAAGATCAACGAGAACTTCCAGACCACTTTCAAAAAATTGTTTGGCGGGGGCCATGCCTTCATGCGGTTGACCGACGAAGAGAATAGCGCCGAAAGTGGCATCGACGTGGTTGCTTCCCCTCCGGGTAAGAAGCTGCAAAACGTGCTGCTGCTCTCCGGCGGAGAAAAAGCTCTAACCGCTCTCTCGCTTCTGGTGGGGATTTTCCAGTATCAGCCCAGCCCGTTCTGCATTCTGGACGAAGTTGATGCACCGCTGGACGAAGCCAACATCGGGCGATTCACGGAGTTGGTGAAAGAGATGAGCGTGCAAACACAATTCGTGCTCATCACTCACAGTAAGAAAACGATGAGCATTGCGCCGGTACTCTACGGCGTGACCATGCAGGAGCCGGGGGTTTCGAAGCTGGTCTCCGTCAGGTTCGGAGCCACAGCCTAAGAAGATCCTGGGATTCTCTCGCAACGCAGAGTCCCTCTTTTCCTCTAACTGTCCTCAGCTTTTCCACAACATGTCGGATTTTATAACGTGCTTACGTCGATCATCTCGTTTTAACGCAATGGTTGAGCAACATTCGTTGCTAGATGTGACTTAAGCCGTTGACAAAAATTTCTGGAGGAATAGAATACGCGACGTTTTCTAACGGTAGAATTGATTTATGAGCCCCCAAGTTCTCGATCCCGTTCTGCTTCGTACCGAATTTTCAGATCTCAAACTTCACGCCAGCGGCAAGGTTCGCGACATCTATGAATTGGATGACAAGCACCTGCTGTTCATCGCGACTGACCGCATTTCGGCGTTTGATTACGTGCTGGCGACGGGCATTCCCCACAAGGGACGTGTGCTGACCCAGCTTTCCTTGTTCTGGTTCGACTTTCTTTCTGACACCGTGCCCAATCACCTGGTGACAGCGGATGTGGATCGTTATCCCGGGCCCGCGCGCAAGTACGCCGATCAACTCCGCGGACGCTCCATGATGGTCCGCCGGGCAGAAATGATCCCCGTCGAATGTGTTGTGCGCGGCTACATCTCCGGTTCGGCATGGAAGGAATACAACTCCAACGGCCGGGTATGTGGAATCCAACTTCCGGCTGGCCTTAAAGAATCGGACAAGTTGCCCGAACCGATCTTCACACCGGCAATTAAGGCCACTACCGGGCATGACGAGAACATCTCGTTTGAAGAGATGACCAAGACTGCTGGCGCCGAGCGCAGTAAGCAGTTGCGCGATCTCTCGTTACGTATTTACACCAAGGCAGCCGATTATGCTCGGACCAAGGGCATTATCATTGCCGATACGAAATTTGAATTCGGCGTGACTGAACGCGGCATCACCTTGGCCGACGAGGTCCTTACACCGGATTCATCGCGCTTCTGGCCCGCCGACAAATACCAGCCGGGACGTGCGCAAGACTCTTACGACAAGCAATACGTTCGTGATTACCTGGAGCAAATTCGCTGGAACAAACAACCTCCTGCACCGGCTCTTCCCGCCGAGGTAGCCCGACAGACAAGTGCGAAGTATCTGGAGGCCTATCGGCAGCTCACGGGAAATGAGCTGGATGTGTAAGGAACCGGCCCGCAGGAGCTTACAGTGAACCTAGCCGACTGGGTGATTGTCGGTGTGGTTGTTCTTTCGGTCATTCAGGCAGCAAGTGCAGGTTTTTTTCAGGAAGCATTCGGCATTGCAGGTTTGTTTTTTGGATATCTGCTGGCCGCGTGGAATTATCAGCGGCTGGCCGCACACTTTGGGACGTATGGTGCTCCGTGGTTGATCGGAATTGCCGCCTTTCTGGTCATCTTTGTTGGTGTGATGCTTCTGGCGGGACTGGCAGGGCGGATTACCCGCTGGATCATGCAAGAAGCGGGACTGAGTATCGTTGATCGGATTTTGGGTGCAGGTCTAGGACTTTTGCGCGGGTGTTTGGTTGACGCAATCGTTCTGGTCAGCCTGGCGGCCTTCACGCCGACCTCGAAGTGGCTGCAGGGTTCTGAATTGGCGCCTTACTTTTTGGTCGCAGGTCGTGCCGCGGTGTGGGTTGCACCCGCGGAGTTACGAGCACGTTTTTATCAGGGGCTGGATTTGCTGCGCCGGGACGGTCAGCGAACAAGGTAAGTTCCCGCAGCAGATTTAGCCGTTATTTTTTCCTTTTACGACGCGAGGAGCTCAGCTCTTCCAAGAAAGAGAGCCATTGTGAGAGATCAGCTCGAAGCACTCGTCATGCAGATGTACAAAAGCAACATTCTTTACTCAGAGGCAGTGCGCGAGTTCAAGAAGCGCTTTATCTTGACTGTCCTGCAGGAGAACAAAGGCAACCAGTGTCGTGCGGCGAGACAACTGGGGATGCACCGCAACACTCTGAGCCGAACCATTTCCGAGTTGAAGATCGACGTACGGCAATTGCGCGCCGGGACCAAGCGCCCGCCTCGCAGCGCACGTCCTGCGGTCGCTTACGAGCGCAAAGCCATTCGCTAAAAAGAAAAGGGCAGCATGGCGCTGCCCTTGTAGCCAACCTACCGACTTTTATTGAGATGTTGAAGGACGGTGATGAACCGGCCTCTTCGTTGGTGTAGTGGGCTTCTTTGCCGTTAACAAAGCGCCCTTCTCCATGGTCATTACAAACGGACTCGGCGTGTAGGACACCGGCGTACCTTCGAACTGAAGGTTCGATCCTACCTTAGGCATGAGCCGATCCGGAATGTTTCCAGACATCTGCACGACGATGTCGGCCCGTTTTTGGTCGATGTCATCCTGACTTTCAGCTATTTGCACTTCTGTCGGCGTAGCCGAGATCACCAGCCCTTCCATCTGCAGCGGAACCCCCTTGATTACGCTCCAGACCTTGTCCTGGTCTTCTGGTTTTCCGGCGGACAATACAAGTTCCCAATCGGCAAAACTCATCTGCTTGATGTCATTCGCGGCTTTGTTTTTCACCAGATCAGCGGCTTGCTCCGCCGGGGTCGGGGGAACATATTTCGTGATATCAAACCCAGCCGGAGGCATGGGGTTAGTTTTCGCTGTTGCCAGTACGTCAGTCCAACCCTGGTCGGAACCGTGGAACTTGGTGTATTGGCTCTTGCCGTAATTTTCGATTTGCGGTTGGCCGGGAGAACCGGCTGCAAGATTCGCGGCCCGAGCGATGAAGAAGAGGCCTTCCACGGAATTCGGCGGAGTTCCCGTCAAATCGGCTAGGGCCAAGGGATAGACGTTCCGCAGTTCATTCGGATCGGCCTGCACCGCGTCCTTCAGATAACTCTGGGCGTGCTGATAGTCCTTGTTCTGCAGCGCAGCGATTCCCGCCGCTCCGTTGAAAATCGCGCTCATCTGCGTTTTCAGCTTGTCAAAATCGGCATCGGACATGCCCTCGGGTTTCGGCGCGGTCTTCAGCGCGTCCAGACCCTTAGTCGCGTATTGCGCGGCATCTGCCAAATTCTGTTGCGGGTTCTGGTTTGCTTCCGCCTGTGCACGCTTCACGTAAGTCAGCAGGGCCAACGCGCGCAGATTGTTCGGATTCGCCTGCAAAACTCTCTGCGCCGTATCCAGCATCTTCTGCTGATTACCGGTTTGCTGATAGGCGCCCATCAGAACTTCCAGGGCATCCTCTTTCATCACGCTGTTGGGATATTGCGTCAGGAAAGCTTCCAGGCCGCTGATCTTGGCATTCGGATCCTTCTGCTGCACGGCGCCAACGTAAGCGTTGTATTCGGCAGGATCCTTGATCTCTTTCTTCTGCGGTTGCTGTTGGCCGGCCGCTGGCTGGCCCGCTTGGGCGCCGGGTTGAGCAGCTTGCGCAGGCGCGGTGGTTTGGGTCTGCGGTTGCGTTGTGGTCTGCTGACCCGAGGCTACTGCAGCAAACACGAGCACAATCGCCACTAGACTGGTCTTCATTGTCAAAAAGCTCCTTAGGATTTTCGGGAAATATCGGCGAATGACAGCTCCGCCCGGGCAGATTCGCCTTCTTGCCCGGTCCTCAGAACATGAGCCTCGCCAGCTCACGGGACAGACTCCAGAAACCGCACGCCCTCTGTAACATCTACCAGATAAAGCTTCTAAGTCCGGTGAGCGGATTATAAGTATGTACCTCAACGAAGGCAAGTTGGCAAATCCGACACTGCCGTCACTCTGTATGATGCGTAACACGCATCTCTGGTAAATGCGAAGGGAGCAGTTATGTTGAACAACGAAACTCGGCCACTGGCCGAGCAAGTAGCGGTGGTCACCGGTGCCGGACGCGGCATTGGCGCAGCAATCGCCAAAAAACTAGCCACGTCGGGCGCTCATGTCGTGCTTTGCGGCCGCACCCGAGAACGGTTGGAGCAAACATCCGCAACGATCTCGAATTCCGGCGGTCGAACTACGGTTGCGGTCTGCGACGTGACCGACCTTCGCTCCGTTGAAGGCGTGGCCAAGCAGATTGATTCGGCGTTGGCCAGGATCGATATCCTGGTCAACAATGCAGGGATCGGCGGCTTCGGTGGACCGTTACATCAGATGCCAGCCGAATCCTGGGACCAAGTTCTGAATACCAATCTACGCGGCGTGTTTTACTGCATCCGCGCCTTTGCGCCGCTTATGATTCGGGCCCGAAAAGGGCACATCATCAACATCTCTTCCCTGGCGGGAAAGAATGCGCTGCCTAATGGTGCAGCATACGCTGCCTCTAAGTGGGGCCTCAACGGGCTGACCTATTCTGTGGCTGAGGAACTGCGGGGCCACAACATTCGCGTTTCCGTGATCTGCCCGGGCTCGGTAGATACCGAACTGAGTCCTCACGCCGGAAAAGATCCATCGAAGATGTTGCAGCCGGACGATGTCGCACACGTTGTGGGCATGCTGGTTACGCAAGCGCCTCAATCGTTCGCCAGCGAAGTGCTAATCCGACCGACCATGAAGCCCTAGTTACTTTTTGAAGAGATTTTCGAAGGCCTGTCTGGCATCCATCGGGCGAGCCGTCGCAGGAGTTGAGGTTTCCTTCTCTACCCGCACGCGCATTGAATAAAACGTGCACTCGTTGCGCTCGTCTTTTCGAGCAATGCGTTCGGAAATAGGCTGGCTACATTCGAAGCGGCTTGAAGTATCGAAGTAGGTGCATTGTCGGCAGGAGTGAAGTTCGAAACCGCATTTTGGACAATGGCCGCCGGGTTCCATGCCTGCCGACAGAAGGGTTCCACACTGCGCACATCGCGAAACCGTATGCGTGCCCGGCATGTGCACTGGCCGCGGTCCGAAGGTATCCTTCTTGGCCGGCTTCTCTGCGGCGGGCTTATTGCGTTCTTCGCCGCGGTCTTGATATCCGTGTTGACGATATTTACGGTCGGACAATCAAACTCCCTAATGATCGGACATTGTCGCTCTTGCACGGCCTTCGCACAAGTGCGCTAACGCTGATTTCAACGCGCGAATTGTAATTCCCCACATCGCGGTGCTACCATCCGAACAGGTCTAGCACGAGTGGAGGCCGACAATGTCTGATAAGGGCAACAACAGTTTCCTTTGGTTTTTGGCGGGGTTGGGATTCGGCGCAATCGCGGGAGTGCTCTATGCACCCCGGTCCGGCAGCGAGACACGCGACGCATTGCTTTCGAAAGCAGAAGAAGGGCGAGAATTTGTGCGTGAACGTGCGCGACAGGCTCGTGAGCAGGCGAACGGTTGGGCTGATCGTGGCCGTGAAGTGTTTACTCAGCAAAAAGAGCAATTTCGTTCCGCTTACGAGGCTGGAAAGCAGGCTTATCAGGAAGCCACTCGAGGTGAGGGCGACGGGCCACAAGCACAATAATTCTCCTGTGCGTTTGGCGTACCAATGCTATGGATAACCTGACGATCTTTATTGCCGTTACGGCTGCTGCAGTCGTAATTCAGGCGGGAATTCTCGTCGCCATGTACTTGGCGGTAAGGCAAAGCAGCGCCCGTCTCGAGGCACTAGCCAGTGAAGTTCGAAATAAGGTTCTTCCAACCGCGGAGCTAGCCCACTCCATGCTGACCGAAGCGCGTCCCAAGTTGGAGAACCTGATCGCGAACGCGAGCGAGTCCAGCGCGATTGTGCATAAGCAACTGGAACGTCTCGATGCCGCCATGAGCGACGTTATTGATCGTGCGCGCCTGCAGGTCATCCGCGCGGACGAACTTCTTGGACGCACTCTCGACCGGGTGGAACAAACCAGCGACATGGTCCACAAAACTGTGGTGTCACCGGTTCGTCAAGTTTCGGGACTGTTTCAAGGCGTGATGACAGGCTTCGAGTATTTTTTCTCCGGAAAACGTCGCGCTCGCAACGGCTCACCTGTTGCGCAAGACGAAATGTTTATCTAACCAGCTTCACTCCACGCGCAAAACCATTTGCGTGCCGCCGTCCAGCTTCACATTGTGCTTTTCCGATGTGAACATCGTGTCCTGAGAAGGCCCTGGATTTAAAGTAATTCCCGAGAAGCCGGTGACCCCTTGCGCATTGCGCGAGATGCTCTGCGTTGCAGGACCGCTGCTCGGCATGTTACTTGCAGTCGATGCTTGCTCACCCGAGTTTGGGGCTGTATTCCTTTGACCCATTCCTCCCGGAGTTCCACTGCTCGCGGCTCCTGGATTGCCGCCGTTCGTGCCACCCCCGCTGTCCGCGCTAGGGGGAAGTTCGTTGTTCGGCGGCTTCTGCACAGCCTGAATCGCCGCCTTGAGAGGAACTTCCGAACCATTCGCCAGGTCGAATTTGTCGAACGCGATTTCGAGCTGTGACGGAGATCCTTTCTCATGCGGAGAGGCTGAGACCACGTGGCCGATGATCTTCGCACCGCGCGGAGCGACCACCTCCGTGCCTGACTTAATTTCATCCATCGACTTTGCGACCACTGGATCCCCGGCTTTCGCCTTCTTGGCGTCGACAGTCTTGTCGAGTTGGGCGCGGAGCTCGGTTCCGGGCGCAAATCCACCCATTTTCGTTTGCGGCTGCGCCGTAGGAGTCTGCGCGGGCCTATTGTTGGGGGCCGGCGCTGGTGCACTTTGCGCGACGGAGAATCCGACCATGAGAGCTGCAGCAACTGCGACGTCAGAAAGCTTCATAGTGTTTTCCTTGCGTTTAGGAGGGAGGGCGGCAGCGAACCAAAGGTTTTCTGGAAGATAAAAAATTACGTGTGATCTGGATTCAGAACAGGTGAACGGCGGGTTTATACGATCCAACCACCGCCGACCACGGCGTCGCCGTCATAGAACACGGCAGCCTGGCCGGGCGTAATCGCCCGCTGTGGTTCATCAAAAGTGACAAGCACTTCATTGCGGCCGGACCTTTCCAGCGTCGCCGTAGCCCCAGCGTGCTTGTGACGAATTTTGACGACCACACGCATGGGCTCGCAGATCTGGTCGACGGCAATCAGGTTGACTCGAGTAGCGCGGAGCGTCTGCGAATACAGCTCGCTCTCACTCCCCACTACAACTTGACCATCACTGCCCTTCAACTGAATCACATAAAGCGGGGATCCGGTCGCTACTCCCAGGCCCTTTCGCTGACCCACGGTGAAGTTGTGAATACCGGCATGGCGGCCGATGACTTCGCCGTTCGTGGTTACGAGTTCTCCCGCAGTGTCCGGCAAGCTCTCTCCCTGCTCTGAGAGATAGGCATCAATGAAATTCTTGTAGTCCCCTCCGGGAACAAAGCAGATCTCCTGGGAGTCCGGCTTCTCCGCAAGCGCGAGTCCATAGGAACGAGCCAGCTCACGAACCTGCGGCTTGTTCATTTCTCCGAGAGGAAATAGTGTGCGGCTCAGTTGCTCTTGCGTGAGGCCGAAAAGAAAATAACTTTGGTCCTTCGTCAGGTCAGCGGCTCGCTTTAATAACCAGCGACCGCGCTGTTGATCAAATTCCACACGCGCATAGTGTCCGGTAGCAACGACATCGGCTCCGATCTGGCGAGCGACGATCAGCAACTGATCAAACTTGAGATGGTTGTTGCACAGGCTGCACGGAATCGGCGTGCGTCCTGAAAGATAGTCCTGCACAAATGGCCGGACGACATCGCGCTCAAAGCGATCTTGGTGGTTGACGACGTAGTACGGAATGCCGAGCGTCTCCGCCACGCGGCGAGCGTCATAAACATCATCGAGAGAACAGCAACGCCCTTGAACCGCCTCCGGGATGCCTTCGTGGCCCGCCAGACGACGCTGGTTCCAGAGCTGCATCGTGAGCCCGATGATTTCGTGCCCTTCGGCCCTGAGCATAGCAGCCACCGTAGAGGAATCGACTCCTCCAGACATGGCAACGGCGATGGTCTTAGCAGGCATTTAGCTCTCAGCTACTAGCTTCCAGCTCTCAGCTCCCTCTCGACGCGGTAGAGCTAAAAGCGCGGTAGAACCCGCCTCAACAAACCTTAGGAACTAGCTCCTGTTCTATTGTAAACGGGCGATAGTTCCCGCAGGCGGGCGACGCTCTGGGGAATGAGTTCCAGCGCCAGTTCGATATCTTCCGCAGTGTTCTGCTTGCCCAGGCTAAGCCGAATGCTGGCCCGGGCGCGGTCTGGAGGTAGCCCCATTGCAGTCAGTACGTGAGATGGCTCAATCGCGCCAGAGGAGCAAGCGGCTCCCGTTGAAACCGCGAGCCCCTTCAGATCGAGGGCAATGACCAGAGCCTCGCCTTCAATCCCTTCGAACAGGATGTTCGTAGTATTCGGCACACGGGGTGCGCCTTGGCCGTTTAACGCCGCGTCGTCGACTTCATTGAGAATGGTTTGTTCTAACCGATCCCGCAACCCGGTCATTGCCTTCAGATCGCCGCGATCCAAGGCTGCCTTTGCGATATCAGCTGCTTTGCCCAGGCCGACGATTCCGGGGACATTTTCCGTGCCCGCCCGGCGCGAGCGCTCATGGCTTCCGCCGTGAAACATCGGCTGCAGCTTCGTACCTTTTTTGACGTACAAGGCCCCGATTCCCTGTGGCGCATGCATCTTGTGCCCAGAGATCGACAGCAGATCGCAGCCGATACGATTCACATCAACCGGCACCTTCCCAGCGCCTTGAACCGCATCCGTGTGGAAGTAGAGGTCGGCGTCTGCGGCCACTTTGCCGATCTCCTCTAACGGTTGCAACACGCCCGTTTCGTTGTTGGCCAGCATAAGCGTGATCAGTTTCGTGTTAGGCCGTAGTTCGCGACGAACGTGGTCGGGATCGATTAAGCCACGGCCGTCTACCGGAACGAAGGTTACGTCAATGCCGTTCGCCTGCAGGTATTTGCAGGAATTCAGAACCGCATGATGCTCGATGGTGGAGGAGATCAGGTGATCGCCAGGACGAACCAGCCCGAAAATAGCGAGGTTGTCGGCTTCCGTGCCGCCGCTGGTGAATACGATCTCGGATGGCTTGCATCCCAGCAGGGCGGCTACGGATTCGCGTGCACGCTCCACCGCTGCCCGCGTCTCCTGGCCATGGTGATGGATCGAAGACGCATTTCCGAAATGCTCAAAAAAGAAGGGACGCATGGCGTCCAGGACCTCGGCGAGGACCGGCGTGGTTGCATTGTTATCGAAGTAAACTCGCCGCACCCGTCTATTCTACGCGGAAAAACCGAGACTTACGGGACGGTGATGACCTCGGCCAAGGCGCTGCGCTTGGAATGGGCAGGTTATCCTCGCCGAGTCCTTCCAGATGAAATTGAATAGCTTTCCGAATGAGTTGCTGAGTCTCATCTTTTGAGGCGCCTGTTGTCACAACACCGGGCAAGTCGGGCACATACCCAGCCCAACCGGTCGTGGATTTCTCATAAACGACAACGTATTTCATCGTTTCAGGCCTGCTTGCTTCAAAACGCTATTTAATGTGCCTGTAGGCAGGTCAGCGTTTGGATGCCCTGGAAGCGTTACTCGCCCTAGTTTGCTCGCATGCGGTGTTGATTTGTTCGCTAGCGAGACGTCTTTTGGTCGCTTTTTCCCGAATTGGCAGCTTCTTCCTTCACGTATGCCTGACTTAAAGTCCCTTTTTGCTTCGCCAGACCGATCAGCGTCGGATAGAACTGCACGAACGTCGTGTCGACGGCGCCATGTTGCTGGTGACAGGAGTAGCAGGCTGCTTCCTTGGGCACCATCTTGGCTGTTTCCTTGTCGTCAAAGCCAAAAAACGCCCACTTGTCCGGAAAATGGGCCTCATCCTTGACATGAACTTCCCTTCCCAAGAGCTCAGTGGTCTGGAAATGCCCGCTCTTGGTGATGGAAGCATTGCTGCCGGCGACCCTCACTTCCAGCACCAGCATGGTTTTGTCAGGCCAGGTTCCAGTCTGCAAGAACGCCTTGTAAGCCTCCGGGTTAACAAAGACACTGTCGAACATCGTGTGGTCCATGGCCATCCCGTTCGGGGAATAGCTCATGTTGACTCCTGAGCTCAGGTAGATCCACTCCCGATAATTTGCCGGGAATACCAGTTGGCCATCGGCCGTATAGGTCGGCACCGTGGAAAGGTTCCCGCTAGTCTGAGCCGACGAGTTCAAGCTGGCAAATACGAACATCAGAAGACAAACGCCGGACGCAATCCTAAGCATTTGCGATACCCCCGTCGCCTAAGAAGACAGAAATGTCCTGAGACTTGGACTGGATCCCTTGCGAAAGGTTAGTTATCTGCCGTCGACGGACGTATAGTGCTGAGGATACGAAGGCCCAATGTAATCAGCGCGCGGGCGAATCAGTCGATTGTCATCAAGTTGTTCGATGACATGCGCTGTCCATCCGCTAATTCGGGACACCGCAAACACCGGAGTAAACAGGTCCACATCGATGCCAAGCGTGTGATAAGTCGACGCCGAGTAAAAGTCGACATTGGCGTTCAGGCGCTTGTCAGCCTTCACAAACTCCTCAATAGCCTGGGAGTATTCGAACCACTTCGGTTGGCCACTGGAAGTTCCGAGGTCCTTGGACATCTTCCGCAAGTGCGTCGCCCGCGGATCTTCGGTGTGATACACGCGATGGCCGAAGCCGGGAATTTTTTTCTTCTGCGCCAGCATACCTTTGACGTATTCGACTGGATCCGCGCCGCCGTTGTCGATGGCCTGCAGGATGTGGAAAACGGCTTCGTTAGCGCCGCCATGAAGAGGCCCCTTCAGGCAGCCGACAGCGGAGGTTATAGCGGAATGCATGTCAGAAAGAGTTGCTGCTGTTACACGGGCCGCAAAAGTCGACGCATTCAATTCGTGGTCGGCATGCAAAATCAACGCAATATCAAGCGCCCGCTCGGCAGTCTTTGATGGGTACTCTCCATTCAGCATCAGCAAAAAATTCGCGGCATGCGAAAGCGAACGATCCGGCTCAACCACCGGCTGACCTTTTCGAATCCGGTCATAGGCAGCCACGATCATCGCGATTTGAGACGTCAGACGAATGGCCTTGTGAATGTTGGCTTCGCGATCGTTACTCTTCTCCTCGGGATCGAAGAAAGAGAGCGTTGAGACCATTGTGCGCAGTACGTCCATAGGCAGGGCGTGCTTCGGCACCAGGTGCATACGGTGATAAATCGATGCATCCAGCTTGCGCTCTTCCGCGAGACGGTCGCGGAGATCGTGCAGTTCCTGTCGCGAGGGCAATTTGCCAAACCACAGCAGATAGCAAACTTCCTCAAACGTGGAGTTGTCGGCCAGTTCATGAATATCGATGCCGCGATAGGCTAAAACTCCCTGGTCGCCATCGATATAGCAGATACTGGAAGTAGTCGCGACCACCCCCTCGAGTCCTTTAGAAGGGTGCGCAGTGGTCAGGCTGGACATGGCATTCACCTGTTTTTCCGGGTCTGTTGCCGCACGGGAGGGATCAAACGCGCGTGTCGCAACTAACTTTTATACGCCAAAATCCTCTAACTTCCAACCCGGCGGCATGGACCTAAGTACAAGACCGCACGGGTATTGAAGCACCGGTTTGGTACGATTCTCCTCGATTATGCGAGGTTCTCTGTTGTCTGAGCACCTTCGCTTCGGAAGCATTATGGCACGCATTCCTGGGCTTGCGAGTTTGCCAGAGCCTCCGAGTCCGGTGCCCCGCGGCGCATCTCTGTTCACGAACCATAGTGCCCCAATTTTGATCGGCAAGTATGTGCTTCTCCGCCGTTCTGCTTACAACTCGAAAGTACACGGTCCTGCTGGGGATACTTCCCCGCCTGTACTTCGCGGTTACAATCGGAGCTATGCGGGTGCACTGGTTTTTGATCTTGGCGACCATTGGCACGCTGTCCCTGACTGCCATTGCGTCAGATGACACACAAAATGTGCTGGAACTGCCGTGCAGCGCTATTGCAGCGGTGGGCTCGGGCTGCAATCCCTCGAAGGACGATCTCAAGAAGGCCGAAGCCGCATTCTCCAAAGCCTTAAAGCTAGAAAAAGAAAAGCACACCGACGAGGCCTACCACGAATTCGATACCGCCGCCCGCTTGGTTCCTCGCAATGTAAATTACTTAACGGCCTTGGCCGTCACCCGTCAGGAACTAGTTTCGGCCCATCTGAAGAAAGGCGACGATGACGTGCAGAACGGGTTGCAGGTGGAAGCGCAAGCCGAATTTCGCAACGCGCTTGCACTGGACCCAGAGAACAGTTTCGCCCAACAGCGGCTTCAGGAATCGGTGAAGGAATGGATGCCGCGGACTCCAACTAAGGTTGGTGTCGTCGAAGCTGCCCCGGAATTACACGTCTTCCCCAACCGGGAGACTCACGCCTTTCACTTCCGTGGCGACTCACGCCAACTGCTCTCGCAGGTAGCGGCTGCATACGGACTCACTCCCAACATCGATGAGTCGGTGCAGTCCCGCCGCGTGCACTTTGATCTGGATGCCACAGACTTTTTCACCGCAATGCAGGCGGCCGACGATGTGACTGGGGCATTCTGGACTCCGCTCGCCGAAAAGCAAGTATTCATCGCCAAAGATACCCAGGAAAACCGTCGGCTATACGAGCGCATGGGCATGCGCCGCTTTGTGATCAGCTCAGCCACGATGCCGCAAGATCTTCAGGAGATCGTCAACGTCCTGCGCACGGTCTTCGAAATCCGCTTTCTTCAACAACAAGCCGCGTCGGGGGAATTGATTGTACGTGCGCCGGTTGAAACTCTGGACGCCGCTACGGAGTTCCTCGATGCCTTCGGACGCTCACGCCCCCAGGTGATGCTCGACGTCGAAATCTTCGAGGTTGATCACCAGTTGACTCGAAATCTCGGTATCCACATACCCAACAACTTCAATCTCTTCAATATTCCGGCATCGGCCTTGCTGGCCGCGGGAGGCCAGAATCTGCAGAGTCTGATCAATCAGTTGATCTCGGGCGGCGGCATCAACCAGGCGAACTCGCAAGCCATTTCCGGGCTCTTGGCACAATTGCAAGGTCAACAGGGCGCGAATTCGATCTTCAGTAATCCCGTGGCGACGTTCGGAGGAGGGTTAACGCTGATGGGCTTGACCCTCGACATGCTGTCGGCACAGCTGTCGCTTAACGAAAGTTGGGTCAAATTGCTGGACCACGCTACCCTGCGTGCCGGCCAGGGTAAGGACACGACCCTAAAGCTGGGGCAGCGCTATCCCATTATCAACGCGAGTTTCGCACCTATTTTCAATACCGCCGCCATCTCTCAGGTTCTCGGGAACGGGTCTTTTCAGGCGCCGATTCCCTCTTTCAGTTATGAGGACCTTGGCTTGAATATTAAAGCCAAGCCGCAAATCTCCAACAATGGCAACGTTCAACTTCAGCTCGAGATGCAGCTTCGTAATCTGGCAGGGCAGAGCATTAATGGGGTACCGGTAATTGCAAATCGCGAATACAAGGGCAGTATTGGCCTGCTTGATAGCGAACCGGCGCTGGTCGCTTCCACGATCAGCAACAGCGAAATGCTGAGTATGACAGGCATTCCGGGACTCGGTTTTATCCCCGGTTTGAATAAAGTCATGACCACCAATTCAAAGACTGAGGAGCAAGACGAGTTGCTGATCGTCATTACACCTCATGTCGAGAATCTCGAGGCCAGCCAAAACGCAGAAATCTGGATGGCGAAGTAAGGAGCAAGAAAGCGCCCGCACTGCTCTTCAGGTACGCCTCCTCACGTTCTAAAGTTGTGCAGGCGATTGCCGATTTCTCACATTACGGGGCATACCCCCGGGGAAAGAGGCTGCGTGTGGCTTTCGTCAGCTGGAACGAATCTTTCAGCGTCAAAGTAGCGGAGTTAGATGGACACCATCAGGAGCTGTTTTCGCTGATCAACGCCCTGCACGACGCAATGCGTGAGGGTAAAGGGCGCAGCATTATGCAGCAGACTATTGGGGAATTGGCCGACTACGTCGCCGTTCATTTCAAGGCGGAGGAAGCCCTGATGGAGCAGGCGAATTATCCAGGGCTGGCCGGCCATCGAGCGGAGCATCGCCGATTTGTGGCGAAGCTTGCAGAGTTTAAGAAGGACCTTGATGCAGGCACAAGCGGAAATTCCGTGGCTCTCCTGGAATTCCTGAAGCAATGGCTTAGCCAACACATCAAGAAACTGGATCAGAGCTATTCGGCATCGCTGAATGCGAGCGGCATCCACTAGCGTTCCTTACTCGAAGCCCAGATCCTTCCATTTCGTGTCCACCAGCGCTTTCGTCTTGTCGTCCATGACGATTTCATCCGGCCAGGGACGCGTGAAGCCTTCTGCCGCCCACTTCCGGGTCGCATCGATACCCATCTTGGAACCGAAGTTCGGCAACCGTGAAGCATGGTCGAGCGAATCGACCGGTCCGAGCATGAACTGAATGTCCCGCTCCGGATCGATGTGGTTAAGCACCTTCAAAGTGACTTCCGCAACGTCCTGCACATTCACGTCCTCATCGACCACGATGATGCACTTCGTGAACATCGCCTGACCCAGCGACCAGATGGCGTTCATCACTTTGCGAGCTTGGCCTGGGTATGACTTGCGGATAGATACGATCATTAGGTTGTGGAACACGCCTTCGATGGGGAGGTTGATGTCGACCAGTTCTGGAATGGTAAGCCGCATCAGCGGGAGAAAAATTCGTTCTACGGCTTTGCCCATCCAGCCATCTTCCATAGGCGGTTTACCGACAATCGTGGTCGAATAGATCGGATCTTTGCGATGAGTGATGCAGCTGACGTGAAACACGGGATAGAGGTCCTCGAGCGAATAGAACCCGGTATGGTCTCCGAAGGGCCCTTCGGTTCGCAGTTCATCAAGGTGAACGTGTCCTTCCAGCACGATCTCTGCGGTTGCGGGCACCTCGAGATCGACCGTTTCGCATTTAACCAGTTCGACCGGCTTCTGCCGCAGGAACCCCGCGATGAGATACTCCTCGATATCCGGCGGCGCTGGAACAATCGACGAAAAAGTAACCGCGGGATCAGTACCGATTGCGACCGCTACTTCCATCCGCCCGGATGGTGCCACGCCTTCGGGCAATTGCGATCCTCCGGATGTTCGCGCCATGATGTCTACGCCTGTACTGCTGGCTTGTGCACCGCCTGAACCGGCCGCCTTGCGCAATGCATCGCGATAGTGTTCGGCGCCGATTTTTTGCCGCTGCCAGTGCATGCCCGTCGTTCTTGCATCGAAAACCTGCATGCGGTAGCAGCCAACATTCCGCTTCCCTGTTCTTGCGTCTCGCGTAACCACGCACGGCAACGTGATGAAGCGCCCCGCATCTTTAGGCCAGCACTGCAGGATTGGAAAATCCAGCAGCGAGAAATGATCGCGCTTGATGACTTCCTTGCACGGTCCGGTATTCACCGTCTTCGGAAAGAACTTGCCCATTTCCGCCAGCATCGGCAGCATTTTTACTTTGTCGAGAAATCCCTGCGGCGACTTTACGTCCATGAACGCTCGAATTCGTTCCGCCACCTCATCCAGTGAATTGACTTCAAGCGCCTGGTTCATCCGGCGCGATGATCCGAATTGGTTGATCAGAACCTGAGATCCGCGATGCGCCTTTACGTTCTGGAACAGCAATGCCGGCCCACCGGGCGCACCATCGCTTCTCGCCATTTTGCTGACACGATCGGTTATTTCGGCGATCTCCAGGATCGGATCAACTTCGGTCTGAATCTTCTTGAGCTCGCCAGCTCGGTCGAGAGCCGCAATCCACTCCCGCAAGTCGTCGTAGGCCAAAGATGTCCTCCAGGAAACTAAGGATTATAGAGCCTGTGCCACCCTGCGGCTCTCGACGAATTTCGCGCAACTCCCTATGATGGAATTTCGATTTCCCTTACAACGGAGGAGCTATGGCTGAACCAACTTATGAAGAATTAAAAGCGCGTTTGGCAGAAATGGAAAAACAACAGGGGCAGCGCCGCTCCGGAAGTCTGGAGTTTCGTGTCGGGGAAAAGGGCGGTGTCAGCGTTTACGGATTAGGCCGTTTTCCCGTGACGCTTTATTACGAACAATGGAACCGGCTGCTGGATGCTTCCGACAAGCTGCGCGAATTCCTCGAAGATAATAAGTCGAAATTGAAGCTCAAAGACCAGCAGTGATCTCGTGAACAGTAGCAAAGCGACGCAATATCTCTATCTCACGACGCGTGGAAGGAAGACTGGCCAGTCACGCGAAATCGAAATCTGGTTCACGGCGCAAAACGACCGCTACTACATCATCGCGGAATACGCGACATCGAACTGGGTGCAAAACCTGCGCGCAGATCCCAATGTCCAGGTGCGCGTTGCGGACAAGAAATTCCCTGCCCAGGCCCGCGTGATCTCTGAGGAACTGGACGGCGAACTAGTGCAAGCCGTGCAGGAACTCTCGCGCCAGAAGTATGGCTGGGGAGATGGCCTGGTGATCGAACTGCTTCCTCAACCCGAGTGACTTGCAGGCAAAGTGAGAAGCCGGAGCAGCCTTCACTGCTCCGGCCCGGCACTTCGTCATCTCACTTAAGCCGCCAGGGCATTCACGAAGTGCTCACATAGCGTGGTCTCTACGACGTAGAGTCTCCAGGTAATTGGAGTGGTCAGGAACGGACGGAGAATGTCCTCAATACGCGGGAACACCTCTCTTTCATAACGCTCTGCATCCTTCTTCTCCATCCACAGGGTGATGTGTACTGCTTTCTCATTCTTCATTTCAGGGAACAGCGGCAGTACATCCAGGAAGCCAATCTGCTTCTTCAGGATGGGCACGACTTCATTTTTCATCGTCTTGATCAACTGATCCTTCATCTCGTGCCGAGGAACGAATTCCACGATACGGGCATACATGGGGGAGCCCTCCTTAGGTTGTAGGTTTGAGTTGGCCGGGAGCGATACTCGGCGGGTGCTCACAGGGGCGGCCCGCCGAGCCCATTTCGAGACGAGAAGACACTACGCGCTCCTAGCCATGCTGTCAGTGACGGATGGGCGCGATCGTTGTGATAAGGCGACTAAGCGTTTCAAGCCGGGAATTCGTGTTAACCACAGAGGGTACAGGGAATCACAGAGCGCCTTCATGAGCCTCTGTGTACCTCTGTGCCTCTGTGGTTTGGAAACACCGGACCTCAGGATGAGCACATTTTCTTTAAACTGGTTCTATGAATTCCGAGGACATCCTGAAGCAACCTCCTCCGCCGGCGGACGCCCGCCTTTCTTACGGAACGGACCCCAACCAGTTCGGCGAAATTCGCGTGCCAAAGAGCAAAGGCCCATTTCCGCTGCTGATGAACATCCACGGAGGCTTTTGGCGGGCCAAGTACGATTTGGCCCACGCGGGCCATCTTTGTGCCGCACTTACCGCAAAGGGTCTTGCAACCTGGAATATTGAGTATCGGCGAGTGGGCAATCCCGGCGGAGGCTGGCCTGGAACATTTGAGGATATTCGCAGCGCCTTTCGCTACACGGCACAGATCCCGAAGCGCTACAACATCGACGCAAGCAAAGTCCTGGTGATGGGGCATTCTGCCGGTGGCGAACTGGCGCTGTGCCTGGCGGCACATGAGCCTTCTCTGAAGTGCGTGGTCTCGCTTGCAGGAGTTGTCGACCTTCAGCAGGCCCTGGAGCTGCACCTCAGCGACGACGCGGTGGTCGGATTTCTGGGTGGAAAGCCAACAGACGTCCGCGAACACTACCACGAGGCCGACCCCATGCAGATCAGCGTCCCGCATTCGACCACACAATGGCTAATTCACGGCGCAAAGGACACCGTGGTGCCTTCCTACTTCAGCCGCAGCTACGCGCAGGAGAAGAAGAGCCGGGGGGAGAACGTACACTACCTGGAGATTTCAACCGCAGGGCATTATGAATTGATTGACCCTGGCTCCGCCGCGTGGCCCAAGGTGGAAAACACGGTTCTACATGAACTAGGCAGATAGCTGCGCGGTGACCTAGGTAATCTTCTTCCACACCCCGTGGGAAGAACATAATGCCACTATGGAACGGCGCAAGGCGAAGCGAACCAAGATGGTCTTGCCCGTCAAGTTGACCGCCTCTGGCGCCTTGCATCTAGCCCACACCTGCGATCTGACTTACACCGGGGCAAAGCTTGGCGGCCTGCACAGTGAACTCAAGAAAGGCGAAATCGTTTCCGTCCAAAGAGGTCCGAAAAGAGCAAATTTCAAGGTGGTTTGGGTGCAACAGTTAGGGCCGCAAGAAGTACAAGTTGGCCTTCAGGCGCTCGAACGGCAAACGAATTTTTGGGGAATCGATCTTTCGGAGAACGAACGCGACGCCAAGGTCAACGTCGATGCCCTCATGTCGTTGGTCAAACCGAAGGCGTAAGAACCTAAGCCGCGTTCCGCAGCACCAGGGCAGAATTCTTCGATCCAAAAGCAATACAGTTGCAAACCGCGTGCTCAATGGCCTTTTTTCTTCCCGCTTCGGGAACATAATCCAGGTCGCACTCAGGATCGGGATTCTCCAAGTTGATGGTTGGCGGAATCTGACTGGCCTGCATAGCTACGATCGTCGCCGCGACTCCGGCAGCGCCGCAGGCGCCCTGGGGATGACCAATCTGGGACTTCAGCGCCGACATGGGAACATTTCGCGCCTGCTCTCCCAACGCCAGCTTCAGTGCGCGAGTCTCAATACGGTCGTTGAGCTGGGTCGAGGTCCCGTGCAAGTTCACGTAGTGGACATCCTGGGCTGCGATTCCTGCCTCCTTCATGGCCAGCCCGATGGCGCGCGCCGGTTCCTCGCCGCACTCCTGCAAACGCACGCGATGAAATGCCTCGCAGGTTGAGCCATATCCGCAAATCTCCGCCAGAATTTTGGCGTCGCGAGCGCGAGCATGCTCGTACTCTTCCAGCACAAACATCCATGCCCCCTCGGCGAGTACAAACCCGTCGCGATTCGCAGTGAAGGGGCGCGATCCGCGCTCCGGGGCATGGTTCCAGGAATCCGTCATGATTTTCATCAGGATGAATCCCTTTACTATGCCCAAGGCAATCGGGGCGTCGGCCCCGCCACTCAGCACCCAGTCGAGCCGCCCAGATTGAATCTGCCGGCAGGAATAGCCCAGAGCATCAGTCGATGAAGTACAACCGGTGGTGATGATGTGGCTGCTTCCGCGCAGCCCGAAACGAACGCTGAGTTCGCTTGAGAGCGTTCCCATCACCCCTGTGGGCACACAAAATAGGCTCATTTGTTTGTACTGCTGATGAAAGAAGAGCCGGTACTGTTCTTCTGTGAATTCCTGCGATCCGCCACCGGAACCCATGATCACGCCGAAACGTCGCTTCTCCGCGAGTGTGGCTGAGGCAGGATCGACACCAGCCTGCGACAACGCTTCGCTGGCGGCAGCTAATGCAAGGGGTAGAACGCGAGACACATGCTTGCGTTCGCGCTTCTCCACCCACGCTAGCTCGTCAAAGTTGATGACTTCTCCGGCGATCTGGACCGAAATCTCAGAAGGATCAAAATGGGAAATACGTCGAACACCGCTGCGGCCCTCAAGAATCGCGGACGAGAATTCGCGCCTCCCGATGCCGTTCGGGCTCACCACTCCCATTCCGGTGATTACGACCCTTCGTTTCACAGTTCGTGACCGAAAACAGTGTAGCAAGCCAGATGGCTAGACACTTCTTCCAGTTGTCAAAGATTTGTCAATCAAGAAAGGCTTTCATGCAGAAAACGCTACCGCCAGACTTCTCGAATTCCGAGGTATTCACCACGACCGGAGTTAAGTTCTCCTCGGCTAAGATCTTGCGTATATTGGCTGTGAGATACGGAGTGATAAAGCGCCCGTTGACTACGATGCCGTTGCCCATGAACTTTAGCGCTTCTTCATGACTCAGATGGTGAACGCGTTTGAAGGTGTTGCAGATTACCTCAACCGAGCAGCGAGAAAGGGCTTCTGGACAGATCAGCACGGCGTCCATGCCCAGCGGACAAAAACAAGTGTCCAGGTGATAGCAGTGCGCGTCCACGAGCTCCAGGAAACTAACGGGAATCCCCAAGTTTCGCATGGCTTCAGCGAACTTTTCTACGCCGCCGCGCGTTGAGCGAAATCCGTAACCCGCCCAAACGTGCGAGCGATCCGGGTGCCAAATCAGATCTCCATGACCTTCGAGATATTCGCCACTTAGATCGAGGTCCATGATTTTGTATCCGCGATTGCGAAACCAACTCACGAAGTACGCGACCTCCTTCTGCCGCGAGGGATAGCGCATGCGGCTGGGTACGATGAATTTCCCGGCTTGGGAATGATCTCCGATGAAAACCTGGTTCGCCGCGAAGACCATGTCATCCAGGTCGTTCACGGGATCAATCAACTCCACCTTGACACCGGCATCCACTAAAGCCTGGCGGAGATTCTCCCACTGGTGTTGTGCCAGCACGTGGTCGATAGCGCGGCCCATGTGCGGATTCTTTGGCTCACGCACATCAAAAAAGGTTGGTGGACACATCAGAGCCGTTTTGGGCATCGCCTTCGATCATAGGACCGGACACGGGAAATCGCCAGTTGGGCGTAAAGTCAGCACATGCCGAAACTTCGGCAAATGTTCCGCGAATCCGGCACGCGGTTTCATAACTAAGCACAGCGGTCACAGTAAGTGACTGCAGGTTGACACGTTCCAACATGACTGGGTTGCATCTTCTTTGGTCACACAAGTGCAGTGCGCGTGCCTATGCTGCAGAAATGTGCCAACCCGCAATGCGCGACTTCATTTCGCAGGTTAAGCGAAGGAAAGCTATTCTTGCTCGAAACCGAGGCGACAGCGTCCAGCATGTTGAAACGTTGGGACCGTGAAATTTCCCGCCGGATCGAATATTTTTGGCTGTGCCGCGAGTGCGCTTCGTTGTTCACGCTGGCTTTCGAGAAAGGCAAAGGAATAAGGACTGTTCCGCTGCCGAAAATTCCTCGCAGGGAAGTCGCTGCACCGCTCGCGATGGCGGCAAACGCAGAAAGTGCCTGAATGCAAACCAAGAACAGTCGCGAGCACGCCATGGCCACTGAGCAAGCGGTGCTGTGCACGGTTTGCGGCGAAGCAAGAAGTGAGGATCAAGTATGGTTCTTAATCGTTCAGGGGCATTGGAACGACACACTGAGGATTCTGGCCTGGGACGAGAGCTTGGCAGTTCGCAAAGGAATGCACCGCGCCTGCTGTCCCGCGCATGTCCAGGAACTGGTATGTCAGTGGATGGCCACGGGCGACCTCGAATTCCTCTTGTCTCCCGAAAGGAATAGCGCATTTCTGGCGCTTGCAACAGGCTCAAATCTGACGGAGGTGATGGAGACCACTACGGAGGGAGCAAGGGAAATTGCCGAACTGGCTGTAGACCGGGAAGGCATAGCGCGGGTCCTGAATGACAATCCTGATTCCCTCCTCGTCATTCTTGATGAACTTCGGGATGCACTGGAGCGTGAAGCTACCAGGGGCTCTGGCCGCATCGAGTCGGCTGTCTCGGTCAGCGTCAGTTTTCTAAGACACATGTGACCGCCAAGGCTGAATGGTCCCGAGATCAGTTGGCGTAGTGCTTTGCGTTAATCTCAATAAACGGTTTCAGATCGTCAGGCAAGTCCTCGATAGCGAAGATCGAATCAGAGGTGCAGACCGGAACGCAGGCGCCGCAATCGATGCAGCCTGCCGGATCCACATAGACCTGCTTTTCTTCCTCAAAACCGGGCTCATCTTTTTTGGGATGGATGCAGTCGGTCGGGCAAACATCTGCGCAGAGCAGGTCCTTGATGCACTTGTCGGTAATCACATATGCCATGTCGCGCTCCTGGATGATGCAAGCTCAGGCTATTCGAGCAATGCTGCGATTACCGTGACGGGCGTCACGACTTGGATGTGCTCCGAAACAAACTAAAGTCTTAGCTGACCCGAAGGCGAGGCTGCGCGATTTGCGGACCTACGCCGCGTTGCGCCCGCGATTCATAACTGCAGCAACTCTCTTCATGTCGTCCACGAAGGCGCGCATCTGAGCGTGCCGCGACTCGTCATCGATGGCGCGCAAAACCGAGGATGGGTGCACGGTCGCGATAACGAAAGGTGCAAGCGACGACTTAACAAGTTCTCCACGCTGCCGACTCACGCTGAAATCTTTTCCCAACAATGCCTGGGCAGCCGTGGCGCCAAGACAGACCAAAACGTCTGGGCGTATCACGGAGAGTTCCGCATCCAGCCAGGGACGGCATGCCTGGATCTCCGAATACCTGGGCTTCTTATGAATACGCTTTTTGCCCCGTTCCGCCGGTACCCATTTAAAGTGCTTTACTGTGTTCGTGACGTAGACTTGCGAGCGGTCGATGCCGGCTTCCGCCAAGGCCTTGTCAAGCAGGGCTCCTGCCGGACCAATAAAGGGGTGGCCGGCAAGGTCTTCCCGATCTCCGGGCTGCTCACCCACCATGATGATTCTCGCCTTTTCCAGACCTTCGCCGAAGACGGTTTGAGTAGCGTTTCTCCACAGATCGCAGGCCTTACAGGTGGCGGCAGCGCGCCGAAGATTCGACAAGGTCGGTTTAGGCGGCACCAGAGGAGCTGCTGTGGCTTGTGTTCGCTTCATTACCAAAAACTCTGCGCTTCAAAACCTTGGATGGCATCCAATTAGGCAATGGAGCTGTGCAACGCGGTTCAGCTCTCCATAAGAAAAACCCGGTTTGCAAATACAGTGGAGACTGTATTGGCAGATTAGGGCAAACACTGTAAGTTCACACCGTCTACTAAGCTGCACGCAAGGGTACCCTGGGAGCATAGCAGCTTGGTTGGAAGGGAAACATGGTTGCGCATTGCGTGAATCCGAACTGCGGGGCGCAGCTCCATTCGTTTGCTGAAGGTCGGTTGTTTCAGTTCGAAGTTGTGTCCATTTCAGTTTCGGCAAGCGATGAGGTTGGAGGTCCGTTTGACGAGCAGCCCAAGAGCCAGTCAGCTCAGTTCTGGTTGTGCGGCCGTTGTGCAGCAACTATAACTCTCGTTCTCGAGCCGATTAACGGCTTGAAAATTATCCCGCTGGCGAGCGAGTCCGCGGATGTAAACCAAATGGGTCTTGAAAACGGGCACAGGCCTGATTTGAATCATTGCTGAGGCTTGCGAAGTAACATTTACATTGCGAGTCGTGCCGCAGGTTGGCTTTTCAGTAACTTGGGTTTGGCAATTGCGGTGCAGGACAACTGATAACGTCGTAGGGCGGCTTTATTCTAGCGAGCAAATCAGTCACAATCATGCATTTCGTACAGTGCAGATGAAACGCAGTGATTGATCTCCAGGAGGTGTGCTGTGGCAGCGTTTCGCATTTTAATTGCAGATGATCACGAGGTGGTGCGGAAAGGTCTGGTTGCTCTCTTGCAACAACAACCGGATTGGCAAGTTTGCGGTGAGGCAGGCGACGGGCGCGAAGCGGTCGACAAAGCCCAGCAACTCAAACCGGACGTTGTGATTCTTGACATTGGTATGCCAAGTCTTAACGGCTTGGAAGCCACCCGCCAGATCCTCAAAACGAATCCGCATGCCCGGATCCTGATCCTGACATTGCATGACTCGGATCAGGTTGTGCGAGACGTACTGAATGCCGGCGCGCGCGGCTTCCTGCTGAAGTCTGATGCGGCCCGCGATTTAGTGGCGGCAGTTGAAGCCTTGCGTAGGGACAAAACCTACTTCACATCGAAGGTTGCGTCCATGGTTCTCGAGGGGTACTTAAAGGGGAACACGGGCCCAGCACCGGCTCCCGTCAGCCGCAATCGGCTGACCCCGCGGGAACGCGAAATTGTTCAACTGCTGGCGGAAGGAAAGAGCACGAAGGAAGTAGCCGTGGCCTTGGGATTGAGTGTCAAAACTGCAGAAACCCATCGCTCCAACATCATGCGAAAGCTGCAGCTTCACTCGGTCAGCGATCTGGTGCTCTACGCCGTGCGCAACAACATCGTGCACGTCGTTCAAGCCGGCCTTAGCGAGCCTTCGTAAACCGGCAACAAAAATTAATCCCGATCATGGCAGAGGCCGTGATCGGGATTTTTGTTTTTCGGCAGTTTTTTTAAAAGAATTATGCCGCGGACTTGCGTCGGCCGGAGCTCCGCGACTTGCGAGCGGACGTGGTCGGTCGCTCCTCTTCTTCTCCTTCTGCCTCTTCGCCCTGATCCGCCTGCACATTGATGTTTTCTGCGAGTCCGGTAAGCTTCTCGTCGGTTTCCTTCTCTTCGGAGAGCGTCTGTTCGAGCAAAGATACTGCTTCTTCCTCGCCCAGCAAGTCAGCCCAGGTCCGGGCCGTGCCATAGCCGGAGATCTCGTAATGCTCCACTTTCTGGGCAGCACCAATCAGCGCCGCATCTTTAACGGCGTCTTCCATGTTTTCTTTCATTAACTCGCTACCTTCTTTGATCAGGCCCTCCATGCCCTTGCACTTCTCACCTTTTGCATCTTCCCCCAACTGCTCGAATATTTCTTCCAAGCGCCGGGCGTGCTCGCGGGTCTGTTCCAGATGTTCTTCGAACCCTTCCCGCAATTCTTCCGATGACGCGGCCTGCGCCATCTTCGGTAAGGCTTTAATCAACTGGTTTTCGGCGTCGAAAAGATCCTGAAGCTCTGTCACAAACAGTTCACGTAAAGAAGTCGTTTTCATTGGTACCCTCTCGTTAAAAGTCCGTTTGATTGAACGTTGTCTACCAGTCAGCAAACGGCCACCGCGTCGCTTGCGTCCCGGTAGGGACATCGAGGCGAGAAGCAGGAGCCGGCCTTATCTCATTTAAAGACCGGCGCCTGCCCGGGAGGTGGGTTTACTGAGGGCAACTTTCATGAACCGAGCATAGGTGCGACCGGCTTAACCAACAATCCTGCCGACTCTGTAGTTTGTATCAGGAATTTCTGTAGCATCGAAAGATCGGTTGAGTCGTTCCGAAGCGCAGACGTTCATAGGTTGAAGACGATGGTTTCGAACATCGTCGCAATTAGCATCCATCTTCGGGCACAAAAACAAGTGCGGGACTCTGCAGGCGTCAAGTTGTAAAACCTCTGAGTAGGGTGTTTTCCTGAGTTCAGCTCTGGATTTCACCTGACGATCTCCAAGGCACAATAACCCAAGGCACGCCAGTTTTCGGGTGTTCGTGCAAGGTTTTCTCCGCCGGTAAAAGTTCCGCAGCTTCTTGTCTGGATTGAAGTAACCGCTAGCTGCTGCAAGCCGCATTTTAACTGCGAATTTCAACCATTCCTTGCAAATCAACACGGTACAGCAAGTTATTGATTCGGATACAGAGTGCACCGGATGGTTTGTTTTGACTGCAAAACATACCCTTCATCGTGGCAACAGTAAGCAAGTTTCGCGTTGGTTCCGGACTTGAAAGGAGACGCAAGTGAGCAGTCAAGTTAATCCCACCGTACGCTTTAACACCGATTTCGATCTGGTTAGACGCGCTCAAGAGGGTGATTCGGATGCGTTCGCGTCTTTATTTCATGCGCACAAAGCCAGAATCTATTCCATCTGCCTGCGCATGACCAACAATACGGCAGAAGCGGAAGATCTGACCCAGGATGCGTTCATGCAGGTCTTTCGGAAACTGGCCACGTTCCGAGGAGACTCCGCACTCTCCACTTGGCTCTATCGCATCGCGGTTAACACGGTTCTGATGCACTTCAGGAAAAAGGCGCTGCGCCAGGTTTCGCTGGATGAGCCTTACAACCAGGATGCCCGGTTGGTGAAACGTGAGTATGGCAGCAAAGATGATCGCCTCTCCGGCTGCGTGGATCGCATCGCATTGACTCGAGCCATACGCGAACTGCCCGACGGTTATCGCACTATTTTTCTGCTGCACGAAGTCGAGGGCTACGAGCATCAAGAGATCGCCGAGTTGTTGGATTGCTCCGTAGGCAATTCCAAATCACAACTCCACAAAGCGAAGCTGCGCATCCGCGAACTGCTGGGCCACGCCCGTGAAGTTCGCAGTCAGGAAAAGGCTGAAACTGCCAGGCTGCGCGAGTCTTCGGATAACCGTGAGATGGCTGCACCAGTTGAGGTGGAGGATTGGGATGACGAGGCCATAAACAATGCACGGCCTCCGATGGTTCCACAAGTCTCTCAATACGCCGCCAGCAACATCTAACAGCAACGTACTCAGACGAACAACAGAGCGTGCCGTCCGATTAAGGCAGACGGCACCCGAGGCAGTCGGCTTTGCATATTGGCGCAATTTTGACAGTTCCTGGTGGAGTTCGTCTCCACCACACGGGTTCCGATTTCCGCAGACAAGCCAATGGTCTCGCGTCGTCCACTACGACGCCAATCGCCTATTGGGATTTGCTGGGTAAAAGTATCCTGGAGCGGTTGCGGGAACGGCTGCAGGTTTTCGGCGTGAATGAGATCTCCGTCATCTCTGAGCAGACGATGGGCCCGGGCGCGCAGCTGACCTCTTCAACCACCGCTTTCTGGACAGCATGGAACGCGGTGATCGCGCAGTACATGCAACTGGACCTGACCACGTTGCTCCTCATGCGCGTAGGACCCTATCTCGAACTCGACATCGCCGAGTTTCTGCGCTTCCACCGCGAGACCTCCAGCCCCATGACTCAGGTATACGACAGTCGCAGCGCGCTGGATGTGGTTGCGGTGGACGCAAAGCAGTTGGCCCAGGGCAGCGGGAGCTTCCGCAGCCGGCTACAAGGGCTCATTCCGAAACATGAGCGCTACCCCTTCACCGGCTACTGCAATCGGCTTGTGGATGTTCGCGATTTCCACCGCCTGGCCGAAGATGCGTTATACGGCCGCGCTGGATTACGCCCGATTGGCAAAGAGATTCGCGCCAATGTCTGGGTCGGCGAGAATGCCCGCATCGACGATTCGGCCAAGATTTCCGGGCCTGCGTATATCGGAAAGCACTCGAAAATCTGCCCCGACTGCGTAATCACCGGTAGCACCACTATCGAGCAGAACTGTGAAGTCGACCGTGGAACCATCGTCGATCATTCCTGCGTACTTCCGGGAAGTTACATTGGCCCCGGCCTGAGCGTGTGTGGGGGCGTGGTTTATCAGCAAACGTTCTTTCACCTTGGGCGTAACGTACAGCTCCAGTTCCGCGACCGCCGTTTGTTCGGGAAAAATGTGGCGGGACGCACATTCCTGCCTCACCGCCGGGCGTCTATGTCTCAAGTCCCGAATCCCCGTACTTTTCTTTAATAGTCAACCTGCCTTGCTCGTCGTTCTCGATGAAACCCACTTTGGGCCTTGTTGTGATTTTCATCACATGCTCATGTGATCCTCGTTCCCGACGCTGAGTCCTACAAAGCGCATGATTTAAGCACGACTGGGGAGGGCCTGCGGGTTTGTGTGTTTGCGATTTTAGGCACTCAGCCGTGAGGAGCATCATGCCGAAGAAGTTCAAAACCATGGACGGCAATGAGGCCGTTGCCCACGTCGCGTATCGAGTTAACGAAGTCATTGCGATTTATCCGATTACGCCTTCTTCCCCAATGGGCGAATGGGCCGACCAGTGGTCTTCGGAAGGCCTGCCCAACGCTTGGGGAACAATTCCGCATGTGGTGGAAATGCAGAGTGAAGGCGGTGCCGCCGGGGCGGTGCATGGCGCGCTGCAGACCGGGTCGCTGGCGACGACGTTTACGGCGTCGCAAGGCTTGCTGCTCATGATTCCGAATATGAACAAGATCGCCGGTGAGCTGACCCCGACCGCTTTTCACGTAACTGCGCGCACCCTTGCCACGCACGCGCTTTCCATTTTCGGCGACCACAGCGACGTTATGGCATGCAGAACCACCGGGTGGGCAATGCTTTGCTCCAACTCTGTCCAGGAAGCCATGGACCTCGCGCTTATCGCTCAAGCGGCTTCGCTGGAGAGCCGGATCCCCTTCTTACATTTTTTCGACGGATTTCGCACCTCTCACGAAGTCAACAAGATTGATGTAATAAACGATGACCAAGTTCGCTCGATGATCAATATGGATCGCGTGATCGAGCATCGCCAGCGCGCGCTCTCCCCAGACCATCCGGTATTGCGCGGTACCGCGCAAAACCCCGATGTGTTCTTCCAGATGCGCGAGACAGCTAATCCCTACTACGCAGCGGCCGCTGAAATAGTCCAGAGCGTCATGGACAAGTTTCGCGATACGGTGGGTCGAGCCTACCGCCTTTTCGATTACGTCGGAGCCCCGGATGCTGAGCGCGTCATCGTCATGATGGGATCAGGAGCAGAGGTCGCTCACGAAACCATCGAACATTTGACCGCGCGCGGCGAAAAGACGGGACTAGTCAAGGTTCGCCTGTTCCGGCCCTTTTCTGTTCAAGCATTTCTCAGTTCCCTGCCCCCAACGGTGCGAAAAATTGCCGTTCTGGATCGCACGAAAGAATCTGGAGCGATTGGCGAACCGCTGTACCTCGACATCGTTACCGCCTTAAGCGAGGGCGCCAACAACGGCTTCGCCAAATTGAAGTCGATCAAAACTATCGTTGGTGGCAGGTATGGCTTGTCCTCGAAGGAATTTACGCCGGCGATGGTCAAAGCGGTTTATGACAATCTCAGCGCCGACAAGCCAAAGGATCATTTCACGATCGGCATCCACGACGACGTCACACACACCAGCCTTTCCTATGATCCGCAATTCTCGAGTGAACCCGACAACGTCGTCCGGGCGTTGTTTTATGGCTTGGGAGCGGATGGAACGGTGGGCGCGAATAAGAACTCCATCAAAATTATCGGCGAGAACACCGACAACTACGCCCAGGGCTATTTCGTTTATGACTCCAAGAAATCCGGAGCAGCAACCGTCTCCCACTTGCGCTTTGGACCTCAGCCGATTCGCTCCAGTTACCTGGTTTCGAGGGCAAATTTTGTTGCCTGCCATCAATGGATTTTCCTCGAGCGCTATGACATGCTGAGCGCCCTCACTCCGGGCGGAACCTTCCTTATCAATAGTCCTTTCGGCGCTGATGAAGTCTGGAACCACCTGCCGCGGGTGGTGCAGGAGCAGTTGATCGCGAAGAAAGCGCGGCTCTTTGTCATTGACGCTTACAAGGTCGCGCGGGATACAGGCATGGGTAGCCGGATGAATACCATCCTTCAAGTCTGCTTCTTTGCGATCTCCGCTGTACTGCCGGGTGATCAGGCGATTGAGGCGATCCGCAAATCCATTCGCGACACGTATGGCCGCAAAGGAGAAGACATTGTCGCCCGCAATATGAAGGCCGTAGATGAGACGCTGGCTCACCTATTCGAAGTTAAGATTCCCAGCAAAGCTAGCAGCACGATCGAAATGCCGCCTCCGTTTTCTCCTTCGGCTCCCAAATTTGAGAAAGAAGTTCTTGCCGAAATCTACGCTGGGCGGGGTGATGAACTTCCTGTCAGCGCCTTCTGTGCTGACGGAACTTTTCCCACCGGAACGGCGAAGTGGGAGAAACGAAACATCGCGCTTGAAATTCCGGTGTGGGATGAGAAGATCTGCATCCAGTGCGGCAAGTGCGCCATGGTGTGTCCGCACGCAGTGATTCGAATCAAGGTCTACGACTCCAAAGAGCTTACCAGCGCACCGACTACATTTAAGTCCACGGACGCGCGCGACAAAGAACTGCAAGGGCAGAAGTACACGATCCAGGTCGCACCCGAAGACTGCACCGGCTGCGGCATTTGCGTTGACGTTTGTCCGGTTAAGAACAAGGCGGAAACTCGCCTCAAAGCACTCAATATGGCGCCACAGCCTCAGTTGCGGCTGCCAGAACGCGATAATTGGGAATTCTTCCTCAACATCCCCGAGTTCGATCGTCGCAAGATTAAGGTCGGCAACATCCGCCAGCAGCAGATCCAGGAACCTCTGTTCGAGTTCTCGGGCGCATGTTCCGGGTGCGGTGAAACGCCATATCTAAAACTCTTGTCGCAGTTGTTCGGCGACCGGGCCATCATTGCGAATGCCACCGGCTGTTCATCAATTTACGGGGGAAATCTCCCAACTACGCCGTGGACAAAGAACGCGCAAGGCCGAGGGCCGGCATGGTCGAACTCATTGTTCGAGGACAATGCCGAGTTCGGCCTGGGATTCCGGCTCTCCATCGACAAGCAGGCTGAGTTCGCCCGGGAACTGTTGCAGCGCACGGCCGGAACTGTTGGAGAAGAACTCGCGACCGCATTGCTGACGGCGGCGCAAAAAGATGAAGCTGACATTTTCGAGCAGCGGCAGCGCGTCGACGTTCTTAAAGAGCGTCTGGCCAAGCTTTCGTCTCCGGAAGCCAGGCAACTGCTTGCCCTCGCCGACTTGCTGGTAAAGAAAAGCGTCTGGATTGTGGGCGGCGACGGTTGGGCTTACGACATCGGGTACGGCGGCCTTGATCACGTCATCGCGAGCGGCCGCAACGTCAACTTGCTCGTACTCGATACGGAGGTCTACTCCAACACCGGGGGCCAAGCCTCCAAATCCACCCCGCGAGCTGCTGTTGCGAAATTCGCAGCAGGAGGAAAGCCGGGGCCCAAAAAAGACTTGGGCTTGATTGCGATGAGCTATGGAAGCGTGTACGTCGCTAGCGTGGCCATGGGAGCCAAGGACGAGCACACATTGAAAGCATTTATTGAGGCCGAGGCCTACGATGGGCCAAGCCTCATCATTGCTTACTCTCACTGCATTGCCCACGGAATCGACATGACGCGGGGCATGCAAGATCAAAAGATGGCGGTGGAATCGGGCGAGTGGTTGCTCTATCGCTACAATCCCGAGCGCGAGCAGCAAGGTGAAAATCCCTTGATTCTGGATTCGCGGACCCCTACCCAAAAAGTCCAGGATTTTCTTGGCATGGAAACGCGCTTCAAGATGCTTACGAAGAGTAAGCCAGACGACGCCAAGCGGCTCTGGGCTGAAGCACAAAAAGATGCCGAGGCTCGCTATCGCATGTACGAGTACCTCGCACGGCGCAAGTTCGGCAAGGAACCGGAACCAGCCAAAGCGGCGGATTAAGGATGGTTTCTGGTTAATCAGGCTTTGTGGAGGAAACCATGATTGACCTCAGCACTACCTACTTGGGACTGAAACTGCGTACGCCGCTGGTGCCCTCGGCATCACCGCTTTCGCAGGAACTGGACAGCATCCGCCGGCTGGAAGATTCCGGAGCGTCCGCCGTAGTGCTCAGTTCGCTCTTCGAAGAGCAGCTACGCCAGGAGAGTGTCGAACTCGATCATCGTTTAGCGGAGCACAGTGAAAGTTTCGCCGAAGCGCTGAGTTATTTGCCGGAGCCAAGCGAATTTCGCATTGGTCCGGAAGCTTATCTAAACCACATTCGCAAGAGCAAGCAAGCAGTCAGTATTCCGATCATTGCCAGCTTGAATGGCGCCACGGTCGGAGGCTGGACAGCATACGCCAAAGAAATCGAGCAGGCCGGAGCCGACGCCATCGAATGCAACATCTATGCGATTCCCACCGATCCCACCGTGCTCGCGGCTGAAATTGAGGAGCAGTACATAGGAATTCTCCAAGCGGTGAGATCCACGGTCACTATTCCCGTAGCTCTAAAGCTCAGTCCCTTCTTCACCAACATGGCAAACATGGCCCGGCGGCTTGACGAAGCTGGAGCGAATGGGTTGGTGCTCTTTAATCGCTTCTACCAACCTGACATCGATCTTGATGAACTGGAAATTCAGCCGAACGTACTACTTAGCACTCCGCAGGCACTGCGCCTGCCGCTTACCTGGATCGGCATTCTCTTCGGACGAGTACGCGCAAACCTCGCCGCAACCAGTGGCGTGCACGGCCCGGAAGACGTCATCAAGTTGCTCATGGTCGGGGCAGACGTGACCATGCTTTGCTCGACGCTTCTTCGCAACGGCATCAGTCACCTGCGATATATCGAGGAAGGCTTAGTCCGCTGGATGGAGAGGCACGAATACGATTCGGTGCAACAGATGAAAGGCAGCATGAGCCAGTTGCGTTGCCCCGACCCCTCGGCCTTCGAACGGGCTCAGTATATGAAAGCCGTCAAAGGCGTGCAGCACATTATGGTTACCGGCAAAGAGGCTTGGAGAATCCTGACTGGGGACTAGAAGGAACTACGCCAACTCCGGCACGTACTCTTCGAGCTTGCCCTTCTCAAGCAGGTAAACACCCGGGCCCTGCTGGCCGCGCACAGTCCGGCAGAATTCGGCAACGAAAAATCCCGCCTTCAAAGATTCGGTAAACGCCCAGCGCGTAGCCGCACGCCACTCTCGAGCCAATCCAGCATCTTTTTGCTCGATTGCGAGAATGTCACTCGGAATTTCAATGGCGATTCTCTGCCGTTGAACTGCGTCCGCGAGATTAGCGCGGTGGGGACGGCCGTCGCCGTTGAAGCTGATCAGCGGTGAGAGATTTTTCAGTAGATCCAGCATTTCCGCCCGGTTCTCTTTGCCGTTGATGCGGTCCTGAACCCGCCGGCTCGTAATCGGCCACTTCACCCATAAACGGTCCGTGCTGTTTCGATGCAAAATGCTGGAGGTCTCCGGACCATAAAAATCAACTTTGTACGAGTCCGAAACAACCCCAAGTTTCGCAAAATTCAGATGCGCATTCCGGCTCTGCAGGGGATCGAAAGTCCAGGTGATCTCGGTGATGCGGAGTTCGCCCACCCGCATCGCCAAAGCTCGTTCCCGCTGTGCCAGCTTCAGCTTCGACCCCAAATCGAGCGAGCGATAGGGTTCCTTTACTGCCAACATATGCGAGTGAATGTTGGGGCGATTGCCTTCCAGGCCGAGGATCCCGAACGCAAACCCTATCAGTTGGTTGCCATCAAACGCGCCGATCCAGATGCTACCTGCTTCCCGGGTCGCGACCGTCAGGGTCAGTGGCATAGTGTCTGAGTCGGAGAGCTGCCACACTTCCTTCTCAACTGCCTCAACCTGTTTCAGGTCATCGAACGAACGGAGGTCGCGGATGGTGATCGACGGTTTGGAGGTGGGCTGAGGCATGAGTTCAGGCAAGTCGAACAATATACGTGAGATGAAGTCCGTCTGTCAGCCTCAGAGCTGAACCTCATCGGATCGCAGGCACCAAATTACCAACTGCAGAATTTTGGTCAAGCTCTAGTCAATGCCAGTAAATCTTTGTAAAGAGCTTGGGTGATCCGGAGTTTCGGAATAATATTGATTTATAAGGAGATGAGCGTACCAAACTGGCAAAGTTCTGGCGAAATTCCGCAACCCAGACTTAGGCCGACACGTCCAATCCTTAGGGCTTTCTAGTCGTTCAGAGGCTTATTCATAATCATCGAAGGGGCATCAATGACAGGTCTTCCCGGCACGCCGGAATCCTCAACGCAAAATTCAGGTGTATCTCGGGCGAATCGAGTCGGCCGGAAAAGCGGCCTGTGGCTTCCACTGATTCTGATCACATGTGCGTTTTTCTGGAGCTGTGGGGGAAGCGATCCCAAACCGAATGCCGCCCGTGCCAACGTCGTGCAGGCGGTTCCGGTATCGGTCTCGACCGCGGAACGCCGCGATATGCCTTACTACCTCACTGGGCTGGGCGCAGCGCAGGCATTTTATACAGACAGCCTCAAGACTCGCGTCGATGGCGAGTTAATGCAGGTGAATTTCAAGGAAGGCCAATACGTCAACAAAGGCGACCTGCTGGTGGTGATTGATCCGCGTCCTTATCAGGTCGCGCTGGAGCAGGCACAAGCGACGCTCTACAAAGATCAGGCTTCGCTGCGCGATGCCAAGCTCAACCTTGAACGCTACAAAGGACTTCTGCAAAACTCCGGCGCGATGTCGCAACAGCAGGTCGATACGCAGGCCACGACAGTCGACACGCTGGAAGGTGCGGTTCGCACTGATCAGGCGGCTGTCGATAACGCAAAGCTAAACCTGACTTACTGCCACATTACTTCTCCAATCAGTGGCCGCGTCGGTCTCCGGCTGGTCGATCCCGGCAATATCGTTCACGCCAGCGACACAAATGCATTGCTTGTCATCACTCAATTGCAACCGATCGCAGTGCTATTTACGCTGCCCGAGGATCAGCTTCCTTCCGTCTCCCAGCACATGGCAAAGAATACGCTGGAAGTTGACGCATACAGCCGCGATGATCAGACGAAACTTGCGAGCGGAAAGCTCCTGACAATCGACAACCAGATTGACCAAACTACCGGCACGGGACGCCTGAAAGCTGTATTCGACAATAAAGAAAATACCTTGTGGCCAAACCAATTCGTCAATGTCCACCTCCTTCTGGAGATTCGCAAGAACAGCACGGTGATCCCGGCCGCCGCCATTCAGCGCGGTCCGCAAGGCACCTACGTTTTTGTGGCGAAGCCCGATCACACCGCCGATATTCGTCCGGTCACTATCGCCTTCACGCAAGAGAACATGGCGAATATCTCCAGCGGAATTGCTCCGGGCGACGTGGTGATCACCGATGGCCAGGACAAGTTGCAGCAAGGCAGCCAGATTCAAATCCGGACTCCGTCGGCCCCGAGTAATCAGCCGCAAACGGCCGCACAGCCTTCCGGATCGCCAACCCAATCCGGCCAGCGACCTGTCTCAGGAAGTCCGACTCGATGAATCCGTCCCGCATTTTCATCCTTCGGCCCGTAGCGACAGCCCTGCTGATGGTCGCCATTATGTTGGTGGGCATCGTGGCATACCGGCAGTTGCCTGTATCGGCTTTGCCGGAGGTGGATTACCCGACAATTCAGGTCATGACGTTCTATCCGGGAGCCAACCCGGATGTTATGGCGTCGTCGGTGACGGCCCCGCTGGAGCGTCAATTCGGTCAGGTTCCCGGCCTCACCCAGATGACTTCGACCAGCTCGTTTGGCAGCTCGATCATCACCCTGCAATTCGGGCTGGATCAGAACATCGATGTCGAGGAGCAGCAAGTCCAGGCTGCAATTAATGCGGCCACTACGTATCTCCCATCCGACCTGCCGAATCCGCCGATTTACAGCAAAGTCAATCCTGCCGACGCTCCCATCATGACGCTGGCGCTGACCTCCAAGTCTCTTCCGCTCTCGAAAATCGAAGACCTCGCGGATACGGCGCTGGCTCAGAAGATTTCTCAAGTCACTGGGGTAGGACTGGTATCGATCAGCGGCGGCCAGAAGCCTGCCGTTCGAATCCAGGCCAACCCGACCACGCTCGCGGCGTACGACCTGAGTCTGGAGGATGTTCGCACTGCACTGGCTGCAGCGAACGTGGACCAAGCCAAGGGAACACTGAACGGTCCGCGGCAATCTTTCACCATCGGCGCCAATGATCAACTTGTTTCCGGGGATCAGTACCGGCCCATCGTGGTTGCTTACCGGAATGGCTCCCCTGTGCGCTTGTCCGACGTGGCAACGGTAACGGATGGCGTGGAGAACACGATGCAGGCCGCGTGGATGAACCTCGATCCCGCGGTCATCATGAACATCCAGCGCCAGCCCGGCGCGAACATCATCAGCGTTGTCGATCGAATCAAGAAGCTGCTGCCGCAATTGCAGGCCGGATTGCCCGCCGCCGTCAATGTCTCAATTCTTACCGATCGAACTGAAACGATCCGCGCTTCGGTCAAGGACGTTCAGTTCGAATTGATGCTCACCGTTGCCCTGGTCGTGATGGTGATTTTCCTTTTCCTTCGCAACCTGTGGGCAACTTCGATCCCCGCCGTCACCGTTCCGCTCTCGATCGTCGGAACTTTCGGCGTGATGTACCTGCTGGGCTACAGCCTTAACAATCTCACGCTGATGGCACTAACGATCTCCACCGGATTCGTGGTAGACGACGCCATCGTGATGATCGAAAACATTTCTCGCTTTCTGGAGGAAGGCGACTCGCCTCTGGATGCAGCCCTGAAAGGCGCCGGACAGATCGGCTTTACCATCGTTTCACTCACGGTGTCGCTCATCGCAGTACTTATTCCACTACTGTTCATGGGCGATATCGTCGGGCGTCTGTTCCGCGAATTCGCCGTCACGTTGGCCGTGACAATTCTTGTTTCGGCGGTGGTATCACTGACCTTGACGCCGATGATGTGCGCTAAGCTGCTCAAGCACATCGAACCCTCCAAGCAGAGCCGCTTCTACAAGAGTTCGGAAAATTTCTACAACCGGGTGATCGAGTTCTACGGTCGAACATTGAAGTTCGTTCTCAAGCATCAGACCACCACATTATTGGTCACGGTTGGAACGCTCGTGCTCACCCTGGTGCTTTACGTTGTCGTACCCAAGGGCTTTTTCCCGGTACAGGATACGGGCGTCATTCTCGGTGTTTCACAAGCGCCGCAAAGCATTTCGTTTACTTCGCTGTCAGAACATCAGCAGGCACTGGCGCGTATTATTTTGCAGGACCCGGATGTCGCCAGCCTTTCCTCTTTTATCGGTCTCGACGGGACTAACCTCACCCCAAACACCGGGCGCATTCAGATCAATCTGAAACCGCGCAATGAGCGCAACGCATCTGCATCCGACATCATTCTGCGATTGCAGCCAAAGCTGGCACAGGTCGAAGGCATCACTCTGTACATGCAGCCAGTTCAGGACCTCACGGTAGAAGATCGTGTGAGCCGTACCCAATTCCAGTACACGATGGAAGATGCTGACGCGCGCGAACTGTCGAGGCTTTCATCACAGCTCGTCGACAAACTCCGCACTTTACCCGAGCTGCGCGATGTCGCCAGCGACGAACAAACCGGAGCCCTGCAGGCGGACATCATCATTGACCGCGACACTGCATCCCGACTCGGCATTCTGCCGCTGCAGATCGATAACACGCTATATGACGCCTTCGGCCAACGCCAAGTCTCGACAATTTTTACGCAATTGAACCAGTATCACGTCATTCTTGAAGTTGATCCTCAATTTCAACAGAATCCTGGATCCTTTAAAGATCTGTATGTGAAGTCGAGCAACGGCACCCAGGTACCACTTTCCTCCATCACGCAGATCCATACTTCATCAACGTCGTTGGCTATCAACCATCAAGGACAGTTCCCCGTCGTAACCCTGTCATTCAACCTTGCACCTGGCAAGTCGCTAGGCGATGCCACGAAAGCCATCGATGAGGCGGAGAAAGAAATCGGAATGCCCCCCAGCGTGCACACCGCATTTCAGGGCACGGCCGCGGCGTTCCGCAATTCACTGTCCAGCGAGCCTTGGCTGATCGTAGCCGCGATCATCACGGTGTACATCGTTCTGGGCGTGCTATACGAGAGCTACATCCATCCCATAACAATCTTGTCGACGTTGCCATCCGCCGGGGTCGGCGCCATTCTTGCCTTGCTGATTACCGGCAATGATCTTGGTGTGGTCGCGATCATCGGCATCATCCTGCTGATCGGTATCGTGAAGAAGAACGCCATCATGATGATCGACTTCGCTCTGGAAGCGGAACGCGTCGAGCACAAGCCCCCCGAAGAGGCGATTTTCCAGGCTTCCCTGCTGCGCTTCCGCCCCATCATGATGACCACGATGGCGGCGTTGCTCGGCGGTTTGCCGTTAGCGCTGGGCCGCGGCACAGGTTCGGAGTTGCGCCATCCGCTGGGTATCACGATCGTCGGCGGATTGATTTTGAGCCAGGCGCTTACGTTGTACACCACGCCGGTCGTCTATCTCTGGTTCGACCGCCTAGCACAAAAATTTGAACGGTTTGGATTCCGTCATGCTTCCGAGGAGCCGGCGTTGGGCGATTAATCATGAATATTTCCGCCCCATTTATTAAACGGCCCATCGGGACGTCACTGCTTACGCTGGCGTTGCTGATGTCCGGCGCTCTGGCATTCACATTCTTGCCTGTCGCGCCGTTGCCGCAGGTCGAGTTTCCCGTTATTCAGGTCTCGGCAAGCCTTCCAGGAGCCAGCCCCGAAACTATGGCATCCGCAGTCGCCACGCCTCTGGAGCGGCAATTTGGCCGGATTGCCGGCATCAATCAGATGACCTCGGTCAGCCAGTTGGGCTCGACCGGTATCGTGCTGCAGTTCGATCTCAACCGCGACATCGATGCCGCGGCACGCGACGTTCAAGCTTCGATCAACGCGGCGCGCAGTCAGCTCCCGTCTTATCTGCCGGGTAATCCCTGGTATCGGAAAGTAAACCCGGCAGACGCGCCGATTCTGATTCTTTCCCTGAGCTCGGACAGTATGTTGCTGCCCGACATTTACGATCAGGCGAACTCGATTCTCTCTCAAAAGTTGGCCCAGGTTGCCGGGGTTGGACAGGTGTACGTTGGAGGCGGCGCGAATCCTGCAGTGCGCGCCGAACTCAATCCTGATCAGCTCAACAAGTACGGGATCGGGTTGGAAGCGGTCCGCACGGCGCTAAATGCGGCCAACGCGAACCGCCCCAAGGGCGAGGTTTCGAATGGTATGAACGCATGGTCGGTAAACGATACCGACCAGATCATGCATGCGGACCAATATAAGCCGCTGATTGTCGGCTATAACAAGCAGACCGGCGCCTCCGTACGACTTTCCGACGTTGGCGATGTGGTCGATTCGGTCGAGGACGCCCACATTTACGGCCTTTCCAACGGGAAGCGCGCGGTCATCGTTCTCATTTGGCGACAACCCGGCGCCAACATCATTCAGACCGTCGACAACGTTTTGGCTCTGATGCCGCAACTTCAAGCGTCAATTTCCCCCGCCATCAAGATCGACGTGGTTTCCGACCGCACCCTCACGGTTCGAGCATCTTTGCACGACATCGAGATCACACTGTTGATTTCGGTCATTCTGGTCATCTTTGTGGTGTTTGTGTTCTTGCGCACAGTACGCGCCACCATCATCCCCAGCATCTCCGTTCCGCTATCGCTGGTGGGAACTTTTGGCGTCATGTACCTGCTGGGGTACAGCCTCGACAATCTGTCACTGATGGCATTGGCCATCTCCACCGGGTTCGTCGTCGACGATGCCATCGTGGTGCTCGAGAACATTACGCGTTATCTCGAGCAAGGCATGGCTCCGATCCAGGCGGCTTTTCGAGGCGCCCGCGAAATTGGTTTCACCGTGCTCTCCATGAGCACTTCGCTGGTCGCAGTGTTCATTCCCATCCTCATGATGGGCGGAATTGTCGGCCGCTTGTTCCGTGAGTTTGCCGTCACTCTGAGTATCGCGATTGCGGTTTCCCTGGTGGTGTCGCTGACCACAACCCCGACCATGTGCGCTCAGTTGCTAAAAACTCTGGGCGACGAGAAACATGGGGTTGCGTACAAAGCGAGCCAAAAGGTGTTTGACACGATTGTCGGAATCTACGGCCGCACGCTGGGCTGGGTGCTGCGCCATCAGTTTGCGGTCCTGCTAATCACGATTGGAACGGCATGCCTGAGCGTTTACCTGTTCAAGGAAGTGCCCAAAGGGTTCTTCCCCCAGCAGGACACAGGACGCATCAGTGGTTCGGTACAGGCAGCCCAGGATATTTCATTCGACGCGATGAGCCGGAAAATGCGGCGTTACGTCGACATCGGCATGAAAGACCCGAACGTCGCGTCCATGATTGGCTTCTGCGGCGGAACCACGGCGATGAACCAGGGGCGTATGTACATAACGCTCAAGCCAGAGGGGCAGAGGAAACTTACGTCCGATCAGGTCATCGCCGAGTTGGCCCGAAAGTTCGCCGATGTTCCGGGGGCCACGCTATATATGCAAAACCAGCAGGACCTGAGTATTGGAGGACGAGTCAGCCAGGCGCAATACCAGTACACACTGCAAGGCGAGGACCTGAATGAACTCAATGAATGGGCCCCCCAGTTGCTGCAAAAAATGCGGCAACTGTCGATCCTGCGCCAGGTCAACACGGATCAGCAGGACAAAGGGCTGGAATTAAACGTCATCATTGATCGCGATACCGCGTCGCGCCTGGGTGTCGCCGCGCAAGACATCGACAACATTCTTTATGACGCTTTCGGCCAGCGCCAGGTCTCAACCATCTATGAGCAGTTGAATCAGTACCACGTGGTAATGGAAGTCGCTCCTGAGTTCCAGCAGAGTCCTGACACTCTCCAGAATACCTACGTGCGCTCCTCAAACGGGACGATGGTTCCGCTCTCCGCCTTCGCTCGTTTTGGTCCCGCGAACACTTCGCTCGCCGTGAACCACCAAGGCCAATGGCCCGCGGTGACGATCTCTTTCAACCTGGGGCCGGGCGTTTCATTAGGACAGGCGACGGACGCAATTGAAAAGGCAGAACGCTCCATCAATTTTCCGGCCACGATTCATGCCAGCTTCCAGGGCACAGCTGCGGCGTTCCAGGAATCGTTGGCCAATGAGCCGGTTTTGATTATGACTGCCCTGCTGGCGGTGTATATCGTGCTCGGGATTCTGTACGAGAGCTACATCCACCCGATCACGATTCTCTCCACGATTCCATCGGCCGGAGTGGGCGCGCTTCTCGCCTTGAAGTTCACCCACAATGAACTCAACGTTATTGGGTTGATCGGAATCATTCTTCTGATCGGACTGGTTAAGAAGAACGCGATCATGATGATCGACTTCGCTTTGGACGCCGAGCGGCGCGAAGGCAAAGCTCCGATGGACGCAATTTTTGAAGCTTGCGTTCTACGCTTCCGCCCCATCATGATGACCACCGCCGCGGCTTTGCTCGGAGCCTTGCCCCTGGCTCTTGGCACCGGGACCGGCTCGGAATTGCGGCGGCCGCTGGGGCTTACCATTATCGGCGGGCTTATCGTCAGCCAGGCGTTGACGTTGTTCACGACACCCGTTGTGTATCTCTACATGGATCGCCTCCGCTGGCGGCGCAAGCGGCCGCTTCCCAACGTCTCTCCGGCCGCCAGCCACGCCGATTAAAGCCTTCTTTTCCAAGCCCCTACCACTGATGTGCTAGTACCCGTGTAACTTGCGGCGGATTTTGCCGCTGTTAGCATTCTTTACAAGAGTGGGGTTATGAGAAAAACAGCCATGTTGATCTTTTTGTTGTCCGTGGCGCTCGCCACCACGAACGCCGCAGGCCAGAGCAGCTATCAAGTCATCTCGGTCACGGACGGTGGCACCATTGCAGGCGCGGTCAAGTGGAGCGGCCCGCAGCCTCACCTGGTGAAATTCCCAATCACAAAAGATCCGCAAATCTGCGACCCCGAATCCGCTAAAACGCGAGACCTGGAGCGATTGATTATCGGGGCCGATGGCGGAGTCGCCAATACCGTCGTGTACTTGAAGGATGTATCGCGGGGAAAAGCCTTTGATCTTCCCGAAGCACGTCGCTTCCTCGACCAGAAACACTGCCGTTACGAACCGCACATCCTCCTGGTCCCCGAAAAAGCCTTACTGCAAATGAAGAGTTCCGACGCCACCTTGCATACCATTCACATGGATGGCGCAGCCAGCTACAACTTGCCGTTCCCGTTTCCTGATCAGGTAGTCAGCCGCTCCATGCAATCTTCGGGAGTAGTCAACCTGAAATGCAATGGTGGGCACGTCTGGATGAACGCGGAAATGTTCGTCGCTCCTCATCCCTATTACGCTGTCACTGATGAGCAAGGCAGGTTCGAACTGACAGATGTTCCCGCTGGAGAATATGAAATCGTGGCGTGGCATGAAGGCTGGACCGTGTCCCACGAAGAATCCACCTTTGACGTGCTAACTGAGAAGCGTGTGCAGCGACCGGTTTTCGGCGAACCTAAGACCCTGGCGCACCGGGTTACAGTCACTGCCGGGAGCACCGCGACCGTGAATTTTTCCCTGTCTGAAAAGTAATCTGAGTGGCCATACGCTCGAAAATGTCTCGTACCGAACTGTTTGTCAGCAATCATTACCGACGTTGCCATCCCTGAGTACGTTCGTAACAGCCAATCACTGACAAGCCTTCGTCGCCGCCTGCAAACAGTCGTAACATCGGCGTAGTCTGCGCTTTGTTGGTATGAAACTGGCCCCTGGTACGCACTTAGGACGATACGAAATCCTCGCCGAGATCGGTCGCGGCGGCATGGGCGTCGTCTATCGAGCGCGAGATCCGAAAATCGACCGACTGGTAGCCATCAAGACCATCTCTTTGTTCGGCCAGGAAGCTGAGGAAGTCCGCGATTACCGGGAGCGGTTCGTTTTTGAAGCGCGGGCAGCCGGAGGTCTCTCACATCCTGGAATTATCACCATCTACGATGTGGGCGAGGAACCCGAAACGCACGATCCTTACATCGTGATGGAATATGTAAACGGCGAGTCGTTACGAAAGCTCCTGGAAGAAGATCACGCAAAAATCCCGGTAAAGTCTACGTTGCAGGTTGTCCAGGAGCTTGCAGAAGCTCTCTATTACGCCCACACTCACGGCGTTATCCATCGCGATATTAAGCCATCCAATGTGCTTGTGACCGCGGGCTGGCACGCCAAAGTTGCGGATTTCGGGATTGCGAAGCTGAACCTGGCCCAACTCACCATCCCAGGTCAATTGATGGGCAGTCCGGCTTACATGTCGCCGGAGCAATTGAATGGTGAAGGAGTCGATGGGCGCTCCGACCTGTTTTCCTTGGGCGTCATCCTTTACAACATGGTCACTGGATACCGCCCGTTTCAAGGCAACAGTGCCACCACGGTCTGCTTCAAGGTGGTGAACCGCGACCCCGTGCCCGTCACTTCTTTCGACGCGGAACTGCCCTCGGAACTCGACGAGATTATCACCAGAGCGATGGCCAAAGAGCCTGCGGATCGTTTCCAAACGGGCGCAGAAATGGCCGAGGCAATTTCCAAATTCCGCGACAGCTACACGCTTTCTGAGAAACGGAAGCTGCCTCTGAATCCCGTTAATACTCCACTGCATAGTCTCACCGGCACGCTCACTGCGACTAGCTTTTCACGGTCACTTAAACAGCCAGCTAAAACTCCAACTGGTGTGCATGCCCGCGGCCGAAACGCAGTCGAAGAACGAATTTACATTGGCGGATGCATTGTGCTGTTGTGGCTCGCGTCCTTCATCCTGTATCGCGGCATTTCTAGCAGCGTCAGGCAGCCGTCTCAGCCGGTACAAGCCGTCCAAGGGCCCACGGCTGAGCATAAATCCACCGTGAGCGCTTTGCTGGCTGCTTCGGACGCACCAGAAGCCAGCCAAGCCCAACCGTTACCTGAAAAGACGCCAAAACTCAAACGAACCAGCGCTCCCACCGGCGGCCAATCAGCAAACATGCAGATCGATGTGCAGCACCCATTTTCGCAGGCTGAACTGACGATTTGGATCGACAATCGCGCCGTCTACACCCAGCTTCTGCATGGTGAAGAGACGACCCACGCATTAGTGTTCCACGAAATCCGCGGACATGGCTCGGACTCTTTGCGAGTCTCTGCTGGCCCACACCGGATTCATGTGCGCGTCCGCACTCCGGATGGCTCGTATGACCAATCGAAAACCATTTCCGGCATGTTCGCGCTAGACTCCCTCCGCAAGTTGCACGTGATTTGTGACAAACGTGCGGACGACGTGAGTCTCACCCTGCAATAGTTACCATTAGTGACTAAGGCTCATCAGGTAACTCCTGTATTGTTCTCCTGCCCTCAAGGCCGCCAAACTAGGTGCACGGTCTTGCATCTATTTGTCTGCGATCATGGTTAATTCAACGCGCATCTTGATTGCCGACGACGACACCTCGATCCGGCGCCTGCTTAAGAGAGTTCTCGAGGGCCACCCCGGTTGGCACGTGTGCGGCGAAGCTTCCAATGGCCGCGATGCCGTCCAAAAGACCCGGCAACTTACACCCGATCTCGTGGTTATGGACCTTGCTATGCCGCAAATGAATGGTCTGCAGGCCGGACGCGAGATATTCAAATCTTCCCCGCTCCCCATGTTGCTGCTCACCGTGCAGGAGGTCTCTCCGGAACTCGCACGGGAAGCCCGAA